>Ga0184623_10000863_pt1 | contig 13134 bp, 9 predicted proteins | sample PLM1_100_b1_FD_133138 | JGI IMG/M metagenome (GOLD analysis project Ga0184623, IMG submission 133138) | Groundwater sediment microbial communities from an aquifer in East River, Colorado, USA - PLM1_100_b1 | ecosystem: Environmental > Terrestrial > Soil > Riparian zone | place: USA: East River...
AGCAGCGCGGGCGTCGCCGCGTCGGCGAGCACGCCGAGCCACGTCTCTCCACCCCGCACCGGCTCGAGGTCGGGCAGGCGCAGCGCGATCTCGGCGCCGACGGTCGTCGGCCACGCGAGCGCCGCCACCGAGAGCCCCGCCTCGGTCGCGCGGGCCGACATCGCCTGGCGCTCCTCCGCATCGGAATATCCCAGGTCCGCAAACACGTTTCCAGTGCCGCGAACGACTTCGTTCTCGCGATCAGCCTTTCGCCTTGCCATAGTGCTCCTCGTGATCTCTCTGCGCCGCCTTGAAGCGTTGGGCGACGAGGTCGACATCCCGCCTTGCCGTCCGGATGCCGGACGGCGACTTCTTTTGAACCGCGTGCAGCACGTAGACGGCTTTCGGAAACTGATTATCCCAATTGTGGGATATCGACGCAAGCACTCCCCGCCGTGATCAGAACCGGCCGTTCTGACATGGGACGGGGCATCGCGGCAGGTAGCGCGCGGATTTGACGATCTGGCCAGCTGTCTTGATGCGCGGCGGCGGCCGGGACGCCGGTCTCGATCGCACGTCACCACTGGAGTACTTCCGCAAGATCGCTGCCCATGTCGCTTATGTGTCCGAGATCGTTATGTAGCGGCGACGAGGCGACTGCGCCTTGTTTGGCAGTGATCACGAGGATGACGCTCGTCCGAACGGTGCCATTATCGCCACTACGGCCGTTCTGGAGGGTCGGCAGCGATGCGTTGCTTGGCGGAGCAAGCTTGGCCGTGTGCAGGATGTTGGCAAATCAAAGGAGCCTGGATTTCGGACGTTTTGTTGGGCAGCTACACCGTGGTCTTAGCCATTGTCGTTGCTCAAACCGCGAGCGCGACGACAAGCGGTACTCGTAGGTTCGCCTCACTTTCCAGTGGACACCACGATCCTCAGCCCAGCGATGTCTGTGTTCTCGACGGTGATCTCGAGCGGCGCGGCCATTGTCCGCGGCGGCGGCGGCGACAGTCTCGTGGCCCTGTCCCCGACGAATATGCCACCCGCGACACCACCGGCAACGCCACCCGAACCACCTGGCACCGACGGCGCAGGCGGCAGTGACGACATCCCCGTCATCACACGGTACGTGCCTGGCACGATGCCACTAATTTGGAATCGGCCGTTTTCATCCGCGAGTCCCATCGCCGGTGTCCGAGAACCGCCCTTTTGCGGATCGATCATCAGCATGACCATCGCGCCGGCAAGCGGCGAGCCGGCATCATCGACCACAACGCCAGAGACCTGATGCGCGGCGAGCGACACCATCGAGAACTGAAGCCCGTTCACGGTTTGTGCAGAGAAGACCGCGATCACCTGAGCCGCATCCTTGTCTGGCGTTCCCGGATAGTACGTCGGCGCCAGCACGGTCTCGGAGACGGCCGGCGCGAACGGCGGTGGCGGTGGCGGCACCGCGATCACGACGTAGTTGCCTTCGGGTAGGCTTGCGAGCCGAAATTCGCCCGAGTCGTTCGTTTGTGCCATTTGGGCCGTCATGGCGATGGTTCGGCCGTCCGGTCCAGCGGTTTGCCTCAAGGCTGACACGGTCGAACCGAAAAGCGGGCGGCCATTCGCGTCGACAATCCGGCCGGCGATCACCGCGGCTGTCTGCAATGCCAGCTCGAGACCCGTAATGGATTGACCCGCCGCAATGTCCGTCGTCCGCTCCTCGAATGGACCGGTCAGCGGCGCGAAGCCTGACTTCTGCGCCTGGAGCTGATACCGTCCGGGGAAGAGCCGTTGGAACACGAACTCACCGTTTGCATCGGTGACCGCTTGCAGCAGACCCGCGACTCCCGGCGGAAACCCCTGTACGATGGGCGTGAGCATCACGGTGGCGTCGGGCAGGGGGGCGCGCGATAGCGCATCAATCACCTGGCCAGCGATCCGCGCATCGGGGTCGCCAAGCTGAACAGGAAGACGCTGCGGCGCCATCAATGAGGCGACAACGACGGCGAGTACGGCGAATGACATCAACTCTCCTCCTAAGCTAAGACCTCTATTTTCTATTAGACGCCAAAGTCTGGACACCGATCACGAAAATTCGGCGCGACAATTTTCGCGAAATGAGGCATATGCGACAACTCGTATGCCGTCGTGGCGACCGGTTGACCCAAGGGTTGATCGGCCGATCGGCGATACGATCAGGTTCAGGAAACCTCGGTGTTCCTGTTGGCGCCCTCACATTTTTTCGTCACACGCCAAACGCGCACAGTGCCGGTAGGTGTGTCACAGTCTTTCCTCGCGCGTTTTGCTTTAATAAGTCGGCCGCGTTGAAGGCCCGGACCGACAAGGCTCTCTCAGCATCCGAGGGCTTGTCCACAATCTCCCATCTGGACCTAAGCGCGAAGCAGGGTCTCCGTAGATCGCGTCGGATTATGTTCCCTGTTGTAGACTCTTCACTCACCAAGATCGTCGAGCCCGTTCCAGCGGCCACATAACAATCTCCGCCACATAACCGTCATTCTGTTCCGCGGAACAGAATGCGCGGCACTGAAGTGACACGCGTTGGCGAGAAACGCCGGGAGCGCATCCGCACCGAGTTTCGTCAAATGGATATGGGAATCCTGCAGAGACGATATCCGGCATTAGCGGGTTGGACGATAGCCGGTATTGGCGGGGTGTGCCCGCGCGGCTCAAGATAAGGGCCGTTGGACATGCCCTCGCTTCCTGCGACAGCGCCTATTATCGGCGTCTGGGGCCGGTCCCCAAATCACACGGCGTCTGGGGGCCCGGTCCCCCAATCACACGGACGCGCCCGCGTTGGAGATGGCGGGGATGGCGCTGACCGAGGATCCAGGCCGGTAGATGACGGGAAAGCAGATCGGCACCTACAAGATTCTGTCGCTGCTCGGCGCGGGCGGGGGGCGAAGTCTGGATCGCACCGCTGGATCCCGGGTAAGGCGGGCCGCTTCGATCAAGTCAGGTGTCGAACTTCCCGATGGAAATCTTGGTCACCAGTTCGTCATTGTGCGCCGCGGCCGACCGCGGCCACCAGCTTCGGCACCAGGTTCGCTCTGTCACCGCCAGTCCGCAGAAGAGGGAAGAGAACGGTCATAGAGGCGAGATCGGCCCGGTATTGAGCGCAGCGCCGCTGGTAGGCGCCTCGGGTTTTGGTGCACACCAGAGTTTGAGGGGAGCCTTTGCGCTCGGTGACGTGCGTCATGTCGAGGCTGTGCTGTTTGATCGTCTCGTGCAAATGCTGGCGGCGATCCTTCCGTACGCGGAAACGGTGTGCCTGCTCGGCCGGATTGCGGGCGAAGGACTGCAACTCGCGGCAATCCGCGCACCGGCACGACAGCGTGAGATCTTGCCGCCAATCCCTGGGCGGTTCCGGCGGGTGTTCGCTGCGAGCCAGCAGGAACTCTGCGGCGTACTGCCATAAATGCAAAAAGCTGGCGTCGGCGTTCACGCGTTCGCCATGCCGCTGGCTCAACAGTGAAAGCGCAGGAACGACGACGCTGACCGGATCGAATGCTGCCGGAGTGGAGCCAATCGTGGCCACGGCTTTCCTGCAAAGTTCGGCCGCCGTGAGTTCGCCGAGAGCATCAAACAAGTTGGCAATGGTTAAGTACTTGTCCGGTTCCGTCTTTTCCGCCTCATCCTCGGGCCAGTATGCCGCGCGCGGCGACCGCCAAGGCTTGCCGACCTCCGCCAATCCTGCGACGACGGCGGCGGCGACTTGCCGCACCGCTGTGTCCCATTTGGCCGCCGGTTTCACCACGGGTTCCTGAAGGAACTTGACGAGCCCGGTCAGAAACTCAATGCAACTGCCGTGAAACTTCCGCATGTTGGCGGTCACGAGCCCAGAGAACAGATCACCTGCTTTTGCTTCGCCCACCAACGGCGCAACCGTTATGAGGGCCAGGTTCTCGCTGCCGTCGTATTCCTTGGTCACGATGTCGCTGATGAATCGCTCGACGAACGGCGCCTCGCCCAACCGGGAGAGAAGTTCAAGCATCTCCGCGCGCCTGGGCTTCTGAGGGTCTCGTCTGTGGAGCAACAGCGGCGTGGTTGCCCAATGGTCGAGAATCAGGTTTGCCAGAGCGACGGTTTCTTTCCTTGACTCGGCGGACGCCGGAGCCGTCTCGCATGCGTGAACGCGCTCCTTCAGATACGGGATCGCCGCGCCCACGCCCGCCCGCAACAGTACCTCGGCATATCGGTTCCGATGCCACACGACCAGGGCCGCGCGATGATAGGATCGCTCGAAGCTCGCGCCTTCGTTTCCCGTGGCTTCCATGAAGCGCTGCGCGTCGGGTTCCTCGCCATCCAGCGCTTCGTCCGGAACGAGCTCCCCCGGCTCCAACGGAATCGGGCCGAACTCAACGCGGCGGTTCTTCAGATCGACCCACTCATCCACAAAATGATTCCAATCGTCGACCTCGATCACATCGAAATCCTCGCTGCTGGCGTCCTCTTGCCCGTCCTCGACCTCGTCGTTGTCATCGTCGTACTGCCTCCAGCGCGAGCGCCTGTCGTAATCAGGGTCGTAATTCAGCTCCGCGCTTCCGTATTCCTCAATGTGCACGATGCCCAAATGCGCTGCACAGCCCGCCCGCAACGCCGCCTGGGCAAGAACCTTCGCCCGGGCGGCGTCAACATTCTTCAGGCCGGAGAAGGAAAGACCGGCAGGACTGTAGTGGTGCTCAAGCAGCCACGCGATCTTGAGCGGCGCGCTTGGGGATGTCAGGGCCTCGTCCAACAGGGCGGCAGCGGCAGCCACCTCCGAATCGTAAAGTGGCGCGGTGAGCGGTTTGTCTTTCTTCCGGCTCTGCCCCTGAATGAGATTGTAAACGAGGCAAACCCGACTGCCCTGCGTGATGGGCCGTACCTCGTGCTCGCAGTCCGCGTAGAAGGCCGCGAAGGCGAGTTCTGAAACTTCACCGCCACTCAGATCCACGGTTGTCTCGCGGCCAGCGTGACGGATGACCAATTCGCCTCCGCGATGCGCGGACGGCAGCACGATCACCAGCGTGGCGAACATACCGTCCGACTTCTCCGTATCGCGATGCTCCTTGAAGAAACCGCCTTTGTCGTACACCAGCAGCTTGTAAAGTTCGGCAGAAACGTTGACCCCGGCGCACCCCAGCCCGCCGGCGACTGTGGAGAGGATTTGTTGAAAGGAGTGTTCCCAGGACTTGCCTCCCAGGCGCACCGTCGCCGGCGTCAACTGCCACACGTTGCGCACGCTGGTGTCAAGGATGGTTTCCTCACCACGCCCATAGGGCGCCCGGATTGCTTGCTGGATGATTTCCTTGATCTGAGCCGCCGGGACAGGAAAAGAAAGAACGCCAGCGCCCTCGACTTCGACCTTGGGCATAGGCGCTTCGAGATTCCCACTGACGAAGAAGTCGCCAGGCCGCTGCACGCCGGAGAGCAGGTCTTCCAGCGGCTTCAGGTCATGGTTGTAGTCAACGCGGACGGGGATATTTGCCATACACCGGCGCGGTTAACTTTATTTGGCGATCAGGCTCGAGCTCGCCGTTCCCATGAGCAGGTCCCAGTAACGTTCCGCGCCGCTCCACGATCGCGCCGATGTCCGCCTGCAGCACGTAGCGCTGTTCCATAAGCTGCCGGGCCGCGGCTTCAATGCGCCGGAGGTAGTCGGCGCGGCTGAAATACCGCTCCGCGATCGAGAGTCGCGAGGCTGCCTATAGCGCACCGGCAGGGCGGTTCGACTCCATTCTCTTGGAGCACGACTGAGCGGTAAACAGCGCCTTTCGGCTGTCAGGCGACCACCCATCAAACGAACGCCAGTCTCCGCTCGGGCGACCATCGACGACTGTGCACCCGGCAATAATCTCCTGGCACCCGTTCAGGGACAATCCGCGTGCGCCCGAAGCGAGCGGGACAGCGGATGCTACCTCCACTAAACCTAGGCCACCGAGATGCAGGTCCACGACGGCCTGGATTCGGTTCGGCTCCCCGTAGAAGGAGCCTTCCCCGATGCAATATGTGGCGAAGGTGGATTCCGGTATCGCTTGACCACCAATCTCCGTCTCGGCCGCGCTGGCCACGATTCCCAGAATCGCCAGCCCGAGCCGCCCCGATCGCCAGGCAACCTTCAGGGCCTCACCACGCGGCCACATAACTCACCGTTACCCCTTGCGGTTCCAGAACGATCTTACCGATCTCCGATCCATGAGAAGCGAGTCAGTCTTAGGACGCGACCTATCGGAGGCGGGCTACCCGATTCGATCGAGAAAGGCGCTCAAATCGGTTCAGCTTTCGTGCGCCGGTAGCCGCAGTAGGGTTGCGCGCGAAGGCGAACTCTACAAGCATATCGCGGGCCTGCAGGGCTCCGCTTTTCTAAAGACGTACCGTGAGTTTACGCGTTGTACGGATGTCCGGAGTCGATGCAGTGACCAGAAAGTTTTGCCCAAAGACGACTCATACAGGCGTCCCCTTACTAGAAAAGCTCTGTGACCTCACCGCTCGCTCATCAGATCCTCGGTGGCCTCTGTGGTGGACTTTTTTTCAGTAGCCGCTCCCGGTCCCTTGCGATTGCCCACGCAGGCCGTGTAAACTCTGGGCACTCTCAACAACCGGGTCGTCGACGCGTAGTTTCGCGGCAGCAATCACGGCGAAACCGGACCAAATCGTGGCTTTGATGCTCGATCCTGGTCCTGACGGATGGCTGCTGCTGGCAGGGTGGGTGGCGTCCCATGCGCCGGCAGCGGAAGGCCAGCAAAGGAGGGAAGTATGATTCCTGCGACCACCTTCAAGGGCGAGCAGGCTCCGTGCGGGCGGATCGTCGACGGGGAGACCTTCGAGGACAAGGACGAAGAGGTTCTGGTTACACAGGAGCTGTGCTATGCGTGTGGCTGCGTGACCATCCGTCACGAGTACCATGACGGCAGCGTGTCCCGCAAGGTGGTCCATCACAAGGGTCACGTCCTCCTGGACGAACTATCCGCCGCCGAATAGCCAGACGTGGCCGTTGCGTACGGCCCGGACTTGACTTCGACAAGCGCAAGACCACGAGGGGACTGATCCGGCTGTGACACCTCATCATGACATTGTGCTCGTCGGCGGCGGGGGCGCGGGGTTACGTGCGGCCATTGCCATCGCAGAGACCAACCCACGACTGAATATCGCGGTCGTTTCCAAGGTGTACCCGATGCGGAGCCATACGGTCTCGGCAGAGGGGGGCGCCGCCGGCGCGATCGCGCCGGACGACAGCCTGGACGAGCATGCCTATGACACCATCTCGGGCGGCGACTGGCTGTGCGACCAGGACGCGGTCGAGGCGTTCGTCGTAGAGGCCCCGCAAGAGCTGCTTCGCCTGGAGCATTGGGGTTGTCCGTGGAGTCGTGAGCCTAACGGCCGGATTGCGGTGCGGCCTTTCGGCGGCATGAAGAAAATGCGCACCTGGTTCGCCGCCGACAAGACCGGCTTCCACATGCTCCACACGCTGTTTCAAACCTCCCTCAAATACACCAGCGTCATTCGGTACGACGAATGGTTCGTCACGAAGCTTCTGGTGGACGATGGGAAGGTCCAGGGCGTCGTGGCGATTGAGCTGATGTCGGGCAAAGTCGAGGCAATCACGGCCCGCGCCGTCATCCTGTGCACGGGAGGCTGCGGCCGGGTCTTTCCATTCACGACCAACGCCAGCATCAAGAACGGTGATGGAATGGCGCTCGCCTACCGAGCTGGCGCGCCGCTCAAGGACATGGAGTTTGTCCAGTACCACCCCACAGGGCTGCCGTTCACCGGGATTCTTATCACCGAGGCGGCGCGGGCGGAGGGCGGCTATCTGATCAATAAGGATGGGTACCGCTACCTGCAAGACTACAACCTTGGAAAGCCGCAGCCCGGACCGGTCTTTCGCAGCATGGAGCTGGGGCCCCGAGACCGTCTATCGCAGGCGTTCATGAAGGAAGTCGAGAAGGGCCGGACCATCGACACGCCTTACGGTCCGGTCGTGCATCTTGACCTCCGCCACTTGGGCGAGAAGCTGATCAACACCAAGCTCCCGTTCGTGCGGGAGCTGTGCCTGAAATATCAGAACATCGATCCCGTCAAGGAATTGATTCCCGTGCGGCCCGTCGTCCATTACATGATGGGCGGCGTTCACACCAACATCAATGGGGCCACGCCGTTAGAAGGACTGTACGCGGCTGGGGAGGTGGCGTGCGTCAGTATCAATGGCGCGAACCGACTCGGCTCCAATTCGTTGCCGGAACTGCTGGTTTTTGGCGCACGTGCAGGTCGTGCGGCGGCCGAGCACGCGTCCCGAGAAGCGCCACTCAGCGTAGCCGTGCTCGCACAGGCCAAGGATGAACAGGTTCGGCTCGGCAACGAGTTCCTGCACAAATCTGGTGGCCGCGAGCGCCTGGCGACGCTGCGCGAGGAGATGCAAAAGACGCTGGAGCAGAGTGCCGGGATATATCGATCGGGCGACTTGCTGACACGTGGGGTTGACAAGATGCGCGAGCTCCAGGAGCGTGTCCTCGACGTCAAGCTCGAGGACGAGAGCCGGACGTTCAACACGGAGCGGATCGCGGCGGTGGAGTTGTCCTTCATGCTCGACGTGGCGGAGGCCATCGTCAATTCGGCGTTGCGGCGGACTGAGTCTCGCGGGGCGCACCAACGCACTGATTTTCCTGCGCGTGACGACCAGCGGTACCTCTCACATTCGCTGATCTTCAGACGTGATGATGGCTCATGCCGGGTCGAATATCTGCCGGTGACAATCACCCGCTGGCCTCCGGGCGAGCGGGTCTATGGGAGGTAGCAGGGATGGCAGAGCGGATTACGCTCCAGGTAGCACGCTACCGTCCGGAAGAGCAGTCGGAGGTCACCTTCGAAGAGTACGAGGTGCCCTGCCCCAAGGAGTGGGTGGTCCTTGACGGCCTGAACTACGTGAAGGATCAACTCAGCGGATCGCTGTCATATCGCTGGTCGTGCCGCATGGGCATTTGCGGCAGCTGCGGGATGACCGTCAATGGCGAGCCCAAGCTGACCTGTGCGACGTTCCTGGCAGACTACAGCCCCGGCCCCGTACGCGTGGAACCGCTGCGCAACTTTCCCGTGATCCGGGACCTCGTCGTCGATATCGGCGACTTCATGCGCAAGCTGACGAGTGTCAAACCCTGGATTATCCGCAAGGAAGAGAAGCCGCTCTCCGAGGGCGAGTACCTACAGACGCCACAGGAGATGGATGAGTATCAGCAGTTCAGCATGTGCATCAACTGCATGCTGTGCTATGCCGCGTGTCCGATCTACGGTCTGGATCCGCATTTCATCGGGCCAGCCGCGATTGCTCTAGCGCAACGCTACAACCTCGACTCGCGCGACGAAGGGGCGCGGGAGCGGCGTGAGATTCTGTCTGATCATGAGGGAATATGGGGTTGCACGTTCGTGGGCGAGTGCACGAAGGTCTGCCCCAAGCACGTCGACCCCGCCGGTGCCATTCAGCGCTACAAGTTGGATACCGCGCTGGAGTCGCTCAAGACGTTCTTCATGCCCTGGGGCGCACGATGAGTCAGAGCCCTTCATACACTGAGTACCATCCACGCTGGATTCGGACTCGCGTGTCGACCTACTGGTGGCTGAAGCGCTGGTCTTATTTCGCGTTCATCCTGCGCGAGGTGAGCAGCATTTTCGTCGCCTGGTTCGTCGTATATCTGCTTCTGCTGGTCCGCGCGGTCAGCCAGGGCGACTCGGCGTATCAGCAGTTCCTGAGTTGGTCCGGGCAGCCGGTCGTCCTCGTTCTGAACATCGTCACCCTCTCCTTTGTTATCGTCCACGCCATCACGTGGTTCAACCTGGCGCCGCAGGCGATGGTCGTGCACATGCGGGGCAAACGTGTGCCGGGAAGCCTGATCGCAGCTTCCAACTATTTTGCCTGGGCTGTGGTATCCGCGCTCGTGGTGTGGCTGGTTCTCGAGTAAGCGCCTGCGGCTGTTGCGAACCTTCGACGTGGCTCAGGTTCGCCCTGAGTGTGTCGAAGGGCGACGAGCGGAGGCGGGGTCCCCAGCGCGGCAGCCGCGCTGGGGTGCCAGTCGAGGAGCAACGCGAGTGGGGGTGGGGCCCCACGAGCAGTAATAGATGGCAAAGCGAACACTCGAACCATTGCTGTGGCTGCTGTTCAGCGCTGGTGGTGTGCTGGCGGCGCTTGTGATCCCGGCCCTGCTCTTTCTGTTCGGGCTCGCGTTCCCTCTTGGATGGCTGATGCCTCCGAGCCACGAGCATCTGCTCGCTGTGCTGGGCCACCCGGTCATGCGCGTCGTGGTGTTCGTGTTCTGCGTACTGTCGCTCTTCCACGCGGCCCATCGGTTCCGCTACACGCTCTATGACGGATTGCAGATCAAGCACCTGAACGAGCTCGTGAATCCGCTTTGTTACGGAGGGGCGATTGTTGGGTCGGTAGTGGCAGGCTATCTCCTGTTGGTGTTGTAGGAGTGGTCGGCCAAGATCTCTCGCTGATTTGACCAATCTGTGTTTGCGGATGTATTGTCGAACATTCCCGCAGGCTGCTGTCGTTCGAGCTTGTGGCTGAGGTAACTTCGGGGGCCACGGCGGAACTTCAGCCGCTTTCGCCGAAAGGCTTCGGCGGCCCGACGTAGCGCAGAGCGCGGAGTCTGGGCGTAGGCGGGAGGAGGTTAGAGACTATGACGAAGAGAATGTTGTCTTTGGGAATCGTTGGGGTAAGTCTCGCCGTCGTCTTCTTGGTTTCCTCGCCGGTCGGGACCAGCGGCCTCCAAGGCACGGGCGAAGCGGTCCGCATCGATACCGACGACCTGGGCGGGGTCGTGAGTGGGCCGCGCGGGCCCGAGGCGGGCGTCTGGGTGATCGCGGAAACGACCGACCTGCCAACCAAGTTTGTCAGGATCGTGGTCACTGATGACCAGGGCCGGTATGTGGTCCCCGACCTGCCGAAAGCGAACTACAACGTGTGGGTGCGCGGCTATGGGCTGGTGGACTCGCCGAAGGTTCAAACAGCGCCAGGCAAGATTCTGAACCTGAAGGCGGTGGCCGCGCCCAATCCGCGCGCGGCGGCGCAGATCTATCCGGCCGGCTATTGGTATTCGTTGATCCGGCCGCCGGCCAAGAGTGAGTTCCCCGGCACGGGGCCCAAGGGGAATGGCATTTCGGAGAATATGAAGAGCCAGGCCGAGTGGATCAGGCAGATGAAATCGGGCGGCTGCACGACGTGTCATCAGCTGGGCACCAAGGGCACGCGCGAGATCCCAGCATCTCTCGGCAAGTTCGATCGCTCGGTGGCAGCGTGGGAACGGCGGGTCCAGTCCGGACAAGCCGGCGGTCAGATGAACAATCAGATCACCCAGTTTGGCCGCGAGCGCGCACTGGCCATGTTCGCGGACTGGACCGATCGGATCGCCGCCGGCGAAGTGCCGCCGGCGCCGCCACGGCCGCAGGGCATCGAGCGAAACGTCGTCATTACGCAGTGGGACTGGGCTGACCCGAAGGCGTACCTCCACGACGTGGTCTCGACGGACAGGCGGAATCCGAGGATCAACGCCAACGGGGCCATGTACGGATCTCTGGAGCTCAGCGCGGACTACCTGCCGGTTCTGGACCCGGTGCGCCATACGGCCTCGCAGGTAAAGTTGACGGTCCGCGATCCGAAAACGGAGCCGGCAGCGGGAGCGGCGATGCCGCAGCCTTCACCGTACTGGGGCGATGAAGTCATTTGGACCAGCAAGAACAACGTGCACAACCCGATGATGGATGACAAGGGTCGCGTCTGGATCACTTCGGCGGTACGGCCCCCGCCCAATCCGGACTTTTGCAAAGCCGGGTCGAGCCATCCGTCGGCGAAGGTGTTCCCGCTTGCCAACGCTGGTCGTCACCTCGCCGTGTACGATCCGAAGACCAAGCAGCTCACACACATCAGCACGTGCTTCAGCACGCACCATTTGATGTTCGCCGAGGACGCCAACAACACGCTCTGGACGAGTAGTGGCGGCGGCGGCGGCGCCGTCGGCTGGCTGAACACGAAGATGTTCGACGAGACCCACGACGAGGTGAAGTCGCAAGGTTGGACCCCTCTCATCATCGACACCAACGGCAACGGCAAGCGGGACGCGTGGGTGGAGCCCGACCAGCCGGTCGATCCAACCAAAGACAAGCGTTACGCCACTGGGTTCTACGGCGTTTCGCCGGCCCCGGACGGCTCGGTCTGGGGATCGGCGTTGGGCTTCCCAGGCGCCGTTGTCCGGCTGAATCCGGGGTCGAACCCGTCGGAGACCGCGCTGGCAGAAGTCTACGAGCCGCCGTTGAACGATCAGAGAGTGCCCACTCAAGGGTTCTCACCGCGTGGAATGGATATCGACCGCAACGGCGTCGCCTGGTTAGCTATGGCAAGCGGACACCTTGCCAGCTTCGACCGCCGCAAGTGCAAGGGACCGCTCAACGGGCCGAAAGCCACAGGTCAACACTGCGCCGAGGGGTGGACGTTCTATACGGAGCCCCTGCCGCAGTTCAAGGGTGTGACCGATTCGGGCAGCGCTGAAGCCAGCTACTACACCTGGGTGGATCAGTTCGACACGTTTGGGCTGGGCCGAAACGTGCCGATCAACACCGGCGACGCGGCCGAAGGATTGCTCGCCCTCAAGGACGGGAAATGGGTTGTCCTCCGCGTCCCGTATCCGACGGGGTTCTACACCAAATGGATGGATGGCCGGATCGACGATCCGAATGCCGGCTGGAAGGGCAAGGGGCTGTGGTCGACCGTGAGCACGCGAACGCCTTTCCACATGGAAACCGGCCGAGGGACGTCGAGCAAGGTTATTAGGTTCCAGCTTCGCCCGGACCCGCTGGCGAAGTAATCTGACTGGGGCCCCAACGAATCAGGGATCAGCGCGGAGCGGCGCGGGGCGTAGGGGGCCCCGCAAGCGACGCGCCTCGTGGGGGTTGGGGCCCCACGAATCAAGCCTCGTGGGGGTTGGGGCCCCACGAATCAAGCAATGATGCGCGACCGCGCACCCAGGCCAGGCCATTCCCGCACAGTGGTCTTCGGAGAGGCCTTGGTTGGGGTGAAGAGCAGAAGAGGGAAGTATGGTAAAGGCGGTTTTGCTATTGGCCATCGCGACGCTGTTTGCCCAACAGCCGCGTTCTTCTCTAACACCGGCGGGCCCTGTGCTC
>Ga0184623_10000864_pt1 | contig 13120 bp, 9 predicted proteins | sample PLM1_100_b1_FD_133138 | JGI IMG/M metagenome (GOLD analysis project Ga0184623, IMG submission 133138) | Groundwater sediment microbial communities from an aquifer in East River, Colorado, USA - PLM1_100_b1 | ecosystem: Environmental > Terrestrial > Soil > Riparian zone | place: USA: East River...
CAACGGCGACTTCGACGAGTACTGGACGTATCACCTGCAACAAGAACACCAGCGCATCCACGCCAGCCGCTACGACAACCCTGCACCCATCAGATGATCTTTCCCTCCGAGGGAACTGCACCCAATTGAATCGGCGGATCGGTGCACAATCGTCAGCATGAATATCGCCGATGGGGACCCGGTCGCCCGCGCGACTCTGTGCGGCATCCAGCATCTAGAGGTCGCCTTCGTCCGGCATGGCCAGCCGCTCGAACCAGCGGATCGCAGTCCTGAGGAGGCGCTGGATCCGCCACTGACCAGGCTAGGGCTGCAGCAGGCAGCCGCGATGGCCAGGTATCTGCGCGGACGACACGTGGATGCGGTCTATTCGAGCCGGCTGGCTCGTGCGCGGTTGACCGCAGAGTCATTGGGATTGCCTGTCGACTACATCGACGATCTACAAGAAGTCGGCATCTACAGCAATCGAATAGATGCACGGTCCGGCGCCGCTTTCGTGGCGGGCCGTCGATGGGAGGCATTCCCCTCCGCGGAGTCGAGCGGGCAGTTCCGGGCACGCGTGCGACGCGCGGTCGACGACATCGTGCGAAGTCATGATGTCGGGGACTCCGTTGTCATCGTGTGCCACAGCGGTGTCATCAACGCGTACCTAGCCGACCTGCTGGGTCTCGAGCAGGATTACTTCTTCCGGCCGTCGCACGGCTCGGTGACACGCATCTGGTGCGCGGATGGCAGGGCGTCCGTCTGGAGCCTCAACGAGACAGCCCATGTCAGCGGCGATTTGTTCTCTACCTAACTCGTCACTTGACACCTCAAGCCCGTGGGATGTCTAACTACTCACCACATGCCCGCGGTGCTGTCAACCGCCGCTAGGAAGCGATCGCCGCAGATAATCACTCGGGGACCGCCCTGTGGATGGACGGTGAGGACGTGGACTTCGTTCGGGGTTGGCAGGACGTCGCCGACCGGCAGCCCACCTACAAGGTCCCAGACCCGGATGGTTCGGTCGTCGGAACCGCTGACTGCGAGGCGCCGGCCGTCATGCAAGGTCGTCGTGGCGACAGCTCGTACGGCACCGGTGTGGCCCAGCAGCGGCCCGCCGATCGCCTCTCGGCTGTCGAGGTCGAATAGCCGGATCGTACGATCAGCGCTCGCAGTGACCGCGAGGCTGCGCCCGTCGGGCAGCCCCGCCGTGGCGACTGCCCGGATGGCGTTCGTGTGACCGGTAGCCAGCCTGGCGACCAGCTCCCCGGTAGCGAGGTCCCAGATCCGCAGGTCTCCATCGTCGTAGGTGCCTGTGACCACGATGACCTGCCCGTCGATCAGCTTGGCAACCGCGCTGGAGATCACCGGACCATCGTGCACCAGCGGCCGGCCAACCTCCTCACCCGACGCGAGATCCCAGATCCGCGCGGTGTAGTCCCAGCTGCCGGTGACGGCGACTGCCGCACCGTTGGGCAGCATGGCGGTGGCCATGGTCGAGATCATGCTCTTGTGACCCGTCATCGGGCGGCCGATCGCAGAGCAGCTCGACAGGTCCCAAAGCCGGACGGTGCGATCGGCTCCTGCGGTAACCGCGGCGACCCGGCCGCCCGGTAGGTGGACAGTCGCCAGGGCTCCTATGAAGCCTGTGTGCCCGGTCATCGGATTGCCCACCGCCGTGCCGCTGCTAAAGTCCCACATGCGCACCGTCCGGTCGGCGCCGCCGGTGACGAGGACGACCTCTGATGACGGCAGCAGCACCGTGGCGGCGGCTTGGATCGTGTCAGTCGGCGTGGCGAGAGTCTCGGTGCCAACCGGTTGGTCGGCGAGGTCCCACATGCGCACAGTGCGGTCATCGCTGCCGGTGATGGCCACGACCTGGCGCCCCGGCAGAGTCACCGTGGCGACCGCGTGGATTCGATCGGTATGTCCCTGCAGTGGATCACCGATCTCCTTGCCCGCCACCAGGTCCCATCGGCGTAGGGTCTTGTTATCATCACCACTGACGACGATAATCCGGCCGTCGGGCAGGTCGTCGACCGCGATCGCGCCGATCATCCCGAGATGACCCTGTAGCGGTCCCGCATAGGGGGCGCCGGTCAAATCCCATCGCCGCAGCATCGTATCCGCTCCGCCGGTCACCACGATCGGGCGGCCGCCGGGCAGGATCGCCGACGCGGCCGCGAAGATCGGACCATTGCGGCCGCCGAACGGCTTGCCCACGGAGGCCTGCCTCACCAAGTCCCACACCCGTATGGTGGAGTCGGCGCCTGCGGACACCGCGTAAACGCGGCCATTCGCGGCGACAGTCGTCACTGTGTGGATCTTATCGGTGTGTCCGATCAGGTTCGGGCCGATCTGCGTACCCTGCAGCAGATCCCATATCCGCACGGTGCGGTCATGGCTCCCGCTGATGATGACGTGCTTGCCGTCGGGCAAGACGGTGGTGGCGACCGACCGCACTGCGCTCGCATGGCCGCGGAGCGGCTCGTATCTGGGCAACCCATTGGCCAGATCCCAGACTCGCACCGTGCAGTCGTCACTCCCGGTGATCGCGAGCATGCTGCCGTCGGGTAGCCGTGTGGTCACGAGGGCTCCCACCCAGTCGGTGTGCCCGATGAACGGCTCGCCGAAGCTGGCGCCGGTGGTGAGGTCCCAGAGCTGGATGACGCCGTCGGAACCGCCGGCGACCGCGACGAACCGTCCCGACGTCACTTCGGCCGCTCCTACAGAAGACGTGGGCCCGGCGTGACGCCCGACGATCTCGCTTCTGTCAGTAGTGCGGGTGGCCCACGCGACCGTCCAGCTGCCCCCGAAGCCGGCCTGGTCCACAGTGACGCCGAGCATCGACGCCCATAGCTCCAGCGCGGCCGCATTGAGGCCCGGGCGAGCCCAATCCCACAGGTGACTGACCTTCCGGACGATGGGAAGCACAGACATCGCCTCGGCTCCGGGGCCACCGATCGATCCGGCGCCGGTGGCGACCTCCCGCAGACGGCTGACGTCGACGAACGGCAGGAAGGCGATCGAGACGACGTCCTCGGTGAGGACCCCGCCCGCCTGTGCGTGTTCGACGAGGTGCCGGCGCACGTAGGGCGGCGGCGCCGCGTACAGCTCGGCGGTCCGCTGCGGCTTGGTGAGGCTTCGCAGGGCGTACGCGATCTGCTCCTCTGTGGCTCTTATGCCCTCCGAGGGCTCCTCCAGGTCGATGGTGTCGGCGCTGTCTAGTTCCGTCTCGGCGACAGGGGCGTCTTCGTGCAGCAAGGCCCGCCAACGGTCGCGCAGCGTCGTGCGCAATGTGTCGTGGAACAACCGGTAGACCGTAGTGTCGTCTTCCTGGTCGGTGATGAGGTAACCGCCGAGCCGCGAGTTCAGCAGCCACGCGATGTCGCCGTCGCCATATGTGATCGTTGGATTGAGCGACACCGCGTTGGCCACCAGCGGCCACACTCTATGCCAGGGCAGCCCTCGGCCGTATGCGAAGGCCACAGCACGCAACAGTTCGACTGCGCGCTGACGGTCCGCGGTTGTCGTCGTGTTCGCATAGAGGTCGTCGCGGAACACGCCCACCACACCGGCGTCCAGGGCGGCGAGCCAGTTCTGATCGGCGATGTCGACGCGGCTGGTGCGACGGCTCAGCGACGCAGCAGCGAGCTGGGCGATGAGGTAGGAGGTGCCGGCCTTGCCGCTGATGATCTCGGCTACCAGTGAGGCTGCCGAGCGGTCGCCGTGGTAGGGCGATTCAGGCCGGGACTGAAGAATCTCGACGATATAGGCGTGCAGATCCCTGGGTACCCACAGTGGCTCCCGGTCGACTCGTAACCGCTCGGCATTGAGCAGGTCCTGAGCTCGATCGGCCAGCGCCGCGCGCGTGCGTTCCTGGACCATTTCGTCATCGCTGGGAGACCGTACGCCGATCAACAGCCGTACACGTGACTCCGTGGCCTCGGGCCGCTCTAGGCGGGCTAGAACGTCAACGAGCAGGCTATTGGGGTAAGCAGCCTCGTCGAGGGCGTCGACTACGAGAGTGATCGGCTGGGTGCGGTCGTCTAGCCAGGTCCACCACGCCTGTCGGAGCCTGTCCAAGCTCTGACTGCCAAGGTCGCGGGCGGAGATGCGGATGTTGAAGGCGTCACAGATCTGCTGGAACACCTCGTGCGGGAGCTTTCCGGTAGCACGCACAGCCACATCAATGGCGCCTTCGGCGGGCCGCAGGTGTGCGGGAATCTCGGCGACCTTCGCCGCGTACTTGCGTACGAAGTCGGGATCGCTGAGCGTGACTAGGCGCGCAAGGGCCGCTGATTTGCCGCAGCCCGCGGATCCGGTGACGAGCAGGGTTTTCGGTGGTTCGGCGGTGAAGCCCACCAGCCGGCGCATCAGGCTGTGCCGGCCGCTGAACAGCCACCCACGCTCGCCGGTCTCCGCAACGCCGCGGGCCTTAGGGTCCCAGTGCGCACTCAGGTCCTCCGCCCGGATCGCCAGGTCACTCCGTGGCCGCTGCACCGCGGTGACGGTGGCCGGCCGCCACCGAGGATTCGGCAGGCAGGGCGTGCTCTGGTTGAGCACCGGGATCTCCGGACGCACGTAGGACAACGACTGGCCGGAGGGGGCCAGCTTGGCCTGCACCTCGCTCAGGAAGTCGCCGACGTGCAGGTAAGGGCCGTGGTTGAAGCGCTCTCCTTCGGGACGCTCCAAGTCACGCAGGAACTCTGCTATCGCTGTGGTGAGGGCGCCGGTCTGCGCTTTCTGATCGACGCCGGTGCTGGCCAGCACGACCCAGCTCGACGGGAAGGGGCTGTCGAGCCGTAGCGAGTCATAGGCCGTCGAGCCGGCATCGCATAGGTCGAAGATCACCAACAGATGCTTGACCCGGGTCCGGGCCAGCCAGCGCAGGATGTCGGCCGAGCGGATATCGACATCGCCAGGCCCTCCAGTGTCCTTGAGTACGAGCCAGTGCGTGTTATGGAGTGTGTATCCATGTCCGGTGATGAACACGACGGCAGCGTCGGACTCGTTCCATCCAAGCCCCTGTTCCTCCAGCACGTAGCGGATCTGGGACTTGGTGGGATTGTCGGCCAGCTCCGGGCTGCTCACCGAGAACGCGCGGTCGCCGAGCTTCGACGAGCACAGCCACCTGCGCAGCACGCGCAGCTCTTCGGTCACACCGGGCAGATCCGACCAGGTATCGTCGGTATAGCGGCTGGTGGCGATGGATAGAAAGTGCCTCCGAAGGATCCCGTCAGAGCCGCTGCTCACGGCGTCATCCCCAGAGTAGCGAGCTGTGGAAGGGCGGTGAGGACAGCTTCGCCAGTCTCCCGCTTGCCAAGGTATCGCTCAACGGCATGCGCATCTGTCTGGTTGTCCACCGCGAGCTCAGCGATGCCCGGCCAGTGCGCCAGGAGGCTCGTACATGCGACCGGGTCGCGGGGGTCCCGGACGTTGATCCAGGTGACTCCGTCTGGCGGCGCGGGCGCCGCCGCGTCGGCCTGGCCGAGGCCATGGCGGATGAACGACAACCCGAGTGGTGAACCTAGTGTGATAAGCACCTCGACGCCGCTTCCTGGATGGCGCAGCAGATAGTCGAGCGCAACGACGGAGCCCAGCGAGTGGCCAATGAGGACCCGGCAGCGCCCGTCGACCATCTCCCCGACCCGGTGGCGCGCGATCGCACCGATCTCTGGCTCCCGCAGGTATCGCCGGACCTGACGCAACTCGCCGAGGCAGAGAGAACCCGCGGTTCCGCCGAACCGGCGATCCATCGCGCGCAACGCCACCTGCAACGGCAAAGGCGATCGCGTGTATCCCTTGAGCCGTTCTGGATCGTCGGACGGCGGCATCGGAATCGCCATCTCCGCCAGCGATGCAGTCAGCATGTCCAGCTCATCGCTGGTCACGTCGCTCAGAATCCATTCCGCCTGGTCGAAGGCCTTCATCTGACCATTGCCGGACGGCAGAAAGAGATCACCATAGTAGGCGATGTCCAAGGGCGGCAGCCCCAGCGGCCGGCCGGCCGCACGCTCCAGCCCGTCGGCGAGCGCCCGGCGCCACGGCTCCCGCAGCTGATGGCGCCCGAGCTGCTGTTTGGCAATTCCGTGGACGCCGACGATGTTGTTTCCCGAGGGGCGCATGGCGAGGACCTCCGCATACCTCGCGCGAAGAGACATCCGCGAGACGTGAATGGTGCCGATCGCCATTCAGGCGATGACGAAAAGCACGTCGAAATGATCGTGAAGGTATCCTGATCTTGGATCCTTAATTGTCCCATCAGGAATTCAGGCTTGCAATGTCGACTTTCTGCAGCCCTTGAGGCACGCGCGCGCGATCCTGCTCTGATATTCTTCAACCCCGCTCTCCGATTGCCCTCGCCTATCGCTTCTGAAGAGTCAGGAAATGGCAATGGTGGACGCACTGGACCAGCCGACCGGAGCAGCCGGAGGCCACGCGTACGCCGTAGGTGTCGAGATCCTTCCGTACGAACTCGTCGCCGTGCTGGTGGATGCCACGGGTCGGCAGGTCGACATGCGCCGTTGGCCGATCGTGGATATGGAGATCAAGACGGTTGTAGGCCAGATCGCGGACGCCGCCTTGGAGCTGGTGGACACGGCACTCGACGTGCGCCTGCCCGATCCGCGGATCTGCATAGGCCTGCAGATCGGCGGCCCGGTGGAGACCGACGAGGGTACCGTCCTCGCGTACGCGAATCACCCAACGGACTCGATGTATGCCGGTCGGGACTACCATTGGCGAGAGCCCGTGCCGCTGGCCTCGTTGGTGGCGGCGGCGACCGGATGCCCGACGGTGATCGAAAACGACGGAGCCGCATTCGCGACGTTGGAGCAGCGCGTCGGAGTGGGCCGTGAGACGCCTTCGTTCGCGGTGGTGCTGATCCGCGACGGTGTAGGCGGCGGCATCGTCCTCGACGGCCGCCTGATGAGCATTCCGTTCGAGTTCGGACACATCAAGGTCCGCCCGGAGGGTCGCTGGTGCGTTAGCGGCGACCGCGGCTGCATCGACGCGTACTCTGGCCGCCGTGCAGTGCGGGCTATCGCGGGCGAGGTGACCGGCGCGGACTCTGATCTGGAGTCCATCGAAGCGGCGATCGTACTCTGCGAGCGTCAAAATGCGGCCACGCCGCACGTCACGGCCGCCTTCCGCCAAGCGGGTGAAGCGGTCGGACACGGCATCGCGACAGTGCTCAGCCTCTTTGGCCTAAGTCACATGGTCGTATATGGTCCTCCCGACATGGTCGATCCTGCCACCGGCCGCGCCGCTGCCACGGCATTCGCTACTGGGGTTCGGAACTTCCCTTCCCTGACCTATCCGCTCTTCCGAAGCGCACAAGTCCTCATCAGACCCTTGAGCGTCGACCAGGGCGCACACGGCGCGGCGCTGGTAGCCGTCGATCGTCTCATCAACGTTCACAGTGACGACATGGAGGGAAGCAGACGATGACGGACGTCGACCAGCAGTTTCAGCGCGCAATCGGCCTCGACGTGGGCGGCACCAAAGTCGCCGGCGGCGTCGTCAACGGCGCAGGCGACGTGATGGAACGGCTCGCATTGCGCCGAGCGCCCGGCTCCCATCGGGAAGAGGTCGTCGAAGACCTCATCGGCGCGATCAGTGAGCTGATGGGCCGCCATCACATCGACGCCATCGGCATCGGGGCCGCCGGCCTCATCGACTGGCCCGAGGGGCACATCCGGTGGGCTCCCAGCAATGGCTACGACAATCTCTCGCTGCGAAGCATCATCGAGGAAGCCACGAGCATTCCCACCATCGTGGACAACGACGCCCACGTGGCAACGTGGGCCGAGGCGAACCTGTGGAGCGATGGTCCGCAGCGGCATCTGGCAGTCCTGACGGTTGGCACGGGTCTGGGCGCCGGGCTACTCCTCGACGGCCGGCTCTACCGAGGTTCGTCTGGCATTGGCGCCGAGTTGGGCCACATCCTCGTCGACAAACACAGCAAGGCTATCTGCAGCTGCGGGATGACCGGATGCCTAGAGTCACTGGCATCCGGGACGGCGCTAGGTCGTGAGGGTCGCGCCGCCGCACAATCCAACCCGGGCGGGTTGCTCGCACGGATGGCCGGCGGCCCCCAGAACGTCACGGGCGAGACCGTCTACGAGGCTGCACGAAGAGGCGACACCACTTCCCTCGAACTGTTCGCACAGCTCGGCTACTGGCTCGGTGTCGGCGCGGCAACCCTGGTCACTTTGCTTGATCTGGAGCTGATCATCGTCGGTGGCGGTCTGGCCGTGGCTGGCGATTTGTTCATCGAGCCGATGCGCGAGGCGATGACCAGACACGCCTTCGCGACACGCCACCGCACATTGCCGAAGATCGCCCTAGCACGACTCGGCCCCGATGCCGGGTGGATCGGCGCCGGAATGCTGTCGCTCGAACATCTGCGTCAGTCACGGGTCAACGGCGCCGGAGTCGCTACCGGTTGACCCGACCGACGCCTGGCCGACCAGCGTGCGCCGGCCGGAAGCCACTGCGTCTTCGATGGCGAAGAGAACTTCTGTTGTCACCTCGGCATCGGCAAGCGTCGCACCGTTCGTCCAGCCGCCGCCGATCGATGCGCAGAAGTCCTCGACCTCGGCGCGATAGAGATTGCCGGCAGGGTACTCGCGGCGCTCGTGTCCCAGGCCGGAGATTAGTTCGATCATCCGCGCAGGCTGTTCGCCCAGCAGACCCGGGGCACGCACCGCAGCGTTAGCAAACGTGATGCTCACCCCATTGTCGTGTGATACAGCGTCCTGTGAGGTCAGCACCGTGGCGGCGAAGCCGTCGTACTCCAGGACCGCGGTCACCGTTTCCAGCACAACGGCCTCTCCAAGCGATGCCCCGCCGGTCGCGTACACAGCGCGCGGCGCCCCGAACCAATAGGTCGCCAGATCCACAGCATGTACGCCGGAGTCGAACATGCTGCTACTGCCGGCGAGCTCGGGCCGGGCCTTCCACACCGCATTCGGCGCCTGCCGATCCATCCTGAAGGTCCACTGCAGATGTGCTCCGCGGACAGACCCCCACGTGCCGGCGTCGACGGCCGCCTTGATGTCGGCAACTGCGCTCTGGTGGCGGACCTGGTGGGCGAGCATAAATGGAACACCAGCCGCCCGCACCAGCTCCGCCACCTCCATCGCTTGCTGGCGGTTGGTCGCCAGCGGCTTCTCGCAGAGAATCGGCTTGCCGAGCCGCGTCGCGATCGCCACATGACGGGTGCGCAAGAATGGCGGCGAACCAATGTAGACCACGTCGAACAAATCAGCGAGCTGTTCGAACTCCGCTGTTCCGGAAACCAGGCGGACGGTGCTATCACCATTGCGGATCTCCGCCAGCCTGCTATGGCTGCGTCCTTCCACTACGGTCACTTGGCACGTCTGCGAGTCACGCAAGGCTGGCAGGATCCGCTTTCGGCCTGTTCCAGTGCCGCCAAGCATACCGATACGCCACATCGGCGGGCCGCTACTCATGCTCGGCCGCGATACGCCCGTCACCGCGGTCCATGTCGTCATGCAACCGGACGACGTCGTCGAGCTCCGGTGTAGAGACCTCTAGCAGCGACGTGTCGCTGACGGCCTCGATACGGTGCACCATGCCCGGGCGGATATGGGCGATGTCACCTGGATGAAGGCTGCGAGTGACAAGGGGATCGCCAACGCAAAGAGCGAAGGTCAAGATCGCTTCACCTTCGACGACCAGGTTGCCCTCCTCCTTGAACTCATGCACCTGAAGGCTGGTCCTGCGGCCGGCGAGAATACGGATGAACTTATACGCGAACGGCGATCCCTCGGGCACCAGCCACCATTCGGCACCCCAGGGTTTGCGCACCAGCTTGGCGTCGGCGAGATGGCTCACTGGAAGATCAGCGGACAGGTCGCCGCGGCGCGGAACCGCCCGGAAGCCGAGCCACATGTCGAGGATTCCATCAACGGCGCCCAACCATCTCACGCTCCCTCACAATGCTGACACTATGTATGTATCGCTCGATTGCCGCTTCGATCGCGTGGCGCAGGTGGCCGTCGACGTTTGCTCCCTGCCGCATGCAGGCGCGATCAGCCGCTGCCTTGATTTCCTTGAATTCGCCAGTCGCGAAGACATAGTGGCCCGCCATGACGCAGCGATCTAGGTCGTCGGAGGCGGACTCAGGCGAAAGCCACTTGCGCCACGCACCGGAGGCATATGCCAGTTCGAGAAAAGCATCGCGCTCCGCACGCAGATTCAAACCCGACAGTAGATGCAGGAACGCACGGGTCTCCGCCACTCCGAACTCGGGTGCGACGTTGACCGCGTTCACGCCGCTGCTCAACAAGACACGCACAACGTCATCCGGCAGGTAGTCCACATTGTGCGCCTTAAGGCTGGAACCGAGCTCCTGACAGGTACTCGCAAGGTGGCGAATCACGCCGCCGGCACGCACCGGATCGTCGAGCAGCACACCTCGGTTGCCGGTCTCGACGACCTTGGTGCCGGTTTGAGCCACGACAAATGTAGGCAGCGGGAGCGACGCCTCTCGCAATCGGCCAAAAGCGTCCGCAGCCAACTGGCGGAACGCATCATGGTCGCCGAGATCCGCGGACTGCTCCTCGAAACCAATCTCGAAGTCGACCCGGCGTCCCAGCGCTCGCGCGTACTCATGGCATTCGCCGTAGAGCAGCACCAGGCGACGAAGTGCGCTCCCGGGATCGGCCGGGCCGAAAGAATCGCGCGAGACGTCGATGTGCAACAGCTGCATGCCGCCCGCAATATCGCGGCGGAAGGACTCCAGGCTGCTCGCCATTGCCTCGGCCTCGCCCATCCCGGCGTCGGCCTCCCACGCGTGCTGCCATGGTCCACCGTGGTCCCGGCAAAGGATCACCATGCCATCTGGGTCGCGTTCGCGCACGTAGCAGGCGAGGTCCTCGGTGCTCCACCCTTCTACGTACCCGCCACCGACGGCCGGCGCTTCCACCTGGGCGCGGCTCGCGATAAGCATGAGTGGCTCGCAATGGCGCCGCGCCATAGCGATGACGGCGTCCACAGCGTTACGGGACGTCACTCCCAGCCCTAGAGCGGATGGTGCTTCTGACCGCGTATCAGGTGCCAAGGTCGGAGTCCTTTGCGGGCGGTAGTCAATCGGCCGGATGGTCCGCCAGCAGGCGCTGCAACCAGGCAGCAGCCGTCTCCTGTCTCAGACGACCAGCAACGTGAGCGGAGCCTGCCACGCGATCGCCGTCGAGCGCGGCCACCATCGCATCAGCGGTGGCCTCCACGTCGTACGGATGTACGGGAATGACACCATCTTGGAGTTGCTCATAGGCGCCCGCGTTGACCGACAGCAGCAGAGGCGCCGAGCCCACCACCATCGCCTCCTTCGAAACCATGTTGAGGCCGTCCAGCGTGGGATTCACAAGAGTCACTGAACTGAGCTCCAAGGCGGCGACGGCGCGGTGCCGGGAGTGGCGGCCCTCGGGATAGATCAAGCTAACCGGCTCACGGCCGGCACCGCCGAATCGCTCGTTGATCCGGCTCGCCGTTGCTTCGCAAAGCGTCCGATAGGCGATGCTGCGCCCGGTTGGCCGGCGAGGCGGGCTGACGATGCCACAGAACCACAGCTCGGAGGCGAGCGCGGGTTCCCTCTCCAGCAGTAACTCGAATGCCTCGAAGCCTCGCACGACGTTCTTCCAGAGGTCGAGGCGGTCGACCCGGACGATCGGCCTGCGTCCGGCCGCCTGCTGCGTAAGGCAATCGCGCCACTGCTCGGTAAGCGGGTCGACCTGCAGCGTCTGGAGGACGTCGGCGTCGATCGGACCCGGCGCCACTGCCAGGGAGGTCCGGCGGCCGCGATATTCCACGGATGTTGCGGTCACCTTTGCGGCGCCAAGGAAGCGGTCGCAGCAGCTTGCGAACGCGTCCGCCCAGCGTTGGCTGTGAAAGCCGACCACGTCGCTGGCCAGCAAACTCTCCAGCACCGGCGTGCGCATCCACGTGGGCAGGAGGGCGAAGTAATCCGGCTCACACCACGGCACATGGTGAAAGTAGACCAACCGGCCGCGACGGTCCGGCAGCCGCTCGTGGATCATGCCCGGCACGAGCATGAGATGGAAGTCGTGCACGAGCATGACCTGTTCGGCCGAGTCCTCATGCGCGAGCAGCATCTGCTCCGCGAAGCGCCGGTTGACCTCCTCGTAACCCGACCAGTGAGTGTGCGCGGCGGAGGAGAACGATGGTTCATAGGTCGTGTCGAAGACGTAGTGGAACAGCCAGAGGAACGTACTTATCGAGATCTTGCCATAGTGCGCCGACGCCAGCTCCTCGCCGATTGCGAGCGGCGTGACGGCCATGTCGCCGTTGACGATCGGATCCTGCGCAGCGCCGGTAGGCGACGTGACGATCCACCGGCCACCAACCTCGCCGAGCAAGGACATCATGATGGGCAGCAAACCGCCGGGCGTGCCCGGCGTCGTTACCATCTCGCCAGTCGTGACGTCTATCTGCGGCGCGCTGTTGCTGCACGTGATGAGCCGCACCCGAGCCCTCCGTATCGCTGCTCAGCGACCGGCGAGGAAAACCGCGTCCCCGCTCGGCGGCACCGCATCCGCGTCCTTAACGGGACACCCACGGCGATCAACTGATCGTAATCAATGGAGCGCAGGGCGTCAACCGCCTCAGCCGCAACCGATGAGCGCCCTCGTCATAGCTCCACCATCCGCAAGACGACGTGATATTCCCGGGACTCTCCGGCGCCGAGCCAGATCATGGAACCGTCGTCGACCGCAGCGAGCGCTCCCTCCACGCGATGTGTCGAAGGCTCGAGTCCCACGACATATCCGCCCTCGCGTAGGTGTAGCCACTGCAGGAACACGGGGAACTCCGCCGGCGAGTACTCGATCTCAAATGCAAGTCTCAGGCCCGGATTGGCCAGGCGGGCCCGTACCAAGCCGTCTTCATCGGCGGTCACGTCGTGTTGGTAGACCTGCTCGACGAAGCCGGCTAGCGGGCCTGGCATCTCCTCATGTGAGACACCCTGCTTCGCCACGCTCTCAGAAGACCAGACGGTCCGCGCGATCGGCGCCTCGTAGCGGGCACCCTCGTCGAGAAGCGGCCAGCCTACGTTCACGTGATACAGATACATGTGCGGCGTCGGATCGAATCC
>Ga0184623_10000868_pt1 | contig 13101 bp, 13 predicted proteins | sample PLM1_100_b1_FD_133138 | JGI IMG/M metagenome (GOLD analysis project Ga0184623, IMG submission 133138) | Groundwater sediment microbial communities from an aquifer in East River, Colorado, USA - PLM1_100_b1 | ecosystem: Environmental > Terrestrial > Soil > Riparian zone | place: USA: East River...
CGTGCCGTTCCCGGCGGGCACCACTCTCGACGTCTGCGGCGTGCTCAGCCCGCAGTCGAAGGTCCTGATTGCCGACGAGCTCTGCGCCCGATACGGCGTGACCAGGGCGGACTGTGTGGCCTATGGCGACTCGATGTCCGATGCGGTGTTGTTCGCGGCGGTGCCTACAGCTGTTGCCATCAATGGCGATCACCATGTTCAGGAGTTGGCGACGCACGCCTACTCCGGCGGCGACCTGCGCGAGGCGTACGAGCTGGTCCGATGATCGAGTCCATGTTCTCCTACATCAAGAACGTCACCTTCGACTGCGCCGACGCGCTCGCGCGCGCCCGGTTCTGGGCCGCGGCACTGGGCACCGATGTCGACGAGGAATCCACTTCGGACAAGGCATTCGTCGAGGCAGCAGGGATCACTGTGGCCGACGCGGAACGAACTCTGTCTCGTACGCGTAGATGACCAGATGCACGCGAGTGGTGACGTCCAGCTTGGTGAGCAACCGGCTGATGTAAGTCTTCACCGTGGCCGGACCGACGTGCAGTGTCTCCGATATCTCAACATTGGACAATCCCTGCGCGACGAGCCCGAGGATGTCGGCCTCTCGGTCGGTCAGGTCCACGGGCGCTCGGGCGGCCACCGGCGGCGGGATGGTGGCGAAGGCTTCAATGAGCCGTCGAGTAATGGGCGGGGAGAGCAGCCCGTCTCCAACGGCGGCGACCCGCACCGCGCGGAGTAGCTCCTCGGGTGGCGTGTCCTTGAGTAGGAAGCCGGTGGCGCCCGCGCGCAGTGCGCCGAACACGTATTCGTCCAGGCCGAAGGTAGTCAGCATGACAACGCGCACGCCGGCACAGCGGGAGTCGGAGGTAATGCGTCGAGTCGCCTCGATCCCGTCCATCACCGGCATCCGCACGTCCATCAACACCACGTCCGGGACGGTGGCGCTGACCAGCCGGGCCGCCTCCTCACCCTGGCCTGCCTCGCCGACCACGTCGATGCCCGGCTCGCCGGCGAGCAGGGCCACGAATCCGGCCCGGACGAGTTCCTGGTCGTCGACCACGACCACGCGGATGTCGGCGGTCACACCGTCACCGCCCCGCCCGCCCCAGCGTCGAGCGTGGCCCGGATGGAAAATCCGCCGCCGTTGCGGGGGCCGGCCTCGAAACTTCCGTTGAACAACGCGACCCGTTCCCGCATGCCGTGCAGGCCGAACCCGCCGGCGGTGGTCGGCTGTTGGTCGCCGTCGTCTTCCACGGTGAGCAGCACGGCGTCGGCGTCGATGCCGACCGTAACCTGTGAGGCGGCGCCGGGCGCGTGTTTGCGGATGTTCGTCAACGCCTCCTGGACCAGGCGGAACGCGGTGAGCTGGACACTGTCGGGCAGGGCCAGTACAGCCGGGTCCACGGTCAACTCGACCGGTCCGTGTACCACCCGATGGGCTGATACGAGCACGTCGAGCTCGGCCAGGCTGGGCGTGGGGCTCAGGCTGGCCCGTTCGTGGTCGTTGTCGTCGTGCAGGATGCCGAGCATGCGTCGCAGGTCGTCCAGCGCGGTTCGGCTGGCCTGTTCGATCGTGGCCAGCGCTGAGCCGGCGATGCCGGTGGATTGACCAAGCTGGTGGTGCATGACCGCGGCCTGGACGGCCACCGCCGAGAGGGTGTGTGCCACCACGTCGTGCAGCTCGCCGGCGATGCGTAGTCGCTCGGCGAAGACGGCCCGCTCGGCCGTCGAGGCCCGGGTACGCTCGGCTTGCAGCGCACGGTCCAGCGCGGCGTCGCGTTGTTGTCGCCATGCGCGGATCACGAGGCCGATGCCCCATGGCAGCAGCGACCCGGCGAGGTCGCTGCCCGGGCTGGCATGCGGTGCCGAGATCGCCCACAGGGTGCCTTCGCCGATCGCCATCAGCGCTAGCGCACCCGCAGCGACCCGGAACGAACGCCAGGCCGCCACCGTGTACAGCGCGAGGTACGACGCGAGCCCGCACCACTCGGCGTTCCAGCCGAGCGCGGAGATGACCACCGTGGTGGCCAGACAGGTGGCGAACACCGGCAGCGGCCACCGGCGCCGCACGGCCAGGGGCAGGCAGCCCACCAGGATCAGCGCCACCAGCAGCGCGGACGGCGCCCGGTACTCGAAGCCCTGGGTGGAGTCGGGGACGAACGCGAACGCGACGCCAACAGTCGCCAGCACCAGTGCCACGGTCGTGTCGACGAGCCCTTCGCGGACCGGACTCGGCGGCCGGTCGTCCGACATGGACGGCCGGGTGGATGGCGCCGCCGGCACGCCGGCCGGCGGGTCCGCGCGGAGCAGGCCGAGCATCCGGCGCAGATCCTCCAACGCCCCTCGGCTGGCCGCCTCGATCGCCGACAGCGCCGGCACCGCACGGATCGCTGCGTCGCCGTCGTCGCCGCGTTCCAACCGGTGCCGCGCGACGCCCGACTGCACCGCGATGACCGACAGCGTGTGCGACACGACGTCATGCAGCTCCCGCGCGATGTGCAGCCGTTCGGCCAGTACCGCCCGCTCAGCCTCGATGGCGCGGACCCGTTCGGCCTCCACGGCGCGCGCGACCGCCTTAGCCCGGTCCGCGCGTCGACGCCGCATCCACCGGCCGAGTCCCCACGCAGCCGACACCGTCGGCACGAGCACGATCGCCCGCGGGTTGTCGAAGTACGGCACGCGCAGCAGCATCAGCACAGCGATGTCGGCGTACGCGACGGCGAGTCCGACCGCCGCCGCACGCAGCTCGAGCCGGTCCGCCGCGTTGTAGAGCGCGAACGCCACAAGTACCGGTGTGAGGGCGGCATTCCAGCTCAGCGCACCGATCGTCACCACTGCGGACATGACGACCAGGCACACCGCCAGCGGATGACGTCGTCGCACCGCCAGCGGCAGGGACGCCAACAACGCAAGGGCCACAAGTGCCGTGTTCGGCGGCGGGTAGTGGTAGGCGTCCGGGGCGGCAGGTGTCAAGACGCTGGCGACCGCGACGGCAGCGATGACCACCGCCAGCAGCGTGTCGATCACGTCGTCACGGCACCGCTCGCCAACTGGGTTCATGCCTTCAGGGTAGGTGGCCCAGACGGGGGCCGGTTCCGCCTGCTGGGCGGACCGGGCGTTCCGCCGAATGGGGGAACGCCCGACGCCGGCCTGCCCGCATAGCGGAACGGGGTCTTCCCTCCGGCGGCGGATGTGGGCAGCGGCACCGCACCGCACGCTGAACGTTGTCACCCCGCCCTGAGGAAAGGAACTTCGATGACCACGCTCACCGTCGCGCCGGCAGCTAGCGTCGCCGCCACCCGTACCGCCATCACCGCTGCGGGACTTGCCGCCGCGGTGGCCAGCGCTGCCTCGATAGCCAGCTCCTTCGTCTACGACAACGCCAGCCAGGCCGAGTCCAGCCAGGCTCCAGTCAGAATCGTCGGCTGCCTTATCACCGGCCTGGCATTCGCGGTCATCGCAGTGACCCTGCCCGGCCTATCCGCCGCGACCCGGCTGCCCCGTTGGACCCTGGCCCTCGCCGCCCTGGCCGCCGCGTTCACCACGGTGGCGGCATGGACGTTCGGAACAGTCCTCCCACACCTGGCCGCGCACGTCTCGGCCGCCCAGTTCGACGAACTGGGCCACCCCGACTTCCAGCTCGTGCTGTTCTCGCTACCGATGCGGTTGCTGGGCCTGGTGGGGTTCATCGCGTTGGCGGTGTCGGGCTGGCGGCGACGGGCGTTCTCCCGCGGCGCCGCCATCGTGCTCATCCTCGCCGGAGTGGCCGGCGCCCTGACCGGCTGGTGGGCCGCGGTCGGCCTGCTCGCCGGGGTGGCAATGGCCTGGGTGGCCCGCACCGCGAAGGCGACCCAGGATAGCTAAGCACAACGGACGGACCAGAGGCGGCGTGGCACCTGCCACGCCGCCACGTCGCCCCGATGGATCCCGCGCGTTAAACAATTAGCTGATCGATCTCGGCGCGACTCCCGGAACAGATGTAGCAGAAACAATCGGCAATCTGCACCGGCGCACGATACCGGGTCGTATCTGTGGCCTGGTCTAGTGGCGGAGGTCAGGTGCATTCGATTGGTCAACCGGCGCGATGCCCTCGCCGCCGCTCCGCGGATCGCCCGCGTAGAGGCCGTCCCACCAGCGAACGCCGCCGTCGATGAACTCCTGCGGCGGTATCTCCTCGCCAGTGCTGCGCGTGACGCGAAGCGAGCTGAACCAGACTCGTACGTCGAGGCTGAGACGGTCACGCCAGTCGGCCCAGCTCTTCTCCGGCGGGTCGATGAATTCCCGTTGGTGGGTCTCGGGGCGACGGTGGTTTCGGACGAGCGCAAGCCGGACGGCACTGGCTGGATCACGTTGGCGGACCCGGAGGGCAACCAGTCCGTGTGGAGCGCAGCCCCACCGAGCGTGTCTAGTCAGGTTCGCGTAGCGCTTGGTCCTGCACCTGGGCCTGCTGTGCATTACCTCACGAACTTCGGCCCTGACATAGTCGTGAAATCTTGAGCCGAATTCCATTTTCTGTTGCAAGGACCTTACCTCGATCATCTGACCAGAGGATTGACAGCCACCTGCAACGGCGCTGAAACTGCTCCGACATCGTTGTCAAAGTCGCCATGCGTGCTGCGACGTAGGCTTCTGAGGGAGCGAGCATGATCCAGCACATTTGCCGCGCCGCGCCGCGGCGCTTTTGGTGCGGCGAAGCGAGCCTGCTCGGGATGGGCAGGCGCGGTGCGCTGTCCGCGGTCAACTACGCCGTGCTCATCGACATCCTCGCGTTCGCGTCCCGCGTCGCTGCGATCACATGCGGTCGGCAGGGCGCCAACCCCCCGACGTTGGCCGAACTCGTCCCGCGTTGACCGGGCCGTTGGGAGTGGTTGCGATGGGAACAGCGGGACCGGCCGATGGCAAGGCGGCTGTGCAAATGACCGACGTCTCGGTCTACTTCGGGCCACGCCGTGTGCTGGACAGGGTCAACGTGAAGGTCGGGTTCGGCGAGCTCGTTGCGGTAGTGGGTGAGAACGGGGCCGGCAAGAGCACGCTGGTGGGGTGCGTGACCGGGCACTGACTCCGGATGCCGGTGCGGTAACGGTGTACGGGCAGGATCCCGGTTCGGCCGTTCGCTCCGGAGACATGGCGGTGGTCTGGCAGGACCTGGCGCTGTGCGACAACCTCAGCGTCACCGCGAACCTGTTTCTGGGCCGCGAGCTCGGCTGGGCGTTCCTGGCGCGGCGGCGGATGCAGGCCGAGGTCGGTGCGATGCTCGACCGCGTTGGCCTGGCCGTAGGGGACCTTCGTCGTCGGGTCGGTGACCTCTCCGGGGGCGAACGCCAAGCCGTCGCGATCGCACGGGCGCTGATGGCCCGCCCCCGTGTGCTGGTGTTGGACGAGCCCACCTCCGCGCTCGGGGTGAACGAGACCAGCCGGGTGGAGCGGTTGCTGCGCGCCAGCGGGGTGGCGGTGCTGTTGGTCTCGCACCGGGTGGATCAGGTGTTCGCGCTTGCCGACCGGGTGGTCGCGCTGCGGCACGGGCGGCTGGTGGGAGATGTCTCCACGGTCGAGGCGCACGCCGATGACGTGCTCGCGCTGATGTCCGGGATGAACGTCGACTCAGTCGCCCGCCGCCATCTGGCCCGCCTGTCGAGCCTGGTCGACCAACTGGCCGAGGTCGAACCGTCGGCGTCCCTGCCGATGATCGTTTCGGCGATGTCGACGGTCTTCGGCCAGCAGCAGTTGTGGTTCATCTCGCCGGCGCGAAGCCGAGTCGCCAGCTGATGCTGGGCGCGTCGGTGGGCATGAGCGATCAGGCGTTGCAGCACCTTGCCCGCGTGCCGATCGGTCCACGCGGTGGCACCATCGGCGAGGCCGCGGAGACAGGTCTGCCGGTGGTGGATGAGGACATGCGACTCGCGCGTCAGCCGGTCACAGGGGCAATGAGCATGTGGTCGGTGCCGATCCAGGGCAGCGGCGGGCTGTACGGCGTATTGTCCGGGCTCGCTGATGTGCCGGGGCGCCCGCAGGATGATCAGCTGCGCCTCGCTTCGGTGTACGCCAGCCTGGCCGCGACGGCGATCGAACGGGAACAGTTGCTGCACGACTTCACCCGTCGTAACCGGGTGCTGGAGTCGTTGCGTGGCGTGCTCTACGCGCTGGCTGGGCCGGCGCAGCTCCCGGCCAGCCTTGAAACCGCCCTCGAAGCATTGGCGCGGGGGCTGGGTGCCGACGCGGCGAGCCTGGTCGAGCTCGGGCCGGGCATCGCCGGCGGGTCGCAGGCGGGCCTCGTCCAGGCGGCGGCGGCGATCGGCGGCGGACCCCCGGCGACGGACCTGGTCGCCGCGCTTGTCGGCCAACGCGCGGACAGGTCCTGGCGGCACGGGTCGCGGACCGTCGCACCGCGGATCAGCGCCGTGCCGTTCGAGGTGGGCGAGCGGAGGTTCCTCGTCGGTGCGCGCTGGGCGGATGCGGGTTACATGACCGTCGACCGCAGCGAACTGCTGGAGAGCGCGGCCAGGTCGTTGCGGCTCGCGGTCGAGCGGGACACCGCACAGCTCGCCCAGGCGGAGGCGGACGCGCTTCGCCGCATCGGTGCTCTGCAACGCGACTTCATCCATCGGCTCAGTCACGAACTACGCACGCCGTTGACCGCGATCATGGGATATGCCTCGACGCTGCGTGCTACCGACATCGAGTGGGACGTGGCGTCGAAGCGGCGATTCTTGACCGCGATCTCGGCAGAGGCGGCGGCCCGGCTCTCATGGGTACCGCATTCACCGCCGTGACCGCGGGCAGCCGGGCCGGTGCGCTCACTCTCGCCGCCCGAACACCCGGCCAGCGGACCCTTGGCCAAGCAGCCAAGGTCATGGTGGCAGTGATGATCGTCGTCGCGGTTGCCCCCACCATACCGATCGCCTTCGCCGGCTTGGCCGGCCTCGGATTCGCGTGGTCCTACTTCCTCGGTTCGGTGATCGCCATCCTGCAGACCGCAGAACCTGCCATGATGGGCCGGGTCATGTCGTTGTTTGCTGTTGTGCTGCTCGGCGGCACCGCGGCCGGCGGCCCGATGGCGGCGTCGTTATCGGCGATCACCGGACCGCGAGCGCCCTTCGTGGTTGGCGCGGTCGCGGCCGTGGCGGCTGCCGCCATCATCAGGCGCTGGCAGCGCGATCATTTTCGTGGCTCTTTGGCTGATTTATGGCGGTCCCCTGGTGTGCGGTGGCTTGGGTGGCGGCTCATCTTGTTGCGGGTAGGTGTGGCCCTGATTCGCGAATGTCAGGTAGCGCTCAGTTAGAGAGTTGTTAGAGCCGTCCGCCACTGTCAGCCCATGAGGACCAAGAGGATTCTGCTGACAGTCTGCCTAGGAGCGATCAGCTCCGTCACGATGGCCACGGCGGCCGTCGCGGTGGCGGAGCCCACCTACAGCGTCGCGGCGCTGCACGACGTCAAAGCCGCGCTCGACGCGGAGGCGACGGCGAAGATCCCGGGTACGAGCTGGGTGGTCGACCCTGGCGCCGGCCGGGTCGTGGTGACCTATGACGACACCGTGACCGGTGGCAAGCTGACCGCACTGAAGGCCGCGACGAAACGCTTCGGTGCGGCTGTTCAGCTCGAGCAGATGGCCGGCGTGCTAGAGCGGGCCGATTCGCGCACCGTCGGCGGGGACGCCATCTTCGGCGGCTCCATCCGCTGCTCGCTGGGGTTCAACGCGATCGCCCCCAGCGGCTCGTACTACTTCATCACGGCTGGTCACTGCACCAAGGAAGCGCTCTACTGGTACGACAACGACCACACCACGTACCTCGGCTACCGGGCGGCCTCGTACTACGACGGTGCGGATTACGGAATTGTGCGGTACACCAACACGACGATCGCCAAGTACGGCGCGGTCGAAAGCAATTACGACGGCACCTACCAGGACATCAAGACGTCACGCTGGGCACAGATGGATGAGTACATTTGCCGTAGCGGCAGCACCACCGGCCGGCGCTGCGGCTACGTCCGCGACCTGTGCGCCACCGTGACCTACACCGACGGCGTGACGCTCTACTGCATGATCAAGACGACCGCCTGCGGCGACCACGGAGACAGCGGCGGACCGATGTGGTCGGGCACGGCCGCACTCGGCATCTTCTCCGGCGGGCGGCTGGGCTGCGGGACGAACCCGAACGGTCCCAGCTACTTCATGCCGGTCCAGCAGATTGTGCAAGATCACGGCATCGCCGTTTTCTGAGCCCCCAATGGCGGGCGGCGGTCGGGTCATCCGCAATCCGGTGGCCCGGCCGTCGATGTGCGCCGGATAGCCGAGCCGACGCGACGGCCAGCTTGACCGCGGCAGCCGCGAAGCCCAAGCCGAATACTAGTGCCAATTCGACCACGCCTCTCGTCTGTGTCCTGCTTGGGCAGCGTATCGTCCCGTCAGCGGCATGGTCCCGACAACGAGTGCGCAGCATCTGTCGGACTGGCAAAGCATCCACGGCGCAGTCATGGTATCGATCAGTTATCTTCGAATTTATGCGATTCGAGGTCCTTGGTCCGGTCCGAGTCCGGGTGGCGGACCAGGATCTCGGGACGGGGAGTGGGCGCGAGCGCCTGATCCTGGCAATGTTGCTGTTCAACGCCGATCGGATGATCAGTATCGATCGGCTGATCGACGCGCTGTGGGACGCAGCCCCGCCACCGACCGCGAAGGCCCAGGTGCACAACGCGGTCAGCGCACTGCGCAGGCGGCTGCGTACCGTGCCGGGCGACGACGTCCTACATACCCGCCTGCCCGGATACCTGCTGAGGCTCGGCGAGCATCCGTTCGACCTGGCCGAATTCCGGATGCGCCTGGAGCGTGCACGATCAGCGGCCGGCAACGCCGACCATCCGCGCGTGGTCAGCATGCTGACTGAAGCGCTGGGGCTGTGGCGTGGGCCGACGTTGGCGGACGTGGCGGGACAGTGGGCTGCTACGACGCGCCAGGCTGTGGAGGAGGAACGGCTCGCGGCCACCGAGCTGCTGCTGCAGAGCCGGCTCGTGCTGGGCCATCAGGAGGAGGTGCTCACCGCGCTCGTCCCGCTGGTCACCGAACACCCGTACCGGGAACGACTGTACGAGATCCAGATGCTGGCCCTGGTCTCTGCCGGCCGGCGCGCCGAGGCACTCACGAGCTACCGCGACATCTACCAGCGGTTCGCTGACGACCTCGGCGTACAGCCTGGCATCGCGCTAAGTTCGCTGCACCAGCGAATCCTGCTCGGCCAGGACCCGGACCGGTCTGTCGTGACCCGCCTTATACCCCGCCAGCTGCCGCCGCTGCCGCTTGAACTCGTCGGCCGGAACAAGCTCTCGTCCGAGGTCATCGCCGCGACCGGCCGGCCGGGCGCGACCGTCCCGGTGAGCCTGCTGGTGGGTCCTGGCGGGATCGGGAAAACCTCGGTGGCGGTCGCGGTCGCACACGACCTGGCCGCCGCCTATCCGGACGGGCAGCTGTTCGCGAACCTCCGGGGCAGCACCCGCTCTCCCGCCGATCCGTACGACGTGTTGACATGGTGGCTGCATGCCCTCGGGGTCTCGAACGACGTTCCGGCGGACCCTGACGAGCGGATCGGGCTTTACCGCAGCCACCTCGCCGACCGGCGGGTATTGGTGCTGCTCGACGACGCCGCCAGCGAGCAACAGGTACGACCGCTCCTGCCTGGATCGGCGAGCAATGCCGTGCTGGTGACCGCTCGCGGCCGGCTCACCGGGCTGCTCGGCGTCGGACGGTGGATCGTGCCGGAGCTGTCACCCGTCGATGCCCTGGCGTTGTTCACCACGATCGCTGGTGCCGACCGGACGCTCGCCGAGCCCGACGAAGCCGCCGCGATCGTCGCCGCCTGCGGGAACATGCCGCTCGCGGTCGCGATCGGAGCGGCCCGGGTGGCGGCGCGGCCCGACCAGCCACTGGCCGCGCTGCGGGATCGACTCTCCACCGCGCGGGGGCGTCTGGACGAACTCACGGTCGGTGACCTGGACGTCCGGGCGACGATCGGGCTGAGCTACGAGGCGCTTGACCCGGCCGTGCGAACCCTGTTTCACAGGCTGGGTCTGCTCACGGGTACCGAACACCCAGCCTGGGTCGTGGACCAGCTCGCCGGCAACCACCCCGGACTTGTCGACCGCCTCGTTGACGTGCACCTGATCGAGCGTCTGGGACGTGACGTCGTCGGCCAGATCCGGTTTCGGATGCATGATCTGGTAGCCGACTTTGCCCGCGAACGCGCGGTGGCGCAGCTACCCGCGCACCGGAAGGTCCGCTCCGCGCTGGTGCGTTCGTGGCTGGGTCTGGCCAGCAGTGCCGACGAACTCGTCGAGCATGGCAGGTTCGACAGCGTCGGACTGGACGCTCCCCCCGCGCCTGCCGGCGGGCTGGCGGCAGTCGTCGAATCGCCGCGCGACTGGTTTGAGCTGGAGCGCATTCACCTGGTGGCGGCGGTGAACGAGGCAGCGGAACTGGGGCTGGCCGACGTGGCCGGCGGGCTCGCCCTGCGGTTGTCCGGTTACTTCGCGATGCGCAGCTACCGCGACCGGGAACAGACGCTGCGGACCGCTCTCGTCAGCGTGCGCGAACACGGCAACGACGAGTTGCTCGGCAGGTTGCTGTGCGCCTTGATCTCTGCGGCCGCACAGCATGACCGGCTCGACGAGCTGACCGAGCTCGTACGGGAGGAATTGGCCGTCGCGGCGCGCACCGGCAACCGCAACCTGCACCTACGTGCGTTGAATCAGGCCGCAATGGTCTCCCGCCGGCTCGGAGACCTGAAGGCTGCGCTCGACTGGCAGCACCAGTCCGTATCGGCGGCCGATGACAGCGTGCCGCTACGAGTCCGTAGCACCGCGTTGGCGGGACTCGCGATGACCTACGCCGAACTCGGCAGGCCCGATGAAGGGTTGCCCTACGCCAGTGAGGCGGCCGCTCTCGGACGCGCGAGTGGACATCATCCCCGGATCCGCGAAATGCATATGATCACCTTCGGCATTCTGCTGACCCAGACCGGCAGGTACGCCGAGGCAGAGATGGAACTCTGCCATGCGCTCGAGACAGCGGTCGACCTCCGCGACGACATCGTCACCGCGTTCATCCACTTCCGGTTGGCATACGTCGATCTGCACTGCCAGAGGCTGGAGGCGGCCGAGGCTAGGCTGCATCGGGCCCTGGAGGCGTTCCGCGACGCGGGCGACGTCGATACCACGGCGCACATCCGGCGCGGCCTCGGGGACCTGGAGATCCTTCGCGACGACCTCACCGCGGCCGCGGGCTACCTGCATCAAGCATTGCAGGCGTGGGACACCATCGGCAGTCGCCTGGAGGTCGCTCGCACCCACGCACGCCTGGAACTCGTCGCTGCACGGCGCGGTGACGCGATTGGAGCGAGGCAGCACCGGCAGAGGTGGCGGGAGATGTTCGGAGACCTGGCCGTCGACGACGCCTGCCTGTGCCTGCCGGCATTTCTCCGCTCGCTGTAGCGACCGAGGGCCATGGCACTGCCAGAAAACATCTGCCAGGTGGGCTGCCGCTCGACGAACGGCAGCCCACCTCGCCGCGTCAGGCCCTCGGGAAGTGCAGGTAGACGAACGTGCTGCTACTCACCCTGCGAGTGCCGTACGCTTCCGGGTTCGCGTAGTTGTACTCCTCGACAGTCACGGTTCCGTCGGTGTGGACAGCGGCCACCCATGCGACGTGCCCAGAGCCGGCGTCGGTCTGCGCGACCGAGCCGACCGTAGGTGTGCTGTTGACAGTGATCCCGGTGCTCCGTGCGGCGTTGTCCCAGTTGTAGGCGTTACCCCAGTGGACACCGCGGTAGTAGTTGGAGAAGGCGATGTTGTTGCGGTCGTTGAGGCGCCACGCCACGAACGAAGTGCACTGTCCCTTGTAGAAGCCCCATGGGTCGACTCCCGAGGTCTGTCCGCTGTAGGGATAGTCGTTGTGCATAGTGCCGGGTTTGTTGAAGCCGCGGCAGGTGTAGAGGTTGGGATAGGTCGCCAGTCGGCTGGAGTGCAGGAAGTAGCCTTCGACGAAGAACCAGGCGTCGCTGCCGTTGTAGGTCTGGCCGGCGGCCTGGCACAGGACCTGTACGTCCTGGCCGGAGGTGAACCACCCGATGGCCGCAGGTGCGTCGAACGACGGGCTGCTGTACCCGTTGGCCGCCAGGGGCACGGTGCTCGGTCCGCCGCACTTCGGGATGCCGGTCGCGGTCTGGATCGCGTACGCCGGGTAGTACATGGTGTTGATCCGATACCAGAAGTAGGTGTCTCCTACGTACTCGCGGCCGCGGATGTAGCACTCGACGGACACGTACTGTCCGGCCGACAGCGTCGACCCGCTGATGTAGGGGCTGTTGAGGTAGGGCAGGTCATGCGCCGTGATCTGCGACTCGACCCTGACCGTCACCGCAGCCTGAGCCGGCGCGGCGGTCAGCACGAGGCCGCCGAGAACGAGAGCGATCAGGTTGGCGACGACGACCCACCGTGCGGCGGTCCGCCGTTGTGCGATGTGTGATGACATGGTCATCTCTCCGGTAGGCATCGGCATTAGTGGACGGGACGCACGACGTAGGGCATGACGCCGTACTCGCCGGAGCTGAAGCTGCGTTTGCGGATGTCGTCGCCGCCGCTGACGGGAGTGGCCTCGATGATGTAGCCGCTGCCGACGTACAACGCGACATGATGGATTCCATCCACGGTGTGTGAACCGTTCGACCAGAAGATCAGGTCGCCGGCCTGGCGTTGCGAGAGCGCGACCTTGTAGCCGTTGGAGTACTGGGCGCTGGAGGTGGTGCCGATGTTGAGCCCGGCGCCCTGGTAGAAGGCGTACTGCGTCAGGCCGGAGCAGTCGAAGCCGTAGACATCGCTGTCGTCCCGGCCGCTCGGGCTACAGCAGATGCCGTAGGTCGGACCGTACTGGTTGCCGCCGCCCCAGGAGTAGCTGTACTTGCCGAGCATGCTGGTCGCCGCCGAGATCGTTGCCGCCACCTTGTTACCGGGTTTGTTGAAGCCGCGGCAGGTGTAGAGGTTGGGATAGGTCGCCAGTCGGCTGGAGTGCAGGAAGTAGCCTTCGACGAAGAACCAGGCGTCGCTGCCGTTGTAGGTCTGGCC
>Ga0184623_10000869_pt1 | contig 13098 bp, 7 predicted proteins | sample PLM1_100_b1_FD_133138 | JGI IMG/M metagenome (GOLD analysis project Ga0184623, IMG submission 133138) | Groundwater sediment microbial communities from an aquifer in East River, Colorado, USA - PLM1_100_b1 | ecosystem: Environmental > Terrestrial > Soil > Riparian zone | place: USA: East River...
CAGGAGGGTGTTGTGGCGCTCGGTGGTTACGCCGATATCTTCCTGCGGAACACGCTGGCTTCGGGAGTGATCCCGCAGATCTCAGCCATCATGGGACCTTGCGCGGGGGGCGCCGTGTATTCTCCGGCGATCACCGACTTCACGATCATGGTCAGACACACGAGCTACATGTTCGTGACCGGACCTGATGTGATCAAGATGGTCACACACGAGACGGTCACGAAGGAAGAGCTCGGTGGCGCGATGCGGCACAACGAAACCAGCGGTGTTGCGCAATTCGCGGTCGAGGACGATCGGGAATGCCTGGAGCTCATCCGCGAGCTCCTGAGCTTCATGCCGAGCAACAATCTGGGAGAAGCTCCGCGTGTCGATAGTGGCGATCCGCCCGATCGGGAAGATGCAGCGCTCGAGCGACTGGTTCCCGAGGCGCCGAACCAGCCCTACGACATGCTCGACCTTATCCACACGGTTGCGGACGATGGAAGCTTCCTCGAGGTTCATCAGCACTACGCGCGCAATATCATCGTCGGTTTTGCGCGGCTTGGTGGGAGGGCAGTGGGGATCGTGGCGAATCAGCCCGCCTATCTGGCGGGCACGCTCGATATCGATGCCTCGACGAAAGCGGCCCGCTTCGTCCGCTTCTGCGACGCCTTCAATATCCCGATCGTGACATTCGAAGATGTGCCCGGCTTTCTGCCCGGAACGGTGCAGGAATATGGCGGCATCATCCGCCATGGCGCCAAGCTGCTTTATGCCTTCGCCGAGGCGACGGTGCCCAAGGTCACGGTCATCACGCGCAAGGCGTACGGCGGCGCCTATTGCGTCATGTCGAGCAAACACATCCGCACCGACTTCAACTACGCCTGGCCCACCGCCGAAATTGCCGTAATGGGCCCGGAGGCGGCTGTCAATATTCTGTACAAGCGAGAGCTTGACGAGGTGGCGGACCCGGCGGCCCGGCGCGCTGAACGCGTGGCCGAGTTTCGTGCACGCTTCGCCAATCCTCAAGTCGCAGCGTCCCGGGGATTCATCGACGAGATCATCCGGCCCCGAGAGACGCGTCGAAAGCTCATCCTGGCGCTCACCAGCCTCGAGACGAAACGGGACAGAAATCCCCCCAAAAAGCATGGGAACATCCCTCTGTAGGCGATAGGCGGCAGGCGGCAGGGGGACCACACGTCTCGGATGCAAGGGAAGCTATCGCCCAGCGCCTACCGCCTAGCGCCTAAGTTAGAATAGATGAGGAAGCGCCTCCTGCCTGGCGCGCTCTCCGACTGCTTCGCGCGCCGGCGTGACGCCGACCATACAAGCAGCGCGGCCCGTTGAACAAAATCCTGATCGCGAACCGCGGCGAGATCGCCGTGCGCATCATACGCGCCTGCCGGGAGCTAGGGGTGCGCTCTGTCGCCGTGTTTTCAGACTGTGACAGGGCCGCATTGCATGTGCGGTACGCGGATGAGGCGTATGGCATCGGGCCGAATCCGGCGGCGGAGAGCTACCTCCGTATCGATCGACTCATCGACGTGGCGCGGCGGGCCGGAGCCGAGGCGGTCCATCCCGGGTATGGCTTCCTCGCGGAAAACGACACGTTCGCGGCGGCGTGTCGTGACGCCGGCCTGACGTTCATTGGACCGGCGGCCGAGGTGATAGCGCTGATGGGCAGCAAGACGGCGGCGCGGAAGGTCGCAGAACGTGCGGGTGTGCCAGTTGTGCCGGGCACCGAGCCGCTTCCAGCGACGGCCTCGGATGAGGAGATGCTCGCGCTCGCGACGCAGGTGGGGTACCCCCTCCTGGTGAAGGCGGTCGCTGGGGGGGGTGGCAAGGGTATGCGTGGGGTCGACGACCCTGCGCAGCTTCTCGCGGCGGTTCGCACGGCTCGGTCGGAAGCGCAATCGTCGTTTGGCGATGCGGCCGTGTACTTCGAGCGACGGCTCGTGCGCCCGAGGCATATCGAGGTGCAGCTGCTTGGAGACCATCACGGTACGGTGTGGCCTTTTGTCGAACGGGAGTGCTCGATTCAACGACGCCATCAGAAGCTGATCGAGGAGACCCCATCCACAGCTCTCTCGCCGGCGTTGCGCGAGGCGATGACATCGGCGGCGGCCCGGATCGCGAAAGAGGTGAATTACACAAATGCCGGGACTATCGAATTCCTACTCGACGGCCAGGGTGAGCGCTTTTACTTCCTGGAAATGAACACGCGGCTGCAGGTCGAGCATCCGATCACCGAGATGGTCACGGGTGTCGATCTTGTCGCAGCGCAGATTGCCATTGCGCGAGGAGAGCGTTTGACTCTGGATCGGTCACGGCTTCTCGCATCGGATGGTCATGCGATCGAGTGTCGCGTCTATGCCGAAGATCCGGCGTTGGGGTTCATGCCCTCCCCAGGTCGCATCACGCATCTGCGCGCGCCCGCCGGTCCTGGTGTCCGCGACGACAGCGGGGTGGTGACCGGCTCCGAGATTCCGATTTTCTATGACTCGCTGGTCTCGAAAGTTGTGACGTGGGGAGCCGACCGAAGCGCGGCATTGGCGCGCATGGCGCGCGCGATGGCCGAATATGAGATTCGAGGCGTGCGCACCACGATTCCGTTCTTCCAATGGATTCTGCGGGAGGAAGACTTCAAGGCGGGATCCTTCGACACGGCGTTCGTCGATCGCCTGCTCGAGCGTCGGCGGGGCCAGGTTGTGACCACCATGCCACCCGAGGCCGAGACGATCGCGGTCATGGCTGTCGCACTACAGGCGCTCGATGGCAACGGGGCCTCCTCGGCGGTTCGAGATCGCGGCGGGGTCTCGCGCACAATGGACGGCTGGAAGGAGCGTGCGCGTCTGGAGGCCTTGCGCGACTGGCCGACCGCGTGAGGCCAGAATGATCCTGCACGTCGAGATCGGCGGACGTCTGCGGCAGGTGGCGGTCGAGCGACTCGGATCGGCGGATCGGTTTCGTTTTGACATCGATGGACAGACGCTGGAGGTCAGCGCCGCACGCGTCGATCAGCGAACGTGGTCGTTGTTGCTGCCCGACGGCTCGCAACATCTCGTCGCAGTGAGCGGCACCCTCGCGTCTGGCTTGACGGTTCACCTCCCGGCCGGTGATGTGGCGGCGGCGCTTCCGGATATCGGGCGGCGGCGGCGACGCGGTGATCCAACCCGGGCCAGAAGAAGCGGCGAGTCCGGTCCCGTCCGACTCCTCGCGCCGATGCCGGGCAAGGTCGTGCGCATCCTGGCGAAGGTGGGTCAAGCCGTGCAAGCGGGGCAGGGAATCGTCGTCATCGAAGCGATGAAAATGGAGAATGAGCTCCGGGTTCCGCGGGCGGGCATCGTGAGGGAAGTGCCGGCTCTTGAAGGAGCGTCCGTCGAAGCTGGCGCGCTCCTGGCTGTGGTGGAATAGTGCGTACTGTTGTGTTGGTAAATCGACCATTGGTGAAACGCGGCGCCCTCATGCTGAGGGTGGTCCTGATGATTCTTGCCAGCCTGCTGGCCGTTGCGATTGTGAGCACGCTCACGATCGATTTGGGACCGGCACTGCGCCAGCGCGCCGAGATCGAAGGATCGAAGTACATCGAGCGGCCGATGCATATCGGCCGGCTCTCGGTGCGCATGTTGACCGGCCGCTTCGTTGTCGAGGATCTCGTCATCGAAGGCCTGGCGCCTGCCGATCGTCCATTTCTGCGCGCCGAGTCGATCGACGTCTCGCTGTCATGGCCGGCGCTCGCACATCGTGAAGTCCTGCTCGAGTCGATCGACATGACCGGCTGGAGCATGGTGGTGGAAACATTCCCCAACGGCCGCCACAACTTCCCAAAACTGACGCGCAGCTCGTCGGGAACGCGGCGCTTCACCACGACGCTGGCGTATGTGCGGGCATCGCACGGGAAGTTTACGTTCGAGGATCATGGCGCCCCGTGGAGCGTCGTCGCACCCAATCTCGATATCGCGATGAACAAGGGACTCGAGTATCGGGGCCAGGCCAGTTTCAAGAAGGGTACCGTGACCATCGGCAACTATCTGCCGATGTGGGCCGACATGACGATGATCTTCAAGCTCGACGGTCCGAGGGTGCACGTCGAGCGGCTCGATCTGTCGACTGACGGCGCGGAATCGAAGGTCACCGGTGACGTCGATCTCTCCCGATGGCCGGAACAACTCTGGCAGGTTCAGTCGCGGGTCCATTTTCCGAGAATGCGGGAGATCTTTTTCCGCAACGATCGATTCAGTCTCTTCGGCGATGGGGACTTCAGTGGCACGTTCCACCTCTTCAAAGGCGGGCGCGAACTGAAAGGGATGTTCGGGAGCGCGCTGGCGGGCGTCAACGAGTATCGCTTCCCGAATCTGCGTGGCGCGCTCTTGTGGGTGCCCGACCGATTCGAGGTCACCGACGCTACCGCGGATTTCTTCGGCGGTCGCTCGGACTTCACGTATTCGATGGCCCCGCTCGGCAAGCGTACCCCTGCCACCGCACGTTTCGATGCCAGGTATGAAAATGTGAACCTTGCGGAATTCACCGACTTTTTCGAAACGCGCGGGATGCGGTTGGCGGGCCGCGCGTCGGGCCAGAATCTTCTGGAATGGCCGCTCGGTCGCTTTTCCCAGCGTCACGGCGAAGGTCGCGCAGCGGTGGCTGCGCCATCCGGCGTAGAGCTCTTTGCCGGAGACCTGCGCAGCCCGGCTGCTGCGAACGCCGGCGGACCTCCAGCAGATCTGACGGAGCCCTTGGGATATCTCGCCGTATCGGGAGACATCCAGTACAGCTTCGACCCCGATTGGATTGTTCTCGGCCCGAGTCACATGTCGACGCCGCGGACGTACGTGCGGTTTCAGGGGCGCACGGCGTACGGAGAGCAGTCTCGCATTCCCTTCGAGGTGATGAGTGGCGATTGGCAGGAAAGCGATCGCGTGCTCGCGGGCATCATGACGGCGTTCGGCGCTCCCACGCGTCCGGTTCCTATTGGCGGGCGCGGCCACTTCGAAGGCACGATGCTCGAATCCTTCAGGTCACCGCGCATTGAAGGCGCTTTCTCAGCCGAGCGCATGCGGGCCTGGGATGTGGTGTGGGGCGATGGGGGCGCGCAGATCGTCGTGCAGAACGGCTATCTCGATGTCAGCAACGCGATCGTCACGAGGGACGATGGAGGACGGATTGCGGCCGATGGGCGTTTTGCGTTGGGGTACCCACGGCGTGATGGTGGGGAAGAGCTGAACGCGCGCTTTCGAGTCACCAACATGCCGATTGACGCGCTGCGACATGCGTTCGCGATCGACGCCTACGATGTGGAAGGCCGGTTCTCCGGCGAGTTCGATCTGTACGGCAAGTACCAGACGCCGTTTGGCTTTGGCGGTATGACCATCGAGGAGGGTGTTGCGTACGGTGAGACGTTCGAAACGGGAACGGCCTCGCTGCGGTTCGAGGGACAGGGCGTGCGGCTCAATGCGATCGAGCTTCGGAAGAGCGAAACGCTCGTCACGGGGGCCGCTTTTGTGGGCTGGGATGGCACTTACTCGTTCAATGCGGACGGCCGGAAGCTGCCGCTCGAATCGATGACCACCCTCCCAAAAACGCAGCGCCCGCTGACCGGCCTCGTGCAGTTCTCGACAAATGGCAGCGGCAGCTTCAACATGCCGCGTTACGACGTCAAGCTGCAAATCGAAGACTTGTTCATCGGCGATGAAGGGATCGGACAGGTCACCGGCCGCCTCGACGTGCGCGGCACGCTGTTGACCATGGAGCTGGAGGCGGCGTCGCCACGGCTCGCGGTGTCTGGTACCGGCCGCATTGCACTGACGTCCCAGTATGACGCCGATCTCACATTTAGATTTTCTGATACGTCGCTCGATCCCTACCTCCGTCCATATCTGCCGCAGCTCTCTCCGTTTACGACTGCAGTGGGCAGCGGCTCCATCCGGGCCGTGGGTGAGCTTTCGAACCTGAATTTCCTGGCGGTCGAAGGCACGTTCGACCAGCTGAGATTGCGGCTCTTCGATTACTCGCTGCAGAATGCCGCCCCCATTCGGCTGGCGCTCGACGGCAACGTCGTGCGCGTGAACGAAGCGCGGCTCGTCGGGCAGGACACGCAGCTCGAGTTGTCTGGCTCGATCGATCTCAATCAACAGCAGATCGATGTCTCGGCCCTCGGCAACGCGAACCTCGGCCTGCTGCAAGGTTTCTACCGTGATATCCGCAGCTCGGGGCAGGCCGAGCTTTCTGCTCAAATTCGTGGACCGCTTGATGCCCCGTTGTTCGCAGGCAGCGCGTCGATCAGCGATGGCCGCTTGAGGCATTTTGCGCTGCCGCGCTCGCTGGAGTCTGTCAACGGCCGCATTCTGTTCGATGCGCGCGGGGCGCGCATCGACAAGCTCGCCGCGAAGGTTGGGGGTGGAGACGTGCAGTTCGGTGGGCGCATTACATTCGACGGCTATTACCCATCGGAGATCAACCTCACCGCAAGTGGCGAGAACATGCAGTTGCGGTATCCAGAGGGCATCAGATCGAACGTCGATACCGACCTGACCTTGACGGGCCGTCTGACGGCGCCAACCCTGAGCGGCACCGTCACGGTCAAGAGTGCGTTGTGGGAAGGGAGTCTGGATTCATCAGGCGGATTTCTGAACCTGGGTGGCACATCTGTGCCACCACCACCACCGCCGGCCACCCCCACGCCGTCTGCCTTTCCACTCCAGTTCAACGTGCGGATCCTGGCCCCCGGCACGCTCGAGGTGAACAACAACAACGCCCAGATTGTGTCGAGCGCCGATGTGACACTCCGGGGAACCTACGACCGGCCGTTGCTGTTCGGACAGGGCGAGATTCTCCGGGGCACCGTGAATTTCGAAGGGCGCCGCTACATTGTGACGCGCGGATCGCTCGACTTCACGAATCCCACGCGTATCGACCCCTTCTTCGACATTGAAGCGGAGACCAACGCCCGGCAACCCGGCCAGACCTATCGTGTGCACCTTCGCGCCACCGGCACGCGGCAACGGATGAACATGGAATTCTCGTCCGACCCGGCCTTGCCAGAGGTGGAAGTGATCGCGATGCTGTTCGGTGATGTTCAGACCACGCAGGAGGATGCAGAATTGCGGGCGCTAAGGAGTCCCAACGCCAGCGAGGAAGAGCTTCTGAAAGCGCGTGCGGCCCGGCTGCTCAGCAGTCCGCTCTTTTCCGGAGTGGGGCAGGTCGTCGAGCAGACGTTTGGCGTGGACACGTTCCAGATCACGCCGCTCGTCGGGGCTGACCCCCTCCAGCAATCGTCGCGGTTCAATCCAGCGGCCCGCCTCACCATCGGCAAACGGGTTTCGGACCGCGTGTACCTCACGTACGCCAGGAGTCTCAATACGTCGAACCGCGACCAAATCATGTTGATCGAGTTCGATCAAACCGATCGTTTGTCATGGATCTTCACTCGGAACGAAGATGAAACCTATTCTCTCGATATCCGCATGAGGCACACCTTCTAATGAGCATGGTCCGCCGCGCGCGGGGCCAGACCGGCCTGCTGCTCCTGGCCGCCGGACTCCTGGCGGGATTCGCCCGGCCAGGCTCAGCCGCCGTACCTGACTATGTCGGCCGCCCGGTGGTCCAGGTCCGGCTCGAAGTGGAAGGCGTCGAGCTGCTCGAGCCGGCGGTAACCGATCTCGTGGAAACTCGTGTCGGACAGCCGCTCAGCATGGCGGAGGTACGCGAGACGGTGGGCCATCTCTTCGGTCTCGGCCGGTACGAAGATGTCCAGGTGCGCGCGAGCCTCATGAACAATGGCGTCGGCCTCGTGTACGCCCTGGTGCCCGTTCACCGCGTGCGGGCCATCGAGTTTCGCGGAACGCTCAGGTTGAGTGAGTCGTTGGTGCGAGCGACGGTTACCGATCGGCTCGGTCCCACTCCTGCGATCGGCCGCGCCGCGGAAGCCGTCCGCCTTCTCGAGGACCTCTATCACGAGCATGGATATCGCCATCCGATGGTCACATTTCGCAGCATCACCGAGGACAAGGCTGACGGCACCAGATTGATTTTCGATGTCAATCCGGGCGCGCGTCCGCGTGTCCGGATGGTGACTGTCGAGGGGGCCCCCATCACCCGCGAGGCTTTGCTCGATCGGATCAATCTCCGGACGAGCGCTCCGTTTGAGCCGGTGGCTCTGGTGACCTCCTTGGGACGCTATCGCGCTGAGCTGCAAGCCAGGGGCTACTACGAGGCGCGCGTCAATTACCTTCAGCGCGTCGCGGCTGACGAGCTCACCGTCGATCTCACGATCATCGTAGAGACTGGTCCAGTGGTCACGGTGCGCTTCGAGGGCGATCCGCTGCCGGAGCGAGAGCGGGATGCGCTCGTGCCGATCGCGCGCGAACAGTCTGTCGATGAAGATCTGCTGGAGGATTCCAAACGCAGGATTGAGCGCCGGTTGCGAGACGAAGGCTACCGCGACGCTCGGGCAGACTATACCCGTCTCGAGACCGGCGGCACGCTGACCGTCGTCTTTACCGTCACGCGCGGACCGCAGCATCGGCTGGCGGTGATGGAGATTGTCGGGAACAATTCGGTACCGACGGCACAGTTGCGTGCGCTGGTCCGCCTGAAGGAAGGCGAGCCCTTCGTGGACTCGATCTTCCTGGCGGACGTGGCTGGCATGGCGGACGTGTATCGCCGGCAGGGTTTTGCCGGCGTGAAGATCGATCCGATGGTATCGCCGTCGGATCGCCCCGATACTGTTGAACGCCTTGTGACCGCGCGTGTCAGCATTTCGTAGGGTGCCCAGTCTGTCATCCGTGACGTGACCTTCGCGGGCAACCAGGCCCTGACCGAATCGACACTGCGAGGCGTCGCGGGGCTCACGACCGGTCAACCGTTCTATGAACCGCAGACCGAGGCCGCGACGGACGGACTTGCCCTCGAATATCTCAATCGCGGATATCCGAACGCGCTTGTTGAGAGAACAATCACCTACACCGACGATCGCCGCGCCGTCGACGTCGCGTTCCGGATCCAGGAAGGTGTTCAGGTCCTCGTCGATCACATCCTGCTCGTCGGAAATAGCCGCACAGCCTCCGACGTGATTGAGCGTGAGCTGGTCTTCAAGGCTGGCGAGCCATTGGGGCAAGAGGCCATCGTCGAAAGCCAACGGCGGCTCGGCGCGCTGGGGCTGTTCCGGCGGATTGAGATCACCCAGTTGCGTCATCCTGGCGAGGAAGGGCGGCGTGATGTGCTGGTCACGGTCGAGGAGGCTCCCGCAACCACCATCGGCTGGGGAGGAGGCCTGGAAGGAGGCAAGCGCCTTCAGCTTCAGCGTTCCACCGGCGGCACCGGCTCTGCAGTGGAGCGGATTGAGTTCGCGCCGCATGGGTTCTTCCAGATCGGCCGGCGAAATCTCTGGGGCAAGAATCGTTCGATCGACCTGCTCGCGCGGGTGGGCTTCCGTTCGCGGGGTGAAAGTAGCGCTCTCCCGACCAGTCCGCCGAGCGAGACCAACACCGGACGCGGCTTCAACGAGTACCGCCTCTCGCTGAATTACCGCGAGCCCAAGGTCTTTGGAACACCGGCGGACGGCCTGGTGTCCGGATATCTGGAACAGGGAATTCGCTCCAGCTTCAACTACAGCCGGCGTGGAACAAGGTTGGAGATGGTTCGCCGACTCACCACGGTCACCAGTCTCAGCGGCCGCTACCTGCTGGAGCAGACGCGGCTTTTTGACCAGAAATACGACCGTTCGGACCTGTCGTTCCTCATCGATCGACTGTTTCCACAAGTCCGCTTGTCATCGTTCCAGTCATCAGTCGTTCGCAGCACGCGAGACGACCCGATCGAACCGAGCCGTGGAACGCTCGTGACGCTCGATGGTTCGCTGGCGGCGCGAGCGCTCGGATCTGAGGTAGGGTTCCTGAAAACTCTCTTGAAGGGCTTCTTCTACCGTCAGGTGACGAATTCGAGCCGCGTGGTGTTTGCCGGCGGCGCGACACTCGGCCTGGCCGACGGGTTTCCACGCGAAGTGTCAGTTCCCGGCGGCAGCCAACCGGAAACGGTCAAGGACCTGCCAGCCAGTGAGCGCTTTTATGCTGGCGGCGACACGACTGTGCGAGGATTCGCTCTCGATCGGCTCGGCACACCGGAAACCATCGATAAGGATGGATTCCCGAAGGGCGGCCACGCGTTGGTTATTTTCAACGCCGAGCTGCGAGTGCCCGTGTGGAAGGCCTTCGGAGCGGTTGGGTTCCTTGATGTGGGCAACGTATTCGCCAACGTCACGGACGTCGATGTGCGGGAACTTCGCGGCGCCGTCGGCTTTGGCCTGCGCTACCGATCACCTGTCGGGCCAATCCGGGTGGATCTGGGCTTCAAGATGTCGCGACTCGATTTCCCAGACGGCAAAGAACCGCTGACCGCGTTGCACATCAGTCTGGGACAGGCATTCTAAGCACGTTGCGAAATCAGGAATTACGAATTCAGAATTGAGAATTAGGAATTCAGAATTGAGAATTGCGGCACGAATTCAGAATTCCCAATTCAGAATTCATAATGCGCACTGAACAAAGCAGACGCGATGATGAAATCGATGTGTTGGTCGATTGCGATGTTGATTGCAATCCTGCCAACGCTGCGCGCGCAGAGCGAGGTCATCGATCGCGTGCTGGCAGTTGTCGCGGGCGAAATCATCACACAGTCCGACGTGGATGGTGCAGTCGCACTCGGACTGGTCGCGACGACTGCTGCCTCCGATCGAAGAGGCGCGGGGCTTGGTCGTTTGATCGAGCGGCAGCTGATGCTGCGTGAAGTGCGCCGCTATATGCCGCCGGAGCCGGCTCAAGCCGCCGTCGAGCAGCGGCTGCAGACGATTCGACAGCGGTTTTCCTCACCTGAGGCGCTGACAGAGGCGCTGGCCATCTCTGGGATGGATGAAGCGCGATTGCGCGAGTTCCTACGCGACGATCTTCGCATCGAGGCCTATCTCGAGGAGCGCTTTGCAAGCCCGACGCAGGCGACGGAAGACGACGTAGCCGCCTATTACAACGAGCATCTGGCGGATTTCACGCGAGCAGGTCAAGTGTCGCCGCTGGCCGAAGTGCGTGACACGATCCAGCAGAAGCTGCAGGCTCAGCGGCGGAATGCGATGATCGGTGACTGGCTGGCCGGGCTGACCCGACGGACCGAGATTATCGATTTGTACTTGCCTGGACGCCCCACACCATGAACAGAACGATTTCGGCCATATTGAATCCCGAATGGCTTACGACAGGCGCGACGATACTGCCGCGGGAAAGATACACAGCGCCCCAGAAGGCGCCGAGCACAGCCGTTGTCAGTGCCGCGTCCCATCCCTGCAGCAGGTGACCCGCCCCAAACGCGAGGCTGGAGATCACGAGTCCGACGCGAACGCCGCCCAGGTATTGGTCGAAGCGGCGAAGAATGAAGGCACGCTGAACTTCTTCACGCACGCCGCCAGCCAGCGTTGCGACGACGGCAAAAATCGTGGCGTCTCGCCGGGAACCAATCAACTGCTCCAACGGATTCTTGGCGACGTTGTGCATCCAGGGCGCGATGTACTGGGTTGCCGTCAAGATGATGATGACGAGTCCGAATACCGCAATCGTCAATGGCAGTCCGATCAGAGCTTCTTTGACGATAGGCCGTTGACCAAGAAGAACGGCACGCGGGTGCTCACCATGAAGACGGAGTAGGAACAAGACGAGCCCCACCACGATGACCGCATCGAGCAGCAGCAGTGTGGCCACAAAGCTGATCGACAGCTGGCCGGGCGAGAGGGCGAATCCTGCCTGCGTGAGGATGTAAGCGAGGATGAGTTGCGTCGGAACGCCAGAGCACGCGGCAATCTCTATTGCCGCATAGACGCGCTCCTCGGGACGCCGTTTGCGAGGACTCTCCGAGAGCGGCAGCAGAAGGGGCTCCACGGGCGTCTCAGGCACCCCGGCGGTATAGTCGGACACTCTTGAAACATTAGCAGAATGGCGGGGACCCCCCAACTTCGCTCTTTCGAGCGTCGTCGGGCCGCCGACCAGCCTCCGCCAAGGCTACGGCGGTCCGCCGACCACCTTCGCGCAAGGCTACGGTGGTCCGCCGTAGCTTCAGCGAAGGCGGAAGCATTAGCGAAGGCGGAAGCCTTGGGCGAAGGCGGCTGCACCCGTCAAGGCACCCCAGCGCGGCTGCCGCGCTGGGGACCCCGCCAAACGGCTTCGGTCGTGGGGGGCCCGAACTATCCCCGGGCTGGATTGCGTTCCCACAAGCGGATAAACTCGGAGTGGCATTCATGGAATCCCGCTCAACAGCAACATCCCGCGACGCGACCTCGCGGCCGGCCACTCACCGCGCTCTGGCGCGCGTTCTCATCGTCGAAGACGACGCGTCCGCAAGGGCGGGTTTGACGGAACTCGTTCAAAGCTGGGGGTTTGAGACTGAGGGGGCCCGCGACGGTCAGGAAGCGATCGAGAAGCTCACCCCCTTCCGACCCAGCATCGTCCTGACGGATCTGGTCATGCCGCGGGTGGATGGTCTCGAGTTGTTGAAAAACATCACCGCGCAAGGCGATGACGTGACTGTCTTGATCCTCACGGCGCAGGGCACAGTGGAAACAGCCGTGGAAGCGATACGGGTTGGCGCCTATGACTATCTGACGAAGCCTGTCGACCCGCAGCGCTTGAAGATTCTGCTCGACAAAGTCATCGAACGGCAGGAGACGCTGCGCGAGGTCAAAGTGCTGCGGCGCCAACTGCTCGAGCAGGGATCCTTTGGCTCGATGATTGGAAGCAGTGCACCGATGCGCCGCGTGTATACGATCGTCGAACAGGCAGCACCCACATCGGCGTCGGTGCTGATTTCAGGCGAATCCGGAACCGGCAAGGAGCTCGTCGCCCAGACCATTCACCAGCTCAGCCCTCGCGCCGCGTTTCCTTACGTCCCGATCAATTGCGCCGCGATTCCCGACACCTTGCTCGAGAGCGAGCTGTTCGGTCACGAAAAGGGCGCCTTCACGGGCGCGGTGGAGCGGCGGGCCGGCTGCTTCGAGCTGGCCGATCGCGGCACGTTGTTCCTCGACGAAGTGGCAGAAATGACCTCCGCCACGCAGGCCAAGCTGCTGCGGGTGTTGCAGGAGCA
>Ga0184623_10000870_pt1 | contig 13098 bp, 9 predicted proteins | sample PLM1_100_b1_FD_133138 | JGI IMG/M metagenome (GOLD analysis project Ga0184623, IMG submission 133138) | Groundwater sediment microbial communities from an aquifer in East River, Colorado, USA - PLM1_100_b1 | ecosystem: Environmental > Terrestrial > Soil > Riparian zone | place: USA: East River...
ATTCAATTGCGCCTTCCTTGCGCGAGCGACCGCCGGCACAATGCCACCGGCGAGCTTGATGTGATTGTCCTTGATCAAGACTCCATCATCCAGGCGCATTCGATGATTGGTCGCGCCGCCCACTCTGACCGCGTACTTTTCGAGGGCGCGCAATGTTGGTGTTGTCTTGCGAGTGTCCAGAATGATGATGCGATGGTCCGCGGCCTCCACAAAGCGACGCGTGAGCGTGGCGATGCCTGAGAGACGCTGAAGGAAGTTCAAGGCCGTGCGCTCGCCGATGCACAATGCCCGCGCACGTCCGGAGATTTCGGCCACGTTGTCACCCGGGATGCAGCAATCACCATCACGCCGGTGCATGGTCATGATGATGTTCGGATCGAGCTGCCTGAATGATTCGGCCGCGATGTCGAGCCCGGCAATTACGCCAGAAGATTTCATGATCAACAGCCCGCGGCCCCGGTCGTCGGCCCCCACGATCGCGTGTGTCGTGACATCGCCTCGGCCCACGTCCTCCTGAAGCGCGCGCCGGACCAGATCCTGATACTCTGACGGATCGAGGCGCGCCGGGTTTGAGCTCATCACGGCCCGGACTCCTGCGACACGGTGTCGGCAAGCTCGACATCGACGCCGTAGTCTCCCTCGGCGGTTTCGAGCTGCTCGATCAATCCAGCTGCCATCAGATCCTGTCGAACATCCGCGATGACGGCAATCCGTTCCGGGCGGTCGCGAACGACGACTCGCCGCGCGGACGTTTTCATCGGACGCTGCTTCTCCGATTTCTTCTTCCGGACATCACTCAGGATCATCGCGGCGATTTCGAGCGCGATGACCCCCTGATCGTCCCTGCCACCCGATACCGCGAGAAGTTCCTGCGGCGCCGGCCACGGCGCGCGGTGGATCGACCCCTCGCGCCACCATGACCACACCTCTTCGGTGGCAAATGGCACGAACGGCGCGAACAGTCGCAACAGGACCGACAACGCGGCGAGCAGCGCGCTGTTGGCCGACGCGGCAGCGTCCTCGCCGTGGTCGCCGTACCGCCGCGCTTTGACGAGCTCGAGGTAGTTGTCGCAGAAGAACCAGAAAAAGCTTTCAGATCGCTCGAGCGCTCGCGTGTAGTTGTACTCCTCGAGATCGGCGGTCGCTTCCTCGACAAGGCGCGCGAGGTTCGTGAGCATCCCTCGATCGAGTGCGTGCGTCACGGGTCCGCGCGGCTCCGCTTTCGCCAGGATGAACTTCGATGCGTTCAGCAGCTTGATCGCCAGCCGTCGTCCGACCCGCATCTGGCCCGCATCGAAGGCGGTATCGGCGCCGGGCCGGCCGCTGGCCGCCCAATAGCGCACGCCATCGGAGCCATGCTCTTCGAGCAGGGCAAACGGCGTCACCACGTTTCCCTTCGACTTCGACATCTTCTTGCGGTCCGGATCGAGGATCCAACCGGAGAGGGCGGCATCGGTCCATGGCAGGCTGTCGTGCTCCAGGTGCGCACGGAGCACGGTCGTAAAGAGCCAGGTGCGGATAATGTCGTGCGCCTGCGGACGCAGGTCCATTGGAAACACGCGCGTGAAGAGATCATGATCCTCCTCCCAGCGCGCAGCGATTTGCGGCGTGAGCGACGATGTGGCCCATGTGTCCATCACGTCCGGATCGCCGGCAAACCCGCCCGGCTGATCTCGCTGTTCGGCCCGATAGCCGTCCGGAATCTCGGTCGAAGGATCGAGCGGGAGACGCGATTCGTCCGGCACGATCGGGTAGCTGAATTGAATCGTTCCATCGGACGCGATCGGGTACCACAGCGGAAACGGCACGCCGAAAAACCGCTGACGGCTGATGCACCAGTCGCCATTCAGCCCGTTCACCCAGTTCTCGAATCGCGCGCGCATGTATTCGGGATGCCAGCGAAGCTCACGACCTCGTGCGAGCAATGCCTCGCGAAACTCCATGGTCTTGATGAACCACTGGCGGCTGGTGATGATCTCGAGAGGACGATCCCCTTTCTCGAAGAATTTCACACTGTGCACGATTGGCCGAGGCTCCCCGATGAGAGCCCCAGCCTGCTTCAGCAACTCGACGATCTGCGATCGCGCCTTGGAAACTGAAAGCCCGGCGAGCTGATCGTATTGAGCCTGGGCCAGCACGGCGTCTTCGGATTCCCAACCCGGCTGGCCCCAGGTCACTCGCTTCAACGTTCCGTTGGATTGGATCACGGCACGAATCGGCAGCCCGAGCTCTCGCCACCAGACGACGTCGGTCACGTCGCCGAAGGTGCAGATCATCGCCACGCCGCTGCCCTTTTCCGGATCGGCCAGCGGGTGCGCCTTCACAGGCACGCGCGCGCGAAACAGTGGCGTCAGCACTTCCTTGCCGAACAACGGACGATACCGCTCATCGTCGGGATGCGCGACGAGCGCCACACACGCCGGCAGCAGTTCCGGCCTGGTCGTGTCGATTTCGATCGCGCCGCCGTCGATCCGATCGAACCGGACGCGGTGATAGGCCCCTTCGCGCTCGCGATCCTCGAGCTCGGCCTGCGCGACCGCCGTGCGGAAGTCGATGTCCCACAGAGTCGGCGCCTCGAGCTGGTAGGCCAGTCCCCGCTTCAAGAGTCGAACAAATGCCAGTTGCGAGACACGCTGCGATCGCCGATCGATCGTGGCGTAGGTCATTGCCCAATCGACGGACAACCCGAGGTAGCGCCAGAGATGTTCGAACGCCTTTTCGTCCTCGGTGGTCAGGCGGAGACAGAGCTCGATGAAATTCGGGCGTGACACTGGCACCGGCTGCTTTCCAGGCTTCTCGGGCGGCGCAAATGACGGATCGTACGGCAGCGAGGGATCGCACCGAACGCCGTAGTAGTTCTGCACGCGCCGCTCTGTCGGCAACCCGTTGTCATCCCACCCCATCGGGTAGAAGACGGCCTTGCCTCGCATCCGCTGAAACCGCGCGATGAGGTCCGTATGCGTGAACGAAAACACGTGGCCGACGTGCAGCGATCCGCTGACCGTCGGCGGCGGCGTATCGATCGCATACACGTCACTGCGCGGCCGCGAGCGGTCGAAGGCGTACGTGTGATCCGCTTCCCAGCGTTGTTGCCATTTCGTCTCGAGACCCTCGAGCGCTGGCTTGTCCGGAACATGGATCGGACGGGTGATCTGCGGAACTTCTGTCATCGCGGTTAATGGTAGTCGGTGTCTGGCGGCAATGGGAAGAGGATGGGTTCAAGTCGCTCGGAGCGCGAGGTCCGCCGGAGCTAAAAGCTCCGGCCTACATCCCGTACGCATGTTGAAACGGGCTCTAGTCTGCCGACACTTAGTTGATCAGGTGTCGATCGCCGCGTCACTACACGGCAGCCTCGTTGGGCTTCGGCCCCGCCATGAACGACCGGCTTCCGAATCGCAAGCGGGGCTGTCGACTCATCAGCGAATGGCGATTGGCCGTACTGGCGAACCCGTCGCACCCTTGATTTGCAGAGTCGTGCACACGAACAGAAACTCATAGACCCGGTCGCGCGCCAGCTCCCGCAGGTCCATGTTCTCGAGGAGATAGATTCCTTGATTGAAGAAGAGCTCGTGGTGCACGCTGGGCGACCCTGGCTGCAGAGCCGGCGACACTTGGACGCAGCAGCTGTCGGCGCCCACCATTGACGCCTTGCGCTGGGTGACCCAGCGGGCGACCTCGATGCCGATGCCCGGTGACCCGTTGTTTTCGCCGACACCAAAGCGACTGTCATTGTATTTCGCGGGAGTGGTCCAGTTGACCGCCCATCCGTAATTGAACAGAATCGCGTCACCCGGCTCTATGCTGTCCTCGCGGACGTTCTGCCGGGCCAACGCCCCGCGCACATCCGCCAGCGTGACTTCGTAGCGACTGTCCAACACGGGCACTCCCTTGTAACCTGCGATGTCGACGAGAATGCCGCGCGTGATGATCGGTTTGACGTGCTCGACGCCGAGCGCCTCCAATCCTCCCAGACCTCTGCTTGTACCGGTCAATTCCTCCTCGGTGAATCCGTTGTAATAGACGTACTTCAGGGAGCCGTCGGCCATCTTCACGGCTCGCCCCATGTGGCCGAGGGCATCGAACTGCGTCCCCATCTGGCCGATGAACCCGTTGAAATAGTCTTCATGCACGCTACCCTGGCCGTCCTGCCGCGGTTGCCCGGGAGCGGGCACGACGCTGATGTAGTACGGGCGGCTGCCGTATTGCGGCATGCTGCCTTCATAGATGTGCCCGAGCTCGTAGATCTGGCCGGTCTTCACGAGCTGAACCGCTTTGACGACTTTCTGCGGGGTGATGTAATTCGAGGCTCCGACCTGATCTTTGGGGCCATGAGGGGAAGGCCACCAGGGGCCTTTGTCACGAGTTTGCGAAAGGCTCCACTCCACAGATCCAAGCACGCCTGCGGCCACGAGCACCCCGACAACCGTCGAGTTCGTTGTGATGCCTTTCAACATGTGCCGACCAGTCATGATGCCTCCCATCGCCGTCGCGCGTCAGACGAAAAAGGGCAGATGAAAGAGAGCGACGCGCATGCTCTCCAGGCCACCCGGTTGCTGTTGCGGAGGGCCGTAATATACCGCCGAATCAGGAAAGGTTCGACGTCTCGTGCGATCAAGCTTCCACAAACGCGGCAGGAGCCGTAGAATTCGTGCATGGACGCTGAAGACCTCGCCGCGATCAAGCTGCTCGATGAGTTCGCGCGAATGCCACGCGAGGTGGGGCCGGTCTCGCTGTCGGAGGAGTATCTGCACGCTGTCGAGTATGTCGAGTCACTTCCGAAGAACCAATCCGGCGCCGACAAGAGCTGGATCCCAAGGCTGCTAGCAGAGTCTCGTCGCCACTACACTCGCGCCGTCCGCCTGCGTTGACCAGTGGCAGAATTCACCGCGCTCGTTCGGACATTGCAGGAACAGAATGTCCGATTCGTCCTGATTGGCGTCTGGGGAGCGAACCTCTACGCCATCACGGCCGGGGCGGTATTCACGACTGAAGATCGCGACCTGTTTCTTCCTCCCGATCCCGACAACCTGGTCCGCGCCTGGCAGGCGGCTGAAGCAGCTGACTTCACGCTGTGGTGTGGGGATGAACCGCTCGATGTGCCGCGTGATCGTTTTCTAGCCGACGCCATCATCGCGCGGCGAATGTTGGTGCGGGCTGGGGATGAGCACAGCCTCTTGGTCGATCTGACGTTAGTCATGGCAGGCTTCGACTTCGAAACAGTCTGGAACGAACGGCGAATTTTCGTTGTCGAAGGCGTCGAGGTTCCTGTCGCACGCCTGAGTCACATCGTCCAGTCGAAGGCCGCCGTCGGCCGCGACAAAGATCGGTTGTTCCTCGCCACGCACGCCGACGCGTTGAAGCAACTGCTTGGTCGCGACTAGCGGTCCGCTTGCGCCGCCCCCAGGGTGTTTGCATTCGTCGACCGCTACGCGCCTATAATCGTGCCTTTCCGAGAATTCTGTGTCTCTTGCGCCCGGCGTTCGGCTCGGGACCATGGTGATCAGGAGCGAGGCCATGGGGTCGAGCTCGAGTGGGACCAGGCCCACGCGGACGCCTTTCCGTCTCGGGCGGTTGCCGTTTCGGTCACCAAAGGGCTTTGATGGAGGGTAGGCGAATGAGGCTGTTAAGCCGGCGTGTGTGCCAGGGGATATGGCTCGTCGCGTGCGTCGTGTTCAGGAAGAGGAAAGTCTTCCCTGCCAGGAGCTGGATCTCCAGCATCTGGTCACGAAGGAACATCACTGAGAGGGAGGGATCCTTCCTAGCCTGCGAGAATTGCGCTTTTCCTGAAACGGGAGAGTTCTGATACCCCGGAATCGAGTTGTTCAATCGACGCGATGAGCTGCTTGCGTCGCGCGCGTGTGATCCCTTCTGGTGCGGCTTCGTACACGAAATAATGGCCGCGCCAATCCGGCCCGGATCGGTACGGTACCCACCACACAACCTGAGCGTTGACACCGATGATCGACCATTCGACCCCAGCGCGCAGCGCGCGACGTGCGGAGGGTGAGGAGGCGAGGACGGCAGCGTCGATCGCGCACAGAAGCTCGAAACAGATATACAGGATGAGATTGGGCCCGCCCTTGAGTGCCGCAACGTCCGGGCACCTTTGGAGGCATGATGTCAGGCGGTCGAGGGCCCAGGCGTTGTACTGCGCGCGCGGAACGACGAACACCCGGCGCAAATCGACCGAGGCTCGGGGCAGGGTGGCCCGCTCCACCGCGAAGTTTCCAATTCCATCCCCGTACTCCGCCACCGCGGCGTGAATGTATCCAGCGAGAGCCCCCGATTCCGCCAACTGCCGGAGCTCGCGCCAGATTTCTCGTTTTGCCGCACGCCGCTTCCCGATCAGGCTGAACCATCGCCTTGAAGCGAGAGCAGCGACAGCCTCCCGGCCTTCGGTTTCTGCCCAGCGGTCGAAGTTGCGTGGGCGCGGCAGACGGCCGGAATAGTGGAGAGCACCGCGGCGTCGAATGACCCAGGCCATGATGTGATCAAGAGCCTGATCGCAAAGGGGATGCCGACCGTCGCATGACGCGCCGGCTGCATTTCAAGGGTTCCGTGCACGGTCGATGGCACGCGACACACGTATCTGCAGGTTCGGTTGCACTTTTGGCGGGTGTGAACCGTAGAACCTTCGTGGAGCTAGTGACTGACGGTAGCGGACAATGCCTGGCGGTGGCAGGATCTACTATTTCGCCGCACCGCCCTTGATTCGCTCGATTTCCTCGCGCACCAGCCGCTCTGCGATCCGTGACACCATTTCTGCCACCGTGTCGCGAACAACTCGGTCGCTCAGTTGATCCAGCACCCGTTTGGCGATCTGGTCGATGACGGCATCGGTCATCACTGCGGGACTTGCTGCGGGACTTGGTGGTACACTCTGCACCGGCGCAACCGGCGCAACCGGCACGACCGATACAACTGGCTTGACCGATACGACTGGCGCAACCGGTACAACTGGCGCGATCGGAGCAATGGGCGCCATCGGACTGGCTGGCGGTTCTCCCAGTTCTGCATCGAGCAGCGCTGCAAAGGCATCCGCGATGGGAGGAAGCGATGCGGGGCCAACGGGTGCGGAGGCTTCCGGCCCTTCTGGCGCTGACTGAGCGACGCTGCTGGATAGGCTGACTGGCTCCGGCATCTGGAATTCCTCCCGAGCCGGCTTCGCTTCATCAGGGCGACGCGTGATAGGAGGCTCACTACGGGGGATCTGCGGGGCTGTCGGCGCAGGCGCATCGACAGCGATACCGGCCACGTCCGAAAAATCGAAGTTGTCCGATTCAGCCGCCGGTTGCGTTGCGCTTGTCGGCACAACCCACTCGAATTCACCAACGCCGGTCTGTCTCAGACCGTCAGGTGCCTGCACCACCTGATCAAGGTCCGTTTTCGCACGAGCGGTCTCCGGAACCCAATCAAAGTCGTTGCTGCTCGTCTGCGGTGGCGACGAGGTCCCTGCCGGCGCGTCGGTTGCCGACACTTCGGGCGGGCTTCCGAGCTTCGAGAACGCGGCATCGAGCTGATCGAAGTAGTCGTCCAACGAAGCGTTGGAATCAGACGTATTCACTTTGGAACGCATGGTATCCATTGAGGGCTCCGGACCTGGCATAAACGTCACCGCTGAAGGCGGCTTCCGCTCTTCCGATCGTGCTTCAACTCCGACGGTCGTCCGTTCGGCACCTCGTGGTACTGACGGCGCCACCCCCGCAGGGGGCGGCACCCCAGCCACGTTGTGCCCAAGCAACTGCTTGACGCGCGCGATGACCATCTGCGGCTCGAACGGCTTGGCCAGGATGCCATCGCAGCCGACAGCCGTCGCGCGAGCCTGATCGATGGGCTCGAAAGCGCCCGTGAGCAGCACAACCGGAATATGTGCCAGCGTCGGACGGCTCTTGACGTACGCCGCCACTTCGTACCCGTCGCGCTTCGGCATGCCGACGTCCGCCAGAATGATGTCCGGGGGATCCGCCTCAATCCGGTCGACCGCGAGCTGGCCATCGCCGACCGCGAACACCTTGATGTCTTCGTCGGCAAACGTCAGCTCGATGACGCGCTGGATCGTGACACTGTCGTCCGCCAGGAGAAGCTTCGGAGACATCAGTAAGCCGCCCGTTCACGGGCGAGAGAAACCACTATCAATCCATTTTCGGCCGAAAAGGGCTGCGAGAATAGGCCTGGCCGGCGTCTTTCAGGCCTGGCCGATTCGGGACCGGGCGTGTGTGTCGATGAATCCGACGATTTCCTGCATCGGGGTACCTGGGGGGAATACGGCCGCGATGCCCATTTCTTTCAGCTTTTGCGCGTCCACGTCCGGGATGATGCCGCCGACGACGACCAGCACGTCATCGAGTCCTTGTTCCTTCAGGAGGCGGAGAACCTCGGGACAGATGTGATTGTGGGCGCCTGAGAGAATGGAAAGGCCGATCACGTCGGCATCCTCCTGCAACGCCGCGGAGACGATCTGCTCGGGTGTCTGCCGCAACCCGGTGTAGATAACCTCCATTCCAGCGTCGCGCAGTGCACGAGCGATGACTTTGGCGCCACGATCGTGTCCATCGAGCCCGGGCTTCGCAATGACGACGCGGATTTTTCTAGCCATCAGCCTTCAGCCATCAGCCTTCGGCTCTAAAGAGAAAGACCATGATGCTCAACTCATCAGTGATGAGTGATGCGTAATGAGTAATGAGGAACGAGGAACGAGCAGTGAGTGTTCACTCGTCAGTCGCGCCGTCTCTCATTACTCATTCCTCGTTCCTCGTTCCTCGTTCCTAGATGACCGCCTCCTCTTCGTACTCACCCCAGACGTCCCGGAGCGCGTCACACATCTCGCCGACGGTGGCGTACGCCCGCGCACACTCGAGCAGCGGCGGCATGGTGTTGGAGGTCGCCGTCGCAGCGTCGCGCAAGGCGTCCAGCGAGCGGGCGACGCGGCCATTGTCGCGCGTCCGGCGCAGTCTCTCGACTTTCTCGACCTGCCGCCGGCTGGTCTCTTCATCGATGTACAGAATAGGAATCGGTTCTTCTTCCGCGGACACAAAATCGTTGACACCCACGATGATCTTGTCACGAGACTCGACCGCCTGCTGAAAGCGGTACGCGCTCTCCGCGATTTCGCGCTGCGGGTAGCTTTGCTCGATTGCTTCCACCATGCCGCCCATCGCGTCAATGCGCTCGAAGTACTGAAGGGCGTCCCGTTCGAGATCGCGAGTCAGGGCTTCGACGAAGTACGAGCCACCCAACGGATCGACCATGTTGGCGACACGACTCTCATGCGCGATGATCTGCTGCGTCCGTAGCGCCAGTGTCGCGGCCGCCTCGGTTGGAAGCGCCAACGCTTCGTCGAGCGAATTCGTGTGCAGCGAGTTGGCCCCCCCGAGCACGGCCGCAAGGGCCTGCAACGCCGTCCGGACGACATTGTTCTGCGGCTGCCGTGCTGTGAGGGACACGCCGGCGGTTTGCGCGTGAAAACGCAGTTTCAGGGAGCGATCGCTTCTGGCGCCGAACCGATCGCGCATGACGCGCGCCCAGATGCGGCGCGCCGCGCGGTACTTCGCCAGTTCCTCGAAAAAGTCGCTGTGCGCGTTGAAGAAGAAGGACATGCGCGGCACGAACGCGTCGACCTCGAGCCCGGCGTCGATGCCATATTGGACGTACTCGATCGCGTCGCGAAGCGTAAACGCCAGTTCCTGCGCCGCGGTGGCCCCGGCTTCTCGAATGTGATAGCCGCTGACCGAAATCGTGTTCCACCGGGGCACTTCGGTCGCGCAGAACGCAAACACGTCGGTGATGAGCCGCATCGACGGCCGCGGTGGATAGATGTACTCCTTCTGCGCGATGAACTCCTTCAGGATGTCATTCTGGATGGTGCCGGAAATCTTCTTCCAATCGGCGCCCTGCTGTTCGGCCACGACCAGGTACATCGCAAAGATCATTGATGCCGGCGAATTGATCGTCATGGACGAGGTCACGTCGGCCAGCGAGATCCCGTCGAAGAGCGTCTCCATGTCGGCGAGCGACACGATGCTGACGCCGCACTTCCCCACCTCGCCGCGCGACAGCTCATGATCGGGGTCACGTCCCATGAGCGTTGGCAGATCGAACGCCACGCTCAGACCGGTGCCGCCGGCACGCAGCAACGCCTTGTAACGCTGATTGGTTTCTTCAGGCGTTCCAAATCCGGCGAACTGTCGCATGGTCCACAGCTTGCCGCGGTACCCGGTTGCGTGGATGCCGCGCGTATAGGGGAACGTTCCCGGAGCCTGGAGGTCACGGTTGTCATCACGATCGGCCACGTCATCAACGGTGTAGAGACGATCGATCGGACGACCCGAGATCGTCGTGAACGGTGTTGAACGTTCTGGCGATTTCTTCAACGCCGGATCCAGCGTCTCTCGCTCCCAGCGGTCATGTCCTGTCGTCGTGTGATTCGTCGTCTTCATGTGTCCGCTTCGTGATTATACCGCCTCCGCTCTGCGAGCTACGGCGCGGCAGGCCCGACTCCGCTCTGCGAGCTACGGCGCGGCAGGCCCGAGTTCGCGACGCAGTGTCCGCGTCACTTCGTCACGAAACACTTTAACGCAGAGGACGCAGAGAACGGCAGAGGACGCAGAGTTAAAGAGCAGAATTCAAAGAATCGTAGGATAGAGCCGCGACCGTTGCGGGCCAGAATCGCTTCCGCGACCTCTAGGTTGAAACCACAGCAACCGGATCACCGCTCGTTTTCTTGACTCCCTGCATTCCTCACGCTAGGCTCGCTCTACTATGGCAGAAGGCCAGATCTTCGGGGCAATGTTGCAGGAGTTCGACGGCGCCGCGCGAATCCTCAGTCTCGAGCCAGGAATCTGGAAAATCCTGACGCATCCAAAGCGGCAGATGATCGTCTCCTGCCCGGTGCAGATGGACAGCGGTCAGATCGAGGTGTTCACCGGCTATCGCGTCCAGTACAACATCGCCCTCGGTCCGGCGAAGGGTGGCATTCGCTATCACCCGGATGTGTCGCTCGATGAGGTCACGGCGCTCGCGGCCTGGATGACGTGGAAATGTGCCGTGGCGCATATTCCCTTCGGCGGCGGGAAGGGCGGGGTCGCCTGCGATCCCACGCGCATGTCGAGACGTGAGCTCGAGGCCCTGACTCGCCGCTACATCGCGGAAATTATCGAGGCCATCGGTCCCGAAAAGGACATTCCCGCGCCAGACGTGAACACGAACGAGCAGATCATGGCGTGGGTCATGGACACCTACAGCATGCACGTCGGTCACACGGTGACGGCGGTGGTCACCGGCAAACCGATCGAGCTCGGAGGGTCGGTGGGCCGGCGTGAAGCGACAGGCCGCGGCGTGATGATTGTGACGCGGGAAGCCGCCAGGCACCTGCAACTGGACATTCGGAATGCCACAGTCGCTATCCAGGGTTTCGGAAATGTGGGTTCCGTCAGCGCTCAGCTTCTCGCAGAGCTTGGCGCCAGGATTGTTGCGATTACCGACTGGAAGGGTGGTGTCTACAACCCTCGTGGGCTGGACATTCCGAAACTGCTCGAGTACGCGCGCGAGCACACGACGGTCGAAGGGTTCGAGGGGAGCGAGTCGATCGACAATGAAGTATTGTTCAAGCTCAAGGTGGACATTCTGATTCCGGCGGCCCTCGAGAACCAGATCACCATGGACAACGCGAACGACATCCAGGCCAGGATCGTCGTCGAGGGCGCCAACGGTCCGACCACACCCGAAGCGCACCGGCTGCTGCACTCGCGCGGTGTGCTGGTCGTGCCCGACATTCTGGCCAATAGCGGCGGCGTGACGGCGTCGTACTTCGAATGGGTGCAGGATCGCTACGGGTACTTCTGGAAGGAAGAAGAGGTCATCGAACGCATCGAAATGAAAATGTGCAAGGCATTCGAGGCGGTGCTCCAGACCTCGCTCAGGCACCAGGTCGACCTCCGCACGGCGGCCTATGTCGTTGCCATCGACCGCGTGGCCACGGTCACGCGTATGAGAGGGATGTATGCTTGACGAAGCCCTTGGTCCGTGGAACCCGTTTCATAACCGGTAGAGGCGGGTCTTCAGACCCGCCTTCCTTCGGCGGATCTAACGATCCGCCGCTACAAGAGAGATTATGAACACGTTTCAAGAACCAAGGACCAATAACCGACAGCACTACCCGGTCACTCGAAACGCCACGAGCTGCTTCGCGTCGCCTGCCGCAATCTCGATCAGATACTCTCCCGGCGCCAGTGTAGCAAGCGGCAGATCGAGCTGGTGCATCTGCGCGCCGACCGCGCTGGCCTGCACGGCAAGATCGGACATCTGCTGTCCGGTGCGATTGAGCAGCCTGGCGGACGGCGCCGGCGCCCCGGTTCCATACACACCGAACCGCAGCAGCAGCCGCTCAGTGCGGCTGAACTCCCGCGCGATCGTGGGAATCGCGTTCGCATCGGCGGCGAACAATTGCCACTCGCGCGGAGTCCGGGCACGGAATACTTGCGGAGTCGCCAGGGAAGCCCCCGGCGCGGTCAGGTCGGGAACCGAGATTTCCTGCGTCTGGCGGTCGAGCACCTGCGCTTCTCGGCCCTGGACGGTCATCAGAAGCTGCAGCCGGCCCGGCTCCACGTCGAACGTGACCTTCCACGGCCCACGCGCCGCTGTCGTTGTCGTCGACGATCCAGACGATGTTCCGTTGGATGCCGCGGATGCGTTATCAGGCACCGCGCCACGGAAATAGGGACTCCCCTCGGTGCCAGTCGCAACGAGAGCGACGCGTGCGGGCTCATCACGACGAGCATTCGATACCGGGGCCGGCGCCGGTTCCCAGACAAAGGTGACACGCGTCTTGCCGTTTTCGGCCGGCGCCGTGCCTACCCACGTTCGGATGAGCCCATCACGCCGGGCGGCCGCGAGCGCACCGAGCGCGGCGTCAACGGCGGGCGGCGGACCAGGCTTTGCGGGTGCGAGAGACGCGGCGGCATCTTCGGCTGTCAGCGCCCAGTATCCTCTTCGCGCACGCACGCTCACGCGCGGCCGCTTCACCCGTACATCGATTTTGTGGAACTTTCCGTCCTGCGGCGCCTGCGTCGAGTTGTAGCCAAGCAGGTAGTACGAGGACGA
>Ga0184623_10000871_pt1 | contig 13067 bp, 15 predicted proteins | sample PLM1_100_b1_FD_133138 | JGI IMG/M metagenome (GOLD analysis project Ga0184623, IMG submission 133138) | Groundwater sediment microbial communities from an aquifer in East River, Colorado, USA - PLM1_100_b1 | ecosystem: Environmental > Terrestrial > Soil > Riparian zone | place: USA: East River...
CACAGCCCGGACGTCACCAGCAAGAAGATCGAGCGGGACATCATCGAGCACGTGATCAAGCCCGTCATGCCGAAGGACATCTTCGACCCCCTCAGCATCAAGTACCACATCAATCCCACCGGCCGGTTCGTGACCGGCGGCCCCATGGGCGACACGGGGTTGACGGGCCGCAAGATCATCGTCGACACCTACGGCGGGGTCGGCAGCCACGGCGGCGGGGCCTTTTCCGGTAAGGATCCAAGCAAAGTGGACCGCTCGGCGTCCTACATGGCCCGCTACATCGCGAAGAACATCGTCGCCGCGGGGCTGTCCGACAAATGCGAGATCCAGTTGGCCTATGCGATCGGCATACCCGAGCCGGTGTCCATTTTAGTCGACACCAAAAACACCGAGAGAGTCTCCGTGGACCTCCTGGACAAGCTCGTGCGCAAGCACTTTCACCTGACCCCGCGCGGGATCATCGACCAGCTCAAGCTCCTGCGGCCGATCTACAAGAAGACGGCGTCTTACGGGCACTTCGGGCGGAGCGAGCCGGAGTTCACCTGGGAGAAAACCAACCTGGCGAAGGCCCTCAGAAGGGACGCAGGCAAGTAACTTCCCCTTTTCTCTGTTTCCCATTTACTGAAGGAGAATGATGGATTACGACGTGAAAGACCTGAGATTGGCGAACCAGGGCCGCATGCGGATCGAATGGGCTGAGGAGTCCATGCCGGTGCTGCGTCTCGTCCGGAAACGATTCGCAAAGGAACGTCCGTTGCGCGGGGAGCGCATCGCCGCCTGCCTCCACGTGACGACCGAGACGGCGGCCCTCATGCAGACCCTGCAGGCCGGGGGCGCCGACGCCCGGCTGTGCGCTTCGAATCCGCTCAGCACGCAGGATGACGCGGCCGCCTCCCTGGTGGCCCACGACCATGTCCCGGTGTTCGCCATCAGGGGCGAGGACAAGAAGACCTATTACAAGCATCTCCACGCGGCGCTGGGCCACAACCCCACCATCACCATGGACGATGGGTGTGATCTTGTCTCCACACTGCACAGCGAGAAGAAAACGGTCCGCATCCTCGGGGGAACCGAAGAGACGACGACGGGAGTCATCCGGCTCCGGAGCATGGCGAAGAAGGGCGTCTTGAAGTTCCCGGTGATCTCCGTCAACGACGCCGACACCAAGCACATGTTCGACAACCGCTACGGTACGGGGCAGAGCACGCTGGACGGCATCATCCGCGCGACCAACCGCCTCGTGGCCGGTTCGGTCGTGGTCATCGCCGGCTACGGCTGGTGCGGGCGCGGCATCGCGTCACGGGCGAAGGGCATGGGCGCGGACGTCATCGTCACCGAAGTCGATCCCTTGAAGGGTCTCGAGGCCGTGATGGACGGCTATCGCGCCATGCCGATGGACGAGGCCGCGCGAGTCGGCGATTTCTTCATCACCGTCACCGGCAACCTCAAAGTGATCCGCAAGGAACACTTCGCCGCCATGAAGGACGGCGCCATCGTGTGCAATTCCGGTCACTTCAACGTCGAGATCGACATCCCGGCGCTGGAGAAACTCGCCCGCCGGCGCAAGATGGTCCGCGACGGCGTGGAGCAGTTCACGTTGCCGAACGGCCGAAGGATCAACCTGCTGGGCGAGGGCCGGCTCGTCAACCTGGCGCTGGCCGAGGGCCATCCCTCCAGCGTCATGGACATGAGCTTCGCCAACCAGGCGCTCGCGGCCGAGTATCTGGTCAAGCACGGCCGCTCGCTCAAGAACCAGGTCTATCCGGTGCCGGCGGCGATCGACAAGGAAATCGCCCGGCTCAAGCTGGCCGGCATGGGCGTCGACATCGACCGGCTCACCAAAGAGCAAGCCAAGTACCTCGCGTCGTGGGAGATGGGCACGTAAGCAGCGATTGACTCCTCGGTACCGTTCCCTTAAAATTCGACTGTCATGGCCATTCGCATCGGCATCAACGGGTTCGGGCGCATCGGACGCAACGTCCTGCGCGCGTCGCTGGGCGATCCGGCCCTGGAATTCGTTGCGATCAACGACCTGACCGACGCCAAGACCCTCGCCTACCTGCTCAAGTACGATTCGGTCCACGGCATGCTGGACGTGCCGGTCGAAGCCAAGGACGATCACCTGCTGGTCGACAGCCGGCCCATCACGATCCTGGCGCAGAAGGACCCGAAGGACCTCCCCTGGCGGGACCTCGGGGTGGACTACGTGATCGAATCCACCGGCCGGTTCACGAACCGGGATGAGGCCGCCAAACATCTCGCCGCCGGTGCAAAGCGAGTCATCATCTCGGCGCCCTCGAAGGACGCGGACGTGACGCTCGTCCTCGGGGTCAACGAAAAGGCATACGATCCCAAGGTTCATCGCGTTGTCTCCAACGCCTCCTGTACAACGAACTGCCTGGCTCCGGTCGCCAAAATTCTCTTGGAGCGCTTCGGCATCAAGCACGGCTTGATGACGACGGTTCACTCCTACACGAACGATCAACAACTCCTGGACCTCCCGCACAAGGACCTGCGCCGAGCGCGCGCGGCGGCCATCTCCATGATCCCCACGACCACCGGCGCGGCCCAGGCCCTGCACCTGGTGCTTCCGCAGCTCAAGGGCAAGCTGGACGGCCTGGCCATCCGGGTGCCGACGCCGAACGTGTCCCTGATCGACCTCACGGTCGAGTTGGAGAGCGACGCCACGCCCGCCGACGTGAACGCGGCTTTCCGGGCCGCCGCGCAGGGCCCGCTCCAGGGCATCCTCCAGTATTCCGAAGACCCGGTGGTGTCCGTGGACATGAACGGGAACCCCCACTCGGCCATCGTGGACGCACCGCTGACTGCGGGGCTGGATAAGCGCATGGTCAAGGTCATCGCCTGGTACGACAACGAGTGGGGCTATTCGTGCCGGGTCCGGGATCTCGTGAAATACATAGCCTCACGCGACTGATCGCCTCCGCCGCCGCCCATGCATCTGAACAAAGTCACCATCGAAGACCTGCCCCTCCAGGGAAAGCGCGTCATCATTCGCGCGGACTTCAACGTACCGCTGGATGAGAGCGGTCACATCACGGACGATACCCGCATCCGCGGCACCCTCCCCACCATCAATTATGCGGTGGACGAAGGCGCCCGTGTGATCCTGTGTTCCCACCTGGACCGGCCCCAAGGCAAGGTAGATCCGCGCATGAGCCTGGCACCGGTCGCGCGCCGCCTCCAGCGCCTGCTCGGGAAGGACGTCGGCTTTGTGGAAGATTGTGTCGGGGCGCAGCCCGAGATGCTGGTGAGCAAGATGAAGCCCGGCGATGTGCTCGTGCTCGAAAATCTCCGCTTCCACGCCGGCGAGGAAGAGAACGACGAGCGGTTCGCCAAGGCCCTGGCCTCGCTGGCCGACGTGTATGTCAACGACGCCTTCGGGGCCGCGCACCGAAACCACGCCTCCATCGTGGGTATCACGAAGTTCCTGCCGATGGCCGGAGCCGGCTTCCTCATGCGGAAGGAAGTTGAATACCTCGAGGGGGCCGTAGCCAACCCCATGCGGCCCTTCGTGGCGATCCTGGGCGGGGCCAAGGTGTCCGGCAAGATCGGCGTCATCGAGAACCTGGGCAAGAAGGTGGACAAGGTCATCATCGGCGGCGGGATGGCCTTTACCTACATGAAAGCCCTGGGCTTAGAAGTCGGCAACTCGCTCGTCGAGAACGATATGCTCAAGTTCGCCAAGGAAATTTACGAGCATGCCCTGCGTCGTGGCGTCCGGTTCTACCTGCCGGTGGACTGCGTTGTCGCGGCCTCACGGGACGACGGCAGCGAGTCCAAGATCGTGACCTCCCAAGAAATCCCCAAAGGCTGGTACGGCCTGGACATCGGCCCGGCGTCGGTCAAGCTGTTCACGGAAGCGCTCGGCAATGCCAAGACGATCCTCTGGAACGGCCCGATGGGCATCTTCGAAAAGGACGCCTTCTCGCGCGGCACAATGGCGGTCGCCCACGCGGTCGCCGACGCCTACGCGCTGACCATCGTCGGCGGCGCGGACACGGCGCTGGCCGTGCACCGGGCCGGCGTCTCGGAAAGCATGTCCTTCATCTCCACCGGCGGCGGCGCCGCGCTGGAACTGCTGGAAGGCAAGGTCCTGCCGGGGATCGCGGCCCTTCCCGACAAGCAGACATAATTTTTTCACAGGGATCCCATGACCCCACGCCATCGGCTGATCGTCGGGAATTGGAAGATGCACAAGACGATCCCCGAGGCGCGGGATTTCGTGAAGCAGCTTGCTGGCCTCTTATCGAAAACTCCTCCCGCCAACGTGACGATCGTCCTAGCTCCTCCGTTCACAGCCCTTCAAGCTGTTGCCTCGGCACTCGCAACACATGGGCTTACCCAAAGCCCTCCCGTATTAATGGCGGGACAAGACATGCACTGGGAGGAGCTTGGCGCCTTCACTGGCGAGGTGTCGCCCCTGATGCTGAAGGACCTCGGCTGCCGGTACGTGATCGTCGGCCATTCGGAGCGCCGCCGGGATTTCGGCGAGACCGATGCGACGGTCAACAAGAAGATGGCGGCCGCGCTTCGCCACGGCTTGCGCCCCATCCTGTGCATCGGCGAGACCTGGGACCAGCGCACGAGCAGCCAGACCGACCAGGTGCTGTCGGCCCAACTGACGGCAGCGCTGGCCGGCATCGAGAAGGACCAGGCGGGCGACGTCGTTATCGCCTACGAACCGGTCTGGGCGATCGGATCGGGCCATCCGGCGACGGCGCAGCAAGCGCACGACGCCCATCGGCACATCCGGGCAAAAGTCACGGCGCTGTCGGGGCAGGACGCCGGGGACCGCCTCATGATTCTCTACGGCGGCAGCGTGACACCCGACAACATCGGCGAATTGCTCGCCAGCCGCGAGATCAACGGCGCGCTCGTCGGCGGGGCTTGTCTCGATCCTCTCCAGTTTGCTAAGATGCTGTCCATCGCCAGCTCGACCACGTAGGAGCGCACGTTATGTACACGGCCTTGATCGTTCTGCATGTCGTCGTCGCCTTCATCATGATCGGCGTGATCCTCCTCCAATCAGGGAAGGGCGCCGAGATCGGCGCCGCGTTCGGCGGGTCCAGTCAGACCGTTTTCGGCGCGCGCGGCGCCAGCACGCTCTTGAGCAAGCTCACCGCCATCTGCGGCGCGATCTTCATGGTCACGTCGCTTTCGCTGGCGATCCTGTCCAAGCAACGGAACTATGCCTCCCCGCTTGGACTGGATAAGCCCGTCCCCACACAGACCGCACCGGCCGTACCGGCCCCTCAAGCTGTCCCCGGTGTTCCAAACGTTCCGGGTACTCCAACAACTCCCCCCATATCGGTTCCGACCAAACCCTAGCGCAGCCGCCAGCCTCGCGCCGACGTATGAAGCAGTCCGCGACAGGGAAGGTGTTCATCATCATGCTGACGGCGGCGTTCCTGGCCAGCGGCTCAGCAGCGATGGCCCTGGATCCGGAGGCGTTGGACCTGTTCGATCACGCCATCCGGAAGGCAAAATCCGGTGACCATAAGGGCGCCATCGAGGATTTCACGAAGGTCCTGAAAATCACTCCAAACGACTCGGAGGCCTATTACAACCGCGGCCTGTCGAAGGGAAAATTAGGGGACCCCGAAGGCGCAATCAACGACTTCACACGCGCGCTGGAGATCGGTCCGAAGCTCCCGGAAGCCTCTTACCATCGCGGCCTCACCAAGCGGAAACTGGGGGACTTTCCCGGCGCGCTCGAAGACCTGAACCAGACCCTCGCGGCAAACCCCAAACAAGCCGACGCGCTATACGAGCGCGGCCTGACAAAAACAGCAATGGGGGACTCCACAGGGGCCATCGACGACTTCACGCGCGCGGTCGCGATTAATTCGAAGCTTGCGGAGGCCTACTATGCTCGCGGCCTGGCCAAGAAAAATCTCGGCGACGCCAAGGGCGCACAAGACGACTTCGCCCAGGCGCTCGCGAGCACCCCCAACCTGGCAGAGGTCGCGTACACGCGCGGCCTGCAGAAGCGCAACCTGGGCGATCTCCACGGAGCGGTCGAGGACTTCACCCAGGCACTCGCGATCAACCCGACTTTCGCGGAAGCCTACTACGACCGCAGCACGACCAAAGGGAAACTAGGTGACGCCAAGGGCGCACAGGACGATGTGGCGAAGGCGCGCGCCATCAGTCCGAAGCTCGCGGAGACCTACGAGGCCCGCGGCGTCAAAAAGCGAAATAATGGCGACTATGCAGGGGCGATCGAGAGCCTCACCCAGGCGCTCGCGATCAACCCGAAGCTCGCCGACGCCTACTACGCACGCGGCCTGGCGAAGAAGCACCTGGGCGATCGGCAAGGCGCGATCGAGGACTTCACCAAAACGCTCGCGGTCAACCCGAAGCTCGCCGACGCGTACTACGAACGCGGCATGGCGAAGTGGGAACTGGATGACATCAAAGGTGCGCTGGACGACCTCACGCGCACCCTCAAGATCAATCCCAACGAGCCCGTGGCCTACAACAACCGCGGCGTGATGAGATGGCAAGCGGGCGATTCCCATGGCGCGATCGAGGATTACACGCAAGCGATCAAGCTGAACCCTCCCCGAGCTGTTCCGTTTTACAATCGCGGCGTCAACCGGCTGACCATGAAGGATTTTCAGGGGGCGCTGGACGACTTCGCCCAGGCGATCAAGTTGGATCCCAACGACACGGACTTTTACCTGGCGCGCGGAAAAACTTACTTGGGAATGAAAAACCGGGACGCGGCGCTCGCGGACTTCAACCATGCGGTGACCCTGCGCCCCCAATTGACAGACGAAGTCCTCGAAACCATCAGAGCGTACGATCACTCACTCAAATCGAAGTAGCGACGCGGAACTCCGCGCCCTGGAAGGCATCGTACGGTGCAGCTACAGCGGGGAGAGCCAGGAGGCGTGCTGGGCGTCGCGCCCCTGCACAATGTCGAAGAAGGCGCTCTGCAGGTCTCTGGTGATGGGGCCCGGCTTGCCGGTGCCGACCGTGCGATCGTCCACCTCGCGGATCGGGGTCAGCTCGGCGGCCGTGCCGGTCATGAACACTTCGTCGGCGATGTACAGCTCGTCGCGGGTGAACCGCTCCTCCGCGACCGTCAGTCCCCGCTCGCGGGCGAGCTGCATGATCGAGTTGCGGGTGATGCCTTCTAAAATCGAGGTTAGTGGCGTGGTCTTCACGATGCCGTTGCGCACCAGGAAGATGTTCTCGCCTGTCCCTTCGGAGACATACCCGTCGGGATCGAGCATGATGGCCTCGTCATAGCCGCTGGTCTTCACCTCGCGCTTGGCGAGGATGGAGTTGACGTAGTAGCCCCCGATCTTCGCCCGCGTCATGCTCACGTTCACATGGTGCCGGGTGAAGGACGACACTTTCGCCCGGATGCCGTTCTTCAACCCGTCCTCGCCCAGATAGGCGCCCCAGCGCCAGGCGGCGATCGCCATGCGAATCGGGTTGTCGGGCACGTAGAGTCCCATGTCGCCGTGGCCGATGAAGACGATGGGCCGGATGTAGCACTCGTCGAGCTTGTTGATACGGACGGTTTCGCGGATCGCGTCCGCGATTTCCTTCTTGCCGAACGGAATCGTGATCAGCCCGATGTGGGCCGAGGCGAACAGCCGGTCTACGTGCTCATTCAGACGGAAGATGGCCGAGCCCTGCACGCCTTTGTAGCACCGGATGCCCTCGAAGGCGGACAGGCCGTAATGGAGGCTGTGCGTGAGGACGTGGATTTGCGCGTCCTTCCAGGGCACGAACTTGCCGTCCAACCAGATTTTCTCGGATTCCTGTAGCACCGCGATCCCCCTCACATCGGTCAGATTGAACAAAAGGCATGATAGCAGCGGGTCCGGACCAAGTCAAACGCCTGAGTCGGTGCGCGGCTGCGGACGACGCGCCACTCCGGGCCGACTGGCGCAGAGGCTGGAGGATAGCGTATACTGATAGGATGATCGTCCAGAACACGCAAGAAAGAGTCTCGGAACAAACGGAGATCGAGTTCCGGCAGTTGGCATTGAAATCGCTCGTGTCCCTGCGCAACAAGCAGCTTCAGGAGTCCCTGGACCACCGCATCAAGCGAGCCGTCAAAGTGGGCGCATGGATAGGCCTGACGCTATCGGCGTGTCGCAGCTTACACAACCAGGAGAAAGCCCGCCTCCGGGAGCAACTAGCGGAATTTCAATTTAAGCAAGCGTATATGAAGGAGAAACTCACGGAAGCCAGGAAGGCCGTCGCCAGAGCCCGAAGACTGAGGGCTTCCCAGCAGACCGCCACGAGAAAAGGCCGGTCGTCGTTGTCTTGACAGGCCACTCCACTCTGTGTTAAAAAAGCCACTCTCCTAGTCATTCGAAGAACCCAACGGAGCATCGGCCAATGTACGCGGTCATCGAGACAGGCGGAAAGCAGTATCGGGCCACGACCGGGGACATCCTGGAAGTGGAAAAGCTGGAAGGGGCCGTCGGGGCCACCGTCACGCTGGACAAGGTCCTGCTGATTTCCGGCGAAGAGGGAACCAAGATCGGGACGCCCACCGTCGCCAAGGCGAAGGTCACGGGGGAGATCCTGGCCCAGGACCGGCATCCCAAGATTATCGTGTTCAAAAAGAAACGCCGCAAGAACTACCGGCGGACGAACGGGCACCGGCAGTCGTTCACCAAACTCAAGATCACCGGAATCGTCGAGGGCTAGTCATGGCGCATAAAAAGGGACAGGGCGCGTGCCGGAACGGGCGGGACAGCAATCCCCAGTATCTCGGCGTGAAGTGCTACGCCGGTGAAGCCGTGCCGGGCGGGAGCATCATCGTCCGCCAGCGCGGCACCAAGTTCCATCCGGGATTCAACGTCGGCCAGGGGAAGGACGACACCCTCTACGCCAAGATCCCCGGGATCGTCCGGTTCGAAGGCCCGAAGGACCGCCGACGGGTGAGCGTGATTCCGGTTCCGAAGGCCGCCGCTGCGCCGGCCGCCAAAGCCTCCTAAGTCACTCTTCACACCTGTCTTGCGATCACAAGAGCTAACACTTATTGCCGACCTGCGAGGCGCTTGGCGAGGCGGGCCGCGATCCGTTTCATCCCCGGGGAGCGATCGGCCGGGTCCAGCAGGACGTTCAACACGTGCATGCGGCCCGTGTCGGCCAGGGCCGCGCCGAGCGCCGAGACCAACTCGCCGTGCGTGGCCACCCGGTGCCCCACCCCGCTGCCCAGCAGATCACAGACCTTCTCGTATTGCCATTCATAGAGGTCATTGAACGACCCGTCCAGGATTTCCCGCTCGGTGGAGTATCCCCGGTTGTTCAGGATCACCACCACGGGCGCGATGCCGTACCGGGCGCAGGTGGATAGCTCCGTTCCGGTCATCTGAAACGCGCCGTCCCCCACCAGCACGATCGATCGCAGCGCGGGATCGGCAAACCCCGCCCCCACCGCCGCCGGCACGGCGAAGCCCATGGACGTGTAATAGGCCGGCGACAGGAACTCGGCGCTCCGGTGCACGCGCAGATCGGCGCCCGCGAACAGCGATTCGCCGACGTCGGCGATGATGAGCGATTTCTCGGTCAACAGGCCGTCGAGGTGGCCGAAGAGGCCGCCCAGGGTGACGGGCGCGGCGGGAGCGGGAGACTTCTGCGAGGTGCCCGCACGGACCGGTATTGTCCGATTGGCGAACGAGGGCATCGGCGCGGCCACCAGCGCGCGCACGAAGTCCGCGAACAGGACGCCCTCATAACGATGGTGCTTGATGGTGACGGCGTCGGCCGTCGCGTGGACCGTGCGTCCCTGCTGGAACAACGTCGAGTGTGCGTCGACATCCTCGATGTCGGTCAGGATGGAGCCGATCATCAGCAGGCAGTCCGTGTCGTTCACGAATCGCTGGACTTCATCGCGCCCGATGAGGCCGCCATACACACCGACATAGAGCGGGTGGTCCTCCCGGATGACCGATTTCCCCAACAGGGTGGAGGCGACCGGGACGTTCAGGCGCTCGACCAGCTTCGCCAGGTCGTCCTGCAGACCGAAGCGCTGCACGTCCGCGCCGGTCAGGACGACGGGCCGGGTCGCCGTTGCGAGCATCTCCCGCACTTCCGCGATGGCCTCGGCCAGCGCGGCCGAATCGCTCTTCTCCTCCGCCGCAACCGGCGACGGCGACGAAATCTCGATAGGCGCATGGACAAGATCGCGGGGGATTTCCAGATAGACGGGACGTTTGTACCGCATGAGCGCGGCCAGCACCCGGTCGATCTCGCGCTGGGCTGTGAGCGGATCGTCCAGGACGGCGGCGGCGACGGTGATCTTTTCGAAGACCTCCTGCTGGGTGGAAAACTCGCGGACCATGTGGTGCATCAGCGGGGTGCGCGCGCGCTCTGCCAGGCCCGGCGAGCCGGAAAGCACCACGACCGGCGACCGCTCCGCATACGCGCAGGCGATGGCGTTGACGAGATTCAACCCCCCGACGCAGTAGGTGACGCAGGTCCCCCCGATACCGTGGATCCGCGCATAGGCGTCGGCCGCAAAGCCCGCGCAATCCTCGCGCGTCGTGCCCACATGCTTGATCGGGGACGCTTCGATCAGCTTGTACAGGCCGAGCACGTAATCGCCGGGGATGCCGAAGATATGATGCAGGCCGAGCTGGTACAGGCGTTCAAGCAGGAACGAGCCGATGGTCGCTTTCTGCCCGCTCATGGCGTCTCCTCCTACCCGGTCCCTGCGGCGTTCACTATCGCTATTGTCCCACGCAATCGCGCCATCTGCAATGGTCACAGGGGCCGGACAGGAAGGTCTTTCTTGGGAGAGCTACGGGCGTCAATAAAACAAGCGTGTTCTTTCAGGCGGCCTGAGCTCCTCGGTTTGAGTGCGGGCGGGGAAGGGATCGTCGCTCTTGACGATCGTCAGGATATACCCCTCCTTGTCCCACTCGACAATGACTTGGTCGCCGAGTGTGAACTCTTGAATGACTTCTGCGTTCGCGACCGGGAGGGACTTCATCCCCATTTCTGTCTGGATGAAGACGCGCAAACCAGCCGGATCAACCCCCTCGATCGTGCCACTGAAGGCCTGAGGAATGAATACCTGGGGAGTGACCTTGGCAGCGGCCTGATCGCCGGTGGAGACGTGATCGGCCCGACCAAATAAAACCCCCAAGTCTGAAAGCGTGATGCCCACTACTGCGATGGCAAGGTAAGCCAGCAACACGAAGCCCCCAATCATCCACCTGCTCGCTTTCATAACGTCACCTCCTTACTCATCTAAGATGGGGGTTATCATCGTCGGGGCCCTTTGCTATCTTGATGATCTGCAGGTCCGTGAATGGGGGCAGACCCCGTCCTACGTTCTCAGCGTTCATATAGGTGATGGCTTCTTCAAGCGTGTCGCACCACACCGGCTCAGTGTGGCCGTGGTAGCGCGCCCAGACTCTATGGTGATAGGCGTCGCTCATGGCTTGACGCTGGAGCAAAGGGAATACCACATCTGAAAAAGTCCAGACTTTGAATAAGTTATGGCGCCTGACACTTGAAAAGGTCGGGGGAGAACATGGTAAACTGAAGGGAATCCGATTCAGGGTTTCTACTCTGATCGGTTGGATCTGTTTTATTTTCAATAGCTTGAGACTGTATGCAAACTCCTCTCTCGGCACAAGAATGAACCCCGCTTCCGGAGCACGCACTCTCCCTGCCTTTCTGCTGCTCCTGCTTCTGCTGCTGATTGCGTGGGGGGGGAATAGCTGCGCAGGGCGGCCGCAGAAACATGCCGCGTATCCTGCCGGCTATCCTGTCGGATACGTCCAGCATGGATATGCCTCCTGGTACGGTCCGGGATTTCACGGGAATAAGACCGCCAACGGCGAAGTGTACGACAGCCATCAGTTAACGGCAGCCCACCGGACGCTCCCCTTTGGCTCCGTGGCGCAGGTGCGATCACTCACCAATGAGCGTCGGGTCACGGTACGCATTAACGACCGTGGTCCCTTCGTCAAGGGCCGGATCATTGATCTCTCGCTGGCAGCGGCGCAAGCCCTGGCGATGACCGGGCGGGGTACTGATCAGGTCGAACTGCGGATCGTGGGATACCACGGGCGCCCCGGCGCGTTGGGGTATCTCAGGGTCCAGGTCGCCTCGTTTGTCGAGCAGGCCAACGCTCAGGCGCTGGCGCGGAAACTGAAAGGCAAACATCCTGACGTGCGAATCGTGGCAGTCGAGCTGTCGTCGGGGAGGTACTACAGGGTGCAAGTCGGGGAATTCACCTCAGAGCAACAGGCTGAGGAGCTGGCCGAGCGACTGGCGTCCCAGTTCGATGCGGAACCGTTAGTGGTCCGGGATGACTGACACGAAGCGACGCCGAGGACCGTTACTGACTCATTTCTGTATTTCCAATTCCACCTTCATCATGTAGAATTTCATCGCCTGCCGCTGGGATTCATCCAAATCTACGAATTCAATATTCATCATCAGATGGAGCTTTTCCTGCCTCATGTTTCGAACGAGACAGGGGACTTCCAACTTGGAGCGCCGGGGATCATCCAAGATGATCTTGGCAAGAAAGAGTGTGCCGAGCGAGATCGTTTTGAAATAGTCGGTCGCCACGCGCATGCCCTGGCCAGAAATATCATGAATCTCACAGACCCGCTCGATTTTCTTGGGCTCCGACGGCACGATGATCGTGCCCATGAGCTTGACCGGCTTACGGGGGGTCTTTCGATAGTTGAGCATGACCAATGAGGACATGCCGCAGGTACATTCGTACTGATAGGGGTTCGGCGCACCCAGTGGGAGGTCTTTTACCTGACAGAGTCTGGAGCTATGGCAGTGGGGACATACGACAGCGTAAGTCTTGTCGGTAGTGACGTTCGCCTCTATGAGCTGGTCAGCCATGGCAGCTCCTCTAGGTCATTGATTGATAGGGGAAATGCATCTTAGCCAAGACGACGAGGCCCGTCAAGTTTTAGGAAATGTTGACACTTCTTCAGTCCCGGAGACAGACTAAAGGAAAAAGCCTCATGAGGAGGTCACGCCATGCCTCAAACCAGCGGATATGCCGCCAAAGGTCCTACTTCGAAGCTCGAACC
>Ga0184623_10000872_pt1 | contig 13054 bp, 6 predicted proteins | sample PLM1_100_b1_FD_133138 | JGI IMG/M metagenome (GOLD analysis project Ga0184623, IMG submission 133138) | Groundwater sediment microbial communities from an aquifer in East River, Colorado, USA - PLM1_100_b1 | ecosystem: Environmental > Terrestrial > Soil > Riparian zone | place: USA: East River...
CGACCCTTCGGACCATCCTGCTCCCCCAAAAGGGGGCCAGCGGGTAATGGAGTCCAGATGTCGGGGCGGACGGCTTTCGCTGGTGGTTTCAACTGGCCTGCATCGGTCAGAGGGTCAACTGTCTCCTGACCGCCGTGCTCCCCGATATGTCAGAGTCATCGTTCGCGGGACAAGCCGGCCAAGGAAGGTCGCCGACAACCCCCTCATGCCTCTCGTTACTCCGGCAGCTCGGGTGCTTCTACCTTCGGGAGCTCGCCGGTCAGACTGTCCAGGAAGGCCAAGAGATCCCGCTCTTCTTCCTGTGTCAAATCAAGGCGCTGCAGGTTCGGGTCCTTCCGTGGATCGTTCCCGCCTCCCGTATTGTAAAACGCGATGACCTCCACTAAGGCGTCGAACGCGCCGTTGTGCATATAGGGGGTTCTCGAAGTGACGTTCCGGAGAGTCGGGGTCTTGATTGACCCGAAATCCTTATCCTGCTTGGTGACCAGGTAGCGTCCCGGGTCCGCAGTCAACGCACGATACTCCGGCACCCCCATCCGTTTCGCATCAAATCGCAAAGATGCAAGAACTCCTGGGTCCTTCAAGAATTCGGCCTCTGGGACGCCGAGGTTGTGGAATCCGTTGTCCGTGAGGGCTGGACCGTTGTGACAAAGGATGCAGCGGGCCTTTCCCTTAAAAAGCTCGAGACCTCTTCGAGCTGAAGTGGAGAGGGCGGTGAGGTCACCTGTCACATACCGGTCAAAGGGGGAATCGGCCGTAACGATGGTTCGTTCGAAGGCCGCAATCGCCTTCCCGATGGCGTCGGGTGTGGGGCCGGTTCCAAAGACCTGTCGGAACCGCTCCACGTAATCGAGAATGGCATGTAGCCGCTCGATGAGGAGATCCAGGTTCTGGTTCATATGGAGGGGGTTCTGAATCGGGCCGAGGGCTTGCTTCTCGAGAGTGCTTGCCCGACCATCCCAGATCAACGTCGTGTTGTAGGCGACGTTGATGAGGGTCATAGAGGCGCGACGCTCCACCTGAGTGGGATAGGCCGGCGATTGCCGATCCTTAAAGGCCCAGCCCTGATCGGGCTGGTGGCAGTGAACGCACGATCGGCTTCCATCGGCCGAGAGCCGGTAATCGAAGAACAGCATCTTGCCCAAGCTGACCTTCTCCGGTGTCATCGGATTCTGGACTGGGATTGGTACAGGGGGGAGCGGACCGATCTTGGCAGAGGAAGCGATCGAGGGCTGCACGAGGCCGGACCCCCCCGTCAATCCTCTGGCCAGTACGGCAAGTACCACGGCGATCGTGAAAGCAAGCGCTGTTGCGTTGGGACCGCGTCGCACTGCATCACCTCACGATGACTCAAGGTCTGCGATTGAAGGGTATTGTGGCATTTGACCGGAGCCTAGCACCCTCTCTCCGGAGGGCCAAGCTGGCTTTCGTGGGTGGCGCCGCGACGAAAAAAGTGTTGACAAGATCGGCAAGGGGCGATAAGGATATTTTGAATCTGCCGAGGTGTTACACCGCCAGCAGCATGAAGCACGGGTATTCAAGCGGGCGTTAGAAATGGTGAAAAGACGCGGGAATGGAACGGCACGGGTCCCGGCGGTCAGGCTTGCCCATTCGCCGAGCAACGGCGGGAAGGCGGATGAGCGGGAGGGATGGGCTCTGATCCCGATTCTGCAGAAGCAGAATGGGCCGATTCTCGATCGAGCCGATTCCGCTTCTTCCCCGAAGCTGCGGTTTCGTCATTATCGGGGTGTCCATTGGGTTCTGTCGGGCGGGCCCATGGCGGAGGCTTACACCCCCGTGGTGGCTCATGACGACTGTCGGGGCTGCCTGGTCTGTGGCCGTACCACCGAGTGGTTCATGGAATTCGCGAGGCTTGCCCATCGTCTCACCGGGATGAACCTTCGCGATTGCCTTCACTGGGGCCATCTATTTGACAACCCGAAACCGCTGATCGTTCCCACCTCCAACCTGCTTCGCTGCAATCTCGAGACGGTCGCGGGGTTGCGTGAGAGCTACTTCAGCTCAAACCAGATCTCGCGCCCCCCTCTTAAGATGGTCTGGCCGTCCGATCGAGTCCTCTCCCAGAGCGAACGTTTTGAAGACCGACTGACCATCATCGGCAGGATGGTGGAGCTCTGGGAGGATGGCCAGTACATCGGCTGGCCAAGCTAGGCGGCCGCTCGCCCTCGCCCCGCATACCTTCATCTTCGGCCCCGTACTAAGCCCCTTCCCTTCACTTTGGGCACTACCAGGAGAATGAGCGCGGAAAGGACAACCTTCGGTGGGATACTGCGCGCGGGTGTGCGATCGAAACGGCGAAGCCTCTGGCGTGCTACTGCAAATACTCTGTAGCCATGGATCAGCCATGGCCGTTAGGGGGAGGCGGACGTATCAGCAGCGAGACGAGACGGAACTGACTGGATCAGAGCCCTTTTCAGAAGACCCAGGCGGACGTGGGCACTGCACAGTCTACTTGCAGTTGGAGCGGGGGAGCGTTCTGCTCGTCGTGCCTGGGGCTACAAGTCCTGGGGCTTCAAGGTCTTCCGCTTGTTTGCCATGGCCCTGGCTTCTGCGGCACCCACCATCTCTCGCACCTTCTTGTCCAGGGCCGCGTAGAAGTCGCTCGAGACGTTACACTTTTTTGCGGCCGCCTTGGTCCTCGTCTTGGAAATGATCAACTCGGCTGGCTTTGCCTGCTTTGCCATCTCTCACCCCCCCTTTTTGTGCGTTGTTGCGTGCCTGATCGAGAAACCTTATACACTGTCAGCGCAGAAACTGCAAGAGATTTCCGGTTGCCGGATTCGTGGGGTCGGGCCGCGATCTGCCTCGGTTCAGTCCCCGGCAGGAAGAACTCCTTAATCGCGTTCTTATCGTCGGGGGTCGTGGGAAGCCCTGACATGTAGTTCACCAGCACCGGCACGACGTTCTCAGGCACGGGAAAGTCTTCGGGTGGCGTTTCCTTGAGGACTCGCTGCATGAAGCGTGTCCAGATGGGGACGGCAAGGGTGGCACTGGATTCGTGCGGTCCAAGTGAGCGCTTCGTGTCGTATCCTACCCAGACTCCGGCGACAAGGCTGGGTGTATACCCGACGAACCACGCGTCGGTGGCCTCCTGGGTGGTCCCGGTCTTGGCGGCGATGGGCCTTCCGAGAACCCGCGCTCGTGAGCCGGTCCCCCGCTCGACGACCCCCTTCAGGACATTCGTCAGAATAAAGGCCGTCTCCTCCTTCATGACCCGCCGACTCTCCGGGATGTGCTGTTCCAGAATTGCGCCTTTGTTGTCCATCACCTGCCTGATGGCATACGGTGTAAACCGCATCCCGAGGCGGGCAAGGACCCCAAAGGACGAAACCATCTCGGACAATGTGACTTCCGAGACACCAAGGGCAAGTGCATATTCCCTCCGCAGCTCGCTCGCAATGCCCATATCGTGCGCCATGTTGATGACCGTATCAACTCCAACCCGCTCGATCAGTTTCACTGCGATGACATTGATCGAATGCTCCAGTCCATACCGCAGCGTAGTGGGGCCGCGGAACTTCCTGTCATAGTTACCCGGCCTCCATTGGATTCGTTTGCCGTTCACAGGGATGACATAGCTCACGGGTGAGTCTTCGATGATCGTCGAGGGGGTGAGCCCTCGATCGAACGCGGATGCGTAGACGAACGGCTTGAAGGCCGATCCAGGCTGTCGCCTGGCTTGCAGGGCGCGGTTGAACTTCGACCGCTCGAAGTCGTATCCGCCGACCATCGCCTTGATTCCCCCGTCCCGGGGGTCGAGAGCAAGTAGGGCGCCTTCGATTTCAGGATCCTGTTCCAGCGAGAGCTCGAGGCGCTTGTTTCCCTCATGGACCTTCAGCACCTGGACCTTCACCTCCATGCCAGGCTGGAACTGTTTGTCCGTTTGAGAGGCGTCCAGCCAGTCCACTTTTTCAAGGACAATTTCGCCTTGATACCTCCCGACTTGGATCGTGATCGCCCTGGGCAGAACCTTTGTCACTGTCCCGGTGAGGATCTCGCCGGCTTTCAGCGCACGGTACGAGGTCGAGACCCTGCCTGAGGCTTGCCCGGTCGAGGGCGTATGCCTGATGGGGCGAAAGCCCCTGGCCTTATCGGTTTCCCTGAGCCCTCCTATCAGGGCGTCATCGGCGCTCCGCTGCATGGGGATGTTGAGGGTGGTGTAGATCTTTAGGCCTCCATGATACACGGCGTGGGTCCCGTATTTCTCCTCCAGGCTCTGGCGAATGTGTTCGACGAAGTAGGGGGCGAGGTTTCGTGTCCTCACGAATGACGACTCATCAAACGAGATGATGGACGCCTGAGCTGCCTGCTCGTTAGTGATAAATCCACTATCAAGCATCCGGGCCAGGACATGGTTTCGGCGTCGGATGGCTCGCTCCCTGTCGATAATGGGAGAATAATAGTTGGGGGCCCTCGGCAACCCGGCAAGGGTGGCCGTTTCTGCGAGGTTCAATTGATCCACCGACTTCTTGAAGTAGGTCTGGGCAGCGGACTCCACCCCATAGGCGCCATGTCCGAAGTAAACCTGATTGAGGTAGAGTTCAAGTATCTTGTCCTTGGAATAGTATTTTTCGATCTCGATCGCCAGAAGGGCCTCCTTGATTTTTCTGGAAAGGTTCTTCTCAGGGGTCAGGAACAGCACCTTAGCCAGCTGCTGTGTAATGGAACTCCCACCTTCGACAGGGCGTAAGGCCCTCACGTTCGCCAGCAGGGCGCGAGCAATGCCACGGAAATTAATGCCGCGATGGCGGTAGAACTGCACATCCTCGACCGCGATGATTCCATTGATCAGATGTTTGGGAATCTTGCTCAACGGGACCCAGATCCGCTTTTGCTCGAAGAAGGTAGCGAAAGGCTCATCGTGATCTGAATAGAGAGTGGTTACCAGACTGGGCCGATACTCTTCCAGCGCGTCGAGGGTAGGAAGGTCCCTGAGGAAGGCGGCGAACAGCCCACCGGCGACCCCCAATGAGATCGCCATTAACAGCAAGAAAGACCAGATCAGAGGTACAGCAGATTGGGTGAGCCGCGTCATTATTTGACATCCATTCGGCCGCGAGACAGTTCATGAGCGGCACAAGTAATGACTATAGCAGAGCGGGTGTAGCCCCACAAGCGTTGCCGTAGTCATACGCGCGTCGGCGCAAAGCACACGGGAAGGTTTTTAGGATTGCGACGCCGGGTCCTTTGTGCTAAATATGCATCCACCTAAGTCACGTGGACACCAGCGATGATCGATCTGAAAGCACAAGCCCTCTCGCAGCTTCGTGTGCTTGAGCGAGGCATAGCGGAAATCGTTTCTAGAGACGAGCTCCTTGGAAAACTCGAGCGCTCGCTTCAGACCGGTGTGCCGCTCCGCGTGAAGCTTGGCGCCGATCCATCCGCTCCCGACCTTCATCTCGGTCACGCGGTCGTCCTGAGGAAGCTCCGTCAGTTCCAGGACCTGGGTCATCAGGTGATATTCCTGATAGGCGATTTCACCGGAATGATCGGCGATCCGACCGGCAAGTCAGAGACACGGAAGCCACTCGCCGTGGAGGAGGTCCAAGCCAATGCGGAGAGTTACAGGAAACAGATCTTCAAGCTCCTTGATCCACAGCAGACGGAGATCCGTTTCAACAGTGAATGGTTAGATGGAATGAGCTTCGCTGACGTGATCCGGCTGACGGCGGAGTACACTGTTGCGCGCATCCTGGAGCGGGACGATTTTCAGAAGCGGTACAAGGAGGGTCGCCCTATCGGCGTCCATGAGTTTCTCTACCCATTGGTTCAGGGGTACGACTCGGTAGTTCTCAAGGCCGATGTCGAGTTAGGCGGGACCGACCAGAAGTTTAACCTGCTCATGGGAAGGGACCTCCAACGGGCCCGTGGGCAGGAGCCTCAGGTAGCGCTCATCACCCCCCTCCTCGAGGGGACCGACGGGGTTCAAAAGATGAGTAAGAGCCTGGGGAACTACATCGGCATTGACGAGTCGGCCAGGGAGATCTACGGGAAGACGATGTCCATCCCAGACTCGCTGATCGTCCGGTACGGGGACTTGGCGGCAGGGATGCCACCCGAGGCTGTCGAGGCGATTGAGCGGGGGCTCCGAGATGGCAGCCTTCATCCGCGCAACGCCAAGGCGGACGTGGCCAAGCGCCTCGTTGCTCTCTATCACGGGGAACAGGCGGCCGAAGAGGCAGCCCTCGAATTCGACCGGATCTTTAGAGATAAAGGTCGGCCGGATGACATTGAGATATTTGTAGTAGCCGATATCCCTGTGACCGGCACAGTCGACGTCGCTATCTTGGTTAAGAACTCAGGAGGCGCGAAAAGCCTCTCAGACGCCAGGCGACTTATCCGCCAGGGTGGAGTCAGTCTCGACGGGCAAGTGGTTCGGGACGAGCATATGATCGTTCGGATGGATCAGGAGCACCTGCTGAGGGTGGGGAAACGATTCTTCCGAAGGATCAACAGAGGCTGAAACGGCGAAAAAACACTTGACAGTCTTGGTCGCTCTTGTTATAAAGAAAGACCCGAACAGAGACTCAACACTATTGACAGGTTGCGTGCTCTGTTCTATATTGGGAGTAAGGTGTATCGATCAGCATCGAAGCCGCTTGGTTTCGATGTGTGCTCTTTGACAATAGAATATCGTTGCTACTGACTTGAGGGCGGATGAAGTCAGCCAGAGCAGGTGGCTCGGCAACGGGCAACTTGCATCGAGGCTATCACCTCGTATGTTCCGTTTCGGAGAGTTTGATCCTGGCTCAGAACGAACGCTGGCGGCGTGCCTAACACATGCAAGTCGAGCGAGAAAGTCCCGGCAACGGGATGAGTACAGCGGCGAACGGGTGAGTAACGCGTGGGTAATCTGCCCTCCAGCTCGGGATAACCTGCCGAAAGGTGGGCTAATACCGGATGATGTTCCCGTGGGGATCCTGCGGGAAGCAAAGGGGGCGAGCGTAAGCAGCTCTCACTGGAGGAGGAGCCTGCGTCCGATTAGCTAGTTGGTGGGGTAATGGCCTACCAAGGCGACGATCGGTAGCCGGCCTGAGAGGGCGACCGGCCACACTGGAACTGAGACACGGTCCAGACTCCTACGGGAGGCAGCAGTGGGGAATCTTGCGCAATGGGCGAAAGCCTGACGCAGCGACGCCGCGTGGGCGATGAAGGCCTTCGGGTCGTAAAGCCCTGTCGGGTGGGACGAATCTCCTGGTGGCGAATAACCACCGGGCTTGACGGTACCACCGAAGGAAGCCCCGGCTAACTACGTGCCAGCAGCCGCGGTAATACGTAGGGGGCGAGCGTTGTTCGGATTTACTGGGCGTAAAGCGCGCGTAGGCGGCCTGATAAGTCGGATGTGAAACCCCTCGGCTTAACCGAGGATCCGCAGCCGAAACTGCCAGGCTTGAGTCTAGGAGAGGAGAGCGGAATTCCCAGTGTAGCGGTGAAATGCGTAGATATTGGGAGGAACACCAGTGGCGAAGGCGGCTCTCTGGACTAGTACTGACGCTGAGGCGCGAAAGCTAGGGGAGCGAACGGGATTAGATACCCCGGTAGTCCTAGCCGTAAACGATGGGCACTAGGTGTGGGAGGTATCGACCCCTCCTGTGCCGCAGCTAACGCATTAAGTGCCCCGCCTGGGGAGTACGGCCGCAAGGTTGAAACTCAAAGGAATTGACGGGGGCCCGCACAAGCGGTGGAGCATGTGGTTCAATTCGACGCAACGCGAAGAACCTTACCAGGGCTTGACATCCCACGAACCTTCCCGAAAGGGTCGGGTGCCCGCAAGGGAGCGTGGAGACAGGTGGTGCATGGCTGTCGTCAGCTCGTGTCGTGAGATGTTGGGTTAAGTCCCGCAACGAGCGCAACCCTCACCCCTTGTTGCCACCGGGTAATGCCGAGCACTCTAGGGGAACTGCTAGCGTTAAGCTGGAGGAAGGTGAGGATGACGTCAAGTCATCATGCCCCTTACGCCCTGGGCTACACACGTGCTACAATGGCCGGTACAAAGGGATGCGAGACCGTGAGGTGGAGCTAACCCCAAAAAACCGGTCTAAGTTCAGATTGCAGTCTGCAACTCGACTGCATGAAGGAGGAATCGCTAGTAATCGCGCATCAGCACGGCGCGGTGAATACGTTCCCGGGCCTTGTACACACCGCCCGTCACACCACGAAAGCCGGTTGTACTCGAAGTCGCTGAGCCAACCCGCAAGGGAGGCAGGCGCCGAAGGTATGGTCGGTGATTGGGGTGAAGTCGTAACAAGGTAGCCGTACGGGAACGTGCGGCTGGATCACCTCCTTTCTAAGGAGTACCATCACACTTCTAGGTCGATTTACCCCAGGTCGGTAGCAACGGTATTTTCTCACTCTAAGCCGAGCCTGTGGGCACTGACCGGTGACCAGAACCCCGGGGGAAGGTGTTAAGCCTTCCCCACTATTTTTCTGGAGACGGTTGGTCGGTAGGGGCCTTTAGCTCAGCTGGTCAGAGCGCACGCTTGATAAGCGTGAGGTCCCTGGTTCGATCCCAGGAAGGCCCACCACCAAGTTGTGGGATTGACGATTGTCAATTGCTGATTCCGAGATCGGAAACCGGCAATGACGCGGGGATGTAGCTCAGACGGGAGAGCACCTGCTTTGCAAGCAGGGGGTCAGCGGTTCGATTCCGCTCATCTCCACCAACTGACTAGCGGTGCTCGGGTTCCTGACTGTCAGTTCTACACAGATGCGGCAGGAATGTATTCTAGTTTTGCGATTTCGCGAGTACAACTCGCGTTGCTCTTTGACAATTGAATAGGTGATCCGGGTCTCCACTAGATTTAGACCTCGAGTGGCAATGCGATTTGGGGTCAAGCTACTAAGAGTGTACGGTGGATGCCTTGGCATCAGCAGGCGATGAAGGGCGTGGTAAGCTGCGATAAGCCTCGGGTAGTCGCAAACAGACGCCAATCCGAGGATGCCCGAATGGGGAAACCCGGTCCGAGTCATGTCGGACCATCGCTGGGTGAATCCATAGCCCAGACGAAGCGAACCGGGGGAACTGAAACATCTCAGTACCTCGAGGAAAAGAAAGCAACCGCGATTCCCTGAGTAGCGGCGAGCGAAACGGGAACAGCCCAAACCGATGGCGTGTGATAGCCCGTGTGCGTTGCGCCATCGGGGTCGAGGGGTCTCGCCCAGCCCTGATACGGCGGGGCTGAAGAGTTACAAATCTCGTTCCTAATCGAATGATCTGGAAAGATCGGCCATAGAAGGTGATAGCCCTGTAGAGTAAAGGAACGGGACTCTTCGTGCGGGATACCCAAGTATCACAGGACACGTGGAATCCTGTGAGAATTCGGGGGGACCACCCTCCAAGGCTAAACACTTGCTGATGACCGATAGTGAACCAGTACCGTGAGGGAAAGGTGAAAAGAACCCCTGTTAGGGGAGTGAAATAGTACCTGAACCCGTACACTTACAAGCAGTCGGAGGGCTATGCTTCGATGGCAACGTCGGAGAATGCCTGACGGCGTGCCTTTTGTATAATGAGCCGGCGAGTTACTTGTGCGCAGCAAGGTTAAGCCGCAAGGCGGAGCCGTAGCGAAAGCGAGTCCGAATAGGGCGTTCGAGTTGCGTGCAGTAGACCCGAAGCCAGGTGAGCTACCCCTGGCCAGAGTGAAGTGCCGGTAACACGGCATGGAAGCTCGAACTCATCACGGTTGAAAACGTGTGGGATGAGCTGGGGGTAGGAGTGAAAGGCCAATCAAACCTGGAAATAGCTGGTTCTCCCCGAAATAGCTTTAGGGCTAGCCTCGCAACGTAAGTGATGGTGGTAGAGCACTGGATGGGCTAGGGCTCCTAAAAGGGTACCGATCTCAACCAAACTCCGAATGCCGTCAACTGGAATTGCGGGAGTCAGACCGTGGGGGCTAAGCTCCATGGTCGAGAGGGAAACAGCCCAGACCGCCAGCTAAGGTCCCGGAATGCAGGCTAAGTGGGAAAGGATGTCAGATCGCTCAGACAACCAGGAGGTTGGCTTAGAGGCAGCCACCCTTTAAAGAGTGCGTAACAGCTCACTGGTCAAGTGCTCTGGCGCCGATAATGTAACGGGGCTCAAGCCTGCTACCGAAGCTGCGGGATTTGGTTCGCTTCGGCGGACCGGATCGGTAGGGGAGCATTCTGCAGTCAGTGAAGCCGGACGGTGACGACCGGTGGAGAGTGCAGAAGCGATTATGCCGGCCTAAGTAGCGATAAACTAGGTGAAAAACCTAGTCGCCGTAAGTCTAAGGTTTCCTGGGGAAGGCTAATCCGCCCAGGGTTAGTCGGTTCCTAAGCCGAGGCCTGCGGGCGTAGGCGAAGGGCAACAGGTTAATAATCCTGTACCATCTGGCGGCGACAAAGACGCGATGGGGGGACGCAGAAGGGTAGGCCATGTCCGTGTCGGAATACGGACTCTAAGCCGGTAGGGGGTCCCGATAGGCAAATCCGTCGGGGCGTTAACTCCGAGAGGTGATGGGGAGGCCGCAAGGCCACAAACTGGCTCAGCCCACACTGCCAAGAAAAGCCTCTAGCGAGTCGTCAGGTGACCGTACCGCAAACCGACACAGGTAGACAGGGAGAGCATCCCAAGGCGCTCGAGAGAACACTCGCTAAGGAACTCGGCAAAATGGCCCCGTAACTTCGGGAGAAGGGGTACCATGCCTCGGTTAGCAGGTTTACCCTGCGAAGCCGGGGAAGGTCGCAGTGAAACGGGCCAAGCGACTGTTTACTAAAAACACAGGTCCGTGCAAAGCCGAAAGGCGCGGTATACGGACTGACGCCTGCCCGGTGCCGGACGGTTAACAGGAGGGGTTATCTGCCGCAAGGCGGAGAAGCTCTGAATCGAAGCCCCGGTAAACGGCGGCCGTAACTATAACGGTCCTAAGGTAGCGAAATTCCTTGTCGGGTAAGTTCCGACCTGCACGAATGGCGTAACGACTTGGCCGCTGTCTCAGCGAGTGGCTCGGTGAAATTGTAGTACCGGTGAAGATGCCGGTTACCCGCAGCAAGACGGAAAGACCCCGTGAACCTTTACTGTAGCTTGGCATTGGATCTTGGTGCAGTATGTGTAGGATAGGTGGGAGGCTGTGAAGCGGGGGCGCTAGCTTCCGTGGAGCCAACCTTGAAATACCACCCTTACTTCGCTGGGGTTCTAACCTAGGTCTGTGAATCCAGGCCGGGGACAGTGTCAGGTGGGCAGTTTGACTGGGGCGGTCGCCTCCTAAATGGTAACGGAGGCGCCCAAAGGTTCCCTCAGCACGGTCGGTAATCGTGCGTTGAGTGCAAAGGCATAAGGGAGCTTAACTGCGAGACCTACAAGTCAAGCAGGTGCGAAAGCAGGGCTTAGTGATCCGGTGGTTCCGAGTGGAAGGGCCATCGCTCAACGGATAAAAGGTACTCCGGGGATAACAGGCTTATCTCCTCCAAGAGTCCACATCGACGAGGAGGTTTGGCACCTCGATGTCGGCTCATCGCATCCTGGGGCTGAAGCAGGTCCCAAGGGTTGGGCTGTTCGCCCATTAAAGCGGTACGCGAGCTGGGTTTAGAACGTCGTGAGACAGTTCGGTCCCTATCTGCTGCGGGCGTAGGAGATTTGCGGGGATCTGTCCTTAGTACGAGAGGACCGGGATGGACGAACCTCTAGTGTGCCAGTTGTCCCGCCAGGGGCATCGCTGGGTAGCTATGTTCGGAAGGGATAAACGCTGAAAGCATCTAAGCGCGAAGCCCACCCCAAGATGAGATCTCCCGGGCGTAAGCCCCTAAAGACCCCTTGTAGATCACAAGGTTGATAGGCCAGAGGTGTAAGCGCAGGAATGCGTTCAGCTTACTGGTACTAAATCGGTCGTGCGGCTTGACCCCAAATTTTTCTTTCCCTTATGCAGGCTCGAGGTGAATAGACGGATCGCGCTAGTGCTCGTTGGGTGGCTCATCCTCTCGACAGGTCTTGTTGTCGGCCTGGCTCGCTGGGGTGGCGTGTTTTCAGACATGGCGGCTGGAGATGCCGACATTCCATCCAAGCCGATCGAACGCAGGATCGACATCAATACTGCGTCGGTCCGCGATCTGGATAAGCTGCCGGGAATGGGCCCAGAGTTGGTCGAGCGGATCATGCGTCATCGTCCATACAAGAAACTTGACGAGCTCATTACAAAGAAGGTCCTGGGTCGAAAGCAGTTCGCGAGAATCAAAGACCGCATCCGCGTTGGCCCGACCTCGAACGGGAGGGTGTCACAGTAACAGCAGTAGGAGACCCGGAGCTATATTCCAGGATTCCCGGTGGCCATTGCGGAGGGGAAACACCCGTTCCCATCCCGAACACGGAAGTTAAGCCCTCCAGCGCCGATGGTACTGCGTGGGCAACTGCGTGGGAGAGTAGGACGCTGCCGGGATAAATTGGAAGGTAAAGCCCACACGAGTTCCAAGTGCGGGCTTTTTCCTTTTCTCGGGTCGGTGATTCTCAACGGCAGCAGGGTCATCCTTCACCTCACCTGTACGCCTTTCTCTTTGACAACATCAGGAGGCTGCGGGTATGATTCGCTTCAAGCCATCATGACATCTCGGGCTCGAAGGGGGGAATATGGGATCGGATTGAAAGCGAAGAGCGGGGTTTGCTCATATCCCGTCAACCTCCTTGCTATCTCTTTGACCTTCCTCGTCGGGATCATGACCCACTCGTCCGCAGTAGCGGGTGAGGTTCGGGTCTTCCTGGAAAATGGATCTCTCACGCTGACCTCTGTCGAGGTGCAGGGAGGTGAGTACCTTCCTCTTGCCGGCGTGGCGAAGGCATCCGGCGCTTCTCTGGGGCGACTGACGACACGGCAGAGGTACCGACTCCGTTTCCCGAAGTCTTCCATCATTGTGACCGAGGGTTCTTCTCACATCCGTGTGGGGAACCAGACCGTCTCTCTTTCCGAATCGCCGAGGCGTATCGGCAGAAGCATTGCGGTGCCTCTCGAGCTCCTCCCTATCGCCCTTGGAGAGCGATATGGTGAAAATCGGGTCAACTGGGATCCCAAAGCGCGTGTGGCGC
>Ga0184623_10000873_pt1 | contig 13053 bp, 13 predicted proteins | sample PLM1_100_b1_FD_133138 | JGI IMG/M metagenome (GOLD analysis project Ga0184623, IMG submission 133138) | Groundwater sediment microbial communities from an aquifer in East River, Colorado, USA - PLM1_100_b1 | ecosystem: Environmental > Terrestrial > Soil > Riparian zone | place: USA: East River...
CCCAGCCGACGATCCCCAGCCCGAGCCAGACGGGGTTCGGTCGCCGCCTCGCAGGTCCCCCGCTCGCATGTCGCCCGCTCATCCGTCCCCGTCCCCGGACCGCGAGCTCGATCTCGGCTCCCGGAGCGCCGCGACGAGGGTCGAGAGCTGATAGATGAGGAGCCGCGGCGTCGCCAGGACCGAGAGCGCGACCGCGGCCACCCAGCCGTAGCGCGTCGGTGCGAGGCGCCACGCCACGACCGTCCCGGCCACGACCGCGACCGCCCACGCGATCGGCGAATACGCGTAGAGCGACCGGTTCTCAACACTGCCGACCTGCTCCAGCCCGAGCGACGCCGGAAATGCAAGCGTCCCGGCCGGTTCCAGGACGAGCTGCAGGAGGCCGATCCCAGCCAGCCACCCCATGAACCAGGCGAACGAGCGGACGTCGCGCCGGCCGAGCCACCAGATCGCGGCCAGAGCCGGAAAGATCTTGAGATGCGCGGCGAGGGCAATGGCCCACGGCGCCCCGAGGGCCATGAGCAGGGTGACGACGACCTGCGCCTGGCCAATGGCGAGGCTCCACAGGATCGGCAGGGCGAGCATCCCGAGGACGAGCCATGTCCGGCGGTTCAGACCGAGCCGGACGATCGTGAGGGCGAGGCAGACCACGAGGAAGGCCTCCCAGATGGCGGCCGCGACCTCGAAGGGCAGCATCGCGAGTGGCCGGAATGCGACCGCCAGCAGCGGCGGGTAGCGGTAGAACTCGTTGTCGTTGGTCGTCGCCGGCTGGTCGTACAGGGGCAACCCCGCATTGAGGCGCGCGCCGGCGTCGTAGTAGGCGTGGACGTCGGCGAGGGGATCGGTCGACAGGTGGAGGACGAGCGTCTGGATGCCCAACGCCAGCCCGAGGACGGCCGCGCCGGCGAGGACGCGGCGGACGTTCGGGGTGTCGAACGCGGCAAGCCTGCCGGCAGAGGCCATGGCGACCATCCTAGCGACCGGACAGGGCGGTCACGCCCTCCCGCCGGGTGTCGTCGAATAGCCGATTCGTACCGGTCGGAACGGGCGGGGGGCGGTGCTACGCTGCACCGACCGTGCGAATCCCGATCGCCCTGTACGTGCTCGCCCTCGCGGCCCGGCTGGTACTGATTGCCCTCTTCCCGGACCCTGCCTATCCCGACTCGTACTACTACGTCGACGTCGCCCGGGCGGTGGCCGCCGGACAGGGCCTCCAGGTCGATTTCATCTGGATCTTCGCCGAGGTCGGCGGGACGATCCCGGCGGACCCGACGCTCCCGATTCCGAGCAACGCCCACTGGATGCCGCTCGCCTCGCTCGTCCAGGTCCCGTTCCTCTGGCTGCTCGGGTCGACGCCCATCGCGTCCGCACTGCCGTTTGCCCTCATCGGGTCGCTCGCGGCGCCGCTGGCGTGGGCCATCGGGCGGGACGCCGGGTTGCGTCCTCTCGTGTCGATCGGTGCCGGCGTCCTTACGGCCATCCCGGCGCTGTCGCTCGTCTACATGACCCAGCCCGACAACTTCTCCCTCTATCAGCCCCTGGTCGCCGGGGCGCTCTGGATGGCGGTCCGCGGCCTGCGCGGTCACGCCCGGTCGTTCGCGATCGGCGGGCTGCTGGTCGGCCTGGCGACCCTGTCGCGGAACGACGGCCTGCTTGTCGGGGCGACGCTCGGTCTCGCCTTCCTCTACGACCGCTGGCGGTCGTGGCGGTCGGGCGGCGCCCGGCGACCGGCGATTCCGGTCTGGGCGGCCGTCGCGTGCTTCGGGCTGTTCCTCGCGGTCATGGCGCCGTGGTGGATCCGCCAGCTCGAGGTCTTCGGCCAGCTGTCCCCCTCGACCGCGTCGGGCAAGGTCTTCTACATCCGCTCGATCGAAGAGTGGAATTCGATCACGACGCCGGCGACCCTCAGCCACCTGCTGGGCCAGGGCGCCGTTCCGTTGCTCCTCAGCCGCGTTGGCGGCTTCGTGGCGGCCGTCGGCATCTTCACGACGCTCGTGGCGGGCGGCATTCTCCTGCCGTTCATGCTGATCGGGGCGTGGGCCCGGCGGCGGTCCGTCGACTTCGGGCCGTTCCTGACGTACGCCGCGATTCTCTTTGCCTTCTCGGCGCTGGTGTCGGCCGTCCACGTCCCGGGCGGGACCTTCATCCATTCGGCCGTCGCCCTGGCGCCACACGCATACCTGCTCGCGCTCGAGGGGATCGTTGTCGCGGTCGCCTGGATCGCGGCGCGGCGGCGGGCATGGGATCGTGAGACGGCGACCAGGCTCTTCGTGACGGCGGCGGTCGGATTCGCGGTCGTTGCGGCCATCCCGGCCGCCCTACTCGTCCAGGGCCGCTGGATCAGCGAACGGACGGAGCGGCGGGCGATCGCAGCGGCGCTGGACCTTGCCGGCGCCGCGCCCGATGCCCGCCTCATGACTATCGACGCGGCGGGCTACCGCTACCACACGGGTCACGGCGGCGTCGTGACGCCGAACGATCCCCTCGACACGATCGAGGAGGTCGCGGAGGCCTACCGCATCGAGTGGCTGGTCATCGAGCGCGACGATTCGGTGGCGGCGCTCGAACCGGTCTTCTCCGGCGAGGCGCGGCCGCGTTGGATCGGCCCCCGGCTCATCGGGATCCCGGGACCCGACCGCCAGACAAGTGCCGCCATCTACCCGGTCTGCGTCAGCCCAGCTGACCCGCGCTGCGCGGTGACGGCGGCGGGAGCGACGCCGTGAGACGCCGCGAAGTCTTCCTGTCGGCAGGGCTCGTCTTCTTGATCGCCCTCGTTGTGCGGATCGTTGCCGCGTCGCTGGTGGTATTCCCCCAGCCGGAAGACACCGCCTACTACGTCGGCGTGGCCCGCAACCTCCTCGAAGGCCACGGGCTGACGAGCGACGCACTGTGGAGCTACGGCACCCCGCCGCTGAGGTTCCCCCGACCCGCGTTCGAGGTCTGGCTGCCCCTGCCGACGTTCGTGGCCGCCATCCCGATGGCGCTGGTCGGCGCGACCTTCGCGTCGGCCCAGCTGAGCTCGGTGGTGGTCGGCGCCATCGTCCCGGTCCTCGCCTGGCGCCTCGGCGCCGACGCAGCCACCGAGCGGCGGCTCTCGCTCAGCCGCACGCGCGTCCTGGCGCTCGGGGCCGGGCTGACGAGCGCGGTCTACCTGCCGCTCGTCCTCCACTCCGCCCTGCCAGACTCGACAATGCCGTTCGCGGCGCTCGCCCTCGCCGCGTGCCTGCTGATGCCGCGCATCCTTCGCGATGCAGGACGGGTGCGCCTCACCAGCCCAAAGGTCATCGCCCTCGGCGTCCTGATCGGGCTGGCGGCCCTGACCCGCAACGAGGCCGTGTTCCTCGGTTTGGCCTGGCTCGTCGCCGTCTGGCGCACGCCGGTCCTCGAGCGCAGCCGCAAGCTCGCTCTCGTCGCGATGCCGGCGGCCGTCGCCCTCGCGATCTTCGTCCCATGGATGGTCCGGGACTGGCTCGTGTTCGGAAACCCGCTGCCGGGCCAGGCCCTGTCCAATGCGCTGTCGGTCACCGGCTTCGACATCTTCGCCTGGAACGACCCGCCGACGCTGGCGCGCTATCTCGCCGAGGGCCCCCAGCGCCTCCTGCTGATGCGCGCCGAGGGCCTCTATCACAACCTCTTCACGGTCCTGCTACTGCCGGGCATTCCGGCCGCGTTCCTCGGGCTCATCGCGCTGCCGTGGTTCATCCGCCTCCGGGCGATCGTGCCGCTGGCGGTCCTGTCGATCACGACGTTCCTCGTCACGAGCCTTCTCTTCCCGGTCTCGACGACCTGGGGGACCTACCTCCATGCCGCCGGCCCGGCCCATGTCCTCCTCATCGTCTGTGCGCTGCTCGCACTCGACGCCGCAATCGAGCGCGTCGGGCAGATGCGGGGCTGGACGCGACCGGTGGCCTGGCTGGGCGGGGCGTTGACGATCTTCGGCTCGTTGCTCTTCATGGCAGCGCTGATGCCATCGTTCGGTGGGCTGTCGGTCGGGCTGACGCAGCGCTACGAGGCGCTCGCGGCGCAGATGGAGGCGGCCGGCCTGCCGCTCGAGGAGCAGGGCCCGGTTATCACGAACTTCCCGATCTGGCTATCGGAGTCGACAGGCGCACGGGCCCTGGCGCTGCCCGCCGAGAGCCCCGCGGACGTCCTCGACCTCGCGAGCACATTCGAAGGGACGCGGCTGCTGATCCTGCAGGGAGACGATCACGGCGACTGGCCTGCGGTTCTTGATACCAATGCCGCCGGTGCCGAATGCTTCGACGAGATCGACATCGGGACCCCAGCTGATCCGCGGCTCGCTCGCGCACTCGAGAACACCCGTGTGTACAGGCTGGTCTGTCCATGAGTGGCGACCCCTATACTCGGAAGCCGATGGACGCAGCACGCACGGATGCCGAGACCCGCAGCGAGGACGCGCACCAGGCGCCCGATCCACGCGCGACTCGAGACCCGCGCGACCTGCGCGAGGTTAGGGAGTCGATCGACGCTCTCCACGCAGATGCGATTACCGCCGTCAATTCGAGCGCTGACGCTCTCCGGAGCGTCCATGAGCGGTATCGCGCCGCGTACAACAACGAGCTGACGCGGTGGCAGGCACTCACCGATGAGCTCGATTCGCTCGAGCGACGGGCAACGGACGCACGGCCGCGGCTTGTTAGCGCCCTGGACGACGAGGCAGGTGGTCGCACAAATACGGCGGAGACAGGCGGCGCAGCGCGAGCCGGCGCGGAGGACGATCGCGTCCGAGCGCTGAGGTCAGACGTCGCCAACATCGGCCACGAGCTCGGCAGCCACCAGACGGAGCTCGCCAAGCTGGAGGTCGCGCTTCGCAACCTCGAGAGCACCGGGTCCTTCCTGAAGCGCGGCGACCCAAGCCGCCTGACGGGCGGCGAGAACCTGCCGACCGAGATCCAGATGCGCATCGTCGAGGCCCAGGAGTCGGAGCGCTCCCGGCTGGCACAGGAGATTCACGATGGGCCGGCCCAGGTCCTGTCGAATGCGATCTTCCAGGTGGAGTACATCGAGCGGGTGATCGACCATGACGATCGGCTTGCCCGGACGGAGCTGCGGTTCCTCCGGGAGCTGCTCCGGCGCGAGCTCGGCTCCGTCAGGACGTTCATCAGCCAGCTCCGGCCGCCCGTCCTCGATGAGCTGGGCCTGGACGGTGCCGTGGCCGATGCGGTCGCCCGGACGACCGCCCTGACCGGTCTGGCGATCACGACCGAGCTGACCGCTCCGTCGGATCGCCTGACGGAGGCCCAGCAGACGGTCGTCCTGCGGGTCGTACAGGAAGCCCTTCAGAATGTGCGCAAGCACGGAGGGGCGTCATCTGTCATCGTCGCGAGCGTCATTGACGGTGAGGAATGGGTCCTCACGGTTCGCGACGACGGCCGAGGATTCGATGTCGGAGCGGTGGCGGCTCGCGGCCGCCGCAACTTCGGACTTCAATTCATGCAAGAGCGCGCAGAGCTGATCGGGGCCCATTTCGAGGTGCACTCGCAACCGGACACTGGAACGACCGTCCGGCTGGCGATCCCGATGGGAACATAGGAGACCGCCTGATGAACTATTCGGGACCTGAACGCCGCCGTGGCGGACCGGACCGTCGCGCGGAGGGCGAGCAGACAAAGATCCTCATCGTCGACGGCCATGCCCTGTTCCGCGTGGGGATCGCCAACATCCTCGGCCACGAACCGGACTTCCTCGTGGTGGCGGAGGCCGATGACAGCCGATCGGCGGTCGATCGGGCGATCGAGACGTCGCCGGACATCATCCTCATGGACCTCTCGCTGAGCTCGCCGGGCGGCATCGAGACCACCCAGCGGATCAAGCGCGAGCTGCCCTCGACCGGGATCATCGTCCTGGCCGCCAACGAGGACGAGGACGCCCTGTTCGACGCGATCAAGGCCGGCGCGGCCGCCTTCATCCTCAAGGATGTCGGCCCGGATGACCTCGTCACGATCATCCGGCGCGTCGTGAACGGCGAGTACCTGATCAACGACAAGGTGTTCGCCAAGCCGGCGGTCGCCTCCCGGGTCCTCAAGGAGTTCCGGGAGCTTGCGGTCTACGGCCAGGAGGCGGCACCGATCTTCGCGCCGCTGTCGCCGCGCGAGGTCGAGATCCTCGACAACATCGCCCAGGGCATGACCAACAAGCAGGTCGCCTACGCCCTCTCGATCAGCGAGCAGACCGTCAAGAACCATATGAGCTCGATCCTGCGCAAGCTGTCCGTCAACGACCGGACGCAGGCCGTCGTGTACGCGATGCGCCAGGGCTGGATCCGGATGCCGGAGGATTGATCGGGCGGCCGTGTCATCGGTAGAACCCCGCCCGACTCCCGATTCCCTTGCCGAGCTGACGGCGCGCGTCACCCGCGACATCGCGACTCTCGACGGCGAGCTCGCAGAGATCGACATGCTCGTCACCCAGGCGCGGACGGAGGCGGAGCGGCACGAGCTCAAGCGAACACAGGCGACGGAGAAGCTGGGCGGCCTGCCCGAAGCGACCCCGTCCGAGGACGTCATCGCGCTCAACGCCCAGCTCGTCAACCTGACTCGCCGGGCGGCGGTCATGGAGGCCCAGGTCGAGGTCCTCGATGGCAAGCGCAAGATCCTCGCGCGGTTCCGGGAGTCGCTGGGCGAGATGGCCGACACCCTCGGGATCGCTGTCGAGGAGGGCGCCGAGCTCCCCGACAGTGCGGCCGCCACCGCCGCCAAGCGGGCCGGCGACGACGGCGCGCCCGGAATGTCGCGAATCGTGCTGACGGCCCAGGAGGATCTCCGTCGCGAGATCGCCCGGGCGATGCACGACGGACCGGCGCAGAGCCTGACGAACATCGTCCTCCAGGCCCAGATCGTGGAGCGGCTCGTGGCGCGTGATCCGGAGATGGCCCGCGGCGAGGTGCGCCAGCTCGTCTCCATGGTCCAGCAGACGCTCGACGCGACGAAGTCCTTCATCTTCGACGTCAGGCCGATGGTCCTCGACGATCTCGGTCTCGTGCCGACGCTCCGCCGATCCGTTCGGGAACGGGGCCAGCGAGCCGGCGTTAGTGTCGAGTTCGAGTCGATGGGCACGGACCGGCGCCTGCCGATGGAGCTCGAAAGCGGCCTCTTTCGGATCCTGGACGAGGCGCTGGATGGCTACGTTGGCGCGTCGCCCGATAACGTGTCGCTCCGCCTCGACTGGACCGACGAGCGAATCGAGGGTCGCGTCTCCGCCACCCGCAACCGGACGAGCGCCGTGGAAGCGGCCGAGCGCGAGGCCGCCGCCCAGGCAGCCGCGCCGCCGGGCGGCAAGGACCTCCCGCCGGCCCTCGCCGCGATGATCGAGGATCGTCGCGAGCAGGCCGAGGCCGCTGCGGAGAGCGCCCGCAAGGCGGCGATCGTCGCGCTCCCCGCGAATGCCTGGCGGGAGATCCAGCAGCGCGCGTCATCGGTGGGGATCTCGGCGGAGCTGCTCGCCGGCGGTGCGGAGTTGCGGATCGGCGTCGACCTGCCATCCGACGAGCCCGCCTGACCTGGCCGGTGGGCCATGAGCGGCGAGCGCGGCCAGGGCCTCGTCGAGTACGGCCTGATTCTCGCCCTGTCGGCCGCGGTCGCGACCGTCGTGCTGGTGTTCTTCGGCGGGACGCTGTCGGCCGTGCTCGAGGCGATCGGGCAGGCGATCGAGGCGGCATCGTGAGCACAAGCCCAGCCGAGGGGCCTATGGGTTCGGTACGAATTGCCTAGTGGTCTTCCCGGAGAGGCCACTGCATAGTGGCGGAGCCCTCATCTGGGGGTGAGTACTCATCCAGGAGAAACATCACATGGCACTCGTTCACCAGTTCCTCGCCTCGCTTCGCCGCGACGAGGAAGGCCAGGGACTCGCGGAGTACGCGCTGATCCTCGCCCTCATCGCGATCATCGCGATCGTCGCCCTCATCTTCCTGGGCGGCCAGGTCTCGGCCATCCTCAGCAACGTCGGTAACTCGATCTAACCGAGTCGCTTGACAAGGAACCGCCGGAGCCTTCGGGCGCCGGCGGTTCTTCGATTCTCAGGGGTTCAACGGGGCGTTGCCGCAGACGCACCGGATAGGTAGGTCGTCACCTTGACACCCAACCACCCCGCCCGTACTGTGGCGCACCCCCGGCACTTCCGGGGAGACTTCCGGAAAGGAGGTGATACAAGACATGTCAGTTCTTCACGCTCTTATCTCGTCCTTCCGCCGCGAGGAGAAGGGTCAGGGACTCGCGGAGTACGCGCTGATCCTCGCCCTGATCGCGATCATCGCGATCGTCGCCCTCATCTTCCTGGGCGGCCAGGTCTCGAGCATCCTCAGCAACGTCGGTAACTCGATCTAGAGTTTCCGACAAGCGAACCTACTGGGGGCCGCACCGCCGAGTGGCGGCTGCGGCCCTTCTCATACATTCCGGTGCGCTCGCGCGACGCCCCCTACCGTTCGGGCTATTGACAGCCCATCAGGGGGTCCTACCTTGGACGCACCGGCCTTGTAGCCCGGCGAATCGCACAGAGTCCATCCTCGGGGGCCGGGGATCCTCTCGGAAAGGAGGTGAAGCGGATGTCGTTGCTACGGCAGCTCTCCGCTCTCGTACATCGCGTCCGCCGCGCGGACGACGGCCAGGGACTGGCCGAATATGCACTCATTCTTGCGCTCATCGCCATCGTCGCCATCGTGGGCCTCATCTTCCTGGGTAGCCAGGTAAGCGACAAGCTCAGCGTCATTGGAAGCCAGCTGCAGTCAGTGCAGAACTGATCCTTCGTACCGCGCAAACGGCCCGTCCGACGAGGACGGGCCGTTCCTTTTGTCAACACTCCGGGGGGCCGTCGGCAACCTTGCGAATCACCTTTCGATACGCTCGGTTTCCTGCCTAATCCTCCTAATGGTCCTAGCCCTTTGGTATAGTCGCGCCGCCCTTGGCCGGTGCTACAGTGGTGCCACCTGTCACAAGTCTCGGGAGATCCAACTTGAAGCGTTCCAATCGGCTCGTGCTGCTCATCGGCGTGTTCCTGGCGATCGTTGCGTTCGTCGGAATCGTCGTCGTTCTGGGCCAAACGGGCCCCGGCCCGGGGCCCGCGGCATCGGCCGCCGCCCCCGTCACGACGGTCGTCGCGGCCCAGGACATTCCACTAGGGGCAACGCTGACGCAAGGGATGCTGACGACCGCGCCCATCAAGACGACCGATCGCAAGGCGGGCGCCTTCGGCGACCCGAGCCAGATCGTCGGCCAGAAGGTTCGACGCCCGATCACGGCCGGCGCCCAGCTGAGCCGGGCGGATTTCCTGGACGTCATTGAAGACATCGTGGTCCCGGAGGGCAAGCGCGCGATTTCCATCCAGGTCAACCAGGTCAACGGCGTCGGCACGCTCATCAAGACAGGCGATTACGTCGACCTCCTCCTCGGAGTGACTGGCGACAAGTTCCCGGTCGTGACCCTCAACCCCGAGGATGACTCGATCACGGTCGTCCAGGGACTGAACAGCACCAGCGTGAAGCTGCTCATCGAAGGCATGCAGGTGATCGGCACGATCCGTCCGCCGACCACCGCGACTACCCGGACCAACGCAGCGCCGTCCGGCAGCGCCGCCCAGGCGCCGACCACGACGCTCAGCGATGAAGGCCAGGAGCTCGTCATCCTCGCCGTCACGGCCCAGCAGGCCGAGCTCATCAAGTACGCCCAGATCGACGGCGACATCTCGCTCGTCCTGCGCAATTCGTTGGACTTCCTCGACGCGCAGGGGAACCCCGTCGTCAGCCTGCCGGCCGGAACGACCGGCGTGATCCTCAGGACCCTCGTCGACAATTACGGCGTCCTCCGCCCGGAGCTCGTCGAGGCCATCATCCCGGCCCAGTGACGCACACATCGAGATAGCCCGGTCGCACCCGCGACTGCGATCCCGGCGGTGCGACGGGCGCGAAGGACCCCACCGGTCCCGCGCCCGTTCGCCTCTCCGGGGCCTCTGACCAAAGCAGTAACAGGAAGCGGAAAACGAAACACCAGATGGCCGATCAGATCCGAGTCCTCATCGTGGACGACATCCCGGAGACCCGCGATCACCTGACGAAGCTCCTCAGCTTTGAGAGCGACATCGAGGTGGTCGGGGCCGCCGCGTCCGGCGCTCAGGCGCTGGAGCTGGCGGCCCAGCTCCTGCCCGGGGTCGTGTTGATGGACATCAACATGCCGGACATGGACGGCATCGCCGCAACCGAGCGGATGAGCTCCGAAGTCCCGGACGCGGCCGTCGTGATGATGTCGGTGCAGGGCGAGGCGGATTACCTGCGACGCTCGATGCTCGCCGGGGCACGCGAATTCCTCGTGAAGCCCTTCAGCAGCGACGAGCTGACGGCCTCGATCCGGCAGGTCTACGCCAGGGAGCTGGAGAAGGCCAACCGTCGGGCAGCGGCCCCCGTCATGGCCCCGGGCGGCCCCAGCGGCGCGGCCGGCGGCGGCGGCGACCGCGACGGCCAGATCGTCGCGATCTTCAGCCCGAAGGGCGGCGTCGGCCGGACCACGATCGCAGTGAACATGGCGATCGCCGCCGCGACTGAGCTCGGCCAGACCGTGGTGCTGGTGGACGCCTCGTTCCAGTTCGGCGACGTCGGCGTCCTCCTCAACCTGAACCCGAAGAACAAGTCGATCGCGGACCTCGTGCCGGAGCTCGAAGCCGGTGAGCCAGAGTCGCTCGACACGTTCGTCATCAACCACTCGGCCGGCGTGAGGGTGCTCCTCGCCCCGCCGTCGCCGGAGATGGCCGAGCTCATCACGCCGACGGTCGTGAAGCGCGTGCTCGAGGCCCTCCGCCGGGAGCACGACCTCGTGATCGTCGACTGCACGTCGTGGTTCAATGAGACGACCCTGGCGATCCTTGACGTCGCCGACACCGTCCTCACGGTACTGAGCCTCGAGATCACGAGCATCAAGAACATGCGCCTGTTCCTCGAGGTGGCCGAGCAGCTCGGCTACGAGCAGAACAAGGTCAAGCTCGTTCTCAACCGTGCGGACTCGAGCCTCGGCATCAAGGTCACCGACGTCGAGAACTCGATCGGCCGAAAAGTCGACCATACGATCGTCAGCGACGGTCGAAGCGTCGTCTACGCCCTCAATAGAGGGGTACCCTTCTTTCTTTCAAACCGGGAGGCCCAGGTCTCCCAGGACATCCTCCGGCTCGCCACTGCGGTGACGGGCGAGCGGGCTTCCGTTTCGGCGGAGGAGCCGCGCAAAGTAGTCCAGAAGAAGTCGTTGTTCTCATTCCGATGATCATGTCGGTGGTAGTGAGCCCTTCGGGGCGATAAGGGGTCTGATGCGATGTCACTCCTGAAGAGGATCGAGAGCGCTCGACCGGGGGCCGGTCCCGCTCCGGCGTCCGGTGTTCCCGCGGGACCAGGCGGAGGGTCCGGCGGCCCGAGTGGCATGCCACCGACGCCGTCCCAGCGCCTGATGACACAGGCTCCCGTTCGGGAGTCGTTCCGCGACGTCAAGTTCAGGATCCAGAGCCGCGTCATCCAGGATCTCGACCCGAAGCTCGACCTGTCCAACCAGGTCGAGGTCCGGCGCCAGATCGAGGAGATCTTCGGCAAGGTCATCGACGAGGAAGGCCTCGCCCTGACCCGCGCCGAGCGCGTCCGGATGCTCGAGCAGATCACCGACGAGATCATCGGTCTCGGACCGCTCGAGCCGCTCCTCCGCGACGAGTCGATCTCGGAAGTCATGGTCAACGGCCCCCGCCAGGTCTACATCGAGCGGTCGGGCAAGCTCGAGCTGACGAACGTCGTCTTCCAGAACGACGACCACGTGATGCGGATCATCGATCGGATCATCGCCCCGATCGGTCGCCGCGTCGACGAGTCGAGCCCAATGGTCGACGCTCGCCTGACGGACGGCTCCCGCGTCAACGCCATCATCCCGCCCCTGTCGCTCGTCGGGCCCGTGATCACGATCCGGAAGTTCTCCGCCTCGCCGTTCACGACCGAGGACCTGATCCGGTTCGGGACGGCGACCTCGGACATGTTCGACTTCCTCCGCGCCTGCGTCGAGGCCCGCCTGAACCTCTTCGTCTCGGGCGGCACCGGCTCCGGCAAGACCACGACACTGAACGTGCTCTCGTCCTTCATCCCGAACGACGAGCGGATCGTAACGATCGAGGACGCCGCCGAGCTCCAGCTTCGCCAGGAGCACGTCGTGACCCTCGAGTCGCGCCCGCCGAACATCGAAGGCAAAGGCGCGATCCCGATCCGCGAGCTCGTCCGCAACTCCCTCCGGATGCGGCCCGATCGCATCATCGTCGGGGAGTGCCGTTCAGGCGAAGCGCTCGACATGCTCCAGGCCATGAACACCGGCCATGACGGCTCGATGTCCACAGGCCACGCCAACAGCCCTCGCGACATGCTGTCGCGCCTCGAGACGATGGTCCTCATGGCCGGCGTGGACCTGCCGGTCCGGGCCATCCGCGAGCAGGTCGCCTCCGCGGTCGATTTGATCGTTCAGCAGAGCCGCCTCAAGGATGGCTCGCGCCGAATCGTCAACATCACCGAGGTCCAGGGGATGGAAGGCGACGTCATCGTCATGCAGGACGTGTTTGTCTTCGAGCAGACCGGGATCGTCGAAGGCAAGATCCAGGGTCGGCTGAAGCCGACCGGCATCCGGCCAAAATTCGTCGAGAAGTTCGAGGTGATGGGGATCAACCTGCCACCCGGCGTCTTCGGCTTCACGTACTGAGCGGGGAGGAGGCGGACCTGTGCCTACTACGCTGATTGTCGCAGGCATTGCGGCCGCGGCGATCTTCCTGATCGCTATCGGCATTGCGACGTCCGGCAGCGGGTCCGCGGTGAGCAACCGCCTGGAACGCTACGCATCCGGCAAGGATCCGACGGCGAACGTCGCCGGCGGCGGCATTGCCGAAATGATCTCGCAGAGCGTGGCACTCGCCTCACTCAACCGGGTCGTCGAGCAGCGCGACTTCGGGGCGAACCTCGCCCGCGACATCGCCCGCGCGGACCTCAAACTCAAGCCAAGCGAGTTCCTCGCGATCTGGGCGGCTTCGATCGTCGGGGTC
>Ga0184623_10000874_pt1 | contig 13052 bp, 10 predicted proteins | sample PLM1_100_b1_FD_133138 | JGI IMG/M metagenome (GOLD analysis project Ga0184623, IMG submission 133138) | Groundwater sediment microbial communities from an aquifer in East River, Colorado, USA - PLM1_100_b1 | ecosystem: Environmental > Terrestrial > Soil > Riparian zone | place: USA: East River...
CTGTTTGCTATCGCCTACCGCCTACCGCCTTCTGTACGACACCGACATGCCTTCGTTGGCTGGTGAGACGATCGTGGTCAGCAGGTCGGGATGGTGCTGGATTGTGGCGAGAAAATCGCCCATCTCATCACGCTTGTTGATGACGTTGTGGGCAAGCAAGAGGCCGCCGCGATCGAGCTTCGGAAAGATTATCTCGAAATAGCGCTGATAGTCGCGCTTCCAGGCGTCAATGAACACGAAATCGAACGGGCCAGGCTGCTTGGGAATTTCCTTGAGCGCGTCACCCATCGCTACCTGCACGATGTCCGAGAGGCCGGCTTTCCGGATGTTCTGTATCGCTTCCTGCGCCCGCACCTTGTCGTACTCGAGCGTGACCAGCCGTCCCCCAGTATCTCGCAGCCCAAGGCCAATCCAGATGGCGCTGTAGCCACTCGCGGTTCCCACCTCGAGGGCACGCTTGACGCCTTTCGATGCCACCATCAAGCGCAGGAAGCGTCCATCCTCCTCCGAGACAGCGAGCTGGCCTTTATCGGCGGCGCGAATGGCGCGCAACACGCTCTCTGCCTGGGCAGGAACTGACTGTGCGACGGCGTCAGGGTGAACGCAGACGAGCGCCAACAAAACGAGAGGCGTGCACCGGCTTCTGAGCATGGAGACAGAATACAGAATTCAGAATACAGAAGACAGGAAAGATGGAATACCGAATACCGAATACCGAATGGCGAAGATGGGAAAGATAGGAGAGATGAGAAAGATGGGAAAGATAGGAAAGCAGCGCCTGCGGCTGTTGCGACGATCGAAGGCGGGGTCCCCAGCGCGGCACCCGCGCTGGGGTGCCAAGTCGAGGAGCAACCGCGAGTGGGGGTGGGGCCCCACGAGCACTAAGAAAAGCAGACTCCTGCTACAACCCGTTGAGCCTTTCCGCGACCGAGGTCGCCTCTGCCCGCGCGTCGGCGATGCAGTCTGGAATGCCTACCCCGCGGAAGCCGGTCCCAATGACGGCGAGCCGGGGCCACCGAGTGAGGCGTTGGTCGATCTCCGCCATGCGGTTCAGATGTCCGACTTCCTGCTGGGGACTTGCGCGATGCCAGCGATAGACGCGGGTGAATGCTGGCTGCCCGTGGACGCCAAGAATCGCGTGCAAATCCCGTCCGGCGGAAACGACCAGCTCTGCATCGCTGCGCTCGACCGCATGAGGATCGCGCGCGCCGCCCAGGAAGGCGCGGAGCAATACGTGGTTGGTCGGCGCACGCTGCGGCCATTTGGATGAGACCCAGGTACCCGCGGTGATCGTCAGCCCTTCCTTGCGCGGCACCACGAAGCCGGTTCCACGCATCGGATGCCTGATGGCGTCGCGTGGATACGCGAACGCGACGGTGGCCGTCGACCAGTAGGGAATTCCCCCACACAGATCAGAGAGGGCTGCATCGATCGGCTGCAGCAAGGGAGCCACAGCCCATGCAGGCATCGCCAGCACAACTGCACGAGCGGCGATCGGTGGGTAATGTTCCTGATGGACTCGCACGTCGGCGCCCAGTTCGATTCTGTGCACACGGCCGCCATAGCGCAACATTCCCTGCGGCAGCCGCGAACACAGTGTGGCGATCAGCTCACCCATTCCGCCAGGGAGCGAGCGAAACACACCCTCTGTGCGCCCGGTCCCTGTTCGTCGAGCAAACGCACGAATGATGCTGCCGCGTCGGGCCTCGGCCTCAACGAGTCGAGGAAACGCGGCGCGAATCGACAACCGATCGACGTCTCCGGCATGAATACCCGCGAGCAGCGGCTCAGCAATGTACTCGACGGCTTCCCTGCCGAAGTGACGTTGCACAAATGACGCAATCGACTCGTCGTGTGGGGAGGCGCGTGGTCTCGAGAAGACCTCGCGCGCCATGCGGATCTTCGCGCGGGTCGTGAACAGGCTCGACGAAGCCAATGGCACGAGACGGGTCGGGAATCCGAGGATCGATGCCTCCGGGATGGCATGCAGGGAACCGCCCCGATAGATGTATGCCGTTCGAGGGCGCTTGGTCGGGAAGAGACGGTCGGCCAATCCGAGCTCCCGACACAGCTCGAGGGCTGCCGGTTTTTGTACCAGCAGAGAATCAGGTCCGGCATCCACAACGAATCCGTCGATGTGCTCGGTGAGAATGACCCCGCCGGCTCGATCGCGACTTTCGAGCACGCACGTACTCAAGCCGCGCCGGTGCAGCTCGTAGGCGGCCGACAGTCCAGAAATCCCGGCGCCGACGATGACGACGTCAATCGGGCGAGAGGGGGAACCGCTCGGTGCGTCGGTCATCGCTCGCGCGCCAGCTCGCGTTCGACGAGGTCGGCGAGCGCCCGGATGAACGTGGGTGAGGTGTTGAGTGAAGCGGTACGACGAAGCGAGACCCCGAGGTCATTCGCGACAGCGGCAGCCTGAACGTCGATGTCGAAAAGGATCTCAGTGTGGTCAGATACGAAGCCGACAGGCACAATCAGAAACGCGTTCGTTCCGGCAGCCGTCCGTTGTCGAATGAGGTCGGAGAGATCGGGATCAAGCCACGGCTCCGGGGTACGCCCTGCACTTTGCCAGGCTCGCTGATAGTGCGCGAGGCCGCAGGACCTGGCGATGGCGTCCGCCGTTGTCGCCACCTGGTTCGCATAAGGGTCGCCTTCGTCGATCACGCGCGCAGGAAGGCTATGCGCCGTAAAGACGACGTCTTCGTCAGATCGCGGGGCCGCCTCACGAACGCGTTCCGCGAAGGCCTGGATCAGCAGCAGATCGTGGTGAAATGATTGCACACAAGAGAATCGCACGTTGGACGGGAGAGCGGTCTCTGCGGCAGCGATGTACTTCTGCACGCTCAAGGACGAGTATTGCGGCGCCAGCGGGATGCCGAAGACCCGACTCACCTCCGCATTCACGAGCGTCGGCATGACATCGGCAATGAATGGGTGCCAATTGCGCATTCCCACGGCGACCAGCGCGGGCACGCCTCGGTCGTCGAGCAGGGCCTGCAGTGCGCGACCTTGTTGGTGGGTGATCTCGGTGAGCGGCGATCGTCCGCCGATGGCGGCGTAATTGTGCCGCATCTCTTCGACAAGTTCGGCCGAAGGCAGCCGCCCGCCTCGCACGAGCCGCAGGTATTCCGGCATCTCCTCCAGCGATGCCGGAGTTCCGTGGGCCATCAACAGAACGCCGATGCGATCATTCTTCATGTCTCTTAACGCAGAGGTCGCGGAGGCGGACGCGGAGGTCGCAGAGACGACATATCAAAACATGAAATACCTCTGCGTCCTTTGCGTCCTCTGTGTCCTCTGCGTTGATGTTCGCGCCAGGTACTGATGCAGTTCGGGCTTCGGGCGTCGAGAGCCTAGAGCCTGTACTGATGCACGTGCCTCGCGAGCGCTTGCACGTGCTCGACGCTCGTCATGGGGAGAATGCCGTGGCCGAGATTGAAAATGTGCCCGGCGCGACCACCGGCGCGGGCGAGCACCTCATCGGCGGCGGTCAGCATGCGTTGCATTGGCGCGAGCAGGAGCGTCGGATCGAGATTGCCCTGAATCGCGTGATCGCGTCCGATGCGCTCCCACGCCTCATCGAGCGGAATGCGCCAATCGGCGCCGATCACATCGCCGCCCGCGTCGCGCATCTCTCCCAGGATTGACGCCGTGCCCGTACCGAAATGAATCGTCGGGACGCCCAGTCCGTTCAGAGCGTCAAAAATGCGTCGAGTGTGCGGCATGGCGAATTCACGGTAATCGGCTGAATTCAGCACACCGACCCAGGAGTCGAACAGCTGCACGGCCTGCACGCCCGCTTCGATTTGAGCCTTGAGAAACTCTGCGACGACCACCGCCAGCTTGTCGCACAGACAATGCCACGCTTTGGGATTGGAGTACATCAGGTGCTTCGTCAGCGCAAACGTGCTCGAGTGGCCTCCTTCAATCGCGTACGAGGCAAGCGTAAACGGTGCTCCCGCGAAACCAATGAGCGGCACACGGTTGGCGAGCTCTAGGCGCACGAGCCGAATGGTTTCGAGCACGTGGGCAAGAGCCTCACGCGGTTCGAAGACCGAGAGGCGCTCGATATCGGCCTCATTGCGAATGGGCGTTTCGACAGATGGTCCCTCGCCGCGCACGAAATCGAACGGCAATCCCATCGGCTCGAGCGGCAGCAACAGGTCAGAAAACAGGATGGCCGCATCCACCTCGATGCGCCGGATCGGTTGGAGTGTGACGGTGACCGCCAGTTCAGGCGTGCGGCATATCTCCAGGAGCGAGTACCGCTCGCGCAGCGCGCGATACTCGGCCATGTAGCGGCCGGCCTGCCGCATGAACCACACGGGCGTCGCCCCGACTGATTGCCGACGGCATGCACGGAGAAAGATAGAGTCGGCCATTCTGCGCGCCGAATCGTACTACATGAGGGCACGCGAGGCGGAAAGCGCCGGCCGCTGCGAAGCTTCGACGCAGGTCAGCTTCGCCCTGAGATGGTGGAAGGGCGACGAATGTAGGCCTGGAATCCAGGCCGGAGCTTTGAGCTCCGGCGACGAGAGATTGTGAAGCCAGCTGTACTGCCGGCGGCTGAAAGCTGATGGCTGAAGGCTGATGGCTACTTACGGCTTCAGCAGATTGCGCGCGAGTGCGAGAAGGTCCTCGAGCCACAGCGGCTTGAACCGCAGATCGGCGCCAAGCTCGCGCAGCTCGTTCGAGACGGCCTGATCGAGAAAGTAGTCGCCCGTGACGATGGCAACAGGAACTGAGGTGAGACCCGGCTTCGTGCGGAGGATTCGCAGAAACTGGAGACCATCGGTCAGAGGCATCCGAAGGTCGAGGATAATCGCATGCGGGGACGCGCGCTCGGCCTGCGAAAGACCCGCCTCGGCAGACAACGCGGTCACGACGTTGTAGCCCTCGAGGCGCAGCATGCGTTCGAAGGTTTCGGTCACGCTCGGATCGTCATCGACGATCAAAATCGTGCGCGTCAGCGTCGGACTGGAGACGACAGCGCCCACACCGTTATTTTCTGTGTTCATTGCAATATTGGTCAAGCGCCAGAATGAGACGCGTCTTGACCTGCCTCCGTGGTTTAATAAGCCTACTGCGGATTAAGAAGCCTACTGCCATTATCGGTCCTCAATTGGGAGGACATTACTGTATTCGGCGGTTACAGTTCCGTGCCGTCCTCAGTGGCCCGATTCGCTAGCCCCTGAGTAGCAGGGGCTATTGAGAGATGGAAACCTAGCGAGGCTGCGCCATTCGGGCATGTCCTACTCGATGATTTGAGACGCGGCATCGCTAGAACTGATGTTGCATGCTAGACTTAGGAGTTTGATCGAAAGGGTTCACTCAAGCCCTTGGAGGCCCGTGTGAGTCCCATCCTGGTCCGACCCGTCCGTGAACAGCTCGAGCATGACCGGGTCATCCGCCTGTTACAAAACCGTTTCCGCCGGCGCTTCGAGGTCGGAATCAATCCCGGACAAGAACAGAATACGCCAGTCGGAGCCGGAACATCAGCCACTTATCCCGATGTGGTGTTGATGTCGACCGACCGGGGCCGCCGCGTGCAGAGCATCATCGAAGTGGAAACGTCGGAATCCGTAAATAACCTCGAGGCGCTGGCGCAATGGGCCCGGATGGCGAGGCTGCGCGCGCCTCTTCATTTGTACGTGCCTGCCTCGGCGGTAGACGTGGCCCGCCGTCTGTGCACGGACAATCAGATTCCCGTCGCCGAGGTCGTGAGCTTTCACACAATCGGCGACCAGCTTCGCTTCACCACGGTTTACCGCGCCCCCGCCGAGACGCGCAGCGCGGGATCGTCTCGCACCGCCGCCGCCCGTCGTCGGCCGGCTTCGCGCGCCAAGGCGGCAGCACCTCGGCCGGGCAGGGTGAAGAAGCCGGCTCGCAAAACCCCTCGCGCTCGCGCATCCAAACGGAAGTAGTGCTATTGCCCCATCTCCGATTTACTCGCGACAAGCGCGGCTACGAAAACACTTACGTTGTCCATTCGGTGCGGCGGCGCGGAAAGGCTCTGCAGCGGATTCTCTACTGGTTCCGTACGCCGCCGAACATCCGCGTGGGCCGGGCCGCGCTCGACGAAGAAGCCATCCGCTCGATCGAGGAGCGCAACCCGGATATCGTATTTGACTGGAACGAAATCCTCGAAGCGCGCCCGGCCCCAGCTTCTGCCGAACTCCCGGAACGAGAACGTCGTCGGCGTCCCCGTGACGGTCAGATGGAGGGCCCTGCGCCGTCCCCGCAAGCTCCTGTGCGTCGGGTCGAGCCATTGCGATCAGAGCCATCGAGCGATGCCGAAGCGAGCGGAGAGTTCGCCCCGCCACCTGAGGCCGCCGAGCCGGCTGGGGCACAGATCGAGCCAATGCCGGTATTCGAGACCGTCTCCGATATCGTTGAAGTTCCTGAACTCGAACCGCCTGCCTTGGTGCCGGTCACCGTGTATCACGGCGGCGCCGACGTGTTGATTGCAGAGGGGCCCGACGCACCGCGTCTGTCTCCCGTAGAAGCGCGGCTCGGCTCAGAACAGCTCGGGCGGGTGCGGGCGCGGCACGCCGAAATCCTGGCGCGGATCACGGAACGGCTTGGAGGTGACCCAGTGCGCCTGGAAGAGATGCGTCGTGCGGCGGAGGCGCTCAATCCGGATGCCTGGGTCACAGACGCGGAAATCGCGACTGGACTTCAGCACTTCGATGCGCAGCTCGGCGAGATTCGCCGCGCGCTCGGCATCAAGCGGCGGCGCCGGTCTCGACGCGGGGGCCGCCGCCGCCCGCAGAGGGCCACGCAGGGGCCGAACGTGACCCCGCCGGAAACCGCCCATCTCGCGGTCGCTACGGGCCCGGCAGAAGGTGCGGAAGAGCTTGGCGAAGACTCCACGGAAGGCGAGTCAGACGGTGAGGAAGATCCAAGTGACCCCTGATCCTTGACCCCTGACAGTTGTATACTGAGCACCATGAAACAGAAGAAACTGCTCGCAGCTCTTGTGGCGTTTGTCTGCTTCTCCGCCCTGCTGAGGGGTGATCAGACCCAGACCTCGGTTGCCGGGAGCGGACAGGATCGACCCACCTTCAGCGTCAACGTCGATCTCATCACAACGGACGTCATTCCTCGCGACGCGAACGGTCAATTCGTCGCCGACCTGAGGAAGGAAGACTTCCAGGTGTACGAAGACGACGTGCCGCAGACCATCTCGTCGGTGGTTCTGGTTCATGGCGGGCGCGTGTTCAACCAGGTGTTGCCTCCACCTCCGCCGCCCCAGGAAGGGATCATCTTGCCCGCCGTCCGTCCGACCAACGACACCGCGGGGCGGGTGTTCATCCTGTTCGTCGATGACCTCCACCTGGACTTTCGCGACACGAGCAGAATTCGGGATTTGTTCAAACGGATCTCCAAGACACTCATTCATGAAGGCGATCTGTTCGGGATCGTCTCGACGGGCACTTCGTCGATCGCCATCGATCTGACGTATGACCGCACGCGCATCGACGAAGCGATCAAGAAGATCAGCGGCAATGGACTGCGCCCGTCCGAAATCATCCAGGGACCGGATGGCCAAGATGGACCTACAGAAGTCAGGTATCGGGCCCATGTCGCATTCTCGACGGCGGGCGAGCTTCTCAGGAATCTGGAGAAGGTTAATAACCGCCGCAAAGCGATTGTCTATGTCAGCAACGGGTACGATTTCAACCCGTACGCTGCGGCGCGGTCCGGATTGATTGGGGATTCGCCATTTCTCAATCGCCAGACTGGTGCGAATGACTGCTCTAGCGGCGACGAAAATTGCTCGCGGCGCGGCAATCCGAACGAGATGCAGGGACAGCCGTTCGCTGACGCCGACCTGGCCCGCGAGGAGGCCGAGCTGACGCGTGCGGCCAACCGCGCCAACGCCACGATCTACACCATTGATCCTCGAGGCCTGGTCGCCGGTGCGGATCTGGACGAGCAAGTTGATCCGGTGCAGTGGCAGACGGTGTTGCAGAAATCGCAGGATAGTTTGCGGGTGCTTGCGGAGAATACCGGCGGAATTGCGGTCGTCAACACCAACGACTTCGACAAGGCTCTCAAACGGATCGATAACGAAACGAGCGACTACTACGTCCTTGGCTTCTATTCGAAGAACCCGGATCCCACCAAACGAACGCGCAAGATCGAGGTCAAGGTTAACCGGTCCGACATCAACGCCTGGTCTCGGACGTCATACTCATTTCCGTTGCGTCCGGCCCCCACGACGCCGGCGCCCCCCGCGCCTCGGTGATCTCACAGGGGTCAGGGATCAGGGAGCAGTTGCGCAGGATCAGGGGCGGGATTTGGGATTTGGGATTCGGGAATGACGAATCTCCAATCCCGAACCCCCAATCCCGAGCCTCAGTCCCGAACCCGCGAACCCGCGAACCCCGACTCCCGAATCCCGACTCCGAATCCCGACTCAGTTGCACTCCCGTTACATCATTACGATAGGTTCGTGTCACGTGGAGGTCCGACTATGGAACGTTTCGCGCGGCTAATGCCTGTGTTTCTGCTTGTCGCGCTCGGGGTCCTTCTGTACGCAAGGCCAGCCGCGGCACAGACCGCCGCCACCGGCAATATCGAAGGTCTGGTGACCGACGTGAGCGGTGGAGTTCTGCCGGGTGTCACTGTGCAAATCCGCAACAGGGACACGAACGTCGCGCGCGAAGTGGTGACCAGCGAGTTAGGGTTGTACCGGGCGCCTGCGCTTCAGCCAGGAATGTACGAAGTCAGCGCGACCCTCTCTGGTTTCGATGTCAGGCCAGTCACCAACATTCGCGTTCAGGTCGGACAGACCGTGTCGGTCGACCTCCAGATGCGTCCGGCTGGTGTCGCCGAAAGCGTCAGCGTGACCGCCGAAGCGCCGCTCGTCGACACGCAACGGAGCGACGTCAGCAACGTGATCTCGCAGGAAGCGATTCAGAATCTGCCTCTCGTTGGCCGCCGGTGGGATAATTTCGTCCTGCTCAGTCCCGGCGTCACCAACGATGGGAACTTCGGCCTCGTGACGTATCGCGGGATTTCGGGGCTGTACAACAACAACATGGTCGATGGCGTTGACAACAATCAGGCCTTCTTCTCGGAAGCCCGCGGGAGGTCGCGCGCCATTTACACGATCAGCGAGTCGTCGATTAAAGAGTTCCAGGTTGGCATCAGCAACATGTCCGCGGAGTTTGGACGCGCGGCGGGCGGCACGGTCAACGCTGTGACCAAGTCGGGGACGAACAAGTTCAGCGGCGAGGCATTCTATTTCATCCGGGACGACGTGCTGCAGGCCAGGAACCCGTTTGTCAGGATTCCAGGCGACCCAACCGGCAAGCCTGATGAACGGCGTCAACAGTTCGGTCTCGGCGTCGGTGGGCCGATCAAGAAGGATAAAATCTTCTTCTTCGCTGATTACGACCAGCAGGTTCGAACATTTCCGGCCTATACGGCGCCAGGCAATGCGACGTTCCTGACGTCGGTCTGTACCGCGCCGGCGGCCAACTGTGCGGCGACGGTGGACTTCTTCAACTCACTCATCGGCCTCAGTCCGCGGGAAGCCAACAACAAGGTCGGTTTCGGCAAGCTGGATGTCAGCCTCAACGGGAACAACACCCTGTCGATCAGTTACAACGGGCAGCGCTGGAATTCCCCGAACGGCGTACAGCAGCCGCCGGTGATCTCGGTCGCAAATTCGGCGAACGGCACCGATGTCGTGACCACTGATTTTGTGGTCGGCGCCCTCAATTCGATTCTGAGCCAGCAGTGGTTCAATGAGTTCCGATTTCAGGCTGGGCGCGATTACGAGGAGCAAACGCCGAATGGCACGCCACCGTCGACGTCGTTCAGCGGCAGCGTCGGCATCAATTTCGGAATGCCGAACTTCTTGCCGAGGCCTGCGTTCCCACACGAGCAGCGCTATCAGTTCATTGACGCCGTGACCTACTACCAGGGCAGGCATAGCATCAAGACAGGGATGGATATCAACTTCGTGAAAGAGCTTCAGATCAACCTCTTCAACGGTGGTGGAGTCTATAGCTACAGCAGCTTCAACACCATCGCGCAGGATTGTGCGGCGGGGGCCGTAGGCTGCGCGCCCGTCGTAGATGCCTCAACCGGACGGCATTACAGCAGCTACACTCACGCCTTCGATCTCAATAATCTGGCGGGCAAGATTAAGTTCAACACCTGGGACTACAACTTCTACGTCCAGGACGCCTGGCGAGTGAGCAACGAGCTGCAACTGAATCTGGGGCTCCGCTACGAATATCAGCAGTTGCCACAACCGGGCAAGGTGCAGGTGGACGGAGTCACGTTCGCCGGCAACCCGCTGTACCCCCTGACGCAGCACTTCAATCAGGACAAGAGCGACTGGGGCCCGCGGATCGGGTTCACCTACGATATCGGTGGTGCGCATCAGACGGTCGTCCGCGGAAGCTACGGCATCTTCTACGGCCGCACGAGCAACAGTGCGGTGTCGAATGCGCTCACGAACAATGGCATCGCTTCGGCCAGCTACTTCTTCACTCCCACGACCCCCGGCGCACCGGCGTATCCGAACGTCCTGACCGCGCCGCCGACGATCGCAGGCAGCGTGCCAGATGTGCAGCATTTCGCTTCAGACCTGAAGCGGCCGATGATTCAATCAGCGGATATCACACTCGATCGTCGGGTGCGTGGCGACGTGACCGTTTCAGCGTCTTATCTGTTCAGCCGCGGAAGTCGGCTTCCGCTGTTCCGGGATGTGAACTTCAACCCGGCGACCTCGACGGTGACATACGTCCTGGACGGGCAGGCAAAGGGCACGTTCCCACTCTACCGTGGTGCGCGACCAGATCTGAAGGCTGGGCGCATCAGCGTTCTCGAACCTATCGTGACCACCATGTACAACGCGTTGGTATTCGCTGTGAACAAGCGGTTTTCAAGCGGCGTGATGGTCAATGCCAATTACACGCTGTCGCAGTCTGAAGACAATAACCAGAACTCCCAAACATTCTTCGGCACCAACCAACCATACGACACACTCAACCTCGACCTGGTGGACGGCCGCAGCACTTCGGATTTCGATCGGCGTCACCGGTTCGTTGGCAGCTTCCTCTATCAGTTGGGTTATCTGTGGGGCGTCGGCCTCAGCGGGGTTGTGACGTTGGAGAGCGGCCTGCCGATCAGCCAGAACATTGCGGGGAGCCTGTCTTCGGGTGTTGGGGCGACCAACAGCTCGAGTACAAATGGAACCGGTGGCGCGTCATTTGCCCCATGGGTAGGCCGCAACACCGACAGATATCCCGGCCGGGCGACTGTGGATCTTCGGCTCTCGAAGCGCTTCGCGGTGGGCGGCAGCAGGCAGGTAGAACTGTTATGGGAGTCGTTCAACCTGTTCAACAGGCAGAATCCCACACTCGCCTCGAGCACGGCTTTCAACGTGGCCAGCTCGACTTATGATGCCGCTGCGAACGTGGCCACTGTCAACCTAACCCGCAATACGGGATACCTGGTGCCGACGAGCGCAAGCAATACTTTCTTCGGCCCGCGCGATATGCAAATCGGATTCAAGCTGTTGTGGTAGGGGAGAGGGCGGCAGGCGGTAGGCGACGGGCGATAGCCAAAAAAACGGGCGGGAGCTGAAAAGCTCATCCGCCCGTTTCTGGTCTCCAGGTTTCGTTGCTTCGTGACTATCGGCTGCCGCCGACCGCCTAACGCCTGATTAAGCCGAGCGAATCACCGCCCTGATGCCGGCGGCGCTCGGATGGCAGCGTGTGGTTCCGCCGATGGCTATGAGCCTGGCAGGTGCCCCCCTTCTCCTCGACATACTCAAGCTCGCGCCGTGTTGCCACGTCGCGGTAGCGTCCGATGACGCATCCACACCCCAGCGTAGTGAACCCGAGAAGTAGCACCAGGTCGCCCATACTCTGCCTCCGGAATGTCCGGCACGTACGCAAATTGTGTGCCCGCTGTTCATCACTCCCTTCGCTTAACGAGCTTCACTGCGTCGGCCGACAAATCCGCGTGATTCTCCGCGAAATCTGAGGAGCTCCGTCGATGAGCGACCTGCGCTACGATTCGCGCTTAACAGAATTCGCATGTAACCGTGTCAAAATAGGTCGCGCCGGTAAACCTTTGTCGACAAATTTTTGGATGCCCTATCCAAACAGTGGTTCTTTAACGAAGCTCAGGACCTCGGTGAGCTGGCCGAACCGTGGTCGGTGGCCATTAAGATTCGTTGCCGTTCCGCTGTTCGCCATCGTTGGACTGGCGCTGGTCAGCTTTGCGAAGCAGCGGGAAGGCACCATTCCGACTCCCTCGCAATTTCTCGGAATCAACGTAGGCGGTGACGACGTTCTGGCGACATACGACCAGATTGCCCGTTACTGGAAAGCCATCGACGCGTTGAGCGATCGGATTACGGTGGAGGAGTTGGGCCAGACGACCTTGGGGAAGCCGTATCTCGCTGCCGTCATCACCTCGCCCGAGAATCAGAAACGGCTGGAGGAGTATCGAGCCATCAATAATCGTCTCTATGACCCACGAAAGACATCAGACTCGGAAGCCCGGGGTCTCATCGCCCGTGGGAAGACGATTCTGGCCATTCAAATGGGCATCCACTCGGACGAAATTGGCGCGTCGCAACTGTCCCTCGAGCTCGCGCACCGGTTCGCGACCGAGAACACGGCACCCATGAAGCAGATTCTGGATGAAACCATCATCATCCTGTCACCATCCCACAATCCGGACGGGACACAGATGGTGGCGGAATGGAACCGGAAAACGCTGGGGACCTCCTATCAAGGGGGCCCCCTGCCGTTTCTCTACCAGAGCTATGTCGGGCACGACAATAACCGGGACTGGTACATGTTCACGCAGAAGGAAAGCCAGATCACGGTGGAAAAGATCTGGAATGCCTGGCATCCACAGATCAGCTACGACCTGCACCAGATGGGTGCCGACGGCGCACGCATCTTCATGCCGCCTTATATCGAGCCGGTGGATCCAAATATCGACCCAATCCTTCGTGCGCAGACGGACGCGATCGGGTCGCACATGGCCGCCGCGCTGCTTGCCCA
>Ga0184623_10000876_pt1 | contig 13045 bp, 15 predicted proteins | sample PLM1_100_b1_FD_133138 | JGI IMG/M metagenome (GOLD analysis project Ga0184623, IMG submission 133138) | Groundwater sediment microbial communities from an aquifer in East River, Colorado, USA - PLM1_100_b1 | ecosystem: Environmental > Terrestrial > Soil > Riparian zone | place: USA: East River...
GACCTCGGAATCGTCGAGCCGGGGCGGGTCGACCCGGACCGGATCGAGCGGCTGATCGTGGTGGAAACGACCACCCCCGAGCGGCTGGGCGATTTCGAGCGCGTCGCTCGCGATCCTAAGGTCGAGACCGTCGTCTTCGACCACCACGGCGAGGACGAGCCCCTCGACTGGGTCAAGCCCGAGAACGTCGTGCGCTCGACCGACGGGGCCCTGACGACAACTCTGGTCGGGATCCTGGCTGAACGGGAGATCGTGCCCAGTCCGCTCGAGGCGACCGTGTTCGCGCTCGGCATCCATGAGGACACTGGGTCCCTCGGCTATCCGGGCGTGACGCTCCGCGACGCCGAGGCGCTCACCTGGTGCCTGCGCCACGGGGCGAGCCAGGACATGGTCGCGCAGTACCTGCATGCGCCCCTCGCGGAGGGGGAGCGCGCGTTGCTCGACGCGCTCCTCGGCGCTGCGGAGATCGAGCGTGTGGAGGGCTTCGAGGTGCTCGTGACGGCCGTCTCGTGGCCCGAGTACGTCGACGGCATCTCCAACCTCGCGCACAAGATCGTCGACCTGACGGACTGCCGGGCGCTGGTTTGCCTCGTCGAGATGGATGAGCGCGTCTTCTGCGTCGTGCGCACGCGAGTTACCGAGCTCGACGCGGCGGCGATCGCGGCCGCTCTCGGCGGAGGCGGGCATGCTCAGGCGGCGTCGGCGATCCACCGCGGGCCCCTCGAGGAAGCGCGCGGGCGGGTGCTCGAGGCTCTCCCCGGCGCCGTGAGCCCCCGTCTCACCGCCGGCGACGTCATGTCGCGCCCGGCCCGCTTCGTCTCGCCGGAGGACACGGTGGCGCACGCGATGGTGCTGTGCCAGCGTCATCGCCAGAGCGGTATCCAGGTCGGCGAGGCGGCTCGCCTCGTCGGCATCGTCACCCGCGAGGACCTCGACAAGGCGATCGGGCACGGGCTTTCGCACGCTCCCGTCAAGAGCGTGATGAGCTCGGAGGTCGTCACGTGCCCGGAGGACGCGCCGGTCCCGGAGCTCATGCGCCTCCTGGCCTCATCGGACGCCGGCCGGGTCCCGGTCGTGCGGGACGGCGCCGTCGTGGGCGTCGTGACGCGGAGCGACCTACTGCGCGCGCTTGAGGAACCGGGTGTGGACGGGGCCGAGCGCGCCGTGCTCAGCCTGGCCGACAAGCTCGACGCGCTGACCGACCTCCAGCCCGTCTTCGAGGCCGTCCAGGCCGTCGGCGAGCGCTTCGAGGGCGTCTACCTCGTCGGCGGCGCGGTGCGCGACGTCCTCATGGGGGAGCCGAACTTCGACGTTGACATCGCCGTTGAAGGGGACGGCATCGCCTTCGGCCAGGCCCTCGCGCGCGCACTCGGCGGGCGCGCGGTCCCCCACGAGAAGTTCGGGACGGCAATCGTCAAGTACCCCGGAGGACGGGTGGACGTCGCCTCGACACGGACCGAGTTCTACGACTACCCCGGCGCGCTGCCGACGGTCGAGCAGGCCTCGATCCGTCAGGACATCTACCGAAGGGACTTCACCGTGAACGCAATGGCGGTGTCGCTCAAAGGCGACGACTTCGGCCGGCTGGTCGATTATTTCGGCGGCTACCGCGACCTCGAGCACGGTGTCGTGCGTGTCCTGCACAACCTCTCGTTCATCGACGACCCGACGCGGATCTTCCGGGCCATCCGCTACGAGAACCGCTACGGGTTCCGCATGGACGCGCACACGGCGGCGCTCGCCCGCGCCTGCGTGGAGATGGACCTCGTCGGCGAGCTTTCTTCGGCGCGCCTGCGCGACGAGCTCCAGGCGCTGCTCTCGGAGGAGCGCGTCGGCGATGCGGTCCTGCGCATGGCCGAGCTCGGCATCGACCGGGCCGTGCATCCGCATCTGGCCGCCGACGACGAGGCGTTGCGGCTGATCGAGACGTTGGACGAGCTCCGCACCCGTTACGCGCCCGAGGCGCCTCCGTGGCGGCTCCGGCTCGCGGCGCTGTCACGGCGCCTTCCGCCCGACGAGCTGTACGAGTGGTTCGACCGGCTGAAGCTCCGCCGGCGCGACGCAGACCTGATCGCCGACGCGGTCGCGGTCGCGCCGCGCCTCCGCGAGCTGGCGGCCGGGACCGAGGAGCCCGCGGCGCTGCGAGCGCTGACCGAGCCGCATGACCCCGATGGGGCGCTCCTGGCGCTCGCCGGAGCAGATGAGCCAGGGGCCGCTCGCCTGCGACGTTACTTCGAAGAGCTGCGCGGAGTGCGGCTCGAAATCTCCGGCGGCGACCTCGCGGAGCTCGGCATCGTCGAGTCGCCCCGCGTCGGCGCCATCCTCGAAGAGCTCCTGCGCCGCAAGCTGAACGGGGAGCTGGACGGGCGTGCCGCCGAGATCGAGGCCGCCAAGGAGCTCTTGACGACCTCATAAGTGGACCTCGAGACCTTCCTGCTGCTGCTGCCGATCGTCCTCGTCAGCCTGACGCTGCACGAGCTCGCGCATGCGTGGGTGGCGTGGAAGCTCGGCGATCCGACGGCGAGGGAGCAGGGCCGCCTGACCCTCAACCCGCTCGTGCACCTCGATCCACTGGGGACGCTCATGTTCGTCCTCACTTCGCTCCTCGCCAACCTGCCCTTCGGCTGGGCCCGGCCCGTGCCGGTGAACCCGAGCTATTTCCGGCGGGCGAAGGAGGGAATGGCGATCGTCGCCGCGGCGGGCCCCGTGATGAACTTCGCGATCGCGGTCCTCTGCCTCGCGCTCGTCCGCCATCTCGAGCTCGACCCGACGGGGCGGGCGTTCGAGGTGCTCGAGAAAGCGTGGATCGTCAACGTCGTGCTCGGGCTCTTCAACCTGATCCCTGTGCCTCCACTCGACGGCTCCCGCATCGTCGGGGCGCTCATGGACAACGCGACCTACGCCCGTTGGATCCAGCTGGACCAGATCGGGATGGTCGTCGTCTTCGGTGCCTTCTTCCTCTTCCAGGATGCGTTCACCGAGGCGCTCGGCGACGCGCTCCGTATCGTGCGTGACGTCATGGACGTGCTGGTCCTCGCGTGACCCTGTTCGAGTGGAAGCTGGACGGCCCGTACCGGATCGCGTTCTCGACGCGGCTGGGAGGTGTGAGCGAAGGCGTCTTCGAGTCGCTCAACCTCGGGATCCTCACCGACGACGAGCCGGAGCGTGTCGTCGAGAACCGCCGCCGCCTGTGCGCGGCGGTCGGCGCCGATCCTGAGACCGCGACGATGGCCTGGCAAATGCACGGGGCCCGAGTGGCCCGGGCCGATGCGCGCGGGATCGTCACGGCGGGGACGGTCTTCGGCCGCTGTGACGGTCTCTGGACGGACGAGCCCGGGCGGGCGCTCGCGCTCCTGACTGCTGACTGCTTCCCGGTTGCCCTAGCGAGGCGAAACGGCGAGCCGGGCCTCGCCGTCCTCCACGTCGGCTGGCGCGGGCTCCTCGGGGGGATTGCGGGGACCGGGCCGGCGGCGTTGGGTGCCAATGTCAGCGCGGCGATCGGTCCCGGCATCGGCGCCTGCTGCTACACGGTTGGGGAGGAGGTCGCAGGGCCCTTCCGTGAGCGCTTCGGGGACGAGGTTCTGGTGGACGGCCGGCTCGACCTCGGCCAGGCAACAGAGCTCGCGCTCCGGCGCGCGGGTGTGGAGGACATCGAGCGGCTCGGCGGTTGCACGGCCTGCTCGCCGGACCTCTTCTTCTCTCACCGGCGCGACCGCGGCCGGACGGGCCGGCAGGGAGTCATTGCCTACATCGAATAGCACTCAGATCCGCGCGCACTACGCGCGGATCCGCGAAGAGGTGGGCCCGGACGTCACGATCGTCGTCGCCACGAAGTACGTGGACGTGGACGGCATGCGGGCGCTCGCGGAGGCAGGGGTCGAAGTGGTCGGCGAGAACCGCGCCCAGGACCTGGAGGACAAGCACGGCCGGTTCGGAGAGCGCTTTCGCTGGCACTTCATCGGCCACCTCCAGTCGCGAAAGGGAAAGATCGTCTCCCGGTATTGCGAGCTCGTTCACTCGCTCGACTCCCTCTCGGCGGCGAAGCGGCTCAGCATTCCCGTTCTCGTCGAGGTCAACCTGGCGGGCGAGGAATCGAAGTCGGGCGTGCCCCGGAACGATCTGGGGCCCTTCCTCGCCGAGGTCGGAGAGCTGGGCGTCGAGGTGCGTGGCCTCATGACGATGCCTCCCCTCTCCGACAACCCGGAGCGTTCGCGCCCGTACTTCCAGGAGCTGCGCGAGCTCGCCGCTGAGCACGGCCTGACGGAGCTCTCGATGGGCACGTCGCAGGACTACCGGGTGGCCGTCGAAGAGGGCGCGACCCTGGTGCGGGTGGGTTCCGTTCTTTTCAGCTAGGAGGAGGGTTTGGCGGCACAGGGCTTGTTGCGTCAAACCCTCCTAGTAAGATCTTTGCCCCAAATGGGCGTTGGCGAGGTCTGGAATCGCGCGCTCGTCTACTTCGGCATCGTCGAAGAGGACGAGTACTGGGACGAAGAGGCGTATGCCGCCGAGGAAGAACTCGAGCGGACATATGCCGAGCGGCCGAACGTCCGGCGGCTCGCGGCGGCTCAGCGCGGCGGCGAGTTCGAGGACTGGTCGGAGCCCGACGCCGAGTCGATGGCCCGCACGGCCGTCCTCCGTCCCGGCGGCAGGCGACCTCTCGAAGCTGTCGCCTCGGTCAAGGTGCACCTCGTCGTGCCGAGCGGCTTCAACGACGCGCAGTCGATCGCGGACAAGTTCAAGGACGCGATCCCCGTCATCCTCAACCTCCAGGGGACCGACACGGACCTCTCGAAACGGCTGATCGACTTCTCGAGCGGCCTCACCTACGCCTTGAACGGCGGTATGCAGCGCATTGCCGACAAGGTCTTCCTGCTCACGCCGAAGAACGTCGAAGTCTCGGCTGAGGAGCGCGCCCGCCTCATCGAGCGCGGCTTCTTTAATCAGGGCTAGTCGGTTAGGTTCGCGCCGATGCTGCTCGCAGACGCGGCGGACACGGCGCAGGACTTCGTCTACGTCCTGTACCTCGTCTACCTGCTCTGCATCATCGCCTACATCATCACCTCCTGGATTCCGCTCCCCTACAACGTGTGGCTGAACCGCATCCAGCGCTTCTTCTACGACGTCGTCGACCCGTATCTGCGCCTGTTCCGCCGCTTCATCCCGCAGCTTTCGGTCGGGGGGCTCGGGCTCGACCTCTCGCCGATCCTCGCCATTCTCGTGCTGACTGCGGGCTACCGAATCATCACCGAGCTGATCCAGCGGTTCGCGTAGGAGTTCGGCTCCGCACGGCGAAAAAGTCGCCGTGGGACTCACGCCCGTAGAGATCAGGCACGTCAAGCTCGGTCGCAGCGTGCTCGGGTATCCGCGCGCGGCGACCGAAGAGTTGCTGGAGGAGATCGCCTCGAGCTTCGAGGACGTGTGGCGCGAGCGCGCCGACCTGAGGGACGAGGTCGAAGAGCTCGAAGGCGAGCTCGCCCGTCATCGCGAGGCCGAAGAGGCTCTGCGCAACACCCTCATCTCCGCCGAGCGGATGGCCGAGGACGTGCGCGGACAGGCCCGCCGAGAGGCCGACGTCATCATCGCCGATGCGCGGTCTCGCGCGCGCGACATCACCGCTGAAGCGGAGTCCGAGCGCGAGCGCACCCACGCCGAGATCCGGCGCCTGAAGGCCCTCGAGGCCGATCTCAGAGCCGAATACAGGGCCTTCCTGCTCGTCGCGCTCGACCGCCTCGAAGGCGAGACGGACGAGTCTCCGCGGCCAGAGATGGCCGGCCAGGCCGCCTGAAGCACCGGGCTATACTCCGTTAGTGGCCCAGGTCGACACCGAGCGCTTCCGCTCGTTGCTGCTCGAAGAGCGGGAACGGGTCCGGCATACGATCTCTCATCTCCACGAGCACAACCATCGCTCGCTGGAGGACGAGACGGAGGAGGAGACGTTCGACAATCACCTCGCCGACTCGGCGACGGCCACCCTCGAGCGCGAGATCGACTACACGCTCGAGGAGAACTCGGGACACGTGCTAAGCGCAATCGAGAGCGCGCTGCGGCGGATCGACGAGGGCAAATACGGCATTTGCGGGCGCTGCGGCAGGCCGATCTCGGAGGAGCGGCTCGAGGCGATCCCGTACGCGGATAGGTGTATCGACTGCAAACGTCTCGAAGAGAGGGGTTAGTCAACCCCGCTCCGCGGCTGATCGACGTCCGGGTGGGGTCGGCGACGGACGGTCGCGTCCCCATCTCGATGGTCGAGCGGTCGCTGTCGGCCCGCCCGTTTCACTGGATCGGGCTCCTCGCCGTGGCCGGCGCCGCGATCATGGCCGACCAGCTGACGAAGCAGATCGTCGTCAACCAGCTCGGGCTGGGCGAGTCCGTCCACGTGGTGGGCCCGCTGTCCATCCGACACGTGAGCAACTCGGGAATCGCCTTCGGGCTCTTCTCGAGCTGGGCGTCCTTCGTGACGCTCCTGACCGCCTGCGCCGTCGGTTGGATGCTCGTCTACTTCGCCAAATCGGGCGCGCGCCATCCGGTTCTGCCGGTCGCGCTCGGGCTCCTGATCGGAGGCAGTCTCGCCAACCTCACCGACCGGATCCGGCTGGGGCACGTGACAGATTTCCTCGACCTTCGCTTCTGGCCCGCGTTCAACCTCGCCGATATGTTCATCGTCGTCGGCGTCGCCGCGCTCCTCGCGGCTCTCGTGGCCGCCGAACGACAGCCTCGCCTCCGCCGCCACTCCAGGCCCGCGCCCAAGACGAGTGGGTAAGCGAACGCTGGCCGTGCCGCCCGAGGCGGCCGGCGAGCGGCTCGATCGCTTCCTCGCGCTCCTCGAGGATGTCGGCTCGCGCGCCGCGGCGGAGCGGCTGATCGAGGAAGGCCGCGTGCTCGTGGACGGCGCGCCGCGGCCTAAGAGCCACCGGCTGGATCCGGGGGAGGAGCTCGCGCTCGACGTTCCCGAGAGTCGCCCGAGCTCGCTCCAACCGGAGGACCTCGATCTCCGCCTCGCCTGGGAGGACGAGCATCTGCTCGTGGTGGACAAGCCGGCGGGCATCGTCGTGCACCCGTCTGCGGGGCACGCCCGCGGGACGCTCGTCCACGGCCTCCTCGGGCGTGCGGTCGCGGGTGGGGGAGAGGCGGAGCGGCCGGGCATCGTCCACCGTCTCGACCGGGACACCTCCGGACTGCTCGTCGTCGCACGCTCGGAGGAGGCGCACCGGCGTTTGCAGCGGCTGCTCCGCCGGCGGGAGCTCGTCCGCGAGTACATCGTGCTGGTGCGGGGCCGGCCCCGTTCGCGTCGCGGGCGGATCGAGGCCGCGATCGGCCGCGACCGGCGTGACCCGACGAGGATGTCTCTCGACACGGCCACTCCGCGCGAAGCGGTCACCGAGTTCGAGCTCGTCGAGCTCTTCCCACGTCACGCGCTCCTCCGCGTGCGCCTCGGGACCGGCCGCACCCATCAAATCCGGGTCCATCTCGCCGCGATCGACCTCCCCGTCGCCGGCGATCCGATCTACGGCGTCGAAGGCGACCTCGGGCTCGAACGGCAGTTTCTCCACGCCGCGCGCCTTGCGTTTCCGCACCCATTCACGGAAGAGCCGGTCGAGGTGGACTCGCCGCTGCCGGCAGACCTTCAGGCCGCGCTTGAACGGGCTCGCGGCTAAGCGGCTCGGAGCGCCTTCTCGGCGTAGAGCCGGCCGTCGGCCGCGGCGAGAAGCTGTTCCGGGGCGATGCCGTCTCCGGGCAGGCAGGCGATACCGGCGCTGACTGCGATATCGCCGGCGATCCGCTCCGTCAAGCGCTCGAGGAAGGCCCGCGCGGTCTCGTCGTCGGCTTCAAGGAGGAGAGCCACGAACTCGTCCCCGCCCAGCCGTCCCGCTGTATCTGTTTCCCGCAGGGTGCTCGCGAGCGCGGCGGCGAAGGCGCGCAGATATCTGTCGCCCTCAGCGTGCCCTTCGCGGTCATTGAGCTCCTTGAAACGGTCGAGGTCGAAGGCGACAAGCGCGAGACGGCCACGGTAGCGGCGGGCTCGAGCCGCTTCCTCGACGACCCTGGCGTGGAAGGCGCGGTGGTTGAGCAGGCCCGTAAGAGGATCGCGCCGAGCGAGCTCGGCCAGCTCACCGATGACATGGTCGAAGTAGGCGAGGAGGCAGTCGTCGAGGGCGCGCCGAGCGGCCGACTCTCCATGCCGTTCGAGCACCCGCCCGAGGAGAACGAGCTCTGCGGCTACTTCTCTCGGCGCCAACCCGAGGCTCTCTCGGTCGCGGGCGAGCTCCTCGACAAGCTTCTCCGGGTCGTCGTCTCCAAGAGCGGCAAGAAACGAAGGGAGGGTCCCGAGCTGGCCGAGACGCCCGAGACGGGCAAGCGACGGCGCTGCACCCTCGCGCAGCACTTCGTCCACGCTCTCGACGGCGAGGTCCCACGCCGAGCCCTGAACCACCCCGGCCACGCCCGGAGACTAGGCGCTGAGTCGGCTAGAATGGCTCGTTACCAGTACCCGACCCGGTGGGTGAGGGCGGGTGGCGGTGCCGGGCGCGTGCCCGGTTCCACCCGTTTCCGCCGGCAATTCGAACCGAACCGAGGAGGATCCTCTTGCCCGTCGTCACGATGCGCGAGCTCCTGGAGGCCGGCGTGCATTTCGGCCACCAGACGCGCCGCTGGAACCCCAAGATGCGCCGCTTCATCTTCACGGAGCGCGGCGGCATTTACATCATCGACTTGCAGCAGACGCTCCAGCTCCTGGAGGAGGCCCATGCCTTCCTCCGGAACGTCTCGGAGCGCGGCGGAACCGTGCTCTTCGTCGGGACGAAGAAGCAATGCCAGGACGCGATCGCCGAGGAGGCCGAGCGGACCGGCATGCCGTATGTGAACCATCGCTGGCTCGGCGGGCTGCTTACCAACTGGCGCACGATCTCGGAACGGCTCGAGCGCATGAAGGAGCTACGCCGGCTGCGCGACGAGGGCCAGCTCGAGCTGCTGCCTCCGAAGGAGCGCATCGCGATGGTGGGTGAGCTCGAGAAGCTCGAGGCGAACCTCGGGGGCGTCGCCGGCATGGATCGGGTGCCGGACGCGGTCTTCGTCATCGACCTGCGGAAGGAGCAGCTGGCCGTCCGTGAGGCACGGCGCCTGGGGCTGCCGGTTATTGCGCTCGTGGACACGAACTGTGATCCCGACGACGCCGACTACGTCATTCCTGGCAACGACGACGCCATCCGCTCGTGCAACCTCGTCATCCGCGTGGTCTCCGACGCGATCACGGCGGGCCGCGGGGCCGTCACCGCTGAGGAGATGACCGCGGAAGCAAACGGCCAGCCAGAGGAGGAACCAGAGGCCCCCACGGAGGAAGCGCTCGTCCAGGAGGAGGTGCCGGCCGAGTGAGCACGCCGACGATCTCCGCCTCCCAGGTGAAGGAGCTCCGCGATCAAACAGGCGCGGGAATGATGGAGTGCAAGCGCGCGCTCATCGAGGCCGACGGCGACTTGGAGGAAGCACGCCGCCTCCTGAGGGAACGCGGCATGGCGGCCGCGGGCAAGCGGGCGGGTCGCGAGACGACGGAGGGCAAGGTGCTCGCCAAGGTGGACGGGCGCGTAGGCGCGATCGTTGCCGTCGGCTGCGAGACCGAGCCTGTCGCCAAGAACGAGCGGTTTCTCGTCTTCGCACGAAGCGTCCTCGACCTCGTCTACGAGCAGGGGCCCGAGGCTGTCGAGCAGCTGGAGGAGGAGCGCGTCCAACTCATCGGCCTCATAGGGGAGAACATCCTCGTGGTAGGCGCGGCGCGGATGGAAGCCGGCGAGGGCGAAGTCCTCGCTCCGTACGTGCATCCGCCGGCCGAGAAGATCGGCGTGCTCGTCCGCGCGCGGGCCACGCCTGAGCTCGCCCGCCTCGTCGCAATGCAGATCGCATCCTCGAAGCCGCGTTACCTCAAGCGCGAGGACGTGCCGGAGTCGACGATCGTGGAGGAGCGCGGGATCTACGAGAAGCTGCCCGAGGTAACCGCGAAGCCCGAGGACATCCGGCCGCAGATCGTCGAGGGCATGCTGGCCAAGCGGTTCCTCGCCGAGTCCGTCCTCGTCGACCAGCCCTGGATCCACGACCCCGACCGCACGGTGGGGGAAGCGCTCGCCGAACACGGCGGTGAGGTGCTCGAGTTCGTGCGCTACTCCGTCTCGGAATGAGCGTGCGGCCCGAAAGCGAGGTTGTGTCTGTCCCGGAGGGGCAGGCTGTCTTCGAGCGCATCCTGTTGAAGCTCTCGGGCGAAGCGCTCTTAGGCAAACAGGAATACGGCATCGACCCCGCGCGGGTGACAGCGCTCGCGGGCGAGATACGGGACGTGCGCGAGCGCGGCGTCGAGATAGCAGTTGTCATCGGGGCAGGGAACATCTACCGCGGGATGAAGGCGGCCGCCGCGGGGATGGACCGCGCCACCGCCGACTACGCGGGCATGCTGGCCACGCTGCTCAACTGCCTGACGATCCTGGACGCGCTCGAGCGCCTCGGGGTACACACGCGCGTTCTCTCGGCCATCGACGTGAGCCAGGTAGCCGAGCCGTACATCCGCCGCCGCGCGATCCGGCACCTGGAGAAGGGTCGGGTCGTCATCTTCGCGGCCGGCACGGGCAATCCGTTCTTCACCACGGATACCGCCGCAGCTCTGCGCGCGCTCGAGATCAGCGCCGACGCGATCCTCATGGGCAAAAACGGCGTCGACGGCGTCTACGACGGCGACCCGCACGTGGATCCCGGCGCGGCCTTCCTGCCCGAGCTGACGCATCGCGAGGCACTCGAGCGCGGCCTCAAGGTCATGGACACGACCGCGCTCAGCCTCTGTATGGACAACGGGCTACCCATTTATGTGTTCGGCCTCGACGACGAGCACTCGATCGAGCGGGTGGTCGCAGGGGAGCGCATCGGCACCATCATTTCCACGCCGAAGGGGGACGAATGACGATCGATGAGTTCGTGGACGACGCGACCCGCCGCATGGACAAGTCCGTGGAGACGGCCGCGCACGAGTTCAACACCGTTCGGACCGGGCGGGCGTCCGCCGCGCTGCTCGACCGTATCGAGGTCGACTACTACGGCACGCCGACGCCGCTCAAGCAGCTCGCGACGATCAACGTGCCCGAGCCGAGAATGCTCACGATTCAGCCGTACGATCCGAGCTCGGTCAAGTCGATCGAGAGGTCGATCCAGGAGTCCGACCTCGGCCTGACTCCCTCGAACGACGGCAAGATCATCCGCCTTCCCATCCCCCAGCTGACCGAGGAGCGGCGGAAGGAGCTCGTCAAGGTCGTTCGCGGCCTGGCCGAGGAGGGGCGGGTCGCCGTGCGCAACGTGCGCCGCGACGTCATGCACCACCTCAAGGAGCTCGTGAAAGACGGCGAGATCGGCGACGACGCGGAGCGACGGGCGGAGGAGCGCGTCCAGAAGCTCACCGACGACCACGTGGCCCGCATCGACGACCTGCTCAAGCGCAAGGAAGCCGAGATCATGGAGGTTTAGGCGGTGAGCTTGATCACACGCCTGCGCACCCTCAGCGGCCTGGGCACGGCGCTCGAGCCGTCGCTGCCCGACGTCGCCAGCTCGATCGCGATCATCATGGACGGGAACGGCCGCTGGGCTCGGCGGCGCAAGCTCCCGGTCGCTGCTGGGCACCGCGCGGGCACACGGGCTCTCCGGCGCACGGTCGAGGCGGCGATCGACCTGGGCGTCGAATCTATCTGCGTCTTCGCTTTCTCGACCGAGAACTGGTCGCGCCCGCCGGACGAGGTCGACGCGCTCATGGAGATCTTCGTCGAGACGACCGAGCGCGAGCTCCCCGACCTCGCCCGCCAGGGCGTCTGCGTCCGCTTCATCGGCCGGCGCGACCGTGCTACCGAGGAGCTGCGGGCGCGAATGAGCGTCCTCGAGGAGCAGACGGCGCCGAACGAGCGGCTGCAGCTCTGGATCGCCTTCGACTACGGCGGCCGGGCGGAGCTCGTCGAGGCGACGCGGAGGATCGTCGAGGAGGGCGTCGACTCGCGCGACATCGACGAGAACGCCATCGCCTCTCGGCTCTACGCTCCTGACATGCCCGAGCCGGACCTGCTTATCCGCACGTCGGGCGAGCTCCGCGTATCGAACTTCCTCCTCTGGCAGATCGCCTATACGGAGCTCGTGTTCGTCGACGTCCTCTGGCCCGACTTCGGGGGGCGCCATCTGCGGCAGGCACTCCACGAGTACGCGGGCCGCCGCCGCCGCTTCGGCGGCAGATGAACCCGCTCCGGTCCCGGGGGTCAGGGGGTGGGGTGGTGGGAGGCTTTTATTCGAGGCTGGCCGTCGTCGCGGCCGGTCTCCCGCTCGTCCTCGGCTCTGCGTATCTCGGCGGCTGGTTCCTCGTCACGCTCCTCGCCGTCGCCGCGATGCTCGCTCTGCATGAGTTCTACGGCGTTGCGCGTAGCCTCCGGCCGCTCGTCCTCGCGGGATACGGGGGTGCACTCGGAGCGCTCCTCGGCGCCGAGCTGGGAGGGGCCGTCTGGGCGTTCGGCGGCTTCGCCCTCACCTTCGTGCTCGCCTTCCTCTTCGCCGCTGTCGCGGAGACACGTCAGTCCACGACGGTTGCGATCGGGACGACCGTGCTGGGGGCGGGCTGGATCGGCCTCGGGCTCGCGGCGCTCCTCCTCATCCGGGACGGGCCGGAGGGGCGGCTGGCGCTCATCACCGTGCTGCTGACCGTGTTCGTCGCGGACACCTTCGCCTACGTCGGCGGCCGAATCGCCGGTCGGCATCGGATGACGCCCGTGATGTCGCCGGGAAAGACGTGGGAGGGGTTCACGGCCGGGACGGTCGCGGGCATCCTGACGACCTGGATCGCCCTCTACGACGAGGATCTTTTCTCGGACAGCTGGCGCTCGTTCGTCTTCGGCGGCACGATCGTGCTCGCGGCCACGATTGGCGACCTCTTCGAGTCGATCGTCAAGCGCGACCTCGGCACGAAGGACATGGGGCGGCTGCTCCTCGGCCACGGCGGCGTGCTCGATCGGATCGACTCCCTGCTCTTCGCCGGCCCCGCCGC
>Ga0184623_10000878_pt1 | contig 13042 bp, 12 predicted proteins | sample PLM1_100_b1_FD_133138 | JGI IMG/M metagenome (GOLD analysis project Ga0184623, IMG submission 133138) | Groundwater sediment microbial communities from an aquifer in East River, Colorado, USA - PLM1_100_b1 | ecosystem: Environmental > Terrestrial > Soil > Riparian zone | place: USA: East River...
ATCAGATGGCTTCGGCTTCGTTCAACACCCGCTCAAGGCGGATGCGCATCGCCGACAGGCGTTTTCGAAGGGCTTCTGCAGAAGTATTCGCTCGTGAAGAACGGAGGGTTTGGGCGATATCCTCACACTCCGTCAGCAGCCCATCGATTTCATGGTGTCGATTCCGCAACGCCTGAGGCGGCTTCAGCGCGACAAACTGGCGTCGCCATTCATGCAGTTTTCGAGTTCCCTCCTCAAGCGTTTCCGCCATTTCGCCGGGCTCCATCCCTTTTCGATCGGTCGCGGTCAGCATGACCTCAACTTGGGCCAGGCTGCTTTCGGCAAGATCACGGATTTTCTGAAGATAGACGCGCGCTTGCGGAGAAATCAGCTCCGGTGTAGGCGGGGCTTCACGGACCAACTTCTCTGCCGCTTCTCCTCCACTCTGTGGCTCGCGCGTGGAGAGGTACTGGACCCCCGCCATAATCGCCAAGGCGGCCAGACAGGCGGAAACGATGAGCGAACGACGCGTCTCGAACAGATGGCGCCTCGGTTTCTCTTTGAAGAGACGCGTACCGCCGACGACATCGGCCGAAGGAGTCCGGTCAACAACCGGCGCGATTTTGGGAAGGCTCGCGGCGGCCATCTGGAAATGGTTGGCGACGGTGATGGGATGAATGGCCACGGCGGCACAGAGCGCCAGCGCCGGCTTGAGTAGTTCGTCCGGATCAGCGTCGGCGGACGCCACAGAGCGAAGAAACACGGCAGCTGCCATCGGGAGGAAGTATTCGATGCCACCCATCGCTTGATCACAGCCGGAGGTGGCAAGGGCGTATTCACGGACGGGAGCGAGAAAGGTCGAAGCGAAGCGTTGGGGACAAGCCGCCGGGTCGCCGGCCACGATCTGCACAGGGCACAGGGCAAATCGCTCGGCAATCCACTCTTTCAGGACCCCAGCCAGGCTGCGTTGCCGTTCCGGCGGCAGAGCGGCAAAGGCCCGACCAGTCAGCAAGGCTGCATGGATCAGAAGTTCCCGGCGCTCGTCATCGGCGAGCGGAGGCATGAACTCGGTCTGGATACACGCCCGCGTTCGATTCAGGAACCCAATGGTGACGACGCTGCTCACTGCGCCGAGCGAGAATTCTCTTCCCGCGCAATGCGCTCCCGGAGCGCAGCGAGGCGGCCGCTGTTCTCCGCGAGCTTCGGCAGCTGATATTGGCGATCGATGGCGACAACGCGCTCAAGAAGCTCGGCCGCCTCGATCATCCTCCCCTGCTCCTCGCGAATGCCGGCGAGAAGGTACCAGGACCCAGCCATGCGCAACTCATCATGCAGGCGACGACTGATCTCAAGACTGGTCAGCGCGCACGACGCCGCGTCGTCATACAATTTTTGGAGCATGTGGGTTTTGCCGATCATGCGGTAGACGTCCGCTACGCCGGCGTCATTGCCGAGTCTCCGCATGAGAACCAGTGAGCGCTCATAGTGGATGAGCGCGTCTTCGAGATGGCCGGTCTCCCGCGCCACCAGCCCGAGATTGGAATACAGGACCGCCAGACCCGCATCGTCTCCCGCCTGGGAGAGCATGTCGCGTGCCTCAAGATAATACGCCCGGGCCCGTTCCCATTCACCCGCATCGGTCCGCAAGTTTCCGAGATTCGCCAGCGTGGTGCCGATGCCGCGCTCGTCTCCGAGAAGCTTCTGCAGTTCCAGCACCTCCTGATAGTACAGCTGTGCCTGCTCCCGCCGTCCGCTGACCGCACAGACATTCCCCAGATTTCCCAACGTGGCCACCAATGCACGCCGATCGCCCGTCTCTCGGTCGTGCTCCAACGCTCGCTGGTAGTAGACAAAGGCGTCGGTATAGCGGCCACGTCCGAAGTGCTCGTTTCCGATTTGATTGAGCTGGTCAGATGAGGACGTCGGCATGGGACGCAGGGCGCATCAGGCTTCGATCGCCCGCCGCACCGCTTCCTTGGCACCAGTGAGGATCGAGGTTCCGTCTCCGACCAGCACCGCATCGAAATTGTACTTGAGGAGACGCTTAAGGGATTCCTTCGCCTTGGATACATCGGCGAACCTGTCGGCCGGGAGCAGAGTGAGCTGGCCCGGCGGTTTACCGATCAAGGAATCTCCGAGGATCAGGTAGCCTTTCCCCATGTCGAGAAAGAGCGCCGATTCACCCGGCGACTTCATGTCCCCGAGGTGAATGACCCAGAGGCCGCCAGGCAGGAGCTCACCATCCTTGTAGGTCTTGTCGATGGGGATCTCCATCAGGGGAGCATCGATCTCGGGCGCGTACACCTTCGCCTTGAACTCACGCCGGCAGGCCTCGGCCTCCCGGACATGATCCCGGTTCGTGAGCAGGATGTAGTCCACCGTCCGGCCTTTCAGAATGGTGGTGCGATCGGCCGCGTCCGTCGGCGGCGGGTCTACGAGGATGCAATGGTCGTTAACGGTCAGGAGCAAACCGTTGAAGTCGAGCTGCTTGTCCTGTGAGAAGAAAGACCACTGCTGAATGCCGGGAGCGATCGTCTTCATACAAGCTTCTCAGAGCGCGGAGATGGAACTTTGGACTTCGCTGGTGACTTTTTTCAGGATGCCGGCATCCTCTGGAAGATCGAGAATATCGTCTTCGCTGATCGTGAGGAACTTGCGCTGGCCCGCCTTGCTGAACGAAATCAGGAACATGCCCCGGCTCGGCACCACCGGAATGACGACTTCCACAGCCGGATCGATGCTCTTGACGACCTGCAGGAACTTTTCTTTCCCCTCATCGAACTCTCCCATCAGAGTGTGCCTCCGGTCTTGCCGCCGCTCGCCAGCAGCTTTTCCACTTCGGCCTTGATCACCTCCGCCGCGCCGATCTCCATCGTGCCAACGCGCTGCCAGCGTATCTTGCCCTCTTGATCGATGACATAGACGTTCGGAATGAAGCGCCCACCGCCGTACAGCTTATCGGTCTCTTTCTTGGGATCGACCATGTAGGGGTAGGTGACTTTCACGGGAAACTCCTTGAGGAAGTCCTTCACCTTGTCCTTGGCATTGCCGGCCGAGTTGACTCCCAGCACCTGCACGTTTTTGCCTTGGAACGTCTCATGGACCTTCTGCAGCTCGGTCCCTTGAATCAGGCACGGCTCGCAGATATGGAACAGGCCCAGCACCACCACTTTGCCCTTATACTGGGCCAGGCTGACCGTCTGGCCGTCCAGCGTCTCCAATGTAAAATTCGGCGCGGGATCGCCCGGCCGGAAGAAACTTTTCGCGTGCACGGCGGCCGCCAGCGCCCCTACCACCGCAATTGCGATGACGATACGGTTGAGGTGTTTCATGTGACGTCTCCCCTGGAGGTTATGATTGCATCTTATCACGGCGAAAAAACCGGGCGCTAGATAAGTCCGCGCTTGTGCAAATAGTCCCGGTCAATCTTGATGTCGGGTTGCTCCCCGCTCTCATGGCCGGGGAAGAGGCGCTCGACGTATTTACCGATGAGGTCCGTTTCCAGATTGACCGCGTCCCCGACTTGCTTGATTCCGAGCGTCGTCATCTTGGCGGTGTGGGGAATGATGGTGACACGAAATCCACGGTCGGTCACTTCGTTGACGGTCAGACTGATCCCGTCCACCGTGATCGCGCCTTTCGGGACACAATAGCGTACGACCTCACGGGGCGCTTCGAGCATGATCTGGAGTGCATCGGCCTCCTGGGTGCGGGAACGGATGGTGCCGACGCCGTCCACATGGCCGGTGACGAGGTGTCCCCCCAAACGGTCCCCCAGACGCATGGCGCGTTCGAGATTGACCGGATCGCCCGGTTTCAGGGCGCCGAGTGTCGTCACCTTCGACGTTTCCGGCGAGATGTCCGCCTTCACCTCCATACCGCCGCACCCGACAACGGTCAGGCATACGCCATTCACGGTCACGCTGTCTCCGATCTTGAGGCCTTCCAAAATAGTTTTGGACAAGATCGTGACGCCACAACCCTGCAGCGTCTTGTCCACTGCTTTGACGACTCCCATCTCTTCAATGATGCCTGTAAACATCGTCCCTCGCCTGAAACTTTCTTCTCAGAGCCTAGTACGGTCTGCGCACGCCGTCAAGCGATAGGGTCGTTGAGCGTTCAGCTCCTCACTCCTATGCGAAACGCGCCGGCCGCCAGCAGGACGAACGCGGCGAGGATCGGGAACGCCATCTGAAAGCCGAGTGCGCCGATCAGCAGTCCCGCCAGAATCGGCCCGGACGCATGGCCGATGTCCATGATGGCTCCCTGCATGCCCATCGCCGAACCTAGCGTCTTGAGTTCCGACAAATCCGCGACGAGCGCGGCTGCCGATGCGTTGACGATCGCCTCGCCGAAGCCGAAGAGGGCTGAGAGCGCCATCAGCGCCCAAAACAGATTCGTGAATGGAATGGCCGCCAACGACCCGGCACACACCACAAGCCCCAGAAGGATCAGCGGACGCCGCCCGATCCGATCCGATGCCCACCCCATTGTGGGCCGGGACACGAAGGACGTCACGCTCTGGACTCCAAACAAGACTCCGGCATGGGCCGCGTCCAGTCCGATCCCGACGACGTAGATCGGCAAGAACGCCATGAGGGCGCCGTTGGCAACCTGGCGCGCTCCATCGGTGACGCTGGTCACCACCACCCGTACGTTCCCCACGACGGTCTTTGCACCGCGAGCCATATCCTTCAGCACGGCCGCCGGCCCGGCGCTGGAGGCCGTGCGAGGGATCTGGGGTGGCAGTCGCATGAGGAGAAAAAGCAGCACGGCAATCGATCCCAGAATACCGGCCGTCATGAACGCGGCGGGAAAACCTGCGGAAACCACGAGCCATCCCCCCAGCACGGGACCCAACATCGCTCCGGCTTGAGTCGCCGCCGTGTACGATCCGTACGCCGCACCCCGCGCCTCGCGGCACAGATCGGCCACGACCGCCAGCGCGATCGGTGCGAACACCGCCGTCGCCATGCCGTGCGCGAAGCGGAGCGCGATCAACCATCCGACGTCAGAGACGAACTGGTAGAAGAACGGCGGGATGGCGAAAGCCAGCAACCCGATCAGCAAGAGCCAGCGGCGGTCGTAGAAGTCCGAAAGAGCACCGGCCGGCCACTTGAGAACTACCCCCGTCAGGGTGGAGGCCGAAACGATAAAGCCGATGGCTTCCGGGCCGGCTCTCAGCGATTGCGCATACAAGGACAGTACGGGCATCCGGACGAGGTTGTAGCTGATGAAGGCGAAGAGCCCGACTCCGCACAGCAGCGCGAACTGGCGGGTCTTCAATGAAGTCTTCCTTCGACCAGGATGTCAGGCCCCACCCGCGACAGCGTCAGCTTCTTCACGCGCAGCGCATCGCTCAAACGCGCCGGCGACATTCCCCCGATCACGCCGATAGCCGCCCGCCCCCCCAATAATCTGGGCGCCAGAAAGAACAGCACGCGATCCACCACTCCCGCCCGCAAGACCGACGCGTTCACTTCCGCACCACCCTCAATCAAGAGCGACGCGATGCCTCGCTGACCCAGCTTCGACAATAGCACCTTCCACTGAATGCGTCCCTCTTGAGCCGGCAAGACGAGCACCTCGGCACCCATCTTCTCCAGCGCGGCGCGTTTGGATGCCGGCCCTGCCGTCGTGGTCACAATCAGCGTCGACGCCTTGCGGCCGGTCAGAACTTTCGCGCGGAGCGGAATGCGTAACGAGGGATCGAGCACGATGCGGAGAGGAACGTGCGGATGAACGGCACCGATTCGCACCGTGAGACTCGGATCATCCATCAGCACGGTGCCGATGCCCGTCACAATCGCATCAGCGCCGGCGCGCAACCGGTGGACCATCTTCCTGGCAGCAGGTCCGGTGATCCAGCGTGACTCGCCCCGCGCCGTGGCAATCTTACCGTCCAGGGTGGCGGCGACTTTCAGGGTGACAAACGGACGGCCGGTCGTGACGAGCGTGCGGTGAGGCTCGATGAGCCGTTCAGCCTCCGCGGCACCGATGCCCAGGGCCACCTGCAGCTTGGCCCGTCGCAACGCCGCGAGGCCGCGCCCTCGCACTTTGGGGTTCGGATCGCGCGTGGCGACGACGACCTGCGTGATTCCGCTCGCGATGATGGATGGGACACAGGGCGGCGTGCGTTTATCCAGGTGACAGCAAGGCTCCAACGTCACATAGAGTGTTCCGCCACGCGCATGGGGGCCGGCCTGATGCAGAGCCAGCACTTCGGCATGGGGCCCGCCGGCACGTTTGTGGTAGCCCGTGCCCACGATGCGGCCGCGGTTCACAACCACCGCCCCTACCGGCGGGTTCGGGCTGGTCCTGCCGACGCCTCGCGCGGCCAGCGCGAGAGCCCGCGCCATGAAACGATCATCTTTTTGACGGTTTTCTTGTAGGGGCGCACGGCGGTGCGCCCGATTTTGAGGGCGGATGCCATCCGCCCCTACGTCATTACGAGATGGGTAAGAAAATTTGGGCAACGGTTAACGGCGAGCCCGTCGTCGAACCGGCCGGCGCTTCGGCGAACGGGAAGCGTGGGCCTTATCAGCGGCTTTGATGGCGGCTTGCGCCGCGGCCAGCCTGGCAATGGGGACGCGATAGGGAGAGCAACTCACGTAATCGAGACCGAGCTCATGGCAGAACATCACGGACGCGGGATCGCCTCCATGCTCGCCGCAAATGCCGAGCTTGATATCCGGCCGTCCCGCCCGGCCTCGCTCGATCGCCAACCGCATCAATCCTCCCACTCCTTCCTGGTCCAGCGTGACGAAGGGATCGGCATCGAGGATGTTCTCCGGTGCCGAGCTGAGCTGAAGACCGCAGGCCCGGCATGTCATCGTCTTCTGGTCCACCTCCCGGCTGAGACATCGGGGGCACCGATCGCGACGGTTCATGTAAAAATCGGTGAACTTCGCGGCGTCGTCACGGGAGAACCCGAACGTCGTCTGGGTCAGGTCGTTCGTGCCGAACGAGAAGAAGTCCGCCTCACGCGCGATCTTGTCGGCGGTGATGGCCGCGCGCGGGAGCTCGATCATGGTTCCGACCAGATAGGGAAACGTCGTCTTATAGCGACGCATGGTGTCGACGGCAATCTCGCGCACCAGTTCCGTCTGGGCCTTCATCTCGGCGGCGAGCCCGACGAGCGGGATCATGATCTCGGGCACCACTCTGATGCCTTCGCGCGTGATCTCGCAGGCTGCCTCCATGATGGCCTGGACCTGCATCCGGGTGATCTCCGGCATCGTGATGCCGAGCCGGCAGCCCCGCAATCCCAGCATCGGGTTGAACTCGTGCAACTCTTCGATCCGGGCCAGGAGCTTTTTCTTTTCCTCGATGCGCACTGGATCCACCCGGTTTAGCTCCATGCGCGCAATCTCCACCATCAGTTCCTCGCGCTTGGGGAGAAACTCATGGAGCGGCGGATCGAGCAGACGGATGGTGACCGGGTGGCCCTTCATGGCCCGGTAGAGGCCGATGAAATCACTCTTCTGCAGCGGCAGGAGCTTGGCCAGTTCGCGCTCGCGATCCTCTCTGGTTTTAGCCAGGATCATCTGCCGCATGATCGGGACGCGGGCTTCCGCAAAAAACATGTGCTCTGTCCGGCAGAGACCGATCCCCGCCGCCCCGAACCCCCGCGCGATGATCGCCTGGTCGGGAATATCGGCGTTGGCCCGTACGCCGAGCGTCCGGAACTCGTCGGCCCACTTGAGCAGCAGAGAGAAGTAGCGGTACTTCTCCGACTGCTCCGGCTTGAGATTGCCCTGAATGACCTGGATGATCTCAGACTCGACGACCGGAATTTCTCCCGCATACACGGTGCCGGTGAAGCCGTTGATGGAGAGCGCATCCCCTTCCTTGAGCGTGAGCGACCCGAAGTGGACGGTCCCGTTGTCCCGCACATCCAACGCTTCGCAGCCCGCCACGCACACCTTGCCCATCTGGCGCGCAACCACCGCCGCGTGGGACGTCATCCCGCCCTTGGCTGTCAAGAATCCCTCCGCCGCGCTCATCCCGTGAATGTCGTCTGGGCTGGTCTCGCGACGAACGAGGATCGCGCGCTCGCCCCGTTGCTTCATCTCGACTGCGCGTTCCGGCGTGAGCGCGATCTTGCCGGCCGCGGCGCCCGGTCCGGCAGGAAGGCCTTTGCCTACCGCGTGGTGTTTCGTCTCCTGCCTGGGATCGAAAATGGGATAGAGGTACTGGGCCAACTGCTCCGGTCCGACGCGCATCACCGCCTCACGCTTATTGATCATCCCTTCTTTGACTAGATCCACCGCGATGCGGACGGCCGCAATCCCCGTGCGCTTGCCGACCCGGGTCTGGAGCATGTAGAGCTTGCCTTCCTGGATCGTGAACTCCAGATCCAGCATATCGCGGTAATGGCGTTCCAGTTTCTTGTAGGTCTTCATGAGATCCTGGTAGGCCTTCGGCAGCGGTTTGGCCAAGGCTTCCACGGGCAACGGTGTGCGGATGCCTGCGACCACATCTTCGCCCTGCGCGTTCAGGAGGCACTCGCCGAAGAACTTCGGGTTGCCGGTGGACGGGTCCCGCGTAAAGGCCACGCCGGTCCCGCTGGTGTCCCCCATGTTGCCGAACACCATCGCCACCACATTCACCGCCGTGCCCCACTCGTCCGGGATGTCGTACAGCCGCCGGTAGGTGACCGCACGGGCTCCGTACCAGGAGGTGAAGACCGCGTTGATACCCATCCTGAGCTGCTCGTAGGGATCGTCCGGGAAATCGCGCCCCGTTTCCTCTTTCACGATCTTCTTGTACCGCGCGATCAGATCCTTGAGAGCCGCCGCATCCAGATCCGTATCATGAACCACGCCCGTCTCGGCTTTCTTCTCCTTCAAGATCTCCTCGAACCGCTCGCGCTTGAGATCCATCACGACGGTCGCAAACATCGTGATAAATCGCCGGTAGGCGTCATAGGCAAACCGGTCGTTCTTGGTTTTCTTGATGAGCCCCTGCACCGTGCGGTCGTTGAGCCCCAGGTTGAGGACCGTGTCCATCATCCCCGGCATGGAGGCCCGTGCGCCCGACCGCACCGACACCAGCAACGGGTTCGCCGGATCGCCGAACTTCGTCCCCATGGCCGACTCCAACCGCTTCATATACCGCAAGACTTCTTCCCAGAGCCCTGGGGGATATTTCTTCTTGTTCTTGAAATAGGCCACGCAGGCTTCGGTACTGATGGTGAAGCCGGCGGGGACCGGAACGCCCAGGTTGGTCATCTCCGCCAGCCCGGCGCCTTTGCCGCCCAGCAGGTCCTTCATACCGGCCTTGCCTTCGGCCTTGCCGTTTCCGAAAAAGTAGACGTATTTCTTCTTGGCCACGATACCCTCGATTTTATAAACCTAACTTATTGGTTTAGATAAATTCATATAGTCATATGTTATATAGGTCTTATCTCGTTTCAATATTGACCTTTGAAAAGTCCGCGTACTGCCGAAAGAGATTGCGTACGCGGACCAGCAAGGCCAACCGATTACGGCGGATCGCCTCCTCCTCAGCCATGACCATCACACCGACAAAGAATGCGTCGATGGGAGCCTTAAGGGCTACCAAGGCCTCCAACGCGTCTTCATACTTCTTCGCTTCAACAAGACGCGAAACCGTCCCTTCCGCCGACAGCAAGGCGCTATGGAGTTCCTTCTCGACCGGCTCTCGGAACAGCGCCACATCCACCTGATCGTCCTTGTGGCCCTTCGTGATGTTTTCCGCCCGCTTGAAGCCGATCATCAGCGCGTCGAACTCCGGCCGACCCACAAAGCTCTCAAGCACGGCAGCGCGGGTCCACAGATCACGCGGGTCGAGCTTGATTGCTTGCCAGCGGAACAGTACGGCGTCAATGAGATCGCTCCGCAGCTTCCCCCTCTCCTGGCAATAGTAACGGAGCCGTTCGCCGAAAAAGCGTTGCAGTTCACCGGCGGCCTTGTCTTCTACCGAAATCCCCTGTTCCCTTAACAGCCGGACAGCATCCTGAATCGTCGCGTTGAGCTCCAAGGAGAGCTCGTCGCTTTCGACCAGGATACGAATGACGGCATAGGCATGGCGGCGCAGGGCGAAGGGGTCCTGCGATCCGGACGGTGCGAGCCCCACGGCAAAAAACGCCGCGAGGGTATCCAACCGATCCGCAAGGGATACCACCTTCCCGACCAAGCTCGATGGAATGGTGTCCTCGGCGAAGCGGGGCAGATAATGCTCGGAGATCGCGTCTGCTACTTCCTTCGGCTCCCCGTCATGGTGCGCATACTCCCGTCCCATAATCCCCTGGAGCGTCGGGAACTCCCCGACCATCCCGGTCACGAGATCGGCCTTGCAGAGCTTCGCGGCCTGCCGGCAGTGCTCCACCGTGTCGAAGTCGCCGAGCATGTCGGCTAACTTCGTCGCCAGGGCCATGATCCGTCCCACTTTCTGATGGAGCGTGCCCAGCTTCTGATGGAACGTCACGCCCTTGAGCTTCTCAACCCGGCTTTCCAATCGGACTTTGAGATCCTCGTCGAAGAAGAACTTGGCGTCCGCCAGACGCGCCGCCAGCACCCGCTCGTTCCCGGCTCTGATGGTCGCCTCGTGACCACGCATATTGACCACGGCGACGAAATGGGGAAGCAACCCGTCGTCTTTCTTGAGAAGGGAGAAATAGCCCTGGTGCTCTTTCATCGCGGTCATGAGCACTTCCTGAGGAAGCGCAAGGTACTTTGTGTCGAAGGAACCGATGATCGCCTGCGGCATCTCGACCGAGAACACGGCCTGTTCCAAGAGGGCTTCATCTCGATGCAGGAGTCCCTTCTTTTGCTTGGCCATCCGATCCACCTGAGCGACGATCATCATCCGCCGCTTATCCGAGTCCATGATCACGCCGGCCTTCTCCAAACTCTTTTCGTAGGACCGGAAGTCCTTGACGCGAAGCGGTCGACCCGGAGAGAGAAACCGATGGCCATACGTCCTGTCTCCCGCCGTCAAACCGCCGAACTGGAACTTGACGGGCGTGCCGTCATAGAGGGCCAACAGCCACCGGACCGGCCGCGCAAACCGGGCGCCGGAGTCGTTCCACCGCATGGACTTGGGAAACGAAAGTCCGCCGACCAACTCCGCGAGAAGTCCCGGCAACAGCATAGTCGTCTTGCGACCGGCGTCCCGCTTGACGGCAAAGAGGTACTCCCCCTTGGGTGTCGTCTTGACCACCAGCGCCGTCACAGCGACACCTTGAGATGAAGCAAAGCCGCTTGCGGCTTTCGTCGCGTGCCCCTGGGCATCGAATCCGACCGTCTTTGACGGGCCCATGACCTCCGTCGCAACAGTTTCCTGGTGGTCGGCGAGGCCCTGAACCCACAACACCAGTCGGCGGGGCGTGCCGAGAGTTGTAATGGTCTTGTGCGCCAGGCGGACTTCTTTGAGTAGTTGAGCGGCCCGGTCTTTCAAGCCGGCAAGCGCCGGCGGCACGAATTGTGCTGGCAATTCCTCCGTCCCGATCTCAAGCAGCAACTCGTGACCGGATGCGGTTTTCTGCTTCATGCCGTTGCCGTGCTGTTCATCGCCACATAGCCTTCCGCGCAGAGACGGGCCAGCCCACGGACACGGGCGATGTAGGTTGTCCGCTCGGCCACGCTGAGCGCGCCGCGGGCATCCAGCATATTGAACAGGTGCGAGGTCTTCATGCAACAATCATACGCCGGCAGGACCAGTCCCTGCCCGACCAGTCGTCTGCCCTCGACTTCATAAGCCGTGAAGATCGCCATCAGCGCCTTCACATCGGCAGCTTCGAAGTTGTACCTGGAAAATTGCTTTTCGTCTTCAAGGTGGATGGTGCCGTAGGTGACTCCCTTGGTCCACTCCAGGTCAAAGACATTGTCCACGCCCTGCAGGTACATGGCGATCCGCTCGGTCCCATAGGTGAGCTCGGCCGAGATCGGATTCAATTCAATCCCGCCCACTTCCTGAAAGTAGGTAAACTGCGTGATTTCCATGCCGTCGAGGCGCACTTCCCAGCCGAGCCCCCAGGCGCCGAGCGTGGGCGATTCCCAGTCGTCCTGCATGAACCGAATGTCATGATGTTTGGGATTGATGCCGAGCGCGCGGAGGCTGTCGAGATAGATGTCCTGCACGTCGGGCGGCGCCGGCTTTAAGATCACCTGATACTGGTAGTAATGCTGGAGGCGGTTGGGGTTTTCTCCGTATCGGCCGTCAGTGGGACGACGGCAGGGCTGCACGTAGGCCGCGCGCCAAGGATCAGGACCCAGCACCTTGAGGAATGTCGCCGGATGGAACGTCCCCGCCCCGACCTCCAGATCGTAGGGTTCATGGATCACGCAGCCCCTGTCGGCCCAAAAGCGATGCAGGGAAAGAAGCAGGTTCTGAAGGGTCACCCGTGCGGTCTCCCGAGCAGAAAACCGAACGAACCCTAACAAATGTGGTGGGGGTTGTCAATTGAACGGTGGCAGTTGGATTGACTGTCCACGGCGCTTTTGTTAGTCTCCGCTTATAACTCACAATCAGGCTTCTTTCACGAAGGAGACACCCCTTTGTCACCTACAAGTACGACCACGGAAATCCCCGTCGCAACCCTGAATCACCTGGCCGCCCGTCTCCGGATCCTGAGCGTCAAGTCCACCACGGAAGCCGGCAGCGGACATCCGACCAGCTGCTGCTCGGCCGCGGACATCGTGGCCGTCCTGTTCTTTGCGGTCATGCGGTTCGACCCGAAAAACCCCAAGTATCCGAACAACGACCGGTTCGTCCTGTCGAAAGGGCACGCGGCGCCGCTGTTATACGCAGCTTGGGCCGAAGCCGGCGCGTTCAACCCGGACGATCTCATGCGCCTGCGAACCCTGGACTCGGACCTCGAAGGCCATCCTACGCCGCGGCTGAACTTCGTCGACGTGGCGACGGGGTCGCTCGGCCAGGGGCTCAACGCAGGGATCGGTCTCGCGTTGAACGCGAAACGACTCGACAAGTCCGGCTATCGCACCTACGTCCTGATGGGTGATGGCGAATCCCTGTAAGGCTCCGTCTGGGAAGCCGCTGAGATCGCGCGCCACTTCCAGCTCGACAACCTCTGCGC
>Ga0184623_10000880_pt1 | contig 13033 bp, 14 predicted proteins | sample PLM1_100_b1_FD_133138 | JGI IMG/M metagenome (GOLD analysis project Ga0184623, IMG submission 133138) | Groundwater sediment microbial communities from an aquifer in East River, Colorado, USA - PLM1_100_b1 | ecosystem: Environmental > Terrestrial > Soil > Riparian zone | place: USA: East River...
CCGAGCGTGGATACGGCAGCACGTCGATCCGCGACATCGCCGAGCAGCTCGGCATGACCAAGGCTGCTCTTTATTATCACTTTCCGGCTAAACAGGACGTGCTCGAGGCGCTCGTCCGGCCCTTGCTCGTCGGCCTGGACGCCATCACCGAGAAGGCCCATCGGCAGCGCCCGATGGACCGCGAGCAGGCGCTGCGTGGAGTGGTCGACCTGTTCGCGGGGCAGGACATGCCCGTCACGACCCTGTTCTCCGACCCGTCCGCCCTGCATGACGTCGCCGCCCGGCTGGACATGAAGGATCATTTCGCCCGGTTCGGCTGCGCCCTCGCCCGCAGCCGTGACCCGCTCGACGAGCTCGCGGTCCGCTGCGCGCTCGGCGCCGTCCACGCGGGGGTCACCACGGTGCTTGGCGAGCGCAAGGAGCCCCTCACCGAGCGGGAGGTCACGCTGATCGTCGAGGCCGCGTTGCGGGCGTGGAGTGTGGCCGACGAAGACCGCGTCAACGTCAATTCGGCAGGCAGACGGTTATCGCGGCGGGATCGACCCGGGCCTTGAGCCGCTGGGTCGGGTCCCGCGCGCCGCCGTCGAGCTCGTAGGTCCGCGGCCGGCCGAGCTTGATGTCGACCCGCTTGGCCCGCGTGATCCGGACGAAGGGCGACTCGTCGGAGCGGCCCGCGGTCATCCGGCCCAGCGTGCGGGCCCATTGGAGTGGTCCCCTGGCAGTGGTGACGCCGACCTCCAGCCAGCCGTCGTCGGGACGGGCATCGTCGAACGCCCGGACGCCGCCGGTGATCGTGCCGACGTTGCCCAGCAGCACGCAGCTCGCCTTGCCGCTGAACCATTTCGTGCCGTCGATGCTGACCTTCGTGGGCGTCGCGTCGTCCTTGAGGTGCCGCAGCCCGGTCCAGAAGTAGGCCAGCCGGCCCGCGCGGTCCTTGAGCGACCGGTCGGCGTCGCGGATCATCTCCGCGTCGAACCCGACCCCGGCCATCACCGCGAAGTGCTCGCCGTTGACCTTGCCGAGATCGAGACGCTTGCGCTGACCGTGGAACCCGATCCGCACCGAGTCGGCCACATCCTGCGGGATGCCGAGGTTGCTGGCGAGCAGGTTGGCGGTGCCGGCGGGCACGATCGCCACCGCGGCTGCCGATCCGGCCAGGGCGTCGACGCACCGCTGCACCATGCCGTCGCCGCCCCACACGAAGACCAGCTCGGCGCCCTCCTTGAGGGCCTTGCGGGCCTGCTTGGGCGCCTTCCGGCTCTTCGGGACCTCATACCAGAGCAGGTCGTCGGCAGTCTCGTCGGTGATCAGCTTGCGGAGCTCGTCGAGCCCACCGCCGATGGTCTTCTTCCGGTGGGCGATCACGGCCACTTTGGTCACGCACGATCTCTACCCGCTGGTTACGATCTCATGCCCCCTCGCGAGAGGGCCCCAACCATCTCTCGCGGAGAGATTGGCGGGGCCCGACGATCGCGCAGGAGTCGGGCTGGAGCCCTTATATGTCTAGAAACCCTGGCCGGCGACGAAGCCAAGAACGAGGGCTCCGATGCAGGCGACCAGGATGGCAACGATGACCGACGGAATGTAGTGGGCAGGGTTAGTCACGTGCGCCTGTTCGGTTCGCATGGCCTCTCTCGCATTGTGAGTCGGATCATTTGTTGGATATAGTTCCCCGTGCTCAGCGCGGCCGGCCTGGTCGGACAGCTCGCTGACCTGTGGACTTGATCTCGGCGTTCGCCCCCGCTCGCCGAGCAACGCTGCTCGCACCGATGGCATCTCGAACCTCGCTCATGTCTGGCTGCCCTGCTGGTAACCGGCTGGCGTCAGTTCAGGGCTGTGTGTACCCACTAATACGTACGGAGCGGGCTGTGGTTTCAGATTGGGGGAATGTGACTGACCACTCATGGTTCTGGCCGGGCCCGCGTGAACTGTCGGCAGCCGGTTTGCCGACAGCCGCTTTTGGGGTAGCCAAGCTGGTATGACGCGTCGCACCCAGCTCGGCATCATCCTTGCTACTCTCGCCGCGCTGGGGCTCGTCGCCCCGACCGTGGGCGCCTCTGCGGCGCCGCGGCCGACGGAGAAGACGCCGGTCGCGATCGGCGTCGGCGGAGCGGTCGCGACGGTCGACTCCGACGCGACCCAGGTGGCGCTCGACGTGCTGCGGCATCGTGGCAACGCGGTCGACGCGGCGGTCGCGGCAGCCGCGACGCTGGGCGTGACCGAGCCCTACTCCGCCGGCCTCGGCGGTGGCGGGTTCTTCGTCTACTACGACGCGGCCAGCCGGCGGGTGTTCACCATCGACGGCAGGGAGACCGCGCCGCAGGCGATGCAGGAGGACGCCTTCGTCGAGAACGGCGCGCCGATCCCGTTCGCCGAAGCGGTGACGAGCGGCCTGTCGGTCGGTGTGCCAGGCACGCCAGCGACGTGGGAGGAGGCGCTCGACCGGTGGGGGACGCTGTCGCTCGAGCAGGCGTTGCGGGGCGCTGCCCGGGTCGCCGCAAGCGGATTCGCGGTCGACGCGACGTTCGTCGAGCAGACGGCTGGCAACGCGGCGCGGTTCCGCGACTTCACCTCGACGCGCGAGCTGTTCCTTCCCGGCGGCGATCTGCCGGAGGAGGGCTCGATCTTCCGCAACCCCGACCTGGCGAGGACGTACGCCGAACTCGGTGCCCGCGGCGTCGACTGGCTCTATCGCGGCCCGCTCGGACAGGATGTCGTCGCGACCGTCAAGGCGCCGCCGGTCGACCCCGCCAGCACGCGGAACGTCCGGCCCGGCCTGATGGCGACGTCCGACCTCGCGGCGTACGACGCGCCGCTGCGCCCGCCGACCAACGTGAGCTACCGCGGGCTCGACGTCTATGGCATGGCCCCACCGTCGAGCGGCGGCTCCACGGTCGGTGAGGCGCTGAACATCCTCGAGTTGTCCGACCTCGGCTCGCTGCCACGCGCCCAGGCGCTGCACCGCTACCTCGAGGCGAGCGCGTTGGCGTTCGCCGATCGCAACCGCTATGTCGGCGACAGCGACTTCGTGGACGTCCCGCTGCGGCAGTTGCTCTCCGACGGCTTCGCGGCTGAGCGGGCCTGCCAGATCGATCCAGCGAGGGCGCTCGTCAAGCCGGTGCCGCCGGGTGTCCCTGACGGCTCCTATGCCGGCTGCGCCAGCGCGGCGGCCGGCCGGTCGGCCGACTCGGGCCTGTCGACCACCCACCTGACGGTGGCCGACCGGTGGGGCAACGTGGTCGCCTACACGCTCACCATCGAGCAAACGGGCGGGAGCGGGATCGTCGTGCCCAATCGCGGGTTCCTGCTCAACAACGAGCTGACCGACTTCAACTTCACGCCGACTCAGGGCGACGCGCCAGACCCCAACCTGCCGGCGCCCGGCAAGCGGCCGCGTAGCTCGATGTCGCCCACGATTGTCCTCGAAGACGGGGCGCCGCTGCTCGCGCTCGGCTCGCCGGGCGGCTCGACCATCATCACGACGGTGCTGCAGACGCTGACCAACCGCCTCGATCTCGGGTACAGCCTCCCGGCCGCGATCGCTGCGCCACGGGCCACCCAGCGGAACACGGCGGCGGTGCAGGCTGAGCCGGCTTTCCGCGCCACTCCTGAGGCGGCGGAGCTGGCGGCACTGGGGCACGTGTTCGCGCCGAACCCGGAGATCGGGGCGGCGACGGGGGTGGAGTTCCTGCCCGACGGTCGGCTGCTCGCCGCGGCCGAGCCGGTGCGGCGGGGCGGTGGCAGCGCGGGCGTGGTGCAGCCGGCGGGTGGGGATCAGTAAGGATCAAGTAACGATCAGTACGGAAGGTGGCGGCCGGACGGGGTGCGCAGGTCGAGCTCGGCTGCGGCGGTCTTGGATTTGGGGCGCCGGATCTGGATCTGGCTCATCGTGGTCACCCGTGGCCCTATGCGGCGGCCGCGGCCGGCAGGCGGCGCGAGGCGTAGGGGGCGTGGGGGGCGGCTGCGCGCTGCGGGGGGATGATCTGGCGGTTGGGGAGCAGTTCGCCGGTGTCCTCGAACAGCACGACGCCGTTGCAGAGGAGGCTCCAGCCCTGGTCGAAGTGGCGGGCGACGACTCGGGCGGCGGCGTGGTCGGGGGCGTCGGCCGGGGGGCATGGAGCCTGGTGCTGGCACATGGCGTCTTCTCCGTCTCGGCTCGGCTGGTTCTGCCAAGTGCCGTTAGCTTCGCCGCCACGGGGACCCCGCCGCGTCGGGGCAAACCCCCGGGTTGGGGCACCCATATGGGGGTACCCAACCTCACGCACCCCTCCGCGATCTTGAGCCATTTTCAGTTTGGGAGCGCTCCCACTTGAAAAAAGCTCAAGATCGCGGAGGGTTGCGGAGGGTGCGGCTCTACAGCCGGGGGTCGACCGGCTCGGACTCGAGGGCGAGCACGGCGAAGACGCACTCGTGCACCCGCCACAGCGGCTCGCCGCGCCCGACGCGTTCTAGCGCCTCGATGCCGAGCGCGTACTCGCGCAGCGCGAGGGACCGCTTGTGGCCGAGGCTCCGCTGGCGCAGGCGATCGAGGTTCGCCGGCTCGGTGTAGTCGGGGCCGTAGATGATGCGGAGGTATTCGCGACCCCGGACCTTCAGACCCGGCTGGCGCAGCCCACGGCGCCCTCGGGAGAGGTTGTCCCACGGCTTGACGACCACGCCCTCGCCGCCGGCACCCGTGAGCTGCTCCCACCACGCCACCGCCGCCGCCTCGGAGTCGGGCGACGTCGTGTCAGCGACGAGGTGGGGGGTGGCGGACAGGAGGTCGGGGTCGTGGTCGGCGAGCCGGCTGGCGAGGGCGAGGTGCCAGCCGTGGTCGCGGCGGTGGTGGCTGGCGCCTTCGCTGGCCAGGAGCTGGAACGGCGCCAGCCGCAGACCGGACAGCCCGTCTGTCGGCCAGCAGTACCGCCGGTAGGCCGCGGTGAATCGCTCCGCGTTGCCGGCCCGTGCCCGCGTCTCGGCCAGCAGATCCGCCACGTCGAGCCCGCGCGCCGCGGCGCGGTCGAGCGCGTCGACGGCTGCGGGCAGCGCAGCTCGGGCGGCGGCGCCGACGGCGGCGTACTGGTGGCGCAGCAGGTCGCCCGCCTTCACGCTCCACGGCATCAGCTCGGCGTCGAGCAGCAGCCAGCCGGTGCTCAGCTCCTCCCACAGCCCGGCCCCACCGATCGCGTCCCGCAGCCGGCCGAGCAGCTGTGCGGTCAGGTCGGTCCGGAAGAAGGGGCGGCCGGTCCGCGTGTAGACGGCCCCTGTGGAGCCGTCGTCGACGCCGAACCGGTCGCGGGCGACCCGGCCGTCGCGGCAGACCACCACTGCCGCGCGGGATCCCATGTGCTTCTCCTCGCAGACAACCTGGCCCACCCCGTCGGACCGGTACGCCGAGAACGCCTCGGCCGGATGCTCGAGGACGTCCGGCTGCGCGGAGGTGGCAACCGGCGCCATCGTCGGCGGAAGGTAAAGGAGCCAGCGTGGATCGACCGCGAAGCGGCTCATGACCTCGAGCGCGGCCGCGGCGTTCTCCTCGCGGACGCTGACCCGGCCGTGGTGGCCGGTTTCGACGATGCGCTTGCCCAGAACGTCGGCGATGTCGAGCACGTCGGGCTCGCGCCGGACGCCGGGCGCCGCCGCTGCTGGCTCAGGCGCCTCTGCCGCCCGCGCTGCCTGCTCGGCCGGCGGGAACGGCTTGACCGGCTCGTACCACACGCGGTGCGCCGGCACCGACACCAGCTCGCGTTCGGGGTAGCGCAACGCGGTCAGCCGGCCGCCGAACACGCAGCCCGTGTCGAGGCACAGGGTGTTGTTGACCCACTCCGGCTCCGGCACGGGCGTGTGGCCGTAGAGGACCATGGCCCGGCCCCGGTAGTCGTCGGCCCACGGGTAGCGGACCGGGAGGCCGAACTCGTCGGTCTCGCCAGTGGTCTCGCCGTAGAGGGCGAAGTCGCGCACCCGCGACGAGGCGCGCCCGTGGTAGGCCTCCTTCAGGCCGGCATGCGCCACCACCAGCCGCCCGCCGTCGAGCACCAGGTGGGAGACGAGGTCGTAGCAGAATCGCGCCACCTGCTCGCGGAACTCCGGCGGCTCCCGATCGAGCTGCGCGAGCGACTCGGCCAAGCCGTGCGTCACCTGGACGTTGCGCCCCCGCAGCGCCCGGACCAGCTTGTTCTCGTGGTTTCCCGGCACGGCAACGGCGGCGTCCGCGCTGACCATGCCCATCGCCAGTCGCAGCACGCCCGGTGTGTCCGGACCACGGTCGACGAGGTCGCCGAGGAACACCACCCGGCGGCCCTCGGGATGGCCGGCGCCGATAGCCCGGCCGCGCTCATCGCGCTCGACCAGGTAGCCCAGCTCAGCGAGCAGCTCCTCCAGCTCGGCCCGGCATCCGTGCACATCGCCGATCACGTCGAACGGGCCAGTCTCCGCCCGGAAGTCGTTGCGCAGCCGGTCAAGGACGATCGTGGCCGCATCGATCTCCTCGACCGTGCGAAGCACGTGAACGTGCCGGAATCCCTCGCGGGCGAGCCCGCGCAGCCCCCGCCGCAACGCCTCACGCTGGCGGCGGATGACGTGTGGGCCGAAGTCCCGGTCGGGACGGGCCCGGTTGCGCGTGGCGCAGACACTCTCGGGAAGGTCGAGCACGATCGCCACGGGAAGGACGTCGTGCTCCCGGGCGAGCTGGACCAGCCGCTTGCGGTCGCCGGGCTGGACGTTCGTCGCGTCTACGACCGTGAGCCGACCGGCTGCCAGGCGCTTGCCGGCGATGTAGTAGAGGACGTCGAACCCGTCCGGAGTCGCCGACTGGTCGTTCTCGTCGTCGGCGACCAACCCACGGCAGAAGTCGCTGGAGAGCACCTGGGTGGGCCGGAAGTGCCGGCGCGCGAACGTCGACTTGCCGCAACCGGACACCCCGATGAGGGCGACGAGGGAGAGCTCTGGGATCGTCAGCGCGCTGATCGGCTCGCTCATGGGCCGGCGACCTCCTGCCGGGAGAACACGGCCAGCTGCGTGGGCGGGCCGACCTCCGGGTCGTCGGCGCCGACCGGCAGGAACCGCACGGCGTAGTCGTACGTCGCGCCCACCCGCTCGGCCCAGGCGCGGAACTCGGCCCGGGTCCACTCGAACCGGTGGTCGCGGTGCCGGAACGCCCCGGGCGCGAGCCAGTCAAAGCGGACGTTGTGCTCGACGTTGGGTGTCGTCACCACGACAGTGATCGGCCGGGCCGCGCCGAACACCGAGCGCTCGAGCGCGGGCAGCCGGGACGGGTCGACGTGCTCGATGACCTCCATCAGCACTGCGGCGTCGAGGCCGGCCAGCCGCTCGTCGCGGTAGGTGAGCGAGGACTGGAACAGCCGCAGCCGCTGCCGCCGGCTCTCGGGCAGCCGGTCCAGCCGCAGCCGGCGACCGGCCAGTTCGAGGGCGCGGAACGACACGTCGATGCCGATGATCTCGCTGAACGCAGGCTCCGCGAGAAGCGACGCGAGCAGCGCGCCCTCGCCGCAGCCGAGGTCGGCGACCCGGCCGGCGCCGGCCGACCGCAGGGTGGCCAGCACGGCGCCGCGGCGCTGCTCGGCGAGGGGCAGGGGCGGGTCGACGGCCAACGGGTCTTCGACCGCGTTGTCGAGCGCCTCGGCGTCGACGTCGTCGGCGTCGGCCAGCCGGGCCATGGCGGCGCGCGCGAGTTCGCGGCGGTGGGCGAGGTACCTGCGGGTGATGAGGTCGCGCTCCGGATGGTCGTGCAGCCAGCCCGCGCCAGCGCGGACCAGCTTGTCGACCTCGTCCGTGGTGACCCAGTAGTGCTTGCTGTCGTCGAGGACCGGCATCAGCACGTACAGGTGGTTGAGCGCGTCGGCCAGCCGCTGCTCGCCGGTCAGTCGCAGGTCGACATAGCGGGAGTTGCCCCAGTCGGGAACGTGCGGGTCGAGCGGCACACCCGCCGCCTCCACCGCCCACCCGAGCGGTTCGAACAGCCGCCGGGCGAGCTCGGCGCCGCCGCGGCACGGCAGCGCGGGCACGTGCGCCGCCAGCGGCAGCAGCCGGGCGGGGAGGTCGGGCCGGGCGTCGCAGCGACCCTGCATGGCCGTGCGGAACACCCGCCCGACCGCGACCGCGAGCAGGCTGGACGCGGCGTAGGGCCGGTCGTTGACGTACTGGCCGAGGACCCCGTCAGGCCCGCCTGGACGCCTGCGACCGCGGACCAACTCGACCGGGTCGACCGCCAGCATCAAGGCGGCCGTGCACCGCTCCTCAGTCGCCTCCGGGTAGAACACGTGCGCCCGGCCCGCCGTCAGGTCGAACGTCTGGAGCCGGTCCGGGTGCTTGTGGAGCAGAAAGCCGAGATCAGTCGCTGGTCGTGCCGTCGTCGTCAGGGTCAGGAGCACGGGCGACAGTCTGACGGACAAGCCGCGGGCGGAGCACGCGATTTGTCCGGGACCTTCCCGCCTGCCTAGACGCGGCGTTCCTCGGTGCCTCCGCCGAGTGCGGCCCAGACTTCCTGGACGTTCTGGAACTCCCGCCCATCGGACAGGTTCTGCAACCGCGCCAGGACGCCGCTTGGCGCCCCGTTGCGAAGCGCTGTGTCCAGGAGGATTTGGCGGTTGGCCGGGTAAACCTCCTTGCCGAGGTAGGCAGCCAGCTCGCTGCGTCCCGCTACGTCCGTTTGGGTCATGCCCGGGGAAGTCCCGCCGCCGGTCGCTGGATCAGCTGACCAGCTTCGGCAGCACGTCAGCGCCGAAGACCTTGATCCATTCTTCCTGGTTGCGCCCGACGTTGTGCAGGTAGAGCCGGTCGATGCCGAGATCGAGGAAGCGTTGGATCTCCGCGCGGTGAGCGTCCGGGTCGGCGGAGATCAGCATCCGGCCCTGGAAGTCGTCTGGTCGGACCAGTTTCGCCATCTGCTCGAAGTCGAACGGGGAGCGGATATCGGCCTTGGGGAATTTCATCCCGCCGTTAGGCCATTCGGCGAGCGCGTTGGTCATCGCCGCCTCGTCGGTGGGCGCCCAGGACAGGTGCAGTTGCAGGATTCGGGGCATGGTCGCCGGATCCTTGCCGGCCTCGCGGGCGCCCTCCTCGAACTTCGCGAAAAGGCCCGCGATCTTCTCCAGCGGCGCCCCGACGGTGATGATCCCGTCGCAGATCCGCCCGGTCCGCTTCGCTGTCACCGGGCCCGCCGTCGCCACATAGATCGGCGGCGGCGGGTCGGGCAGTGTCCACAGCCGCGTCGTCTCGAGCTTGAAGTGGCGCCCCTCGTGCTTGACGTCCTTGCCCGAGAAGAGCTTCTGGATGATCTCGATCGCTTCGAACATCCGCGTTATCCGCTCGGGGGCCTCCGGCCAGTACTCCGCGACGATGTGCTCGTTGAGCGCCTCGCCGGACCCCAGGCCGAGCCAGTGCCGCCCGGGGTACATCGCCTCCAACGTCGCCGACGCGTGCGCGATCACCGCCGGGTGGACACGGAACGACGGGCAGGTGACGCCGGGCCCCACGTCGCCCTGGGTGCGCTCCGCGATCGCCGCCATGACGCTCCACACGAACGACGCCTGCCCCTGCTGCGGCACCCACGGCTGGAAGTGGTCGGCCGCCATGACCCCCGAGAACCCGCGGCCCTCGGCCAGCTGGCAGTAACGCAGCACATCGGCTGGATGGAACTGCTCCAGCATCGCCGCGTAGCCGATCTGCGCCCTACCCATTTCTCGACCCTATGTCCATGACAGGGGCGGTGAAGTGATAGAGCAGCCCGGTCAGTGTCATGCCGCTGGTGATGTCGCCTCGACTGATCGCGGCACGGACCCCGGCCTGCGGCAGCCATTCCACGCGCTCGGCCTCCCAGGTGTCGACGGGTTCGCCGACGTACTCGGAGGCTGTCGCGCGGAAGAGGTGGAACCGCAGGTCAGAGGAGCCGATGGCGGGGTAGTAGGTGAGCAGGGGAGCGAGGTCGATCGGGCGCCACCCGGTCTCCTCGGTCGTCTCCCGGACGGCCGCGTTGACCGTGCTCTCACCCTCGTTGGCCCGCCCGGCCGGTATCTCCCAGCCCCAAGAGTCCGTGGCCCACCGGTGCCGCCACAGCAGCAGGATCGCGCCGTCCCCGGGGCGCACGACGACGGTGCCGACGGCCGCCACAGGGAACCGCACGACGTGCGCGTCGAACCTGGGGCCGCCGCCGGGCACCTCGACGTCGGCCAGGTGGAGGCCGAGCCAGGGACTCTCATAGACGCTGCGCTCACTGTGAATCGTCCACCGCATGACCCGTGACGCTACCGAACGGGAAGCGGGCGGACAGCGGACCCGCTCAGGACCGGTGAAGTTGGACCACGCGTGCGTCCTGCCGGAGCCGGCGCAGCGCGCGTTGCCGGGTGGGGCCGAGGCTGCCCTGCGGCATCTCCAGCACGGCGGCGATCTCTGCATAGCCCGCGTCGTCGTCCCGGCCCGCCAGCATCAGCCGCCGGAGGACACGCTGCTGACGCTCGGGGAGCCGGCCGATGGCCTCGTCCAGGACGGCCGCGCGCTCCTGCGCGAGCACGGGCTCAGCCGGGTCCGCGTCCATGGAAAGGTCGGCCAGGCGGGCGAACGGACCGGCCGGGTCGCTGACATCGGTGGGCACGTCTCTCTCGCGCCCGCGTATCGTTCGCAGGCACTCCCGGTGGCAGGTCGTGACCAGCCATGCGGGCAGCAGGTGCGGCGCCCTGATGCGGTCGAGGTACTGCACGCACCGGAGCCAGGTCACCTGGACGGCGTCGGCGGCGTCGGCGTCGCTGAGCCGGTGGGCGCGGGCCGTCCACCACAACAACGACGTGTACTGGCCCACCAGGCGGTGCCAAGCGCTCTCGTCTCCTTGCCGGGCGCGCTCGACCATGAGAGGGAGGGCGCTTGCCGCCGTGTCACCCGATAGTTCGGCCGGGTTGGCCCGAGCAGAGGTAGCCATCGTCAAGCCTCCAGGTTCGTGTATCAGCAGCCAGGCCGCCAGGATCTGCGAACCGGTATCGGGCTCGATACGGGGCAATCCCCCGTCCATGGACGGGGGATTAGGGGCAGCGCGCCACTGGCAGCGATGTTCGGCGGACCGTGGGGCAGGATGGCCCTGTGTCTGCCAATCGCGGCTCTTTGTGGTCCATCCGCTCCGAGAACTCGATCCTGTGCATCGGATCGAAGGGATCCGTGCTGTCCATCGGCTCGATCGGGTCGGTGTTGTCGATCGGCTCGATCGGGTCGGCCGCCTCGGCCTTCTCGATCGGCTCGGTCGCGAGTCTGGGCTCGATCATGTCAGCGTTGTCCCAGGGGTCCGTCATGTCCTGGCGGTCGCGCAAGGCGGTCATGGGCGGCGACCGCTCCCGCCCCTGAGCGAAGACATCGCTGCGATCTTGAGCTTTTTTGCTGATGGGAGCGCTCCCACGCGAAAATAGCTCAAGATCGCGAAGAGGGTCGCGAAGAGGGTCGCGAAGAGGGTCGCGAAGACGGTCGCGAAGACGGTCGCGATCAAGCCGGTCTCGGCACCCGGATCCGCGCGGCGCCTGCCTCGTCGCCCTCACGCCTGGGAGCGGGGTGCTCGACGAGCGCCACCACCCGGCTGGCCATGAAACGCGCCGTTCGCACGGGTGTGCCGCTCCTGGTCACCTCGGCGACCTCGACGAGCCCGCGCCCGGTGCTCACCTCGACTCTGCGGCCGGCGCGGGTGGCGGCGACCTCGTAGGTGCGGGTGCCTTCTCCGGCGTCGATGACGATCTCTACGCGGTCACCCTTCATACGGTGTAGAACACTCTGGCGGCCAGCACGCTTCCCCCGTCCGTCCGCGAAGTCGCAAGCGATCACCCGCGCGCGTCGCCCGTGCTACGGGTGCAAGGCAGCGCGCTCGGCGTGGCTCCACGGTCCGGGCGTGGTGCGGGGCAATACTGCAAAGGTGGTCATGAGATGCCACTGCTGTGGTCGTTGGCGTGTGCAGCTCGTCTGCTCCGACGCCCGTGGGCTGCTGCGCGTCTCTTATCGAGGCAGGCTCGTCGCATACTGCCGCACGGTCGACGAGGTGGCCCGGCACATCGACCTGGCGATGCTCGAGGAGATACCGGCCACGTCGGTCAGCGCCGCGCCGGCCGCGTCCTCGGTCCCGACCCAGCTCAAACGTCGGGCTCGGTGAGGTCGGCCAGCCAGTCGACCACCGCGGTCGAGTGCTCAGGCGCGACTGGCAGCTCGGCGCCATCGAGCGCGCGTTGCCACGACAGCGCGCGGCTGACCTTCGCCGCCCGCATGGCCAGCGTCGCCGAGCGCAGCAAGCCGGTCCGGTCGAGGTCGCTCGTCCACGGTTCCAAGTACGCGTCCCGCAGGCGGGCCAGCTCCGGTCCGCGCGCCGTGAGATCGAACTGGTTCGTCGCGACGTAGAGGGCCACGAGCAGGCTGCCGAACGGATGCGCGACGCTGGCGTCACCCCAGTCGAAGAACCGGAAACCGGCGCCATCGGAGAAGACGTTGCCGTCGGACAGGTCGTCGTGCTGCACCGAAGCCCGCAGCCCGTCGGCAGCCAGCTCGGCGCACCATTGGGCGTACTCCGGCGCCAACTCGCTCCCATCGCCTGAGGTCCGGCGCGCCGGCCATCGTCTCGCGCAGCGTCAGGCCGCCGTCCGGGCTCAGCAGCCACCCGCGGGCGGTGTGGACGGCCAGCGGAGGGAGCATCGCGTCGGGTGCCCAAGCGGCGAGGGCGGCGACCAGCGCGGGCTCGTACGCAGCGGCCGGGATGTTGGCCTTGAACCAGACCCAGCCGGCGCGAGTCGGCGCCCGCAGCACGACCGACCAGGGCCGCACCCGAACCCGCTCGACCGGGCCCGTCCGCGCCAAGCCGAGCGCCGCCTGCCGGTCGCGGATCCAGGCGTGGGCGGCGGCCTCCCAGACCGGGTCGAGCCAGTTGCTGCCCGTTGTCGGCGCCGGCACCCCGCCACCGTAAGAGCCTGTTGGCAAACCCATCGTCGATCAGGGAGCGGCGCATCCGCGCCCGGCTGGCAAGGCGGAGGAAGGAGGCGCACTGGGTTTGTGCGTCGACTGACGACAACGCCGCCAGGCG
>Ga0184623_10000881_pt1 | contig 13029 bp, 10 predicted proteins | sample PLM1_100_b1_FD_133138 | JGI IMG/M metagenome (GOLD analysis project Ga0184623, IMG submission 133138) | Groundwater sediment microbial communities from an aquifer in East River, Colorado, USA - PLM1_100_b1 | ecosystem: Environmental > Terrestrial > Soil > Riparian zone | place: USA: East River...
GAGCGTCGGGGTCAGGTCTTGCAATCGCGCTCGGGTGTTGCAATGCAAGACCTGACCCTGATCCCCGGGTGGAACGACGGCCCAGAAGAAGGCCCCCGGCCGCAAGGGCGGAAAGGCGAGCTCGGGCAAACGCTAGCCCGCGCTCCGTAGCGGACCGACCGCGCGTTCCAGACGCGCCGGTGTGAGCTTGTGAAGATGCGGGTGTGGACAAGAAACAGCGACTTGATCCGGCGGAGGCCGACGCGCGTGCGGTCGTGCTCGTTGAAGGGACCAGCGACCAGTGCGCGCTCGAGGCGCTCGCTGAGCGCCGTGGTCGGAGCCTCCACGCCGAGGGCATCTCGGTCGTGGCAATGGGGGGCGCGCAGGGAATCGGACGCTTCCTGGATCTGTTCGGCCCTCAGGGGCTCGACGCCAGGCTGGCGGGCCTCTGTGATGTTGCAGAGGAGGGCGACTTCCGGCGCGGTCTCGAGCGGGCCGGCTTCGGCTCGCACCTCACTCGTGCGGATATGGAACGACTGGGTTTCTACGTGTGCGTCGCAGACCTGGAGGACGAACTGATCCGCGCTCTCGGTGCCGCCTCCGTGGAGCAAGTCATTGACACTCAGGGAGACCTTGGATCCTTCCGCACCCTTCAGAAGCAGCCTGCATGGCAAGGACGGAGCAACGAGGAGCAGCTTCGGCGCTTCATGGGCAGCGGCGGCAGCCGGAAGATCCGATACGCGCGGTTGCTCGTCCAGGCGCTTGATCTGACCCGAGTGCCTCGGCCGCTCGACCGGGTACTCGCCCATGTGTGAACCTCAGCGACCGGTGAACGGCTTGCGCACGTCCGGTTCAGTGGAGGGAACCTTTCGTTGCGCAAACCCGGTGACGATCGCCGCCAGCCCGCTAAACGCTAGCTAACAGCCGACCCGCGTCACGGCTCCTCGACCATCGCGCTGCCGCCGCCGCGGCGAGTCGGCTCGGCCGCGGCAAGAACACGGCCGTCCGCGAGGAACTCGAGGCCGGTGGCGGCGCCGATCTCGGCTGTCGACGAAAAGACGTGCCCGTACTCCGCGGCGAGCGCCCGTCCCTCGGGCGAGTCCGAGAATGCGGGCTCCGCCACGGTCGTCGTTGTGTTGCGCTGGCTCGCCCGCGCCGCGGCGATCGCCTCGGGCAGCGACGCGCCGAGATCGAGTCGATCGACGAGGATCTGGAGCACGACCGTGATGATCGTCGAGCCCCCGGGGGAGCCCAGCGCCAGGAGCGGCTCGCCGTCGCCCAGCACGATCGTCGGGCTCATCGAACTGCGCGGCCGCTTGCCGCCCTCCACGCGATTCGGGTGCGTGAGCGAGTCGAAGTTGAAGTCGGTCAGCTCGTTGTTGAGGAGGAAGCCCCAGCCGGGCACGACGACGCCGTTCCCGCCCGTCGACTCGATCGTGAACGTGTAGGAGACGACATTGCCCCACCGGTCCGAGACGGTCAGGTGCGTCGTCGTCTCCGACTGCGTCGCGGTCGCCGCCGCCTCGCCCGCCGTGTCGTACGGGTGCGGGTTCCCGGGGGGAACCGGGCTCGCCGCGGCGTGATCCGGGTCGATGAGCTCGCGTCGCTCGGCGGCGAACTCGTCCGAGAGGAGGCCGGTAAGGGGGACGTCGAAGAAGTCGGAGTCGGCCAGGTAAGCGTTCCGATCAGCGAACGAGAACCGGGACGCCTCGAGGAACAGGTGCAGAGCTTGCGTGCGGTCGGCCGCGTCGAGGTCGAAGCCCTCGAGGATGTTCAGCGCTTCGCCGACGGTCGAGCCCCCGCTGGACGGCGGGCCCATGCCGTAGACGTCGAGCCCGCGGTAGCCGACCCGCGTCGGCGGACGCTCTGGCGCCGCGTACGCCTTGACGTCCCGCATCGTCATCACGCCGGAGCGCCAAGTGTGGTTGGCGTCGGGGGCAATCGGCGGGTCCTGCACCGCCTCGACCATCGCATCCGCGATAGCGCCTCGATAGAAGCCCTTCGTGCCGAGCTTCGCGATGCGCTCGTACGCACGCGCCAGATCGGGGTTGCGCAGCACGGTCCCGACGTCCCGCGGCGTGCCGTCGGCATCGAGGTACAACGCTTCCGTCGAAGGCACGTCGTCGAAGAAGTCCACGTTCGGCTGCGTCTGGCTGAAGAACGTCTGGTCGACGACGAAGCCGTTTCGAGCGATCCGGATCGCCGGCTGGAGTGCCTGTGCCAAGGACATCTTGCCGTAGCGCCGCAGGGCGACGTCCCAGCTGCGCACGGTTCCCGGCACGCCGGCGGAGAGGCCGCTGAAGCGGGCGTCGTTGAACGGCAGCGCTCTGCCTTCCTCGAAGAATGAGTCGGGTTGCATCGCGGCCGGTGCCTTCTCGCGGCCGTCGATCGTGGTGACTTCTCCGCTGCCTGTGCGGATGACCATGAACCCGCCACCGCCGATGCCGCAGGAGAAAGGCTCGGTGACGCCGAGCACGGCCGCGGCGACGACGGCTGCGTCGATCGCGTTCGCCCCGTTGCGGAGCGCTTCCACGGCCACCTGGGTCGCGAGTACATCGACAGTGGCGGCGGCTCCGCCGCGTCCGATTGCGGTCGGCTCCTTCGCGGGCTCGACTGAGCCCGCGGTAGCCGCGACCGGAACGGCGAGCACCATGAGCGCCGCGATCAACGCAAAGAACGGACGAATCCAGAGACCCTTCACGAGGCCCCCTCCTCCCTCGGCTGGCGATGCTTGTAACCCCGACGCGATCGTAGCGTCGTTGTACGCTCGCCGCGTCAGCTGACCGAAACGGAAAGCAGGTGATCGACCACGTGGCCGTGAACGTGACGGACATCGATGCTGGGCGAGCGGTTCTATGGCGCGGCACTGAAGCCACTCGGCTACTCGCTCCTGTTTGAGATGGGCGAGTTCCTCGGTTTCGGCGAGGGCGAGGTGCCGAACTTCGGCGTCGTGCGCCGAGCGCCGGTGGGTGGCGCGGACGTCGCCTTCAGCGCCTTTGATCGAGCTTCTGTCGACGCCTTTCATGAAGCGGCAATAGGACCCGGCGGCCAGGACAACGGCCCGCCGGGCGTCCGTGCGCACTATCACCCGAGCTACTACGCGGCCTATGTTCACGACGCCGACGGCAACAACATCGAGGCGGTCTGCCACACGCCGGTCTGACGGTTCGGCGACAATCCTCGCGAAGCCCGGATCGAGGACTGGGATGGCGGCTGCGGGGATCGCCCTCTTCTAGTGGGACCGACGACGGCGGTTAGCGCAACGCCAAGCGAGGTGGAGGCGGCGGGAATCGAACCCGCGTCCGCAATCGCACCGAGAAGAACGTCTACAAGCTTGTCCTGCGCTTGAGTTTCGCCCGGCGGCCGGTTCGCAGGCGACCTACCGACGGGCTAGCCATCCTTTGAGGGTCCCGCCTCGGGCGATTGGCTCTCCCTCGGCGGCGAGCCCGTTCGTTGACGCCGGGATTCCGATCCACGGGCCGAGATCGGAGCCGACGCGCTACCTAAGCAGCGAGTGCGAGGTTCTTATCCGCACTTACGTTGTTCCCGGTTGTTTTACGAGGCCGACCGGGGACCTCGGCTTGCAGCCCTTCCGGAGAACCGACCACGTCGAAACCAGGTCGCCCCCAGACAGGAAAAATTATAGCCGCTGGTTAACGGCTCCGTTCCTTCAGCGCCCGCTCGATCTGGCGGCGCGCATCGCGCTCGGCGAGGTCGCGGCGCTTGTCCCGCGTCTCCTTCCCTTTTGCGAGCGCGAGCTCGACCTTGACCCGCCCGTCCTTGAAGTACATTCGCGTGGGGACGAGCGTGAGCCCGCGCTCCCGCACCTTCCCGAAGAGCGAGTCGATCTCCCGGCGGTGAAGAAGCAGCTTCCGGTCGCGCTCGGGCTCGTGAGCGCCGACCGAGCCTTGGGCGTACTCGCCGATGTGGGCGCCGACGAGGAAGACCTCGCCCTCGCGCACGTCTGCGAACGCCCGGTCGAGCGAGACGCCGCCCCCGCGCAGCGACTTCACCTCGGTGCCGGTCAGCGCGATGCCGGCCTCGAGCCGCTCGAGCAGGTGGTACTCGTGCCGCGCCCGCCGATTGTCCGCGATGAGCTTTGTGCCGGTCGCCCGTGCCACACCTGAAGAGGACCATAAATTCGCCGAGCCGGGTGCGCTTTCGTCCACCTCTCCGGCGAACTTTCCGCTTCCGCGTACGGCCTACCGGTGAGGTTTCGGTCTACTCGCGCCCCGTGCTCGGCGCAAACGGCAACCTAAAGGACAGGTCCGAGACGTTCAAGGGGTCGAGCAACAGCATGTCCGCAAAGAGCGGACTTTCCTTTCAGTCCGCGAGCTCGAGGGCGACCTTGCCCTCGGTCTTCTCGATCCGCTCGACGCGTACGCGAATCGGATCGCCGAGCCGGTAGGCCGAGCCGCTGCGCCGGCCGACGAGAGCGGTGCCGAGCGGGTCGAGCTCGTAGTAGTCGCCGGGCATTCGGCGCGCGGGGAGATAGCCCTCGAAGACGCCGTCGAAGCGGACGAAGACTCCCGAGCCGATCGCGCCCACGATCTCGCCCTCGAAGGCCGCATCCCAGCCCGCCTCGAACAGGCGGCGCTCGAGCAGCCAGGCGAGGCACAGCGCATCGGCCCGGTACTCGATCTGCGCGGCCTCGCGCTCCCGCTCGGACGCCCATTCGGCCAAGTCGTCGAGCGCCTCCGGGGGTGCCGTGTCCTCGAGGCCGAGCTCACGCAGGAGCGCGCGATGGCACACAAGGTCGGGATAGCGGCGGATGGGTGACGTGAAATGGCAGTACGCTCGGCTCGCCAGGCCGGAATGACCGAGGTTTCGCGGGTCGTAGCGAGCCTGCTTCAGCGAGCGGAGGACGAGGGCGGGAAAAGCCTCGCCACCCCGCCCCGACTCCTTCGCATACTTCGAGATCCGAGTGCTGATCCGGGCAACGAGGCGGGCGGCCTCGCCGGGCGTCAAGCGCTCCGGTGCGGGCGGTGTCGGCAACTCGAGCGCCGCGAGCTTGGCCAGGAGGAGCTCGACCGCCTGCGGATCGGGCCGCTCGTGCACGCGGTAGAGCGTGTCGCTCCCGCGCCCACTGAGAAAGCGGGCCACGGCCTCGTTGGCGAGGATCATGAGCTCTTCGACGAGCGCGTGCGCATGGGGCTCGGCTTCGATCCAGGCGCGCTCGACGCCGCCTCCGCCGTCGAAGGCGAAGGAGATCTCGCCCGTCTCGATCTCGAGCGCACCCCGACGATAGCGCCGGCGGCGCAGGTCGAGGGCGAGACGCTCGGCGAGGAGAAGGCCTTCGGTCAGCTCCTCCCCCGCCCGTTCCCGCCCGGCCAGAATCCCCTCTGCGAGCCCGTAGGTGAGCCGCTCGCGGCTGCGGATCAGGCTGCGGTAGAACACCGGTTCGCCGAGGTCGAGGGCCCCGTCGAACGGGAGCTCGACCGTGACACAGCGACGGTCTTGATGGGGCCGCAGGCTGCAAAGGTCGTTCGACAGCTCCTCGGGCAACATGGGCTCGACGAGCCCGGGCACGTAGACGGAGAACGAGCGGTCGGCGGCGTCCCGGTCGAGAGCCGCCCCTGCCGGCAGGTGATGGGCGACGTCGGCGATGTGCACCCAGGCGCGCAGCCCGTCTCCGTCGCGCGCCACGCTGATCGCGTCGTCGAAGTCCCTCGCGCCTTCGGGGTCGATCGTGAATACGGGCAGGCCACGAAGGTCGACACGGCCCGCGTCTTCCCCCCCAGGCTCGGGCACAGGCGGATGGGAACGCCGAACCCCCGAGTGCCAGAGGAGCCCTTCCAGTACCGACTCGATTGCATCGGCTCGACCGAGCACCCTTTCGACTCGGGCGCGACCCCGGCCGAGTCGAAGTACCACGAGGTCGCCGACCGATGCCTCCCCGGCACCCTTCCGGTCGACGACAACGGGCACACCGCCCTCGAAGTACGGCTCGCCGACGAGGAGCTTGCCGCGGCGGGCGAGCTCGCAGACGGCTAAATCCACTACGGGGTGTTGAGGAGCGCCCCGGCGGCGGCGTTCAGCGCTTCGTCCCGGCGCGTGAGCGGGCGGTCGAACGCCCTCACCTGGGGGCGCACCCCCCGTTCGCTGAGGTCGACGCCCGACGGGGTGAGGTACGTCGCCGTGGTCAGCTTCAGCGCCGAGCCGTTCCAGAACGGCTTGATCGACTGCACGGACGCCTTCCCGAACGTGTGCCGGCCGACGACGACGGCGCGCTCATGGTCCTGGAACGCCGCCGCGACGATCTCGGCCGCGCTCGCGCTGGCGCCGTTGACGAGGACGACCAGGGGCAGCTTTGGCTGGGCTGCCCGGCCGCTCACCTCGTAGACGACCTGTTCCTGGTGCAGGCCCGCAGTCGTGCAGACGACGCCCTTCTTCAGAAAGATCGAGACGGTGCGCACCGCCTGAGCGAGCAGGCCCCCGGGGTTGTCGCGGAGATCGAGAACGAGCCCCGAGGCGCCGCGCGCGACGAGCCGCTCCGTCGCTTCGCGCAGCCGCGTCGACGTGTCCGCGCGGAAGGCCAGCAAGCGCGCGTGCGCGAACTTCGTGCCGCGATACGTGAAGAGCCGGGTGCGGAGCGACGGAACGGCGATCTCCTGCCGCATCACCGTGAAGTGCTTCACGATCTTGTTGGGGCGGCGGATCGTCAGGCGGACGAAGGTGCCCTTCTCGCCCTTGATGAACGTGAGCGACTGCTGAAACGAGAGCGTCCCCGCCTGCCGTCCGTCGATGCGGACGATGACGTCCCCCGGGCGAATTCCCGCCTGCTGAGCAGGGCCCTTGAGCGCGGACGTGACGAGCAGACCGGCGCGGGCCGGTTCCACGGTGAGCCCGACCCCGAGATAGCTCTTCGCCGTGCGGTTCCGCAGTGAGTCGTACTCCGAGGCCGTCAGGTAATCGGTGCTCGGATCGCCTAGAGCCTCGAGGATGCCGTCGACGGTGGGCACCGCGAGAACCTTCGGGCTGACGGAGCGGTAATACGAGTCGGCCAGCTCACGCCGGACCTCGTCGATGAGAGGCGGCTGCCTGTTGCTCGGGGCGGCGCGAGGCGGCGCCGCAGCAGTCACCGTCGCGCTCTCGGGCGCCTGCGTGCGGGTCAGGAAGAGCCCAAGGAAGAAGGCTCCTGCGAGCAGGACCGCGACCCCGGCGATGCCTCCCGCGCGTCTCATGTGCCGCGAAGGCTGAGTATAAGCGGGGTCAGGCTAGACGCGGAGAAAGCGGCGAAGCGTGACGCCCGAGCCCGCCGCGCCGATGAGCAGGCTGAGGCCGATCAGGATGAGGGCGGTGAGCGGGAACGCGAGCGCGTCTGCGTCCTCGCGGGCCTGGTCGAGCACGGGGATCGTGTCGAACGCCACCTCCTTCGCCACGAGCAAGAGGACGACGGCGACGAGCGAGCCGACGAGGCCGCAGATGACGCCTTCGAGTATGAAGGGCCCGCGAACGAACCAGTTCGTCGCGCCGACGAGCTTCATCACCTCGATCTCCCGTCGGCGGGCGTAGATCGAGAGCCGGATCGTGTTCGCGATCAGGATGGTCGAGGCCACGAGCAGCAGGAGGCTCCCGATCAGGATGATGATCCCGAGCACCTTGGCGACGAGCAGGACCCGCTCGGTCGTCTCCGCCTCGTACGTCACGTTGTCAACACCGACGGGGACGGGCTCGAGCCTGTCGGCGATCGCGCTCACCTGGTTGGCGTCCTTCGGGACGACGGTGAAGGCGTGGCCGAACGGGTTCGAGGTGAGGTTCCTCGTCAGCTCGGGCGCTCGCTTCTTCATGATCTCGAGCGCCTGCTCTTTGGAGACGAACTGGACAACCTTGACGTCAGGGTCGGCCTCGAGGCGAGCCCGCACTGCGTTCAGCTGCTGCTCGCTCGCCGTCTGGTCGAAGAAGACCTTCACGACGACGCCCTCCTTGACTTTGCCCGTGTAGGAGTTCACCCACGAGCCGAGCGCGACCACGAGCCCGAAAAGGAACATCGCGATGAGGACCGTGAGGGTGGCCGCGACCGTGGTCGAGACGTTGGTCGTCAGCGAGCGAGCCGCCTCGCTGAGGAACATCTTCAGGCGCATTACGTGGCGTAGCCTCCGCGGCGCTCGTCGCGGATGACCACGCCGTCGTCGAGGGCGAGCACGCGTTTGCGCATCTTGTCCACCATCTCGCGGTCGTGCGTGGCCATGACCACCGTCGTGCCGGTGCGGTTGATCCGGTAGAGGAGCTGCATGATCCCCACCGACGTGTCCGGGTCGAGGTTCCCCGTCGGCTCGTCGCAGATGAGGAGCGGCGGATGGTTCACGAAAGCGCGCGCGATCGAGACGCGCTGCTGCTCGCCGCCCGAGAGCTCGTCGGGAAAGGAGCTCATCTTCGCGGAGAGGCCAACGAGGCCGAGCGTCTCCGGCACCTTGGCCCGAATCGCGCGCTGGGACTCACCCTGCACCTTGAGCGCGTAGGCGACGTTCTCGAACGCCGTCCGGTTCGGGAGCAGCTTGAAGTCCTGGAAGACACAGCCCATGTTGCGCCGGAGCTGGGGCACCCTGGAGCGCTTGAGCCGCTGGAGCTCACGCCCGCCGACGATGATCTTCCCCCTGGTCGGCTCGAGCTCCTTGAGCAGGAGCCGCATGATCGTGGACTTCCCCGAGCCAGACGGGCCGACGACGAACACGAACTCACCCTTTTCGATGACGAGCGAGACCTCGCGGAGCGCGACGACGTTCGGCTCGTAGATCTTCGTCACGCCCTCGAAGACGATCATGGGCGTGCCGGTCGCGGGGACAGGAGCCGACGGGCCCGCGTCCTCGTCTACCGACGCGACGTCGTCGTTCGTCGTCTCGTCAAGCTGCTGTTCGAGGTCCGTTTCAGGCACCGGGAAAAGGGGGGCGCCGGGCCGTCGGCGCGCCGGTTCTGGGGCTAGCGGGGGAGTCTAGCGCAAGGCCAGGGCGGCTTCGACCCCCTATCTCTTCTTAGGCCACCGTGCCCGCCGCCTTGGCGAGCAAGTAGGCCTGGATGAACGGATCGAGGTTGCCGTCGAGGACCCCCTGCGCGTTTCCCTCCTCCACCTCGGTTCGATGGTCCTTGACCAGCTGGTAGGGATGGAGGACGTAGCTGCGGATCTGGCTCCCGAAGTCGGTGTCCTGGACGACGCCACGCTCGCGGGCGAGCTCGGCCTCGCGTTTTTCCTCTTCATGCTCGGCGAGGCGGCTCTTGAGGATGCGCATGGCGGTCTGGCGATTCGAAAGCTGCGAGCGCTCGTTCTGGCACTGGACGACGATCCCCGTCGGGACGTGTGTGATGCGGACGGCCGAGTCGGTCTTGTTCACGTGCTGGCCCCCGGCGCCGCTCGCACGGTACGTGTCGATCCGCAGGTCGGCTTCGTCGAGCTCGATCTCGGCCTCCTCGGAGACGAGCGGGCTCACGATCACCTGGGCGAAGCTCGTGTGCCGGCGGTGCGCCTGATCGAACGGTGAGAGCCGGACAAGCCGGTGGACGCCTCGCTCGGCCTTGAGCGTCCCGTAGGCGTTCTCGCCGAGGACGGTGAAGGTCGCCGACTTGATTCCGGCTTCCTCGCCGGGCGAGACCTCGAGCACCTCGGTCTTGAAGCCCCGGTCCGCAGCCCAGCGTAGGTACATGCGGAGCAGGATTTCGGCCCAGTCCTGCGCGTCCGTGCCGCCCGTGCCGGCGTGGATCGAGACGACGGCGTCGCCGGCGTCGTACTCGCCCGTGAAGAGCGCGTCCTCTTGCAAGCGGTCAAGCTGATGCTTGAGCGCCTGGACGGTGGCGGACACCTCGTCCAGCTCTCCGTCGTCGGCGGCTAGCTGCGCGAGCTCGGCCAGGTCGGCATGCTCACGGCTCAGCTCCTCGTAGCGCTCGAGCCGGCGGCTGAGCCGCGCATGCTCGGAGGAGATCTTCGCAGCCCGCTTCTGGTCGTCCCAGAAGCCGGGCCGGCTCAGCTCCTCCTCGAGCCCGGCTACGCGCGCCCGCAGGGCATCGGGGTCAAAGGTAATCACGGACCCAGGCAAGCTGGGTCCCGATCTCCTCGAGCTCCCGTTCCACTGCGGCGCGCTCAGCCACGGCTAGGCCCCATGGCATTTCTTGTACTTCTTGCCCGAGCCGCACGGGCACGGGTCGTTGCGGCCGACCTTGTCCCAGTCGGACGCAACCCGCTGGCCTGTCGAGACGGTCGTTGCCGCGCCTGTCCGCGCGCCGGCCATCGCGCTTCTGGCCGCCGGGGTGCCGGCCCCGGCACCGGCACCGGCCGCGAGGATCGACTCCGAGCCTGCAACCGACTCGTGCTCGTAGACAAGCCCGCCGTTGCCTCCGGGCTCCGTTGGTCCCGCTGGCACGAGTTGCCCCGCAGCGTCCTCAGGCTGCTCGATCTGCACGTGGAAGAGGTAGCGCACGACTTCCTCGTGGATGATCGCGCCGAGCTCCTCGAACATCGCGTGCCCCTCGGCGCGGTACTCGACGAGCGGGTCCTTCTGCGCCATCGCGCGCAGATGAATGCCGTCGCGCAGGTAATCCATCGACTCGAGGTGCTCGCGCCAGCGCAGATCGACGACTTGGAGAATGAGGTAGCGCTCGATCTCGCGCATGAGCTCGGCGCCGAACTCCTCCTCCCGGTGCTCGTAGGCAGCCCGCGCGTCGTCCTGGAAGTCCTCGATCAGATCCTCGCGCGTGATCGAGCCATGGTCGATCTCCTCGGGCTTGACCTCGGTGTCGTAGATCGTCGCCATCTCCGTGAAGAGTGAGTCGAGATCCCATTCCTCCGCGTATTCGGACGCGGTGTGCGAGAGCACGGTGCGCTCGATCAGCTCGTCGATCCACTCGATGATGTCCTCCGAGAGGTCTTCGCCGTTGAGGACGCGCCGGCGCTGTTCGTAGATCACCTGTCGCTGCACGTTCATGACGTCGTCGTACTTGAGGACGTTCTTGCGCGCGACGAAGTGCTGCTCCTCGACCTTCTTCTGGGCGTTCTCGATCTGCTTCGAGAGGATGCCCTTCTCCATGGGCTCGTCGTCCGGGAGGTTGAAGCGGTCCATGATCTTGAAGATCCGGTCGCCGGCGAAGAGGCGCACGAGGTCGTCCTGGGCGGAGAGGTAGAAGCGCGACTCGCCCGGGTCTCCCTGGCGCCCTGAGCGCCCGCGCAGCTGGTTGTCGATCCGGCGCGCCTCGTGGCGCTCGGTGCCGAGCACGTAGAGGCCGCCGAGGTCGACCACGCCCTCGCCGAGCTTGATGTCGACGCCGCGGCCGGCCATGTTCGTCGCGATCGTGACCGCGCCCGGCTGGCCTGCCTCGGCGATGATCCCGGCCTCGCGCTCGTGCTGCTTCGCGTTCAGGACGTTGTGCGGGACGCCCTGGCGCTCGAGCAGCCGCGAGAGGTGCTCGGACACCTCGACCGAGATCGAGCCGACGAGCACGGGCTGTCCTTCCTCGTGCCGCTCGCGGATGTCCTCGACGACGGCGCCCCACTTCGCTTCCTTCGTCTTGTAGATGAGGTCGTCGCGGTCGTCGCGGGCGACGGGGACGTTCGTCGGGATCTCGATGACGGCGAGCCCGTAGATCTCCTGGAACTCCTTCTCCTCGGTCTTCGCCGTGCCGGTCATGCCGGCGAGCTTGTCGTAGAGGCGAAAGTAGTTCTGGAGCGTGATCGTCGCCAGCGTGACGTGCTCCTCCTTGATCGCCACGCCCTCCTTCGCCTCGACGGCCTGGTGGAGCCCCTCCGACCAGCGGCGGCCCTCCATGATCCGGCCGGTGAACTCGTCGACGATCTTCACCTCGCCGTCGACGACGACGTAGTCGACATCGCGCTGGTAGAGCGACTGCGCCTTGAGCCCCTGGATCAGGTGGTTGACGAGCTGCGCGTTCCGCGGGTCGTAGAGGTTCTCGAGCCCGAGGGCGCGCTCGATCGTCTCGATCGCGCTCTCGCGCGGCGAGACCGTCTTGAACTTCTCGTCGAACTCGTAGTCGGCGTCGTCCTCCGGCTTTTCCATCCCCTTGGGCACGAACTTCGCCGGAACTCCCTTGAGCGTGCGCACGATGCGGGCGAAGTCGTAGTACGTCCGAGCGGCCACCTCAGGCTCGCCGGAGATGATGAGCGGCGTCCGCGCCTCGTCGATCAGGATCGAGTCGACCTCGTCGACGATCGCGTACCTGTGGGCGCGCTGCACCGTCGCCTCGAGCGACGTCGCCATGTTGTCGCGGAGGTAGTCGAACCCGAATTCCGAGTTCGTCCCGTAGGTGATGTCTGCCGCGTAGGCCTCCTTCCGCGCGGCGAACGGCATCATGTTCTCGATGAAGGAGGTGCGCAGGCCGAGCTTCTCGTAGACCGGCCCGACCCAGTGCGCATCGCGCTTGGCGAGGTAGTCGTTGACCGTCACGAGGTGGGCGTTCTGGCCCCCGAGCGCGTTCAGGTAGAGCGGCTGGACCGCCACGAACGTCTTCCCCTCGCCCGTCTTCATCTCGGCGATGTCGCCCTCGTGCAGGACGATGCCGCCCATCAGCTGGACGTCGAAGAGACGCACGCCGAGCGTCCGCTTGAACGCCTCGCGGACGGCGGCGTACGCGTCGAAGATCACGTCTTCGAGCTCGGCCCCGTTCTCGAGCTGCTGCCTGAATTCCGCGGTCTTGCCGGCGAGCTCGGCGTCGGAAAGGCGCTCGTAGTCGGGCTCGAGCGTCGTGATGTAAGCCGCCTGCTGGGCGAGCCTCTTGACGCGGCGCCCCTCGCCCACGCGAAGGACGCGCTCGAACGATCCGTAGTTCTGGGCCATTAGTTCAGGTTACCGATCCTCAGAGTGGGTCAACCGTGACTTCCCAGAGCGTGCCTTCGAGCCGGTTCCCGCGCAGGACGTAGCTCTCGTGGCGGCCCGCCGCGAGCCGCGTCAACGCAGCGACTCCGGCCACGCCCGGTCGCCCGTCGACGATCAGCTCCGCCTCTCCGTCGCTCATGGTCAGCACGATCTCCTCGCCCTCTTGATCGGCAGGGAGCTCTGCAACCTCAATCCGCACGGCCCCGACAGCCCAGACGTCGCCCTCGCGCCGGAA
>Ga0184623_10000882_pt1 | contig 13028 bp, 10 predicted proteins | sample PLM1_100_b1_FD_133138 | JGI IMG/M metagenome (GOLD analysis project Ga0184623, IMG submission 133138) | Groundwater sediment microbial communities from an aquifer in East River, Colorado, USA - PLM1_100_b1 | ecosystem: Environmental > Terrestrial > Soil > Riparian zone | place: USA: East River...
CGTCCTTCATTGCAGGCTTCCTCCGCTGCGAGTCGTGATGGGTACGACCCTCATGCTAGGGAGCCGCCGCGCCGGCGGCTTCTCCGAAACTGCTCGGTCGTGACCTGGGACCGGCTAGCCCTGACGTATGCCGCGTTCCTCGGGACGGGCCAGCAGCTCGCGATCGAAGGCCGGCTTCAGACGCGCAGCTGGGATGTGCCCAGTGCGGCGTTTGTGCGGGAGAATTGGTCGGGGCGGCCGGATTTGAACCGACGACCACCAGTCCCCCAGACTGGTGCGCTACCAGACTGCGCCACGCCCCGACAGGCGGCCCAGTCTAGCACCCGCGGCTCGGCCGGCCGGCCGCAACCCTAGCCGCGCCGGAACTCGATCTGGCGCTCAGTGCCCGCGAACAGGCGCTGGATGTTGTCGATGTGGAAGAGCCAGATCAGCCCGGCCGCACCGACCGCGTAGCCCGCGTAGAGGAGCGGCAGCTGGAACAAGACGACCGTGACGATGATTACGACCGCGGCGAACGCCGTCGCGGTCAGGGACGCCACGGACGAATAGCGGGTCGTGAACAGCACGACGGCGAAGACCGGGATCGTCAGCAGCGCGGCGAGCGGGTGCAGGACGATCAGGCCGCCGAAGCCGGGCGCGATCCCGCGCCCGCCGGAGAAGCCGATGAACGGCGATCGGCTGTGGCCGACGATCGCGGCCAGGGCGGCGAGGATCTGCAGCCCTAGACCGCCACCGACGAGAAACGCGATCAGGACGGCCACGATCCCTTTGAGCACGTCGAGGAGCCCCGACGCGGCCGCGGCACGTGGGCCGAGGGCCCGCATGACGTTCGCGCCGCCCGTCCGGCCGCTGCCGATCGTCCGCGGGTCCGTCCCGCCGGTCACCCGCGCGATGACGACGCCCCACGGAATGCCGCCGATCACGTACGCCGCCACGATCACGAGGGCGTCGACCACGGCTTCCTGGAGTGTCATCGGTCGCGAGTATACCGACGGGAAATCGGCCGAATCGACCTGACCCGGGAACCAGGAGCGCGGCTCTCAGCCTTCGACGGCCTCGACGAGCCGATCCGGCCTGCCCCTGAACCATGCCCGCCGCTCGGGCTCGGTCAGGACCTCCTCCACGAGTTCTGTCAGGCGGCGGTTCACGGGGGCCGCTACGCCCAGCCGTTCCGCGTTTTGGGCGACCGCGCCGTTCAGCCATTGGACCTCGGACGGCCCGGTCCCCGAATTGGCCTGAATCCGCAGTGACGGGTCCTTTCGGCCGCGCGCTCCGCCGATGATGCGTCGCATGATCGGCCGGGCGATGGCCGCGGGAAACCGGACGCCGAAGGCCAGGAGAGGAACGTTGGCACCCGGAAGCGCGACCGGCCGCAGCCCCAGACGGCGCATGACGGCCAGCGCCTCGAGGATCTGTCGGCGCTCGATCCCGAACGCTGCCGGGTGCCCGTAAATCTCGGCCGGCGACATGTCCAGGATCGCGCTAGAGGCATTGCCGACGAGGTTCGCGACGAGCTTTGACCACTTCATCGCGGCCGGATCGGCGATGCGACCCGTCCGGAGTCCTGACGTGGCGATGGCCGCGCGGAGAGCGTCGGTAAGGTCCTCGACGCCCCGGCTGGCCGGCGCGAGCGCGACGCCGCCGCTGTTCAGCCTGGCCACCGTCCGCTCCCCCGTGAGTTCGACTGACGCAGTCACCGAGCCCGCGATCAGCCCGCCGTCGGGCCGCGCTTCAGCGACGATCTCCTCGGCGCCGACGCCGTTCAGGACGGTCAGGGCTGGCGCCGTCGGCCACGCCGCGCACGACGCCGCCGCGCTGGCCAAGTCGAACGCCTTGACGGCGAACACGATGACCTCGGGTGCGGCCTCGAGCGCGTCGGGAGCGGCGATCTCGGTGACGTCCGCGCTGGCCGCCACGCCATCCGGCGCGACGACTGTGACCGTCGCCCGTCGCGGTGGCCCCTCGAGCCCCCGGCGTACGATCGCAACGTCCCGGCCACCGGCGGCTAGGGCCCACGCGAGCAGCGTCCCGACCGCTCCGCCACCGACGACGAGGTCGGTCATCCAGTAGCCGCGGGCGACTCCCCGGCCGCCGCGTAGGCCGCCGCGAGGATTTCGATCGGATGCTTCACGGGCCGATCCGTGGCGCGCTCGATCTGCCAGCGGCAGGTCTCCGAATCGGACGCCGCGCGGGCAGAATCGGTGGCACGGACGCGCCGGAAGAGCGGGTCACCGACGGCCATCGCGATGTCGTACTTCTCCTTCTTCAGCCCGTACGTCCCGGCAACCCCGCAGCAGTCGTGGTCCATATCGATGGCGCTGAGGCCCGGCACGAGGGCGAACAGGTCGAGGGCCGGGAGCCCGATCCCGTGGCTGCGGAGCTGGCACGGCGCATGGTACGGCAACGTCTCTTCGAGACGACCGAAGCCCGTGTCGAGGCGGCCGTGCTCGTGGAGATCGAGGAGGAACTCGCAGATGTCCCAGGTCGCAGCCGCGACAGCGTGGGCATCCTCGTCGTCGACGTCGAGCATCTCGCGGTATTCGGCCTTGAGGGTATGGGTGCAGGACGTGGACGTGCCGACGATCCGGTAGCCGCGTCGGGCGTAGTCGGCGAGAACGCCGAGATTTCGCCGCGCCTTGCTTCGCGCGCGGCTGTACAGCCCGTTGCTGATGAACGGCAGGCCGCAGCAGACCTGCTCGGGGGCGATCGTCTCGAAGCCGTTGCGGCGAAGGACCTCGATCGCGGCCATCGCCACGTGCGGCTCGTAGTAGTTCGCCGCGCAGCCGTGGAAGAGGACGACGGCCCGATCCGGCGGCGGCTCGGTGTCGGCCGCAGGAAGGACGCGCGGTAGCCTCGACCGAAGTGTCCTGCCGGCAAAGACCGGCAGCGGCGCTCGCCGATGGATGCCGATCGTCCACTCGATCAGCATCCGGATGAGCCGGTTTCGGAGTGTCCAGTTGGCGAGGGGCGCGAACGCGACACCCAACCGGCCGACGAGATCGGTTTGGCCGAGCAGCCAATCACGCAGCTGCGGTCGCCGGCCGGCCTTCATCTCTGCCCGCGCCCGACTGTTCATCTCGGCGATCTTCACGTCCGCCGGGCAGGCGGTCGTGCACATCCCGCAGCCGGAGCACCAATCGACGGTCGCATCGGGCGAGGCGACGACTGGGGTCGATTGACCCTGCGGAGGGAGCAACGTCGCGATGCGAAACCGCTGGGCCTGGGGGCCGACGTACTTCGGCCCTGGGAAAAGGTCCGTCACGCGGGCCACCGGGCAGACCGTGTTGCAGACATTGCACTTCAGGCATTCGTCTGCCGACAGGGCCACCTCGGCGAACGAGGCTTCGTGCACGATCTCCAGGATCGTCATGCTCCGGCTCCGGCCTTGACTCGTTCGGTGGGCGGTCGCGCTCCCTCCAGAGCGAATATCGCTGCGGCCCGACGGCCGCTCGCGACAGCGACCCCATCCCCGCATCGTTCGGTCAGGTAGCGCTGGCCGGCGAGCAGGCTGCCGGCGATCGCGACGTTGGCGAACGCCACCCTCCCGCGGCCGTCGACCGGGTGGAGCGCGGCGTCCGTCCGAATGCCGGCCGCCTCGAGCCGATGGCCGGCCGGATCGAACGGATCGGGCGCCAGCCACTCCCCTGCTCCGGGGTTCTCGACGGGCAGGCCGAGGAGCGGCTCCACGAGCGTCCCATCGGCCCGTCCGATGAGCCCGCCGCCGGCGATTCCGCCCGTCGCCAAGACGACGCCGCTGGTGCGAAACACCCGGTCCCGTGCCGCAGCGGCCGCCACGACCGCGGTCACTCGCCGACCGGCAGTCTCGACTCGGACGACCTCCTCCCCCACCGAGATCCTGCCGCCTCGCCGCCGAAGCCCGGCCCGGAGCGCCTCGAACAGGCGCAGGCCCGGCACGCTCGGCGAGATGAGCGGCACCTCGAACGGGATGAGCGGCAAGGCCCGCACCGCGTCATCGAATGCAGCGCCGTGGTCGGCGAGGCCCAGGACGGCCGGGAGCGCGATCCGGCCCGGCCCGGGACCGCGCCTACGCAGCGCAGCAGCGATCACGCCGAACGCCTCGACGCGCCACGCGGGATCGTCGAACACCCGGGCGAGGTGGAGCGCCGTCAGGTTGCGCCGGCCGGCGATACCCGGCAGCTCCACGACGAGTGCCTCGACCGCCGCGGGGCTTCGCCGGTCTCCCGCATCGGTCGTGCCGCCCCAGACCCACGGTCGCTCGAGGCTGGCGGCGATCGCGCCCGGCCAGAAGTCCTTGAAGCCCGCGATACCGCAAACGACGAGCCGCTCGTCCGGCTTCCACGGTTCGAGCGCCCCGGCCTGGGCCGTCGGCAGCAGGCTCGCCCGCCGCGTCGCTCCGATCGAGGTAGGCACGGTGCGAAGCGGCTGGTCGAGGTCTCCGGCAAAGGTCAGGCCCTCCGTGGCGAGGATCGCGCGCAGCCAGTCAATCGCGGGGCGGACGTCGCGGTGGAGGAACGCGTACGGATGGCCCGGGTATGAAGCGAGGCGCGCAAGGCCGTTCGCCGAACTCACGCTCCCTCGCGGTGCTGCGACGTCCAAGCCGCCCGACATCCAGTGCGTGGCGGCGTGGCCGCGGGCGACGACGTCCACGCGGGCGCCGGCATCGGCCAGGGCGATGGCGGCGGTCATCCCGGCGAGGCCGGCACCGACGACGACGACGTCAGACGACGGCATGGTCTGCCGCGCCCGGCTGCGCAGCGGCCAAGGGCTCGTCCACCTCGCCCGCCCCGTCCGCGAGCGCCCCGATCCCCAACACGCCCGTGTACAGGCCAGCGACGAGCCACAACTCCTGCAATTGGCGGCCCCAGGCGATCGGGCGAGTACCGCGGTATCGCTCCGCGAGGAAGTCGAGGAGGATCCGGTCGACGGCCTCGGGCGGAAGGCTCGCGCTGGCCCGCTCGGCGATCACGCCTGCGGCCCGGAATGTACAAAAGCCACCCTGGCACGGCCCCATCCCCAGCCGCGTGCCGCGCCGGACGTCGTCGAGGCTGCACGGCCAACGCTCATCGAGGAAGCCGTCGAGGGCCGACCTGGTCACCATCTCGCACTCGCAGATCAGGTCGGCGTCGCCGCCACCCTCCGCCTCGTGCTCCGCGAGCCGGTGGCCCAGCCAGTAGGTCCGCCCGTCGCCCTGGTCGGGCAGGACCTCGTCGGCCGTGGTGCACCGTTCCGTCACGCCGAGCTTGGCGCAGACGACGTCGGCGGTCTCCTCGGCCATGAGGCGGTAGGTCGTGAGCTTGCCGCCAACGATCGAGACAAAGTTGTCGACGCCGTCTGGCGCACCGTGATCGAGCACGACATGACTGCGCGAAATCCCGCGGCCCACACCCGACGGATCATCGGCCGAAGCCGGCGGCGGGTCCCGCTGGTAGAGCGGGCGGACGCCGGCGTAAGCCCGCAGCAGTCGCATCCGTCGGAGGTCGGGGAACAGCTTCGTGCCCTCCTCCATCAGCAACTCCACCTCGTCGCGCCCGATGCCGTAGTCGTCGGGATCGTCGATCGTCACCTCTGTGGTCCCGAGGATCGCGACCGAGTGGACCGGGACCATGATGTCGCCGTCGTCGGGCGGGTGGCAGCGGTTCACGACCGTGTCGGTCATCCGCTGATTGAAGATGAGCATGGTGCCCTTGCCCGGCGACATTGCGAGCTCAACGCCGGCCATCCGCGCCACGATCCCGGCCCACGCACCACTGGCCGACACAACCGCCCGCGGAGCTATCCGGGTCACGGTGCCGGAGCGTTCGTCGACGACGTCGACGGTTGCGATCTCGTCGCCGACGCGCTCCATCGCGACGACCCGGTGATATGGACGGACCTCGGAGCCATGGGCGCGCGCGTCTGCGACGTTCGCCTCGATCAGCTGCCACGGCTCGAGCGACGCGTCCGGGACGCGGAATGCCCGTCGGATCTGCGGGTTCAGGGCCGGTTCACGACGCAGCAGCTCGGCGACCGGGACTTCGTCGACAGGAACGACGCACGCGACGCAGGCCGCGGCGAAACCATCGGCGTAGTCCTCCGGATCGTCCGGGGTTGAGACGAACCAGCCGCCGGTGTCCTCGATGCAGGCCGGAGCGATCCGCCGCAGGATGATGTTCTCGGCGATGCACTCCACGGCTGCGGCGGCGTCCTCGGCGACGTACCGCCCGCCGGAATGGAGCAGGCCGTGGTACCGGCCGCTCGTGCCGGTCCCGAAGTCGGCCTTCTCGACCAGGAGGCAACGCAGGCCGCGGCGGGCCAGGTCGCGGACGATGCCGGCCCCGGTCGCGCCGCCGCCGATGATGAGGACGTCGACGGCCTCGACGGCCGTCATCGCTTGGGGGCGACGGCGTGCTGGGGGGTCACGCCGTCGCCGTTGGTTATTCGCTCCGATCGCCGGTCAGGCCGGAACGGGCTCACGGGCCTCGACCTCGACCCAGTCGAAGGTCCGCGTCACGGCCTTCTTCCAGAACCGATAGTCACGCTCGCGAGTCGCCTCGTCCATCGACGGCGTCCACTCCTTGTCCTTGGCCCAGTTTGCCCGAAGGTCCTCCACCGCGTTCCAGAAGCCGACCGCCAGGCCGGCGGCATAGGCGGCCCCGAGGGCCGTCGTCTCGGCGACCTTCGGCCGGATGACCGGCACGTTGAGGACATCCGACTGGAACTGCATGAGCAGCTCGTTGTAGACCATCCCGCCGTCGACCTTGAGCGCGGTCAGCGCGACGCCGGAATCGGCGTTCATCGCGTCGAGCACCTCACGGGTCTGCCAGGCGGTCGCCTCGAGCGTCGCCCGGGCGATGTGGCCCTTGTTGACGTAGCGGGTCAGGCCCGCGATCACGCCTCGGGCGTCGTTCTTCCAGTACGGGGCGAACAGACCCGAGAACGCGGGTACGAAGTAGACGCCGCCGTTGTCCTCGACCGTCGCCGCGAGCTTCTCGACGTCGGCCGAGGTGTTGATCAGCCCGAGGTTGTCGCGGAGCCACTGGACGAGGGCGCCGGTGATCGCGATCGAGCCCTCGAGGGCGTAGACGGCCGGTTCCTTGCCGATCTTGTAGCCCAGCGTCGTCAGCAGGCCCTGCTTGGACTGCACGGCCTTGTTCCCCGTGTTGAGGAGCATGAAGTTGCCGGTGCCGTACGTGTTCTTCGCCTCGCCTGCAGAGAAGCAGGTCTGGCCGAACAGGGCGGCCTGCTGGTCGCCCAGGTCGCCCGCGATCGGGACGCCGTTCAGATCGCCGACGCCACGCCCGTAGACGTCGCTCGACGATCGGATGACCGGCAGCATGGCCCGCGGAATGCCCATGAGCCGGAGAATCTCGTCGTCCCAGTCGAGGGTCTCGAGATTCATCAGCATCGTCCGGCTGGCGTTCGTCACGTCAGTGACGTGGACGCCGCCCTCGATGCCGCCAGTAAGGTTCCAGATGCACCAGGTGTCGATGTTGCCGAACATCAGGTCGCCTGCGTCAGCCTTGGCCCTGGCTCCCTCGACGTTGTCGAGGATCCACTTCACCTTCGGGCCCGAGAAATATGTGGCCAGTGGCAGCCCGACCTTTGGCCGGAGTCGATCCTGGCCGCCGTCCCGGGCGAACTCGTTGACGATCTCGTCGGTCCTCGTGTCCTGCCAGACGAGGGCGTTGAAGACCGGCTTGCCGGTCTTGCGGTTCCAGACGACCGTCGTCTCCCGCTGATTGGTGATGCCCACGGCGGCGAGGTCGGATCCCTTTTTCCCGACCTTTGCGAGCGCGCCGCGGATGACATCCGTGCAGCGCGACCAGATCTCGAGCGGGTCGTGCTCGACCCACCCCGGCTTGGGGTAGATCTGCTCGTGCTCTTTCTGATCGATCCCGACCACCTGGCCGCTGTGGTCGAAGATCATGAACCGGGTGCTCGTCGTCCCCTGGTCGAGGGCCCCGACATATTGCGCCATGTGCACGACTCCTTCCTATACGATTCCTTCAATGGCCCCTCGGAGCGTCAGGCCGCTGGCGGGATGACGTTGAACATGAAATTCGGGAAGAACACCTGGTACACGACCACGGCGAGCACGGCGCCGATCAGCGGGGCGACGACCGGGATCCAGGAGTAACTCCAGTCGGAGTCGCGCTTGCCGGGGATCGGCAGCAGGTAGTGGGCGATCCGCGGCCCGAGATCGCGGGCCGGGTTGATCGCATAGCCGGTTGTCCCGCCGAGCGACAGGCCGATGACGACGACGAGGAGCGCCACGGACAGGGCGCCCAGCGCGCCGGTCGGCGAGCCCGGTGTCCCGAAGGCGAGGATCACGAAGATCAGCACAAACGTGCCGATGACCTCGCTGACGATGTTCCAGGTCGTGCTGCGGATCGCGGGAGCGGTGCAGAATACAGCGAGCTTGAGGTCGGCGTTCTCGGTCTCGCCCCAGTGTGGGTAGTAGTGGAGGAAGACGAGCACGCCGCCGAGAAACGCGCCGAGCATCTGGCCGGCCCAGTAGACCGGGACCTGGTCCCAGCCGATCCCCTTCGTGCTGTCGATGGAGTTCTGGACGGCGAGACCGAGTGTGACCGCCGGGTTGATATGGGCGCCGCTCACGGGCCCGGCGACCAGAACGCCGCAGAAGACGGCGAGTCCCCATCCCATCGTGATGACGATCCAGCCGGAGTTCTGGGCCTTCGATCGCGTGAGAAGAACGCCGGCCACGACGCCGTCGCCAAGGAGGATCAGCGTCCCGGTCCCGAGTACCTCCGCCAGGAACTTCTCAACCATGTTCCTCTCCTTCCCTACCGGCCGGCGGCAATCTGCTGCCGGCCCCTATCCAACTGCTCTCGGGAGCTAACGAAGGCAACAAAAAAGTCCGCGCCTCGACACGACTGCCGAAGCGGGACTTGTCGAATCATTGTCCCGAGTGAGGGCTCGTCCGTTGTACTCCCGCGGCCCAGCCGTGTCAAGCCGCTTGTCAGCCTGGGACGAGCGACGCCTCGAGCTCGGCGGCGAGTTTCGCCGCGATCGCCGGGCGGACGACGATCGCATCGGCGAGGGCCATGCACGCCCGTGCGTCCCCAACGTCATCGATCAGGCCGTACGCGACGATCGGGCGGGGCAGGTCCGCGAGCTCGTCGGATCGCAGGTGGACGATCACGAGGGCCGGTGAGAGGACGCTGCCGATGCCCATCTTGCGCGGGTGACTCTCGAGCGAGCGCACCATCCCGGTCGAGTCATACCCGAAGACGTGGACGAGCCCCAGGTGCCCGCGCGCGGCCACGCGGGCCGCGAGCTGTGGCCGGCGGGTGAGGACCGCGCGGATCCCAAGGCGGCCCGTGACGAAGTCGACGGCCGCGTCATCGCTGCCGAGCCCGGCGACGCTGTCGAGGTCCACGGCCAGCGGCGGGCAGTCGGACGCCGCCCGATGGACGAGTGCTGCCAGGTCAGTGTCGCGGACGAGGACGCCGGCGTCGAGGCCGGGCGGCGCGTACACGGGATGGCGGCCGTCGCTCGCGATGAGCACCGCTGGGAGGCGGCCGGGGGCGGCGTCAGTTGTCACCGAAGCCCCACAGCGCCTGCGAGCTCGTGGTGATGCCGAGCGCACCTGCCGACAATGCGGCGCCGACGTCGGCCTGGGTACGGACGAAGCCGCCGGCCAGGACCGGGACATCGAACGGCGGGAGCAGCCCGATGACGGACGGCAGGATGACCCCCGGCAGGATCTCGACGATGTCCGGTGCGGACCGGCCGATCGCCGCGACCGCGGTGTCGAGTTGGCTGCGCCGAACGAGCAGGAGCCGGAGGATCGCCGTCATGCCCTCGTGACGAATCGCCGACATGAGCTGGCCATGGGAGCTGATAACGGCGTCGACGCCTGATTTGGCGAGCCAGGCGACGCTCGATCGGTCCGCCCGGAGGCCACCGACGAGGTCCACGTGCACCGCGACGAGCTTGCCCGCGTCGTGGATCCGGCGAACGTCGTGAGCGACGGCGAGACCGTTGCCGCGTAGGATGAAGACGACGGGCGCCCGACTGACGATGGCGGCGCCGAGATTCTCCTCGGCCGTGATCGCCGCGCAGCACGGATCCGCAGCGACACGTGCGATGAACGCTTCGGCGTCCGGCGGGGTGTACGACACGTCCCGTCCCTCTGAACTTGCGCGCCCTGTGAGCATAGGCCCGGTGGGTGGAGTGCCGTCAAGCGAAGTCGCCCCCGGGCCGGTGCCTCAATTTGATCCCGAGCGAGGCTCCTCGTCGTCGGGTCGTCGCCAGGTCTCCTGTCGTCGCCGGCGCTCAGCTTCGATCCCGTCGAGATCCCCGGTGTGAACCGGTCCAACGCCGAGGCCCGTCGGCTCCATGTGCGCCCATCCAGCAGCGGCGAGGAGCTTCCGCGGAAGTTGGGCGACGCCGCGCCCCAGTCGTGTCAGCAGATTCGCCATCGGTGCGCCCTCCAGGGTGCCGATTGTAGACCCCCGGCACACGCACGATTGGCGAAGCCAGGGGGCGCTCGGGCGCCGTCAGCGCTTCGGGCGTTTGCTCCCCGCCGCAATCCGGCGTGCCGGCGCGGCCGGTCTCGAGCGCCGCCGCGGCAACTTGACGGATTCGCGGTCTCGAAACACGAGCTTGATCGGCGTGCCGTGGAACCCGAAGGCGTTCCGGATCTGGTTCTCGAGGTAGCGGCGATACGAGAAGTGGATCGAGGCCGCGTCGTTGGCGAAGAACACGAACGTCGGCGGAGCGACCGCGGCTTGCGTCCCGTAGAAGATCTTCGGGCGGCGGTTCTTGACGACCGGCGGGACCTGGCGCTCGACGGCGGTCCGGATAACGCGGTTCAGCTCGGCCGTTGAGATGCGCTTCCGGCGCTCACCCCAGATGTCGACGGCCATCTCGAGGACACGACCGACGCGCTGGCCGGTCTTCGCGCTGATCGAGACGAGCGGGGCGAAGTCGAGAAACGGCACCTCGCTGTGGATCCACTCGACGTACTGGTCGAAGGTCTTGTCGGTCTTGTCCTCGACGAGGTCCCACTTGTTGACCGCGATGACGAGGCCCTTGCCCTCCTCGACGACGTAGCCCGCGACGTGGGCGTCCTGAGCGGTCAGGCCCTCGACCGCGTCGATGACCAGGACGGCGACGTCCGCACGGCCGATCGCCTTCATCGATCGGAGCGTCGAGAATCGTTCGGCGGCTGGTCCACCGGCGACCTTGCCGCGGCGCTTGATCCCGGCGGTGTCGATGAGGACGACCTCGCTCCGGCCCCAGGCGAGCGTCGTGTCGATCGAGTCGCGGGTCGTGCCGGGCACCTCCGAGACGATCGCCCGGTCCTCGCCGAGGAGGGAGTTCAGGAGCGACGACTTGCCGACGTTCGGGCGGCCGACGAAGGCGATCGCCGCGGGCACGTCGTCGTCCGATGCGGCGATCGCGGCATCCCAGCGGGCTGCCGCCGCGGGGTCGATGCCTGGATCGGCATCGGTCTCGTCGAGGTCCTCTTCTTCCTCACCGACGACGAACGGCTCGAGGCGTCCCGCGGCGACCTCCTTGGCCCATGCCTCGGCCTCGTTCTCCTTCGCCTTGCGGGCAACCTCCTGCTCGGATTCCGGCGGCAGCGCCCAGACGATCGCGTCGAGCAGGTCACCGGTGCCGCGGCCGTGCGACGCGGAGATCGCGTATGTCTCCTCCCAGCCAAGCGAGTAGAACTCCGCGGCATCGGCCTCCCGCTGAGTGTTGTCGGTCTTGTTCACCGCGACGATGATCGGCTTCGTGGCCCGACGGAGGAGCGCCGCGGCCTCCTCGTCGGCCGGCGTGATGCCGGTTACCGCGTCGACGAGAAAGAGGATGACATCGGCCTCGCGGATCGCCAGCCGGGCCTGCTCCTGGACCTTGAGCTCGATTGGGTCGGCCGGGTCCACCTCGAGCCCGCCGGTGTCGACGATGATGAACCGCCGGCCGTTCCAGTCGGCGTCGCCGTACATCCGGTCACGGGTCGTCCGCGCGCGGTCCTCGACGATCGCCTGACGGCGCCCGACGATGCGGTTGAAGAGGGTCGATTTGCCGACGTTCGGCCTGCCGACGACGGCGACCACAGGCAAACCTGCGAGGCTCGAAGATGCCACGGGGCCTACGCCGCGCCGTGGGTCTGGGTCGCGCCTTCGTTGTGCACGAATTTCGGGAGGGAGCTGGTTCGGCCGGCCGACGTCGCAGCCCCGGCGAGCGCCTCGTGGGCCAGGTCGGCAGCGCGAGCGGCGACCTTCAGCGTGCCGGCCATCGCGAGAACCCGCTCCGCCACATCGCGGAGGTCCTCGATCGGTGTAGACGTGCCGCCGGTCACACCGACGACCTTCTTGCCGTCGAAGACCGAAGCGTCCTCGAGATCGGCCGCGTGCTCGATCTGGATCGCCGGCGTCCCGACGATCCCGCACAGCCTCGTCAGCTCCTTCGTGTTCGCGCTGGAACGGCCACCGACGACGACCATGAGATCGACTTCGCGGGCGGCCTCGACGGTGTCCTCCTGGCGACGGATCGTCACGGGACAGACGGTATTTACGATCTTGAGCTCGTGGCTCCGGCCGACCATGAACGCGGCGAGCTTCTCGAACTTCCATGGCGGCTGCGTCGATTGCGAGATGAGGGCCATCCGCTTCTTCCGCGGGACCTTGGCCTCCCATTCCTCTTCCTCGTCGACGACGATCGCGTCCGGGGCGAAGCCGAGGAGGCCGACAACTTCGGGGTGCTTCGGGGTCCCGAGCAGGACGATCGTGTAGCCCTCGTCGACGAGCCGGAGGAGCTCCTTCTGCTCCTGGATCACCCAGGTGCACGTCCCGTCGATGACCTCCAGGCCGCGGGCGTTCGCCCGCTCCATCACGTCCGGCCGGACGCCGTGGGCCCGGATGACGACCGCCGCCCCATGGTCTACGTCGTCGAGGGTCTCGACCGTCCGGATGCCCATTGACTGGAGATCCGCGACGACGCCCTCGTTGTGGACCACCTGGCCGAGGGTATGCGTCAGCTTGCCGGCTGCCGACGACTCCTTGGCCTTGTCGATCGCCTCGCGCACGCCGTAG
>Ga0184623_10000883_pt1 | contig 13014 bp, 13 predicted proteins | sample PLM1_100_b1_FD_133138 | JGI IMG/M metagenome (GOLD analysis project Ga0184623, IMG submission 133138) | Groundwater sediment microbial communities from an aquifer in East River, Colorado, USA - PLM1_100_b1 | ecosystem: Environmental > Terrestrial > Soil > Riparian zone | place: USA: East River...
ATCGTGATCGTCTCCCTCATCGGTGGAGACTGACAAATTCACTGAGCAGTTAGCACTGACAGATTCGTTGAGCAACGACATCCCGGCGGGCGCACCCTTGCGCCCGGGTGGACAATCGTCGTGGAGGTGGCAACGACCATGTCGATGCCCTTGTCGGCCGAATGCCTGTGCAGCCATTCGGTGGACTGCAACCACGAGTGTCACGGCCGTCACTGTGACCCCACCGAGCATGTCTGCTCGATCGAGTTCCTGCCCGACGAGGGCGGGCTAGCGCCCTGGGGCTGCCGAGACTGTACGCCCGGTCAGGGTCTCCCTCACAGCGAGGGGTGCGCCGTGGCCGTTCAACTGCTCCTAGCCGACCCGAGCCAGATGGGTCAAAGTCAAACGGGCGTGCGCTAGCGGCCCGTCTCAGAAGTCGGCGATCAGCTGGGCCCGTTTAGCCTCGTACTCGTCGGCGGTGACGGCGCCCGTGGCCCGGAGCCGATCCAGCGCCTCCAGCTTCGCCTCGAGCCGATGGGTCCCGTCCTGCGGCTCGACGACGATGACCGACGGAGGAGCCGGCCCTCGGACGGACCCCGACGCGGACCGCGGATCGGCCTGGTCGCCTGGCGGGAGCCAGCCCTCCCGCGGCGTGACGTTCTTCGTCGCGACGCGCTGACGATCATCGCCACTCCGTCGGGACAGCGCCTGCAACAGATCTCGGGCGAGCCTGATGAGGACGATGACCAGGACGACCGTGATGATGAGCCCGACCGGACCAAGCGACCGGCTCAGCCGGCCGACCACCACCGCGAGCATCGCGAGGACGAGCAGCAGCCACACAGCGGTCGAGGAGGTGCTCACCCGTTCACGATAGCCGCTGTCGGGCCGGCCCGACGCCGTCGGCTATCATCGGCGCCATGCCCGGTCTGACCCGCTCCGACGTCGAGCACGTCGCCCATCTCGCCCGCCTGGGCCTGACCGACGACGAGCTCTCGCTGCTCGAGGGGCAGCTCAACCACATCCTCGACCAGTACACCATCCTCGCCCGGCTCGACACCGAGCAGATCCCGCCGACCGCCCAGACGATCGAGCTCGAGAACATCCTCCGCGATGACGTCGTTCGCGAGTCGTTGCCGGTCGACGCGGTCCTCGCCAACGCCCCGGAGCGCGAGGGCGACTTCATCGTCGTCCCGCCGGTCCTCGGCGGCGATTGACGGCGCCTCGCGGACTGATCCACCGATGACCGACCTGACGCGCCTCCTGGCCCATGACATGGCCGCCCGCCTGCGGACCGGCGAGACGAGCTCCCGCGAGCTCGCCGAGGCCCACCTCAATGCCGCCGAGCGCGACAACCGATCGCTGAACGCCTGGTTGACGATCGATCGCGACGGGGCAATCGCCGGCGCCGACGCTGCGGACGCGCGCCTCGCCGCCGCCCGGGCAGAGGGACCTGAGGCTGTCGTGGCGCTCCACCCGCTGCTCGGCATCCCGATCGCGCTGAAGGACCTCATCTCCGTCGAGGGCGGCCAGTGCACCGCCGGCTCGCGGATCCTCGAGGGCTACATCGCCCCGTACGACGCCCACATCACCGAACGGCTGCGCGACGTCGGCGCGGTGGTTCTCGGCAAGACGAACATGGACGAGTTCGCGATGGGCTCCTCGAACGAGCACAGCGCGTACGGGCCCGTCGCCAATCCGTGGGATCTCGAGACGGTGCCGGGCGGGAGCAGCGGCGGCTCCGCGGTCGCGGTCTCCGCGTTCCACGCGCCGCTGTCGATAGGCACCGACACCGGCGGCTCGATCCGTCAGCCCGCCGCCCTGACCGGGATCGTCGGGCTCAAGCCGACGTACGGCCGCGTCTCGCGCTACGGGATCGTCGCGTTTGCTTCGTCGCTCGACCAGATCGGGCCGTTCGCCCGCGACGTCCGCGACGCCGCGGCACTGCTCCATGCAATCGCCGGCCGCGACGAGCGGGACTCCACGTCTGCGCCGGAACCCGTTCCGGACTCGCTTCTGCATCTTCCAGCCGGGGACGACGAGGCGGCGGGCGCTCTCCGCGGCAAGCGGCTCGGGCTGCCTCGCGAGTACTTCGTCGCGGGGATGGACCCGGATGTCGAGCGTCGGATCCGCGAGGCCGTGTCGGCGCTCGAGGGCGCCGGCGCGCGCGTCGAAGAGGTCTCGCTGCCCCACACCGACTACGGTCTCGCGACGTACTACATCGTCGCCCCGGCCGAGGCGTCTGCGAACCTCGCTCGCTACGACGGGATCCGCTACGGCCCGCGCCTCGGCGACGGCGACGTCCTCGGCAACTACCTCGCGACCCGGGGCCGACTGTTCGGTCCGGAGGTCAAGCGCCGGATCATGCTCGGGACCTACGCTCTTTCAGCGGGCTACTACGACGCGTACTACCTGAAGGCGCAGAAGGTGCGAACGCTCATCAAGCGCGACTTCGACGTCCTGTGGGAGCAGGGCTTCGATGCTCTCGTCGCCCCGACGTCGCCGTCGGTCGCGTTCCGCTTCGGCGCCAAGATGGCCGATCCGGTGGCGATGTACCTCTCGGACGCCTGCACGCTTCCCGTGAACATGGCCGGGTTGCCCGGAATCTCGATTCCGTGCGGGCTGTCGGAGGGCCTGCCGGTGGGCCTGCAGCTGATCGGCGCGGCATGGTCGGAGGCGGAGCTGTTTGCGCTCTCGCGCGGCTACGAGGCGATCACCTCGTCCGCCGACTGGCGCGGCATGGAACCAGCTCAGCTCGCGGCCGCCGCCGACCCAGCCGCGCCGACCCCGGCCGAGCGGGCGGCTGCGCTCAGCGGAAGCCACGCCTGACCCTCGCCCGACCTTCGTCAGTCGCGCCGCCCGATCGCTTCGATCTCCTGCCACGCGACCCAGGACGGGCTCGTCGTCGTTTCGATCCGAAGCACCCGGATTCCGGTGAGTGGCGCGGTCGGCGTCCAGGTGAGCTCATCGCCGTAGGTCGTGCTGCCGTCGAAGACGTGGAGGCGTTCCAGTCGGTCGCGCGACGGCCCACCGCTCACGACGTGGACGGTCCGGCCGGCCGGCGACTGGTCGACGACGAGGCGAAGCGTCTCGATCGTCGCCGGTCCTCCGAAGTCGACCTCGATCCACTGCGGCGGCCCATCGCCCGCAACCCAGCCGCTGCCCGCCACGCCGTCGACTGCTCGCTCTGGTCCCTGGCCCGCGGCCGACGCCGAGGCCCGGACTCGCGCTCCCGCGGCCACGTTCTCGTGGAGGAACGGGAAGCCGCGCGTCGCGCACGGATCGCGCCGTTCTCGAGGGCTGAGCACGGTGTTGATCGCCCCATCGGCCTCCGTGCCCGTCCATACCTCGGCATCGCCGCTCCCACGCCAATGCCAGTGAAACCAGCCGTCGATCCCGAACTCGCACGAGTCGGCCTGCCAGTGCATGACTCCGGCTGCGCCCGACGCCGGATCCGGGTATGCGAACGTGAATGCCCCGTATTCGCCGATGACGATCGGGATCGATTCCTCGCCGGTCACGCCCATGTTCTGGAGGAGCCCATCGAGCGGGATGTATCCGGGGTATGGATGAACGTCGATGAAGTCGACGGTCGTCTTCTGGAACGTCGCGATCGTCGGTGGAGCGCGCGGATCCTCGCCGCGCCAGACGTTCGGGGCGTTCGGCGCGAACTCGCCGACCGCGACGAGCACGCCCGGATCGACCGAGCGGATCGCCTCGGCCATTTCGTCGACCCAGTGGACGATCCCGTCCTCGACGAGCTGGGCGCGTGCCGCGTCATCGGCGAGGTCGTACGACGTGCCATTCGCGGCCGTGATCGTCCCGGTTCGCAGGCTCAGCGGCGGCGTGTCCGTCGAGACGAACAGCTCGCCGCGCAGGTCGTAGGCGAAGATCGCCTCGAGCGGGGCACCGGCCGCGCGGAGGCCCTCGAGCGCCGCCGTCCAGTAGTCGCGGTGTAGCCGTCGAACGTCGCGCAGCACGTCGCCTCGACCTGGGGCACGAAACCGCCCTCCTCGGGGAGGTCGTTCGACTGCAGGAACACCGGCAGGTCGGCGGCCTGGGCCCGGCGGAGGAAGTCGGCCATGTTGGTGAGGTACTCGGACCGGAGGCCGCCGGCAGGGTTGCCGATGCAGTCCTCGCGGGTTCTCGAGCGCGATCCTGACCGCGGTGTAGCCGAGCGCGCGCATCGCGGCAAGGTCGGCCTCGACGCCGATCGGATCGTAGTCGGCAAAGAGTCGATCGACGACGGCACCCGCCGCATTGCGCTCGAGACGAAGGTAGTTCGCGCCGCGCGGCACGAAGCGCTGGTTCGACCGACGGTCGAAGAACTCGCCGCGGCCGTCGACCGTCCGGATCCCGATCCAATGCTCGGCGATCGGCGGGAGGGGAGTCGCGGTCGCCGGGGGCCTGGACGTGCTTGGGACCGTTCCGGGCGAGACCCCGGTCGGTGACGAGATCGGGGCGAGACTCGGCTGGATCGTCTGGCAGGCGGCGACGAGCAGCGCGATGACGAACGGTAACATTCCCGACCGAGCCCGCATGGCCGCCTCCGGACGCTGAATCTACATCCGCTCGACCCGCTTGTAGACTCTCGACCATGGGGACCCAACTCAACGAACCCGACGCGCCAGCGATAACCCGGCCGCCGCTCGCTGAGCGCGCCCTCGCCGAGCGCGTCCGAGCAGTCCCGCCGTCAGGGATCCGGCGCTTCTTCGACATCCTCGCGACGATGGAGGACGTCATCAGCCTCGGAGTGGGGGAGCCAGACTTCGACACACCGGAGCGGATCGTGGCGGCCGGCGTCCGGTCCCTGCACACAGGCCGGACGCATTACACCTCGAACTACGGCACGATCAGGCTGCGGCAAGCCCTCGCCGAGCACCTCGAACGCCGGTATGACGTCCGCTACGACCCAGCGACGGAGCTGCTGATCACCGTCGGGGCATCGGAGGCGGTCGACCTCGCGCTCCGCGCCACCTGCGATCCGGGCGACGAGGTGATCCTCCACGAGCCGTCGTACGTCGCCTACGTCCCGGCCGTGGTGTTCGCCGGCGGGATCGTCCGCCACGTCGCGACCCGCCTCGAGGACGATTTCGCGCTCGACCCGGCGGCCGTCGAGGCGGCGGTCACTCCGCTGACGAAGGCGCTGTTCCTCGGCTATCCATGCAACCCGACCGGCGCCGTCCTGCCCGACGACGTCCAGGACGAGCTCGCGCGGATCGCCGATCGGCACGACCTGCTCGTCTACAGCGATGAGATCTACGACCGCCTGGCGTACGGCTCGTACCGCCACCGTGCGTTCAGCGCCCTTCCCGGGATGCGCGACCGGACGATCCTCATGGGCGGCTTCTCCAAGGCGTACGCGATGACCGGCTGGCGCGTGGGCTACCTCGCCGCACCGGCTGCGATCCTCGAGGGCATCGTCAAGGTCCACCAGTACGGGATCATGTCGGCCCCGACGACCGCCCAGGACGCCGCGCTGGAGGCGATCCTCCACGCTGAGGCGGACGTCGAGCGGATGCGTGTCGAGTACGACCGACGACGGCGACTCCTCGTCGACGGCCTCAATGCGATCGGGCTGCGGACGTTCGAGCCGCGCGGGGCGTTCTATGCCTTCCCGGAGGTGACGTCGGCGACGGGCCTGTCCTCCGAGGCGTTCGCCGAGCGTCTGCTCACCGAGGAGCATGTCGCGGTGATCCCCGGGTCGGCGTTCGGTCCATCGGGTGAGGGCCACGTCAGGGCGTGCTACGCGACCTCGTACGAGAAGCTCGAGGAAGCCCTCGTGCGGATCGGCCGTTTCGTGGCGCGGCAGGCGAGCGGAGCGGCCGCCGTATGACGCAAACGACCGCTCCCGGGAGCCGGGCCCTCGAGCGCTACGAGGCGGTCATCGGCCTCGAGGTCCACTGCCAGCTAAAGACCGCCTCGAAGATGTTCTGCGGCTGCTCGACCGACTACGACGGGGCCGCCCCGAACACCCACGTCTGCCCGGTCTGCCTCGGCCTGCCGGGCGCCCTGCCCACGATCAATCGGCGCGCCGTCGAGCACGTCCTCGCAACCGGGGTCGCGATCGGGGCGACGACGCCCGACGCGACCCGCTGGGACCGGAAGAATTACTTCTATCCCGACCTGCCCAAGGGCTACCAGATCAGCCAGTACGACCTGCCCCTGGCATCGGCCGGCCGGCTCACCGTCGAGACGTCGGAAGGACCCGTCACGATCGGGATCACCCGGGCCCATCTCGAGGAGGACACGGCCAAGCTCATTCACGCGACCGGGGGCGACGGCCGCAAGGTCAGCCTCGTCGACTTCAACCGCTCTGGCGCTCCGCTCATGGAGATCGTCACCGATCCGGACGTCCGGTCCGCGGAACAGGCCCGCCGCTACGCCGAGGAGCTGCAGCTGCTGCTCCGTGCCATCGGCGCCTCCGATGCGGACATGGAGCGCGGCCAGCTGCGTGTCGAGGCGAACGTGTCCCTCCGGCCGCGTGGCACGGAGCCGTTCGGAACGCGGGTCGAGGTCAAGAACATGAACTCGTTCCGGTCCGTGGAGCGGGCGATCGCGTTCGAGATCGAGCGCCAGGCCGCGGCCATCGATGCCGGCGAGACGCTCACCCAGGACACCCGCGGCTGGGACGAGAACCGCGGCACCACGTACGTGATGCGCTCGAAGGAGGACTCGCACGACTACCGCTACTTCCCGGAGCCGGACCTGCCGCCGCTCCGGGTGGATGCGGCCTGGCTCGACGAGATCCGCCGCGGTTTGCCGGAATTGCCGGCCGCACGGCGAACCCGCTACACCACCGAATTCGGGCTGCCGGCGTACGACGCAGCCGTCCTCGTCGCGGAGCCGCGTGCGACGGAGCTCTTCGAGGGCGCACGCCTGGCCGGGGCCTCGCTCGACCCCAAGACGATCGCCAACTGGGTAACCGGCGCCTTCTTCGGGCTCCTGAAGACCGATCCCGACGCCGCCGCCCGGGTCGATCCCGCACAGCTGGCGGACCTCGTCGGGCGGGTCGTGGGGGGCGAGCTCTCGGGTACGAACGCCAAAGAGGTCTTCGCCGCCCACGCCGAGAGCGGCGAGCCGGTCGGCTCGATCGTGGATGCCCGTGGGTTCCGCCAGATTTCGGACACCGCCGCCCTCACCACGATCGTCGACGACGTCATCGCCGCCAACCCCGCTGCCGTCGCCGACTATCGGGCGGGCAAGCCGGTCATCGGCTTCTTCGTCGGCCAGGTGATGAAGGCCACCCGCGGCCAGGCCAATGCCGCCATCGTCCAATCGGCTGTTCGGGAGCGCCTCGACAGGGAGCCCGCCTCGTGACGATCGTCAATCTCGTGCTCTGGGGGCTTGGCGTGGTGCTGATCGCCGCCGGGTACCAGCGAGTCCGGGGCCCGTGGAGCCGCTACCAGGCCCTCAAGGATCAGGACGAGAACATCGCCCGCTACGAGGCGTGGCGCGGCGGCGCGCGCGACACGTCACCGACGGGGGCGTCGGTCGCGATGATGGTCCTGCGGCGTCAGGCGCAGCGGGCCGGCCTCCTGATCGTGGCCGGCTTCGTGCTCGTCCTGTTGGGCTTCCTCATCAGGTAGCCACGGGCTGGGGCGTCGGCGCTCACGCCGCTAGAATCGGCGGACCCATCTCGCCCGTCACGATCGGAGTCCGCGTGAGTATCGTCGACAAGAGCAGCATCGGCCTGGGCGACAGGCAGTTCCACATCGGGATCGCACCCGGCGAGGTCAGCACCGTGGCTCTCATGCCGGGCGATCCATTTCGCGTTCCGCTCGTGGCCGAATACCTCGACGATGCACGTGAGGTGGCCCACAAGCGCGAGCACCGGACGATGGTCGGGAAGTACAAGGGCCGGGAGATCACCGTCACCTCGACCGGGATGGGCTGTCCGTCGACCGCGATCGCCGTCGAAGAGCTCGCCCGGGTCGGCGTAACGTCGTTCATCCGGGTCGGCAGCACGGGCGCGCTTCAGCCCCAGCTTGCCCCGGGCGACCTCGTCGTGAGCGAGGGCTCGTTCCGCAACGACGGCACGACCGACATGTACGCCCCGAAGGGCTACCCGGCCGTCCCGGACCTCGAGCTGACGCTCGCTCTCGAGCGAGCGGCCCGCGTCCACGGCCCCAAGCACGGCCTCGCGGTCCACGCCGGCCTGAATGTCACCGATGACGCGTTCTACGCGGAGTCGCCGGCCTGGACCGAGCAGATGTCCGGCCTCGGGCTCCTGAACATCGAGATGGAGTCGTCGGCTATGTTCGTCGTCGCCCGCCAGCGCGGCCTGCGGGCCGGGATGATCTGCGCGGTCTCGAGCAATCTCGTCGTCGGGACGAGCGTCTACGACGACGACGCCCACAAGCGACTCGCCACGGGCTGGGGCGCCAGCATCGAGGCGGCCCTCGATGCAGCCGCCGAGCTCGGCCTATGAGCCCGACGTGGGCCTGAACCTTCACACGCATCTTGAGGGCTGTGTCCGACCGGAGACGGCCGCCGACCTCGCCCGAACGATGGACGTTCCCGAGCCGTCCGGCGGCTGGGACGCGGCCCTCCGGATGAAGGAGCCGGCCAACCTGACGGTCTTCCTGGCGCATGTCGCCGCGGCCTATCCGGTCCTGGGTGCGCCCGATGCGATGTGCCGCGTCGCCCGTGAGGCCGTCGAGGACGCCGCGGCGGACGGCTGCGACTTCCTGGAGATCCGCTTCGGGCCCGCGACGCACGCCAGGGCCGATTTCTCCATCCCGCAGGTCATCGCCGCGGCATGCGAGGGGCTCGAGGATGGTCGCCGAGCGACGGGGCTCGTGGTGGGGCTGGTTGTCTGTCTTCTGCGGCACAGCGAGGACGAGACCAATCTCGCTGTCGCTCGCGCCGCGGCAGCCGCCGCCGGGAAGGGTGTTGTCGGTCTCGATGTGGCCGGCGACGAGCTCCTGTTCCCATCCCTCGCTCCGTACCGCGAGCCTTACTCGATCGCGTCCGCCGCCGGGCTGGGACTGACTGCCCACGCCGCCGAGGCTGCAACGGGCGCCGCGGCCGTGGAGGCAGTCGCGACTCTCGGGGTGACGCGGATTGGCCACGGGTCGCACATTGCCGACGATCCGGCGACGCTGGCCTGGGCCGCCCGTGAAGGGATTGCGATCGAGGTCTGCCCGACATCGAACGTCCTGACCGGCACCGCACCGTCGGTCCGCGAGCACCCGCTCCACGCGTTCCTCGCCGCCGGCTGTCGGGTCGTCCTCGGCGACGACAACCCGATCAACATCGGGAGCCGGATCTCCGGCGAGGAGAGGCGCCTTGTCGAGGAGGGCGGCCTCACATGGGAGCAGGTCCGAGGCATCCACCTGACCGCCTGCGACGTCGTGTTCACCGACGAATCCACGAGAGCGACCGTTCGGGCCCGTCTGGAGGACAGGCCGGTCGACGCGACCTAGCCCCTGCTAGGGCCTCGCGGCGATCCTCCGCCACTCGATCGCCGTGCAGCGATCCATCACCACCGCCAGACCCGCCGCCGCCGCGATCCGGGCTGCCTCCCAGTTCACGACGCCGAGTTGCAGCCACAGGCACCTCGCACCTATGGCCACAGCCTCTTCCGCGTGCGGCACCACGAGCTCCGCTCGGCGGAAGACGTCGACGATGTCGAACGGCCCGGTCTCAGCGACGGCCTCGGCCAGGGTCCGGAACGCGGGAATCCCGAGGACGCTGCGCTCGTTCGGGTTGACTGGCACGCACTCGAACCCCTGGTGGACGAGGTAGCGGAAGACACCGAACGACGGGCGGCCCACATTCGACGACGCCCCGACGACGGCGATCCGTCGAGCGTCGCGGAGAGTCGTATCGATCTCTTCGTCAGTGGCGACCGCGACCGGTCCGCGGTTCTCGGCGAGATCGAGGTAGGCGATCGTTCGCGCCTTCTCCGCGCGCCGTGCGGCCCGCTCCGGATCGTCGCTCAGGTCGCGCCTTCCTTGACGTACGGCTGGCCGACCGCCGCGGGCGGAATGCTCCGACCCACAACGCCCGCGAGGACGATCAGGGTCAGCAGGTACGGCAACGCCCCGAAGAAGTTGTTGTAAAGGCTTGGGTAGCTCGCCTGGATCCCGGACAGGAACACGCCGAGGTCGCCGGGTGGCGGGTTCGACCGGATCGCGATCCCGAGCGCCTCGGAAACCATGAACAGCAGTGCGCCGCCGAAGGCCCCGATCGGCGTCCAGCGTCCGAAGATCACCGCCGCGAGCGCGATGAATCCCCGGTTGGCCGACATCCCGTTCTGGAATGACGCGTTGAACTCGAGCGTCAGCCATGCGCCGGCCAGGCCTGCAAAGACGCCGCCGAGGATCACGTTTCGGTAGCGGACTCGGATCACGTCGATGCCGACGGTGTCGGCCGCCCGCGGATGCTCGCCGACGGCCCGAGTCCGGAGGCCCCAGCGCGATCGGAACAGCATGATCTGGAGAACGATGACGAAGATGATCACTGATGTCGTGATCGGCCCCGAGCTCAGGAACATCCGGAGGATCCAGCCGATGAGCGGCAGGTCGTAGAGCTCGCCTGGGAGCTGGAGGGTGTCGAACGTCCCGGCGCTGCCGCTGGGCCTGATCAACCGGTTCAGGTAGCCCGTCAGGCCGAGGGCAGTGATGTTGATCACGGTGCCGCTGATGATCTGGTCGGCGCGGACGCTGATCGACAACCAGGCGTGGAGCAGCGACACGAGCATCCCGGCCCCGATCGCCGCCAGGACGCCGACGATAAGGGCAGGCGTGGCACCGAAGAAGGCCCCACGATCGACCGGCATTGCCTCGTGGACGACCACCGCGGCCATGAACCCGACGAACGCCGCCGTCAGCATCATCCCCTCGATGCCGATGTTGACGATGCCGCTCCGCTCGTTCATGACCCCGCACAGGGCACCGAGTGCGATCGGCGTCGCGAGCTGCAGCGTCTGGGCGGTCAGGTTCGTCGTGAAGATCGCATCGATCAGGTAGGCCAGGAACTGGAAGACGAAGCCGAGGATCGGCAGCCCGAATAGAACCTCCATCAGACGGTCGTCTCCCCGTAGGTCCGCGACACCGTGCCGAGCTCGCCCGGCGTGACTTTCTCGGCGCGGCCCCGGATCAGGCGTCGGATGATTGCCTCGGCCGCGAGGAAGAGCAGGATCAGGCCCTGGATGACGTCGATGATCTCGATCGGGATCTTGGCCGTGATTTGCATCGAGGGAGCACCTGCGCGCATCGCGCCCAGGAGAAGTGCCGCGAGGAGAATGCCGACGGGGTGGGCCCGCCCGAGCAGGGCGACCGTGATGCCGCCGAAGCCGATCGTCGTCCCGAACACCGCCGGGTAGTAGCCGAGGCTGAGGATCTCGAAGGCCCCGGCCAGGCCGGCGAACATTCCGCACAGCGTCATCGTCAGCACGATGAGCTTGCGCGGGCTCATTCCGGCGTAGCGGGCGGCGCTGGGGTTCGCTCCCACGGTCCGGATCTCGAAGCCGAGCGGCGTCCGGTAGATGAGGACGTAGGTCAGTGCGACAAGGGCGAGGACGATGAAGATGCCGAGATTGCCGTTACGACCGAACACGATCGGCATCGCGGCGTTGCCGACGTCGGCCGTCCGGGCGAACGTCGGACCGACGATCTTGAGGATGTCGTTGACCAGGCCGACGATCACGAACGAGGCGAGGGAGTTGAGCATGATCGTCGAGACGACCTCGTGAGCGCCGGTGAAGGCTTTCAGGGCTCCCGGTATGAAGCCGTAGAGCGCTCCGCCCAAGGCTCCGGCGAGGATCGCCATCGTCACCGCGATCGGGACCGGCTGGTTGGCGACCACGCCCCCCACGAGGCCGGCGAGGAAGCCGCCCACGAGGACCTGGCCCGTGCCGCCGATGTTGAACAGCCCGGCCTTGAATCCGACGCCGACGGCGAGCCCGGTGAGGACGAGCGGGGCCGCGGCCGCCAGCGTGTTCGTAATCGCCCGACCTGCTTGCTCGGGGTTGATCGAGGGGGCGAACGAGATCGCGCCGCTCGTCACGTCAATAAACGAGAGGCCGGTCGCGCCTTGGAGCAGGCTCTCGTAGGCGACGAGCGGGAGGAGAAGGTTGAGCGCCTTCTCAGTGGCCAGGCTCGACGCGATGATCAGCAGCGAGCCGAGTAGGAGTGCCAGAAGGATCGAGACGGTCGGAACCGCGGCCAGCGCCCACGCCCGACGGAGGAAGCGCATCAGCCGGGCCCCGCCGAACCGCCCGCGCCTGCCCCTGCGTCCGTCTCCACGGGCGGGATCGATCGGCGACCGGCGGCCATCAGCAGCCCGATCTCCTCGCGCTCGGCTGTCGCGCCGTCGACGAGGGCAACGATCTCACCGCGATACATCACGGCGATGCGGTCGGACAGCTCGAGCACCTCGTCGAGCTCTGCCGAGACGAGCAGGATCGCTGCTCCCTCGTCCCGCTTCGCGATCACCTGGCGGTGGATGAACTCGATACTGCCGACGTCAAGGCCACGGGTCGGCTGGTCGAGGACCAGCGCCGAAAGTTTTCGACTGAACTCCCGGGCGACGATCGCCTTCTGCTGATTGCCGCCGGAGAGTGTCCGCGCCGGAACGGTCGCCGACGGCGTGCGGATGTCGTATTCCGCGATTGCCCGCTTCGCCCAATCTGCGATCGCGTCGTCGTTCCGGAGGAACCCGCGAACGAACGGCGGCTCGTCGTACTGGGTCAGAACGAGGTTGTCAGCGAGGGGAAACGTCAGGACGAGCCCGAATCGGTGGCGGTCGCCCGGAACGAACGACATCCCGCGCCGCTGGAGGGCGCGAGGGCCGCTGCCCGTGACGTCGCGGCCTGCCAGCGTCACCTTCCCGCTCGTCGGTCGGCGCAGGCCGGTGAGGGCCTCCACGAGTTCCTCCTGGCCGTTGCCTGCCACGCCGGCAACGCCGAGGATTTCGCCTTTCCGGACTTCGAAGCTGACCCCCTTGACCGCTTCGTGGGCGCGGTCGTCGGCGACTCGCAGGTCAGATACGACGAGCGCCGGTTCGCCGGGGTGCGACTCGCCGCGA
>Ga0184623_10000884_pt1 | contig 13014 bp, 23 predicted proteins | sample PLM1_100_b1_FD_133138 | JGI IMG/M metagenome (GOLD analysis project Ga0184623, IMG submission 133138) | Groundwater sediment microbial communities from an aquifer in East River, Colorado, USA - PLM1_100_b1 | ecosystem: Environmental > Terrestrial > Soil > Riparian zone | place: USA: East River...
AACCTTGAGAGCCTTCTGCGCCTGGTGTCAGCGGGAAGGAGGACCGGCATTCCTCGGCGAGCGCGAGCCGCTCGACGACGAGAGCGAGACTCACGGCGTCTGCCGCCGACACCTGCAGAACATGCTGGCCGCGCTGCCCTCGCACTCCTTCCCGGACGTCACGTACCTCTTCGTGATCAGGCCGGCGGAGACGGCCCTCTACGACCACCTGGAGCGGGCCTTCCTGGGCGTGCGCGGGGTGAAGATCATCATGGAACGGCGAACCGGGGATCGGCGCTCGCTGCACCGGCGGGCCGTGCACGACCGGCGCCGCACCGACCGGCGACAGCCCCGGGGGACATCCCACGCGCTCGGCTACACGACGGTGCGCTTCGGCCGCGTCGGCGGCGCGGCCTCGAGCGGATCGGCGCCGATCGCGAGCTAGGCGACCGGCTTGCCCAGGCGCTGTAGCGCCACCGTGGCGAGCCGGGTCACGTGCTCGGCGATGGCCTTCAGCGACTCCGCCGCCTCGATCCGCTCCGACCGCAGCCGATTCAGCTCCTCACGCATCGAGTCCATCTCCTGCTGCAGCCTCTGATTGTCTTTCGCCAGCGTTTCGCAGTTATGCAAACTTTTCAGTACTTGAGCGAAGAGCCTCTCGCCCTCGCGAACCCACCGCAAGACATCGGAAGCCGGGTCCGTCGTCATGGTCGGCGATTATACCCCGGCCGTTGACGGGAGGAAGGCGTACCTGCTAGCCTTATTGGCCATAGCCGCGTTCGCCGGACACGACTGGAGGACTCAACTGTATGAAGAATGTCGCGACAAGTATTCCCGGCCGGCTCCTCGCGTTGGCACTTGCCACGGCGCTTGCGGGCGCGTCTTCCGCGCTCGCCCAATCCTCGCGACAGCCCTACGCCCCGTCGGATATTCAGGGGAGGATCGAGAGAAGCGGGGACCTACAAAGGCAGGCGCTTCGGAGCTTGGGCGACCCCACTCGAGCGGAGCAGCTGGTGCGGAAGGCCTACGATGAGCTTCAGACAGCTCAGAGCGCGTTGATTATCAACGCGTCGGGACAGAAGTTCCCGGATCCGCTCCTAGAGATCAACTCTCGCAAGTTGCAGGACGCACTGTCCTTGCTGCAGCGGGCTTCCGACGCGCTCAGGACAAACCAGGGGGCTCGGCCGGATCGGCGCGATCAGGAGGGTGAGGCTCCACCTGAAACACCTGCGGGACCAGATCTTGACGCGGTGAGGAGCAACATCGAGCAAGCCTTGCGCCTGGCGAGCACGGTGATCATCTTGTGACATGGGGCGCCACGCTTCGACCTCATGGCCAGTGCTTTCCCGTCCGCGGGCCGGCACCTGAGCACGTTCAGAGGGCGCCTCGGGCAGGCCAGTGTGTCGTCCGAGGCGTGTTTCCCATGTGACACGTGTTGAGAAATGGACGCGGAGCGATGCGGCAATTTGACAGTCGCAGACGGTCCCGTAGCCTAAATACGCATGAGCATATGCGAGATGATTCAGGCACGCCAGTTGCCAACTGTCAGCCTGTGGTGGTCAGCCCCGAGTCACGGAATCGACGCCAGCATCCCCGAACGAGGGTTGCGTGGCCCGTGGTGATCGAAACGAGGACCCAGCGCTACCCTTGCCAGGTCATCGACATCAGCAACCATGGCGCGAAAGTCATGACCAGCGCGCGGCTCCAGACCGGGCGCGTCGTTCGGTTGCAGATCATCCCGCCGGACGGAACACCGCTCCGTGTCGGGGCCCTGGTGTGGCGCTTGGATTCGGACGGTGTGGCCTTCTTCTTCGCTCACGGCATCTATCATCGGTTCATTCGCGCGGCCTAGTACCGCCCTGTGGCCAGGTGTCAGTACCTCCTGGTCACTTAAACGGTGAAGCGGGAGCAAGTGTCAGTAGGTCCCGGTCACTCGAGGAATCGGCGCCGCGGCAACGCCTGGCTGCGCCGCACGGCCGCGACTAGCTCCCGCTGCCGGGTCTCCCGCGCGCTTTTTGAGCCATGCCCTCAACGCCCTCCTCGCCGTTTGCCACCATCATAGCGACCGGGAGGTGTTGACACCTCGCTGACCGGGAGGTACTGACACTTACCACCCTGTTGTTACTTCACCTCCCAGCCTTGCTCGTCCTCGCGGTCGTGCGGCACCTTCATCTTGAGCCACGAGAGGGTCCGGCCTTCTCGGTACGGTGAGGCCTCGTCCTTCCCGACCAGCCCCTCGTAGGCGCGCTCGAGCACCTGGCCCCGGCCTTTGAATCCGTCCCGCGCCATCCGACGCACCGGAAGTACGAGGCGCTGACGGTCGATGATGTCCTCGAGCACGTTCCGCCGCACCCGTAGCGGCAGCTCCCGGAGATCCTTCTCGCGCGTGTAGAGAAGATCGAACGCGATCAACGTCGACGGCGTCGCGATCTCGTCCTTGGAGCGCCCGCGGAGCCATTCGAACCGGCACACGAGGCGGCTGTCGAAGACCGCGATCTCGCCGTCGACTAGAAGCGTGGGGGCCCGAGCGCGCCCACCGCGGCGGCCAGCTCCGGGAAGCGGCGCGTGAGGTCCCGCCCGTTTCGGCTCACCAGGCGGATGCCGGCCGCGGCCTTGTAGGCGAGGACGCGCCAGCCGTCGACCTTCTCGTCATTCACCCAGCCCAGCCGGTGGAAGGGGCGGGCGACGATCTTCGCGCGCGTCCCCCTTGCCGCTCAAGCCATGCGAGCCAAGCTGCCTCGGGGCGTGGCCAGCTCCGCAACGCAGGGCATGGTGCCGGCGTAGCTGAACGCGGCCTGCTGATGGCAGCGGACGGTGCCCGGCGGGCTGTTCACGCGGACGTTGACCATCAGGTGGTCGAAATTCGTGGGCTCGGGCTCGAGCGCGATGACCTGCACGCCGGGATACGCTTGGGCGACGGGCAGGGTGGTGAGCCGATGTTGGCCCCAACGTCCACATACGTGCCCGCTTGCGGGGCAGCAAAGAAGGCGAGCAGGCGTGCAGTCACCGGCCGCGCCCAGGTGCCGGACTGCGCGTAGGCGGCGAAAATCTCGGCATCATTGGCCGCGCCCTGGATAACCCCGTACTCCCCGCGGGCCTGGAGCGTCGTGATCCGGCACCGGGGCGCGAGCTGGGCGATCAGCCGAGCGGGGCCGACCCGGGCGGCCGGCCCCTCGAGCACGGCCGCGCGGGCGCCCCAAGGCAGGGCCTCCACGCTACGTCGGAGCACCCACTTCGCGAGCCGCTTCATGCGTGCTCCCCCGTGGGCCGGGATGTTAGCACGGCCGGCCAAGGGCGTCATGGCGCGGGCGGCTGGGGCGGACCGAGCCCTGCAAGCGACAACCCGCCCGGAGACCGTCCCCTCGTGGACCGCATGATTCAGCCAGTCCTGGCTGTGCTGATGGAACTCGACGGGCGAACGTCCAGGGGGCGCTGCCGGAGCCGGGCACCACGGTCGAGTTCACCGCGAGCCCCACCCCGCCACGCGGCCCCCGGGCTGCCGACGTTCGGCGTGTCGAGCCCGCTGCACCCCCACCAGAGGCCGCCTAGACCCCATGGAAACGCCCCCTCTAAGGGCCGGGGACCACTCAGGAAGCGTTGCGACGCCACAGGCCGAGTCTTCCCGCCTCGGGTTGCCGGTCTGCCTCGCCTGCGGGAAGGCGATTCCCCGGCCGCGCCGAGGGCAGAAAGCCTGCGGGAGCCGATGCCGCTGGGCGCTCTGGGCGGGCCGCCGCCAGGATCGAGCGGACGGGCTGCGCGAGGCCCTGATCAGTCTTCGGAACCACGTCGACGCGACCCTGGCTGACTGAGTGCCCCGCGTCGGGGGGGCAGGCGCAGTGGGTAGCCCTTGGGAGGAGGCCCGGGGCAGCTTGGGGCCCGTCCCATGTCGAACTCGAATACCAGGATTTCGCGCCCTCGCGCGAGCCAATCGTGTATGTGTGGACGCGCGCCGATGAGGTGCTCTACGTCGGCATGAGCAGTCGGGGCCTCGATCTTCCCCTTTCGGCGAGCCATGAACGCCTCCGCGACTTTGCTCCGGGCGACCGTCTGACGATCTGGCGAACCGATCGCCCTGCCATCTTGGAAGCCGATCTGATTTGACAACTTCGACCCCGGTACAACATACCTCTCGCCGCTGCAGTGAATGCGGGACGGAGATTGCCCCGAACACCTCGCGGTGCTGGCCGCACCGACAGGCGCATCAGCACCGGACATACCCATCCAGGAGGCCCTCATGAGCCCACGATCTGGTCTGGCGGAGCCGCAGCGCTGGCGGAGGCTACCTTCAGCGGGCGGGAGCGTGGTAGGGTCGCCGCGATGCCCGGAGTCGCCCCTAGCGCGCGCCCCCCCTGTCCGCCGCTGCGGCGCGCTGCCCCGCACCGCCCTCGGCTCCCCCTCTCGCTGGCCGCTGCACCGGGGGCCCTGTCTGCATCACAAGGGCGCGGACTCGACAGGCCGCTGCACAGCGACCGTCCGCCCCCTGCCGGGGACGAAGCGCCGCGAGCGTTGCCTCGCCTGGCCGGTGAGCGGGACGTCGTTCTGTCGGGCGCATACCCGGAGCACATCGAGCAGCGACAGGAACAGGCCAGCCTTCGCCGGGCCGCCGAAACGCGCGCCAGCGGAAGCTCGCCGCCCTCCAGCCCGTCCGTGACCTGTTGGCCCTGGTTCTCGAGCTGCTCGATGCTGAGATCGAGCGCCCCGCCGCCGGTAGCGCAGGCCGAGTGCTCCATCCTGCCGCCCGAGCGGGCGCCGCGAACAAGGTAACGTCGCGCCACGGGGGGCTGGCTCGGACGAACGAGGAGAACCGATGACGGCAACGACGTCGACGACGTACCATCTGTGGCTCAAGCCATCCGGGCCAAGTTACGAGGTCCTAGCCGGTCTGATCCGCGACCTCGCCAAGGAGTTGAGCGCGCCAGTGTTCGAGCCTCATGTGACCCTGCTCGGTCATCTCGAGGGAAGCGAGCAGGACCACATCCAGAGGGCCAGAAAGCTGGGCGAGCGGCTGCAGCCGTTCTGGATAGGGCTCGGGGGCGCCTCGTATCGGAGCGAGTATTTCAAATGCCTATTCCTGAGGGTGAACGAGAGCGCTCCCATCATGAACGCCAATGCGGCGGCGTGCCAGGTCTTCCAGCGGGCCCGAGAGGAGTATATGCCGCACGTGAGTCTCGTCTATGGCGCGTACCCAGAGGAACGGAAGAGGGAGATCATCGCGGGCCTCCCGGCCCTCGCTCAGGCCTCGGTTCCGGTTCGTAGCGTGTATCTGATCGGGGCGGATACTGAGGACCCGAAGGACTGGCGCGAGATCTTGAACATTCCCATGACCGGGAACGGGTCGCCGAGATCACCTAGGCCTTGAGCCGGAGAACCAAAATCACTCAAGCAGGGGCCGCACAAGCCTCTCCCGGTGGTACTCGCCCGGCAGACCGCCGAGGCTCTCTCCGCCCGCGCCATCCGCAAGGAGAAGAACATCGGCACCGTGGTCACCGAGATCCTCGAGGCGGCGCCGACCAAGGGCAAGACATGCAGCAGTGTCGCGATGAACGACTATCTTGATCTCTTTGACGTGCTCGTGTTGTGCGCTGGGCTGGTGGTGATTATTTCGGTCGGTCTGTCTTCTTCTCGCCGGAAGCTTGCCATAGCGCAGCACCCATCCGCATGGATCGGCGCGGTCGTGTGGCTGGGCGCTTTCACCTTCGCCCTCTACTTGGTGTTCGGCTGAGTTGGAGCGGCGCGGAGCCGGTGGGCCGGTGTTAGCAACGTATCTGCCGACGTTTTCGGATCACGGACAACACGACCTTCACCGAGTTGCGGCGGATCGTCGAGGTGACCTGGCAAGAGATCAGAACTCTCCTGCCACCTGATACCAAGCAGTCCGCCTTCATCGGGAAGCTCGAGGACCTGGATCCACTTCGAGATGATATTGGCCACGTCCGGCCCTTGTTGCCGGAGGATCGGCAAAGGCTAGACCTCCAGGCCCGCGACATCGCGCGCGGTTTAGAGAGAGCTGAATCATCGCCGCGATCTACGCCCGCATCGTAGGTGCCGTGCTTTGCTGGTTGCTCACCATCGTCCCGTTGGCCTCGGCTGAGGGGGCGTGGGTCTTGTGGGCCGCACATGCAATGTCAGGAGCCAAGTGTGTGATGGGGAGTGGCAACGACGGCAGACGTACGAAGCCGAGCGGTGGTGCAGAGCCACCCGGACTATCGCCGTCAACCAGGCATTGACGCCCGAGGGCGAGGTAGCGAACCCGGCGGGGACTGTTGTGGAGTACGAATGCCTGCCCGAGACCGTGGCTCTGAAGTACTACGTGAACGGCCGCCGGTGCGGGAGCTGCGAGAAGGAGCAGGCAGCGCGCCGGTTCCTCAGGTGCGCGAGCCGCCGGCCCGCCTCCTCGAGGTCGCGGTCTCCTGTCGTGCGGTAGTGCCCGCGGCGATCCTCGGCCGGTTCCTCGTAGCGCACGCGATCGGCGCGCGGCAGGATCGGCAGGCCCTTTGGCGCGGCAGGGGCGGCGAACGGCACGATCAACCGCGAGGTCGCCGTCCTCGGGCGGATGCTGCGGCTGGCCTACGAGCACGGGAAGCTGCTCCGGCTGCCGGTCATCCACAAGCCCAAGGAAGCCGCCCAGGACGTGGCGCGGCGCCTGGCAGGCACAATTCCGGGCACAATCGAGGGGGGCGCGGTTGACGCGGGCCGGGTGAGTGTGTAGATTCTCGAGCGCGGACGATTAGCTCAGTTGGCAGAGCACCGGCCTCACATGCCCACGAGGCACCGAACGCCCCTCGCGGAACCGCAAGGTTTCCGAGGGATTTTGTTTCTTGCTCCCGGTACTCATGGGGCGGTGAGGGGGCTGTTTCCGGCGAAGAGGGTGACAGGGATGAGGGGTGTCATTGCGCGGTGGCTCGTTGGTCTGGTGATTTCGCTGTTCGCTGGCCATTGGGTCACGAGCCTTTTTGTGGAGGGTCTTCGTGAGCGCCACGATCGTTTGCGTTCCAGCACCGCGTCCGCCGCCTGGCACGGCGATGAGTACGTCCCCGCGTGGATCACGGGCATCGTCGAGCGCACGTTCTTCACCGTCGCGGTTGGCTTCAACGTTTCTGGCGCCGTCGTCGCGATGATCGCGTGGACCGCCGCCAAGATGGCGGTAGCTCCCGGCGCTGAACGGGCGGACCTCGCCGCCCTGCCCGCGATTCCTTCGAGGCGCTCCACGAGGGGGAGCAGATGGCCAAGGCGAATCCTTTCCGGCGATGGCTTGCGGAACGTCGCCACGAGAACCTCCCATCAGCACAGCGGAAGCTTGTTCTCGCGGCGCCGGTGGATCTCAGCCAATACGGCCCAGCTGCACGGCTCCTGCATTGGCATCGGGCATTCCACCAGCTCCATGAGGTGGACCACCCACCTCTACTTATCAGCACTCCGGCCGAAATCGAGGAGGTCGGCCGCGCCGCGACGGCGCCAGTGCGGCGCGGCCGGCGCCAGCGCGATTGGAACATCCTCGCCGACGTGCGTGTCGCTACTCAAGTGCTTGGGCTGTACAGGTCGAGCTTGCACTGGAACGAGCGATCGGTCCGGTTGCTGGCGGCTGCGATGGCCCGGGGGCAGGACGGTGCGCGGGTGCCGGAACCGCACGAAATCCGGCGAGTTCTAGGGTGTCAGACGTCCCGGGCCGCGGCCTTGCAGTTGGTTGCCCTCGTCTACGATCGAGACATCGAGACACTTAGAAAATGTCTTGCCCGCAGATCAGCGTAGTTCCGCGGAGTTACCGTAGGACGTATAAAGCCCCAAGGGAGTTCTGGCCTCACGGTCAGTCTAGCGGTGCAGCAAAACTGTCTCCGTGAACATGCATACGGAGGCGCGCAATGGCTGAGACGCTCCACACCACAGCCCCCGCGGCCCGCGCGGCGAAGATTTCGGAGGCCACGCTTCGGCTCTGGGCTCGGCTCGGAATCGTCCCGTCTCAGATCACATCGACTGGGATGCGCCTGTTCGCGTTCGATGACGTGCTGCGGGTCGCCCGTGATCGAGCCGCCAAACGGGCTAACCAGCGCGGAGGTGGACAGGCGGCGTGAATACCCGGACCAAGACGTGCCTGCACTGCGGCCAACCGACCCGCCAGCAGATCGTGGCGCAGGCGCAGCTCGCGCGTGGCGCCCTTAAGCTGATGCTGGACCGGCTCGGCTCTCCTTGGCCAGCAGAGCCCGCCCTCAGCGCGGCGATCGCTCGGCTCGTGGTGCTCGCCGATGAAAGCGCATGAATCCCCACCTCGAGCTTCTGATCGGCAAAGCCTACGACGGGGTGCTCGCGCCCGAGCACCGTGCCGACCTGCGTAAGAGCGGCCTCACGGACGAGACTATCGCGGCCCAGTACATTCGCAGCGTTCCGCCGGCCATGATCGGCCGCCTCCTCCGCTTCGATCTTTCAGCCATACGATCGGCGCTGCTCTTTCCGTTCCGCTCGGCGGCCGGCGGCTTCATGGATCACGTGCGGGTGAAGGTCTTCCCGCCGCGGAAGGACGCCGCCGGGCACGCGACAAGTATCTGCAGCCGAAGGGCTCATCCCCGCGCGTCTACCTGGTGGCCCGGTGTCTCGACACGGTGTTGACTGGCTCGGAGCCGCTGTGGATGGTCGAAGGCGAGAACAAGGCGCTGGCTGTGGCCCAGCTCGGGCTGCCGGCGATCGGCTTCTGTGGCGTCGAGGGCTGGCACCGGAAGGGCGAGCACCGCCTGCTCCCGGACTTCGATGCTATCCGACTCGAGGATCGCGTGGTGGAGGTCGTGCCCGCTGGCGACTTCCAGACGAACCCCAATGTGCGGCGGGTGGTGGAGCGCTTCGGGGATGCCCTCTGTGCCCGAGGGTCCCGGCTGCGCGCCGTCCTATTGCCGAGCGAGCTGCCGCGGTGATGATGACAACGCGTATCTCCGAGTGCGTGACGGCAAGGGTTCGGAGGATCGCCTCGTGCCGATCGTCCCGCGACTGCGCGGGGCGCTCGCCGTGTATCTCGCGACAACGCGGCCCGGGCTCAAGCCGCCCCCGGGCAAGCCATGCCTGTTCATCCACTGCGGCCACCGCAACCGCACCAGCGTGGAGCCGCTGAATCCGAAGGCCCTGTGGCACTTCGTGAAGGATGTCATCCGGCCGATCATCGGGCGGAAGGTGGGCCCGCATACGTTCCGACACTCCTATGCCACGCATGTGTACGAGGGCAGCGCCGACTTGAACTTGGTCAAGTCGCTGCTCGGGCACTCGAGCATCACCACCACGTCGATCTATACACACGTCACGCCGCGGAAGGAACGGGAGCGGCTGGCGGAGTACCTGAAGTAGGACAAGGAGGAGCAGTTATGCCCGCGCGCAAGCTCGCCGAGACGGATGCGCAAATCCAGGCGCTTCGGCGCCACGTCCTCACCCAGTGTGTCGCGATCACCTCCAGCATTGACACGATCCCCGCCGGGTTCGTCCCGCGCGCCATGCGGGAGCAGTGGCGTCGGGAACTGCAGCAGGCGGCCCACGCCCTGACCTTGGTGGAGGCACGACTGGCCCTTGAGGCCGAGGCTTGACGATGATCGCAGCCATCTACGCCCACATTTCCACGCGCCGGCGGCGGGAGAAGCTGGCGAAGTTCCTAGAGTAAGGGAGGGGACGGCGATGACAGACGCGAAGAAGCAGGGCCCTATGGACTTAGCACCGGCGCCGATGCCCCTGACCGGCAGCGTGCTACAGGTCCAACTTGAGATTCCGACCTCCATGGCGGAGCTCTTGCACCGGCGACACGCCCACGCCACTGAGATGGCAAGTGCATACGTCCAGCACTATGTTGTCGAGAACGGTCTGCGCGACCTCGTTGCCCGCGTGTTGAGACGCAGAAAGGAGGCTCACATACGCAGGTGTTCCAGATCTAGGAGCAATCATCACGGCGGATTGGGAACACATCGAAGCCTTCCTGCCGGCAGAGTGGAATCTGGCCACGCTGGACCAGAAGCTCGCTCAGCTTCGGCCATTTAGAAATGACATCGGACACGTCCGACGCTTGTCCCCCGAGGAGCGGCGCGAACTGGATGGCCTGGCGCGCGACATCACGCAGGGCCTGGAGAAGGCAAAATGAGGAGCCCTAGGAGATGCGGGCGATACGGAGACGGCACGCTCTATCTGCGAGGGCAGACGTGGTGGCTCAAGTATCGAGCGGGCGGGCGGTGGCACTACGAATCGAGCGGGAGCCCCGACAAGGCGGTGGCGCAAGGGCTCCTCGACACGCGGCGGGGTAGCGGGCCAGCGGGGCACCGGTGCAGCCACGGCTCGACCGCGTGACCTATGCCGAAGCCGCCGCGGCGCTGATCGCTACCACATCGTGAGCCGCGCGGACCGGCGGGCCGCGGTGGCGCTGCTGAATTCCCTGAATGGTGACAAACAGGGTGACAATCGGCGGAGACGGCTTGAAACCCTCCGGGCAAATGGTTAAGATCCTTGCCACGGACGATTAGCTCAGTTGGCAGAGCATCGGTCTCACATGCTTCAATCCCTGCGGCCCCGTGTCGCTATCTCGCGGATTTCCCGCACAGGTTTCTCTCCCTCCGGTACGTGGCGATGCGTGGAAATGCGTCGAGGAGGGGCTCAATGCGGTGGCCGCTGTCCGGCCTCAGTTCGTGGACGTGCGCAGCCCCGACGAGCTAGACTGTCCCGAGTCGGAATAGTGTTGACACTGATGACCAGAAACAACGAGGGCCATCTGGCCTATCGTTCCCAGAGTGAACCACCCGTGGCAGGGGAACCACTTTGGGAGGATCGACCGATGACCCTCGACGAGAAGGTACACGGACTGCGCCTACATGTCATCCAGCGGGCGGAGCAGTTGGGCAATGTCAGCCGGGCGTGCCGGGAGGCGGGCATCTCCCGCGCCCTGTTCTATCGGTGGCGGCAGCGGCTGGAGCGCTATGGCCAGGACGGCGTGCATCCGCGGCGACACCGGGCCCAGCCCGGCCGGCCGGTGCAACTGGCGGCCGAGACCGAGCGGTTGGTGTTGAGCGTGGCCGTCAGTGCGGCGACGTGGGGCGCGCGCCGCATCGCGGCCTATCTGCAGCACCGCTGGCCCCTGCGCGTGGCCCCCAGCACGGTGCAGCGGGCCCTGCGGCGCGCGGGGCTGGCGACGCGGCGGCAGCGGCTCACCGTCCTCGAGCACCGCGCCCTGCAGACGGCCGGACTGCTCACCGAGCGGACGCGCCGCACGCTCTGGCAGGGCCAGCACGGGCCCACGCGCCATGTGATCGCGCACGAGCCCGGCGAGCTCGTCTGCCTGGACACCTTCTACATCGGCCAACTCAAGGGGGTGGGCAAGGTGTGGCAGATCACGGCCTGCCATGCCGCGTGCTCCTACGGCGTGGCCTGGCTCCTGCCCGCGCACACGGCCGCGGCCGCCGCTCACTTCCTGCGCCGGATCGTCATGCCGCTCTACCGCCGGGCCGGCTGGCGGCTGCGCCGCGTGCTGACCGACGGGGGCCCCGAGTTCAAAGGGGCGTTCGATGAGGCCTGCCGCGCCCGGGGCCTGCGCCACACCCGGACGAAGCCGCGGCATGCCTGGACGAACGGGTTTGTCGAGCGGCTGCAGGGCACGATCCTGCAGGAGCACTGGCGGGTGGCCTTCCGCCGCCGCTACTTCACCAGCCGGACGGCGCTGCAGCGCAGCCTCGACCGGTTCATGCAGTCCTACAATCACGAGCGGCCGCACCAGGGCTACCGCGTCCGCGGTCGTACCCCAGCCGCGCTCTTCTGGGGCGCCGCCCGCGCATGATGTCATGCCCCACTCTGGGAGGGGTCAATGTGTCAACACCATTCCGGGTCTGGACAAGCTAGACGCTGCTCTCACGGTGGCCAAGGCGCAAAGCGACGGGATAGTGCTGGCTGATGAGCAGGTGATCACGGTGGGCGATTCCCCGAGGCGCATTGCCGACTTCGCGCTGAGGCATCGGCTGCCGAGCAGCGGCCCCACAGACTACGCCCAAGTGGACGGCCTGGTTGGCTACGGAGTTGACTGGACGGACGTCGTGCGGCGATCGATGGCCTTCGTGGACAAGATTCTCAAGGGCGCCAAGCCGGCCGACTTGCCCATCCAGCAGGCCAGCAAGTTGGACCTGGTGATCAACCTCAAGACGGCGAAGGCCCTCGGCCTGGCGATCCCGCCGTCGCTTTTGCAGCGGGCGGATCAGGTGATCGAGTGAGAATCCCTGTCGGGATCACCCTGGCGATGTGTCTGGTACTCCTTGATGTGGGGCTTGCCACAGCCCAGCCCTTTCGCATCACCTTCGGACGCGAGCGCGACGAACCCACGTCTATCGTTCTCATGGGAGAGGTGTTCAACGATGGCCTCCGGGATATCGTGGACGTCTGGGTAACCGCGGACGCGCGAAATGCTGAGGGCAAGGTCGTAGGCCGCGGGGTTGCCTTCGTCACATCCTTCCTCCGCGGGCGCGGAACCACCACGTTCACAGTCAAACTCCCCCGGGCGGAGCAGGCTCACTTGTTCCATCTCGTTGTCTCGTCGTTTCGATATGCATCCGGGGAGCAATCACCGTAAGGATCTCGGCCGCTCGCCCACGAGGAGGCCCGCCATGGCCGGGCCCAAGTGGCCTGTTACCGTCCGGGTGGCGCTGTGGGGGAGTGAGCGTCAAAGCCCATGCTGGGGTTCCCCCGCGAGCTGGAATAGTAGACGTGCTCCTTGACAAGTAGGTAACGGAGGGTTACCGTGTCTCCCAAGAGACTGAGTCACGTGCTCAAGAAACTCCGCAACGCGCAAGGACTGACCCAGGAGCAGGTGGCTGAGAAGGCTGGCGTGTCGAAGAACTACATCACTATGCTGGAGACTGGTACGCGCAAGTCTCCGTCTCTTCCGGTCCTCAAGCGGCTGGCGAAGGCCCTCGGCGTCTCCCTGACGGAGCTGCTGGCATGACCGATCTGGACCGCGAGCAGCTCAAGCGCGACTGCGGCGACGCGCTCGAGGCGCTCCACCGAGATCAGCGCGTGGACGGAATCGCCGCGCTGGCGGAC
>Ga0184623_10000885_pt1 | contig 13007 bp, 12 predicted proteins | sample PLM1_100_b1_FD_133138 | JGI IMG/M metagenome (GOLD analysis project Ga0184623, IMG submission 133138) | Groundwater sediment microbial communities from an aquifer in East River, Colorado, USA - PLM1_100_b1 | ecosystem: Environmental > Terrestrial > Soil > Riparian zone | place: USA: East River...
GGCGCCCGCTGCTCCACCAGCCGCCGAGGGTGGCGGTGGCCTGAATGTCCAGGGGCTGCCGATCGTCAAACCGCCGTACGGGATTCTCGCGGCGATCAATCTCGACCGTGGGGAGCTCCTGTTTCAGGTGCCGCACGGCGACACGCCGGACAACGTCCGCAATCACCCGGCGCTCAAAGGCGTGAACGTCCCGAAGACCGGCCAGGCCGGCACTTCGGGTGTCGGGATGGTGGTAACCAGGACGCTGGTCATCATGGGCGACCCGCAGATCACGGCGCCGCCCGGACGGCCGCGCGGCGCGATGCTCCGGGCCTATGACAAGAAAACCGGCGAGCAAGTCGGGGCGGTCTGGATGCCCGCCATTCAGAGCGGATCGCCGATGAGCTACATGGTGGATGGTAAGCAGTACATCATGGTGGCGATCAGCGGCGGCCCCTACTCGGGCGAGTACGTGGCGTTCGCCTTGCCCAACTAAAGCGCCTGCGGCTGTTGCGACGAGCGAAGGGCGGGGTCCCCAGCGCGGCACCCGCGCTGGGGTGCCAAGTCAAGGAGCAACGCGAGTGGGGGTGGGGCCCCACGAGCACTTAATTAAAGGGCGGTTTTCAGTTCTCTAGTAACGAAGCTTCGCGTCCGGCTCCCTGGTTTGAAGCGAAGCTTCGTTACGACGGATAACGGAAGACAGAGGAGAATCCGAGATCAGATGACGTTCAAAATTGCGGTTGTGATCATCGTCGGGCTCGTGCCAATCGACCTGTTCTGGGCAGTCGGCCGCAACTCGACAGTCTCGGCGCAGCAAACAACGTCCGTGTGGGACGGCATCTACACGGAAGATCAGGCGAAGCGCGGGGCACCGCTCTACGCGCAGAGGTGCTCGGCCTGCCACGGTGCGGATCTGACGGGCGGCGAAATGGCGCCGGCTCTGGCCGACAGTGTGTTCAAGTCGAACTGGAACGGCGTCTCGGTCGGCGATCTGTTCGAGCGGATCCGCGTCTCGATGCCGCAGGACAGCCCGGGAAGCCTGTCGCGGCAGCAATATGCGGATATTATCGCCTTCATGTTTTCCAAGGGCGAATTTCCGGCCGGCAAGACCGAGTTGTCGACCAAGACCGAAGAGCTGAAGCTGATCGCGTTTGAAGCGACGAAGCCGTAGTTGGGAAAGATGGGAAGGATGGGAAAGATGGGATAGATAGGAAAAAGCTTTCTCCATCTTTCCTATCCCATCTTTCCTATCCCTCCCATCTTTCCTATCTGTCCTATCCCTCCTAATGATCGTGCGGGTGCAGGCGTTCTTCCTTCTGTCGCTGTATTTCCTCACGCCGTTGTTTGTTGGCCATCTTCTGGCGAGCCGCGCCGAGCGACGCCTTCTTCGAGGCCTGCGTGGTCACGGCCGGCGCCGACAGGACTCGTTCGAGATCGACACTCTGGCAAGCAGGGCAATCTGGTGTGCTCGACGTGCGCACCAATGTCTCGAACTGATGCCCGCACGCTCGACATTTGTATTCGTAGATTGGCATCGTTAGTTCCTCCCAAAGCCGCGCCGTACGAAGGTTCAAAGGTTTTCATAACCTGTAGAGGTCATGAAATCGGGTCTTGGAAGAGCCCTCCGTTGACGCTGTCGTGGAGAGTCGAATCTTACTATGAATACCTCGACGCAGCGGCAACATGACAACGGCGGGTGGCACTCTGACAGAGCAACGGGCGAGAGCGCGTGCCCTCGCCCGCTGTCCTGGCAGGTTGGAAATCGGACTACGACTCCGATCCCGTCTTCGACCCCGTCTCCACCTGGAGCCTGTTCTCGACGTCGAACACGTTCGGGGTCGTCCGCGCGATCATTTCGGCCTTGCGCCGATCGACCTCTGAGCCGACGACGCCGGTCAGGGTCACCCGCCCGTGTTCAACGATGACGTGGATGGGCGGGTTGACCTGGATGCCGTAGTTCCACGCAGAGTGCTTCGCTTCAATCGTGAGTCTTGCCTGCCGATGTCGCCGACGCGGCCAGGAGGCCGGCGGCGTGCAACACGCTGTCCAGCCGCCGCCGCTGCTGGTCATCGAGGGACACCAGCGGCAGTCGTACCTCGGAGGAGGGCAACAGGTCGAGGCGCGCCATCATGTATTTGAGCGGGATCGGGTTGGTGTCGAGGAAGATTGCCTGATTGAGGGCGAACAGCTCGTCGTGCAGTTGACGCGCGTCCGCGAGGCGCCCGGCCGCCACCGCAGCACAGAGTGCTGCCACACGATCCGGCGCCAGGTTGCCGACCGCATTCATGACCCCCGCCGCGCCAACGACCAGCATCGGCAGACTCAGCGCCTCGAGCCCGCAGAAGACGCGGAAGTCGCGGCCGCATCGGAGGAGCACTTCCGTCACGAATTCGAGATCGTTCACGGCATGCTTGATGCCCACGAGCGTCGGCAGCGCATCCGCGATCCGCGCCACCGTCTCGACGGCGACCGACACCGCGGCACGGCCGGGAATGTGATAAATGAGCAGCGGAAGCGCGGTCGTCCGGCCGATGGCGACGAAGTACTCAACCAGGCCGCGTTGCGGGGGCCGGATGTAGTAAGGCGTCACGACCAGCACGGCGTCGGCGCGGCACTTCTCGGCCTGCGCGGTGAGCTCGACGGTCTCGGCAAAAGACTGCGACCCGGTCGCTGCCACGACGGGAAGCCGGCCCGCGACCGTACTTACCGCGACGCGCAGCAGCTCGATGCGCTCAGTCACCGAGAGGCTGCTCGGTTCTCCCGTCGTGCCGGTGATGACGACCCCGTGCGAGCCGAGGCGCACCTGACGGTCGACGATCGCTGCGAAAGTGTCGTAGTCGACCGCGCCGTCTTTGAACGGTGTCACGACCGGCGGATACGATCCGCGCAGTGTGTCGGGGTCAAGTGAGATCATCGCTGGTCCATCGCGGCCCGGTTGGTCGAGAACCCACCGGTGGCGCCGAGCGCCTCCATCGGATGGGTCAGATCCTCCTGCCACATGAGCGAGCCCATCGCGATGTTCAGCGGGCTGTCCTGGATGGTCAGTTCGTACACGCCTTCGTCGTTGGACGAATGATTGTGCACGGCCCACCCCGGCGCGGTCAGCATCAGATCGCCGGCCTTCCAGTCGTAGCGGCGACCGTCGACGACGCTGTACCCGCTGCCGCTGAAAAAGTAATTGATTGCCGCGGCGGTGTGGCGATGGGGCTTGTCGGTGATGCTCGCCGGACGTATGCACATCGTCGCGAAGAAGTTGTTCGTCGTCCCATTCGTGCGGCCGGTTGCCGGGTTGTAGAGGAGATACAACCGCCGTCCAACGTACGATTTGCCCAGCGACGACAGCTTGTCCAGCTCCTGTTTGACCCGGGTCCACGGCCAGTGCAGCGCGGAGTGCGGCACGACTTCGGGATTGATCAATTGCTCGTACGGCATGAGGTACGCGCCGTCGGGGGTGAGTTGGAACGTGCCGAACGGGTTCACGCTCTTGGGCTCATCGTGATCGTGCTCAGCGCCGCTCTCGGCCGGCGGATTTTCGTCCACGACGTGGATGTTCAGCTTTTCGAGAAGCGCGGAGTTGCTGTACGTGAGGCGCGCCTGGATGGACTCGGTGTCGTTGAAGTGCTCGTACGGCGTCCAGGACGGGGTGTTCCAGACGTCGTACTGGCTGAAGTGGATCCGCTTGCCGCCAATGATGCTCGTCCCTCCGCCGGCGATACAAAAGTTTACTTGGGACGAGTTGTGCCGGATCGGCTTGGTCCGCTCCCCCGGCTTCAACACGCACAAGGAAATGGCGGTGCCGGGCGCCAGCCCGTCCCCCACTCCAGTCACCGGGTTGCGAATCATCGAGATGCGGCGGCCGTTGGCCGGCGCTGGAAGTGATGCGAGCCGCGCGATTTCTGCTTCGATCGCCTCTTTCGGAACGACGACCGGCGTGGCCACGTCCAACGGGGGTTCCGCGGCGCCAGTCCGATCGACGAATTCAAAGGTTGATTTCACGGTTCTGCTCCTTTATTGATACGTGGGGCCCCTATCCCCACGAAGCGGCTCGCTTGTGGGGACCCCTACGCCCCACGCCGCTCGCCGCATTATTTGATTCGTGGGGCCCCTATCCCCACGAAGCGGCTCGCTTGTGGGGACCCCTACGCCCCACGCCGCTCGCCGCATTATTTGATTCGTGGGGCCCCTATCCCCAAGGCACCACTACGCGGGGTGATACTCGCCCCGCAGCCGCGGCGGCGCGGGTCGAGGCGGCGCGAGAGGGGTTCCCAGCCCGGCCCGCACGGCCGCGCTGTAGATCTCGACGGCGAGCGCGAGATCCGAAATCCCCATCCCGAGCGACTTGAACAGCGTGACATCGTCCGCGGCGGCGCGATGCCCCCCCTCCGCGACAATCGCGGAAAGCGGGCGCACGCGCTGCCAGGCGGCATCGTCGGCGCCGTAATAGTCCATCAACTCTTTCGAGAGCCGCTGCGCCTGAGGCGGGCTGTCGACGACCACGTGCGTGCAGCGCGCGAGCACGTCGCCGGCCACCTCGGCGCCACTCGGCACGATCGCGCCGACGGCGTTGATGTGCGCACCGCGCGCCACCATGGCGGCGGTCAGGAACGGCTCGCGGGCACGCGTGACGACCGTGATGATCGGCGCGTTGCGGACGGCCTCGGCGATACTCGACGCCTCGACCGCCTCGACGCCGATCTCTTCGGAGACGCGCGCGACGCACCGCGCACGACGTTCTGGATCGCGCCCGAAAACACGCACGCGCCGGAGGCGCCGGACCGCCGCGACTGCGGCGATCTGCGGTATCGACTGCTTGCCCGTGCCCACGATGGCGAGCTCATCGGCGGCGGCGGCGGCGAGCAGGCGGGTCGCCACACCGGAGGCGGCGCCCGTGCGGAGCTGTCCCAGCGCGAAGGCCTCGACCACTGCCTTGAGCGCGCCCGTGCGGCTGTCGTACAGGATCAGCAGGGGCGTCGCGCCACCGGGCGTGTGCGCCCAGGTCTTGGTTCCAACCAGCTCGGCCTCCGGAAATGCGGCGCCGATCGCGTGGAGTGTTCCATGACCGCCCCATTCGACGTGGGTCTTGGCCATGTTCATCGCTGCGCCGCGCGCCTCGGCGAGCAGTCCGACCTCGAGTGCGCGAATCGCGCCAGGCATGTCCATCACGGACACCACGTCGGCTTCGGTGATCCAGCGAGGACCTGTTTCAGACATCGACATCTTCCTTTGTTCCTATTAAGGCGGGTCTGAAGACCCGCCTCTACCGCAGACAAAGCAACGAACTTGCCTCCGAAGATACCGAGCTCGTACTCACTAGGCGGGTCTGAAGACCCGCCTCTACCGTAACTACCGTAACAAAAGCATCAGACCCTTCACCACTGAGGACGCGGAACTCGTACTTCGGTAGAGGCGGGTCTTTAGACCCGCCTATGTACCGAACGGCGACAGCACGGGCGGCGCGAGGTCGAGGCAGTTGACGACGAGCGCGTGCGTCACGTACCGGCCGATGAGTAACAGCACGGCGATGGCCTGCGCCGCGCCGATCGCGCTCACGACCCCTTCGAGCTCCGCCGTCGTGGAGCGACCGTGGCGCCGTACGACCGCGAGCGTCAGCGCCTGTACGGCGCGTTCGGCCTCGCTCAGGCAAGACGCGCCCGCCGGATCGAGCGTCTCCACGCCGCGAACCCACTCTTCACCATATCCGAGCTTCATGCTGAGGCGTTCATGTTGATAACGCTCGTACGCGTTCTCGAGCATTGTCGAGACCGTTAACGCCACCGTTTCGGTCAGTCGATCAGGCAGAGCGCGTTTCAGGTCTTCGGTGAACGTCATGAACGACCCGAGCGCTTCAGGCTGATGCGCTGCACATCGAAAAAACTCGCCGAGGTAGCCGAGGCGCTCGACGCGCGGCCGGAGAAGCTCACACAGCGCGGGTGGCAGTTCCTCGGCGCTTAACCGCGGAATCACGAGTCGCCATCTCCGCGCGCCCGCTCCTGCAGACGCGAAGATGCTGCTAATAGCGGTCCGCAGACCTCGTCATTGTGCTCGCCGACATTCGGTGCTGGCCGCCGAATCGGCAACCGTTCGCCGTCGACGATGGCAAAGCCGCCCGGATAGCGCACAGTCACGCCCGAGAGTCCGTCGGTCACTTCCTGCCAGAACCGCCGCGCGGCAAGTTGATCGTCATGATGGATGTCTTCGACGGTCGATACCGGATAGCCGAGGATTTCGCGGGCGGTCGCCTCCTCGAGAAATTCCCGTTTTGTCAGCGTCGCGAAGAATCGGCCGATTGGCGCCTCGATGGCCTCCACCTCGGCCTGGTTCAGGTTCGGCACCGAGAACTGACTCCAGTGGACCTGCTTGAGGAATTCCGGCGCCAGACCTTTCTCGTCCATCCATGCAACGAGCTGCTGATTCGTATGGCGTCCGGCAACGCCGCCATAGACGATAAAGTTGATCCAGCCGTCCTGGCAGGGCCAGAACGCGCGCATGCGCGCGCCGGTGACCGCCCGGCCGGTGATGAAAATGCCGGCGCGCTCCGGGTTTACACGGTTCATGTCCCAGAATACTGGCGCATGCGCCAGCGCCGCCATCACGGCGACCTGAGCGGACGCGTCAACCCACTGGCCGAGACCGGTCCGCGTTCGGTACACGAGCGCTGTCAACGCTCCCATCGCCGCTTCGACGCCTGCCCACATGGCCGCTTGCGGCGCCGACACCCGCATCGGCTCCCCGTCTTCCTCGCCAGCCAACGACATCGCGCCGCTCAGCGCCATGATTTCGAGGTCCGATGCCACCAGATCGCGGTATGGCCCCTGCTGACCAAACGGAGTGATCGACACCAGGATTAGCCGCGAGTTGGCCGCGCGAAGCTGTCCATAACCGAGACCGCGCGCCTCGAGATGTCCGGGCGGGAAGCTCTCGAGCAGGAAGTCGGCATGTCGGGCGAGCTCGCGCAGGAGGAACTGTCCGGCCGGCGTGTCGAGGTCGAGCGTGATCCCGCGCTTGTTCGCGTTGAGCGCCATCCAGTGCACACTCTGCCGAACCCCGTCTCGGACAAGATACGGCGGCCACTCGCGGGCCGGATCTCCGCCGGGCGGCTCGACCTTGATGACATCGGCGCCGAGATCCCCCAGCACTTTGCCGGTCAGGAACCCAAGCGGTCCGGTCAGATCGAGGACGCGGTACGGGGCCAGCAACATCACATCCCCGTGCGCGCGAGAACCTCGACCCAGCCCTTCATGCGCGTCTTGGCCTTCGCGATCTCCTCGGCGGAGAAGAACCTTTGCGGGTCGACGCGATCGATCGGGTACACCGGCCGATGGAAGTCCTGTTCGTATCCGAACGGCACGGTCGCATCGATGCCCATGCCGCCCTCGAACCGCGTGTTCGACGCGGTCCATTCCTTTTCGCCGGCCGTCATCCGCTCCTGCGGCTGGAAGGTCTGGCCAATACCGCCAGGAAGCGGATTGAGGATGTCGGTGTGAGGATTCACGCGCGTGGTCAGGCACCACATGATGTCGTCCATGCTGTAGATGTCGACATCGGGACTGACGGCGATGGCCAGCCGCATCCCCTGGTTACAAGAGAGGATGGCAGCAAGAAAGTTCCGCTGCCACCCTTCCTCGATCTTGTTCCGCTTCCGCACCTGGATGATGCACCCTCCCCAGTCGGTCATGCAGAAGGGAATGTTGACGTCCTGGACAATGCCCGGCTGGAGGCGTTCGCATAACTCGAAGATGGCTGCCTCGCGGAGCGTCGTGTCGATGTTGTTGCAGTCGAGCATGTGGACGCCGAGCAAGTAGATGAGCGGCCGTGTCTGGCGTTTGCGCCTGGTGATCGCGGTCACCTCGAACGTCGGCGCCTTGTAGGCCTTGCCCATGTAGCCGGCCCACTCCGGATGAAAGTAGTACTTGCCTTGCTTGTCAGCCTTCTCGGCTTCCGCGGTCTCGTACCGTTTGTCGCGCGGGTGAAGCACCCCTTCGAGGACGATCTCCGACTCGGCGATCGCCCAGGCGTCAACGGTCCGCGCCTTGACAATTGCTACCGGCGAGCCCTGGATGGCGCCGGCCACGCCGATCTCATCACAGCCCCGGGGCAGGATGACGTAGTCGAACCCGCCTCCGGCCACCAGTGTGCACGCCGGCGGCACGCCGAAACACATCGTCAGCGGAATCGGTTTCTCATCCTTGTAATGCTCGGTGATGACCTGCCACATGTGGGAGCCCGGCGACGCTTGAAAGGTGCCCATGTGGCCCCATCGGAAGTTCATCCGGTTGTAGCCGATGTGGCTCCCGCCGTGGAAGTACGGCCCGACGACGCAGCTGATGCCGCTGCCGATGGTCTTCTCCGTCTCCAGCGCGGTATGGCGAATGGCGACGATGTGCTTGTTGACATCGAGGTCGTCGGTGATGACCTCCTCCTGACACGGCGCGTCGCGTTGCGGCACTTCCACCGGCGCCAGCGGATGCGTCATGGCATGGGCGATCCTTCGAGTACGGTCTGTCGGCCCATCGAACCCGAACAGCTTGTCGATGACGTTGAGATCCGCGAGCAGATTGGTAATCGCGCGTGCGTCCGGGTGTCCCTTGACCTGGTTGAATAGCAGCACGGGTCCGCCGTCGAGGTGCTTCTGGATTCCAGTCAGCTCGAGATCCGGATCGACCGGAACGTCTGTCGTCAGAACGTCCCCCTGCGTGTCGAGCCAGGCGAGCGCGTCTCGCAGCGATCGGATATCCTTTTTCACCTCACGGCTTGTTTTTTCAGCAACGGCTTCGGACATCGGTTGACTCCTTATGAAAACACGCCCTGCGCCGCGAGCTCCTCGTACTCCTCGGCGGAGAGGCCAAACCATTCCCGGAACACGGCAATATTGTGCTCGCCGAGGCACGGCGCTGCGTGGCGCACGAGCCCTGGCGTGTCGCTCAGTTGATACGATCCCATCCGATAGCGCATTGGACCGATCTCCGGATGGTCGTGCGACTGCCACACCGCACGCGCAGCGATCTGGGGATCAGCGTGAACGTCCTCCATCGTGTTGACGACTGCGGCGTGCACACTGGCTTTCTGCAGACGTGCCATGACCTCATGAGCCTCGCGCTGACGCGTCCAGGCGGCGAGGTGATCGCTCAGCTCGGCCTCACCTGCGCGGCGCCGTTCGGCCGTCCGAAAGCGCGGATCGCCCGCCCACGCCGGCTGACCGATCGCGTCGCCGAGGCGGACCCACTCCTCGTCGTTCCAGCAACTGATCGTCACCCACCGATGCTCCCGGCACGGATAGCAGCCATGGGGCACGGCGACGGAATCGCGATTGCCGTCGCGCCGCGCGACGACACCGTTTACCGCATAGTCGACGAGCGCCGGCGCGATGAACTGAAGCCCGGCTTCGTACTGCGACAGATCGATGAACGCGCCCTCACCGGTTCGGCGCTGTCGATCGAGCGCCGCAAGGAGCGCTGCGCCGCCAAAGGCGACTGCAATCATGTCGATATACGGTCCGTACAGGCACTGGGGCGGTCCCTCAGGCAGCCCGATCAGTTCCGTGAAGCCACTGAGCGACGACAGTTGCGATCCGAAGCCGGGATGCGTAGCGCGCGGACCCGTCTGCCCGAGGTTGCTCGTACTGAGCACGACGAGTCGGGGATTATCGGCGCGGAGCACGTGCTGATTCAATCCGATTTTGGCCATCACGCCGGGCCGCATGTTCTCGATGACGGCGTCGGCCCGTGCAATGAGACGGCGGACGAACGCGACCGCGGCGGGCCGCTTGAGGTCGATGGTGACGCCCAGCTTGGAATCGTTGAAGATCGCGAAGCAGCCCGAGCGGTTGAGCCCGACGCGATCGTCCTTGTAGGGCGGATACTGCAGGCGGAACCCGTCGGGCCGCGCCACCGATTCCACATGAATGACGCGGGCGCCGAAATTCGCGAGGTACTTGCCGATGGCCGGACCCGCAGCGTACCCCCCGAACTCGATGAGGGTCACATCGTCGAGCGCGGCGTCGGCCGGTGTCGGCAGGCTCGCAGGCTCGTGGGGCATCATCGTCTGGGCGTGGCCGCCATCATGCCTTGCCAGCGGCTCTGGACGTCGAGGTGGATGTCGAGCTGATCGAGCAGCCGCGCGACGGTGTGGTTCACGATGTCGTCGATCGTCTGCGGCCGGTTGTAGAACGCCGGAACCGGCGGACAGATCACCACTCCCATGCGCGACAGCTTCAGCATGTTCTCGAGATGGATCTCGCTGAGCGGCGCCTCGCGTACCGCGAGAACGAGACGCCGCCGCTCTTTGAGAATCACGTCGGCGGCGCGATGAATCAAGTTGTCGCCCAGACCGTGCGCGACGGCCGCCAGCGTCCGCATGCTGCACGGCACGATGACCATTCCCTCGGTGAGAAATGAGCCGCTTGAAATCGCGGCGCCCTGATCGGTGAGCGGATAGACACGCGTGGCCATCCGTTGGACGTCCTCGATTGTGTGGGACGTCTCCTCGAGCAGCGTTCGGCCCGCCCATCTGCTCATGATCAGGTGCGTCTCGATTTCGCTCTCCTGGAGCAGCTGCAGGAGGCGCACCCCGAAAATGGTTCCGGTCGCGCCTGTGAGCGCCACGATCAACCGTCGCGGGGTCTTGGCCATCTTTGTTTGGTTCGTGGGGCCCCTACCCCCACGAGGCGGCTCGCTTGCGGGGGCCCCGCGCCGCTCGCCGCATTCTTCCCACGGCGGACGAAGGTCCGCCCGACATCACCTATGTAGAGGCGGGTCTTTAGACCCGCCTGAACGACGCCGCGGACCCTATTCCAGCAGCTCGGCGAGCACGAGTTTCGCCTTCTCGAGCTCGGCGGCACGCTGCGGGTTCACGTAGGTGATGCCCGACGACACGTACGCGCCGGGTTCCAGCTCTTCGTTCGGTTCGTCGGCCAGCACCTCGGTGACTCGTACGTTCAATTTCGCATTGTAGGGTGCCGACCGCATTGCGCCGGCGAGCTCTTCGACGGCGCCTTTCACGTAGTATGTGGCACGCGTGTCGATGATGACGAGCGTCAGTTTCCCGTTGCCCCGCATGTTGCCGGCCGTCCTGCTGTTGCCATAGGCGGCGACCCGCACGTTCTGCCGATCCTTGGCAACCACTTCGAAGTAGCTCAGAAGCGCCGGGTGAGCCCACCCCTTGTCGTCGACGGTCGTAATCAGAATGACCTTCTCAGCTGACCGCGCGAGGTCGTGTCCGTCGAGGCGGTGGAACAGATCGTCGGTCAACGACTCGCCAATCCGCTTCGACACGATGTCAGACCCCGATGAGCGGCCAGTACCACGGCACGAGCAGCAGCAGAATCAACGATTCGACAATGGTGAGACACGCGCCGATCTTGAGCATGTCGCGCGCTTCGAAGCAGCCGTAGGAGTACCCGACCACGATCACGCCCGATTGATAGACGAACAATTTGGCGCCTGCCCCGAACGTCCAGATCATCCCGAGCGCCAGCGGGTCGAGATTTTGCTCACGCGCGAAGTTCATCAGCACGGGTATCGAGGTAGCCAGCATCGCCACTTCGTCGCCGATCGGCAGATGGTAGAGAAACGCCGACCAGTACAGCACGAGCGTGGAGCTGTACACGTTGGTGATGTGCGGCTCCATCCAGCCGAACACCACGTCAGTCAGCAGGTCGAGCGCCTTCGTGGCGACGAGCACCTGCCCCATACTCAGGGCGGCTGCAACGAAGAACAGGGGCATGTAGTCGATTTTCCTGACGTCGTCCCCGTCGAGCACCCCCACGCGCGGCAGCGCCGCCGCCAGACCAACGCCGAGGCCGATCATCGGCGACGGGATGTGATGGATGAAGTCGGTCATCCACAGGCCCACTGCCGCCAGCATCAGGATCGCCGAGCGCTTCTCGAGGACAGACCATCGTCCCATCCGCCGGAGCTCGTTGTTGAGGTACTCGGCACCTCCAGGAAGCTCCGTCCGTTCGGGCGGAAAGAAAAAGAGCGTGAGACGCCATGCCACGAAAATCGTGATCAGATCGCACGGCAGATAGGCGAGGAACCATCGGCTCCAGAGGACTTCCACGTTGCCGACTTTTTCGATCAGACCGCGTGCCGTGATCGACGCGGCTCCCGCGATGATCATCTTGTCGAAAATGCTCGCCGTGTACGTGAGAATGATGAACATGCCGCGCGCGATGTTGCTCGATTTGCTGACGCCAAACGCTTCCATCAGGCCGAGCGCCACGGCCGCCATGATGACAACTCGCGCGACGCCCGACGGGACAATGATCGTGAGGAGGAAGTCGGACAGAATGAGGCCGAGCAGCAATCGCGAATAGCTGTGGCCGACCGCGCGCATGACCATGTACGCCAAGCGGCGACCCAACCCGGATTTGGACGCCATCCGGCCGAACAAAAAGGCGCCGAAAATAAACCACGTCGTCGTCTCCGCGAATCCCCCGAATGCCACCTGAATCGGTGCGATACCGAGCACCCAGAACAAATAACAGCCGATGAGACCGGCGAGTGCGTACTCGAACGCGGTCGTGATCCAGGCGAGCGTCATGAAGGTCGACACCGCAAGAGCACGCTGAATGGGCGCCTCGAGCCCGAGCGGCAGGAACCACATGGCGACCGGCACGATCACGCAGAGCCCGGCCGCGGCACCGCTCCACCGCTGGCGTCGGGCCTCGGCGTGGGCGTCCGGGGCCTCCGGCGGAGCCGGCTCAACCGCAATCAATGGTCTAACCATTCGCGCGCGCGATGGTAGGCTTCGCTCGTCTGCCTTGTCAAGCCGCTCCCGACCGGATCCAGCCGGCAAATTGAGGGACCAGGATCTTTTTTTCTGACGGTGCGGTCGTTCCAGAATTTGCCAGCTGGTCAGTAGTGCGGTTGGGCGAGTTCAGTCCGTGTTAACATCGTGCCAATCTCAACAGTTAGCGGCGCTCTCGTTCAAACTCCCCGTCATGATGTTGGCCGCGAGCGGATTTGCCGTTGGGGCAGTGCTCCACCTGCGGGTAACCCGCATTTCGTTGGGCGGGGTGAAACAGTTAA
>Ga0184623_10000886_pt1 | contig 13005 bp, 10 predicted proteins | sample PLM1_100_b1_FD_133138 | JGI IMG/M metagenome (GOLD analysis project Ga0184623, IMG submission 133138) | Groundwater sediment microbial communities from an aquifer in East River, Colorado, USA - PLM1_100_b1 | ecosystem: Environmental > Terrestrial > Soil > Riparian zone | place: USA: East River...
AGAACGCTCGCCTGGGGTCATCCTCCGCAGCCATCGACGGAGCATACGCGGCGACGCAGCTCGGCCAAAGCGAGCAACGTAACGGCTCCATAGACGATCCTGCTGACGGCCCCGACGAAGATGCGTCACTGCGGACGAGCACAACACGCGTGACCGCTTGGCGCCTGCACCACAGCGGCAGGACGCTGGTCATGATCCTCGCCGTTCGACTCTGACTCGGAAGGATCGTCGGATGGAGACCACCAACGCGATCGCCGCGACCACATGGAGAGGCATCAGAGCGAGCGCGGCGACCGTCGAGACGCCGGGCCACTGGGTCTGGGTCGCGCCAAGCAGGCTGAGCGGTGCGACGAGGCTGACGACTGCGGCGACGACTGCCACGATCGTAAAGCGCCGGACGGCGTCGGTCGGCCGGCGACGCGCGATAACGGCGAACACGGCCCCGCCGACGAGCGTGAGCGCGACGGTGAAGACAACGATCGACGCCGGACCTAGTGGTGCGAACACGGGGTCGATGGCGAGACCGCTGCGAAGGGCTGCCCCGAGGGCAACGTTGGCGAGGGCCGAGATCACCGCGGCCACGAGGGTTGTGCGTCCGATACGCCCGAGAGACAAGGCGGTTGTGGCGGGGTCAACAAGCTCGGTCAACTTGGGCGAGCTCCTCGATTAGCGAACCTGAAGGTGCCGGTGTCTGGCCATGGCGTAATCGCGGGATCCGGTGGTGGTGCCGGAGCGGGCGTCAGTGGCGGTGGTGGCGGTCGGTCCGGGCCCAACCTGGAATGGCTTTCGTAGCCGACTCCCAGGCTGGCAACGACGAAACCCAAGACCAGGATCGCTTCGATGAGGCACGCGAAAACAATGGTCGCGCCGCGACGGATCGATCCCGCCCTCGCGCTCTTGGCGGGAGTCATCGCGAGAGACTCGTCCCAGGCGTGAGCCCCCGGGTTTCGGTGCCGCTTGTCGCCATTGATCCGCGAGCTGCCATGAGAGTTAACGAGAGCACGCCCCTTGGTGACCCCTGAAGTCATCGGGGAGCCAGCATTGGCCATCGAGTCGGTGCTCATTCGGGACCTCCTTGATGGCAGGCTAGGACCCGGGCAACCTCGTGACGACCGTGTCGACTGGCCTCTTTGGGGTGGGCCCGCACCACCGCCCCAAAGGGCGCTGGCCAGAAGAAAGGAGGGCGACCAGGCGGCGGAATGCTACCGGGCGGCAGGTGTGCATACACCCGTATCCACGTGCCGTCGGTATCTCGCTCCCGCGACCTAGGAACGAGAAAGGAAGAGCAGGACCGCCTTAACGCGCCGGTTGATGTCCGACTCCTCGGCTAGCAGGAGCTTCGAGAAGATCGAGTTGATGTGCTTCTCCACGGCGCGGACACTTAGCGACAGCGAAGCTGAAATCGCAGGATTGCTCTTGCCCTGAGCCATCTCTGCGAGCACCTCTCGTTCGCGTGGTGTAAGGGTTTCGAGCGGTGAATCCTCGGCGCGGAACCTCGCCGCGACCAGCGCCTCGACCACGCGCGGATCGATCACGGATCCACCGCGAGCGACCTCTTCGATGGCGCGCACCAATCGATCAGGATCGGCCAGGTTTTCCTTGAGGAGGTACGCCCGCCGAGCCGTTCCACCCTCGAGGAGCGCGAGGGCGTAGGCGGGTTCGTCGTAATTGCTCAACACCACGACCCCGAGCCGAGGATGTGTTTGCCGGAGGCTCTTGGCGAGCTGAATGCCCTCGTCGCTCTTCGCGGGGGGCATTCGGATATCGGTCAGGACGACGTCGGGATCGTGCTCTGCGACGGCTAGGATCGCTGACGTCAGATCCTTGCACGACGCCACGATCTCCAGCTCCGGTCGCGATCCAAGCAGCGCCTGGATCCCCTCTCGGACCAGAAGGTCGTCCTCGGCCAGCACCACACGCACCGTCATGGCGAAATGAGTCTAGGGCGCCTGTTCATATTTTGGCGACGGGCGCTGACCGAATGGCACGGGCGTGCCAGCACCCTTTCCACCGTATTGGAGGGGCGCCGACAATTCAGCATGAGACCCTCCGGGCAAGTCCGGAACACACGGGCCTTCGATTCGCCGTTTGTCACCGAGACGCAGCCATGACCCAAGCGAGATCGAGCGGGACCTGGCGAGGCGTGGTCGCCTGGATGACGCTGGGTGCCGCATCGCTGCTATCCGCCGCGTTCGCGCTCCTGTACCTCGTCGCAGGAGGGATCGTTCGGCTGACAGACGTTCTCGCTCCGCGTGCCCAGGAGGTGATGAGCCAGCCGTGGTGGGCCGTGGCCGGCGATTTCACAACAGTTGCCGCCTATCTCGTGTTTGCCATCCTCGGGGCGCTCATCGTCGTTCGCCGGGATGGGCACCGAATGGGTTGGCTCTTTTGTGCGATCGGTCTCGTGGGGGCACTCGAGGCGGTCGCCGCGGCATATGCCGTCGTGACCATGATTGTCGCGCCGGGGCTCGCGGCCGGCGGCTTGGCGGCGGCCTGGATCTACAACTGGATCTGGGTGCCAGACGCGGTGCTCGTGCTGGTGTTCCTGCCGCTCCTCTTCCCGACCGGCCGACTCCCGTCACCGCGCTGGCGGTTGGTGGCGTGGCCCGCGTTCGGTGCGGCTCTCCTCCTCACGCTGAGCGCCGCCTTCCATCGCGGACCGCTGTGGAACTTCGGCGATTTGATCGTCACACCGAACCCAGTCGGGCTGATCGCCATCGAGTCGCCGCCCACCGGCGCGGCGGCTGCCATCCCTGCGCTGATCCCCATCGCCATGGTGGGAGCGGGAATGTCGTTGATAATCCGGCTCCGCCAGGCTACGGGCGAGGAGCGGCGACAGCTGCAGTGGTTTGTCTATTTCGGCGCAGTGGCGATCGGCGCCTGGGTGCTCCAACACGTCATTCGCCTCGTGCTCGTCCTTCCGTCGTCCCCGGCGCTAGACGCGGTCGGTCTGGTCACCCCGCTTGCCCTTGCAGGATTGGCCGCCTCGACCGGCCTGGTGATCCTGCGATACCGCCTCTACGACATCGACCGGGTCGTCAGCCGGACCCTGGCCTATGCGGGTTTGGCCGTGGTCATCACAGCTCTCTACCTCGCAATCGTCGTCGGGATCGGCACCTTCGTTGGCGTGTCGTCCGCATCCGGCCCGCTGCTCCCGATCGTCGCTACTGCGCTCGTTGCGCTTGCGTTCCAACCACTCCGCCAGGGACTCCAACGACAGGCGAACCGGCTTGTGTTTGGTCGGCGGGTGGATCCGTACGAGGCGCTCGCCACGTTGTCCCGCGAGGTCGCTGGCACGCCAACCCACGACGATGTCCTGCCACGCCTTGCCCGCGCGGCCGCCGAGGGCGTTGGTGCGGCACGCGGCCGTGCCCGAGTGACCTTGACCTCCGGCCAGTCGCGTTCTGCGATTTGGCCGCCCGATGGCGATGGCGACTTCGACGAGGTGGTGGCGGTTATCCACGCGGGAGCCAAGGTTGGCGACATCGCGGTGTCGAGGGCGCCTGGTGATCCCTTCACTCGGTGGGAACTCGCCTCAATAGCGGATCTGGCGGCCAGCGCTGGACCGCTGCTGAGCAACGTCCGCCTAGCCCATGAGCTGGAAGCTCGGCTCGAACAGATCTCGGCCCAGGCCGAGGAGCTGCGGCTATCCCGGGAGCGCGTGCTGGCCGCCCAGGATGCCGAACGACGCCGGATCGAGCGCGACATCCACGATGGTGCGCAGCAGCAGCTCGTCGTCCTGGCCTTTGGCCTCGGTGCAGCCCGCCAGTTGATCGAAGAGGACCCGGTCCGCGCGGCGGCCCGCCTGCACGACCTCGGCGCACAGGCCGGCGAGGTTCTCCAATCCCTGCGTGACCTGGCACGCGGCGTATTTCCGCAACTCCTTGCCGACCGGGGTATCGCAGTGGCTCTGAGCGAACACATTGGTCGTTGGTGTTCGAGGGCGAAACTTGAGGTCGATCCAGTGCTCGAGGGCCGACGGTTCGAATCGAGCGTCGAGGCCGCCCTTTACTTCGTCGCGCGCGAGGCTCTCCAAAACGCCGCAAAGCACGCTCCAAATGCCCGCGTGAGCGTTGCGATCGTTCCCGCCGCCGGCGGACTCGTCCTCATCGTGACCGACGACGGCCCGGGCTTCGAGGCTTCTGACGGGGCTGGAGTCGGCATTCAGAACATGGCTGATCGCCTCGCCTCGCTTGGCGGATCGTTCGAGATCCGGAGTACGCCCGGCGGGGGCACGACCATACGCGGCACCGTGCCGCTTGGAGGGGATAGCCGCACGGTCGCGGTCGCCCGATAGGAGTGCTGGCACGACCCTCATCAGGGAGTCAGGTCCCGCCAGATACTCCCAAACCCCGCCGCCTTCCCCGCTAGCACGAGTCGTAAGGGCACGGTTTTCGCCGGATCGAATCCCGCCGATGCTGAACGGACCGGGCCAGTCCAGCGCGTATATCGAAGCGGGAGGCAGTCTGATGGTTCGATCACAGGCGCAAGAGTTGCGGCGGATACGAACCTCCTGGATCGCGGGCACGATCCTGCCAAACGCCGCTCTGGGTGGCTTCGCGTTCTTCGTCGCTTCAGTCATCAGCCTCGATGTCCTGAACGCCGACACCAACCCGGTCGCCACGCCGATCAGTCTGTATGTGCTGGGCAGCCATGGGTATCTCATGACCGCAGCGTTCGGGACATTTGGGCTCGCCACAGTCGCTGTGGCTATCTCGCTTCTCGGTCACCGGCGCTCTGCCCGGGTGGCAGATGGCGACACCTCAAGCGAGTTCGTCGTCGGATCCGAGGGGACGTCCCGCTCCTATCGCAGGGTTCTGCTTTCCGGTGGTGCCGTCATCCTTGCCGCGATCCTCATCACCGTTCGGGCTGGCGGCGCGCCTTTCGTCATCGCCTTCTTCGCGCCGGCGACCGTCGCCACCCTTGGATTTCTCGCGCGTCCTCGACCATGGCTGACAGTGACGTCGACCCTAGTTGGACTTACCGCACTGGTCGCCCTACTCGGGGCCGGCGAGATCATCGGGCTTGCCGAGCCAGTTAGCTTGACGTTTGCTTCGACGGTCCTCCTCCTCGTCGGTTTGCTTTCCGTACTTCCGCCCTGGGTGCGATCCCTGCGAGCCGATTCGAGGCTTCCGGACCGGCAAGCCGGAGGCGGTCTGCTCGGGACTGCCGGGATCTGCATCGTCCTTGTTGCCCTATTTCCAACGGACGCGATCGCCGAACCCGGGACCGAGAACGGGCTGATCCATCTCATCCTGAGCTTCGAGGCGGTTCTTGCCATCACCGGGGCGATGCTCGTGATTGGCGTCTCGCCTCAAGATGCAACGTGGAGCGGCGCTGCCCGACGTATCAGCACAAGCCTGGCATTCGCGGGTGCATTCCTACTGGTCGTGGGCTTCGCTTTGATCGGAACCCCAGTCCACGGCCTTGCCGAGCGACTCTCCATCTTGGTCGATGTCGGCTGGCTCGCCCTTCTCGCGGTCGTCCTTCGAACTGCGGCACAGCGCTCGGATGGCAACCCGGTCTGATTTCTGACGACATTCAGTGGCATAAGATCGGCCACTCGGAGTCCGTGGTGTGATAGAGCGTAAAACTCTGCCCGTTTCGCTCGGGGTCCCACTCGGGTGGCCACAACGCTCAGGCGGTCAGGCTCCGGAGGCCGACGCTCTATCCACTGAGCTACAGGCGCGCGGTTGGTGGACCGTTTCGTGCTCAAGTAGAGCGTAGAACCCGGGCCGAGTGGCTTGCTCGCCGGCCGGCCGGCGGTCCAGCAGGCCAGATGATACCGGTCCGGTTGGCCACAACGCTCGTAGAGCGTAAAACGTGGCCGCGGCTTCCCGAGCACCCCGGCGCGACACGCGCTTGCATCGGGCCTCGACCAGTGTCGGACAGTTATGCGTGAAGCGCTTTGGCTTGCGCCAGCATCTGGTAGGCAGCGGGATCGCGCCAAGCGCGACGATCGGGTAGTTGGACGTCGAGCTGGCGGACGCGAGCCCGGCCGCCCGGCGGACCCTGCTTCCGCTGGTTGTTGCTGTGGCGCATCGGTCAGACGATGCACGTCGATCCGCTACTCTCTCGCGTACCAGACGTTGCCGGGGCCGAAATAGCTGTTGCCTTCGCCCCATAGCGCGACCGTCCCCCCGGCTGCGTTGATGTCGAGCTCGAAGTAGTCGCCGTACGGCTGCAGATAACCATCGGCGGGCGAGTCGAACTTGTAGCTGTAGCCCGACACGAAGGCCGACAACTGGGCTTCGGCGGACCATGTTGCGCCGCCGTCGCTCGAGCGCCGGTAGTAGGTGTTCCAGCGGGCGTCCGGATCATCGCCACCGGCATCGAAGCCGTTGCGGTCGTCCGTCCAGGCGATCCGCACGTCGCCGTTGCCTCTCGACACCAGCGCCGGGAAGACGTTGTTCGAACCGGCCGGCGCCAGCGAGATCTCCTGAGGGCCAGTCCACGTGGCCGCGGCGTCCGTCGAGCGGGCAAAGAACATCCTTGTTGGCGCGTCGGTGACGTGGGCGGCATTCCACAGGACGTACACGTCGCCGGCGTCGTCAACGCCGATCGCCATCTGGGCGCCCCAGTAGTCCCAGCCGCCGCATTCGCACAGCGGCGGCCGCTCGGATACGTCGACGATCGACGTCGTCCACGTCTCGCCGCCGTCGGCGGTGTTGGTGACGTAGAGGTTCTTGGTGCCCTTGGCCTGGCCCGGGCGGGTGACGCCGTTCCAGGCGAAGTGGGCCGTTCCGTCCGGAGCGATCGCCGCACCCGACGGGAGCGACACCCCGAGCTTACTGTTCGTGTTGTGGACTGGCTGGACGACGGACCACGTCTCGCCGCCGTCGTGCGAGATCGACGCCCAGATCTTCTGCTGGCTGTGATAGACGAGGGAGACGTGGCCGTCGCGGGCAGCCAGGGCGATCTTGTCGAGCCCGCGTTCGATGTCCTCGACGAGGACGGGCGCGAACGTCTGGCCGAAGTCGTCCGAGCGAGCGACGAACATGCTCGACTTGTCGCCCTCCATGTAGGCCGAGTAGACGGTTCGGCCGTCCGCCGCGTCTACGGCGATCTGGGGATCGTCCTGGCGCGTCTCCGACGGGGCCAGGGCATGCGGCTCACCCCAGGTCGCTCCGTTGTCATCCGAGATCTGGATGACCATGTGCGGGCTGGGGCAGTCCGGGCACGACGGGTCGATCTCGCCCGAGGCGACGCCGCCGAAGCCGAAGTAGTGCGTCCACAAGGCGTAGACATGGCCGAACTTGTCGGCGGCGATCGACGGCTCCCAGTCGTCGCCGGCCTGGAATCCCAGTCGAACCGGGCTCGTGAACGAAGGCGGCGGGGGTGCCGCCAGAACCACGGCGGCCGTGGCGAGTACCACAGCGGCGATCGTAGAGGGCAGCACGGCGGCCACGCGGCCGTGGCGCAACGGTCCCTTCAACATCGAACACCTCCGCGCGGCGTGAACGATCGTACGCCAACCGGTCCAGCCCGCCCGGATCATCGAGGTATCTGCGGGACATGTAGGCCACAGCATGCCGGCCCCGATCGCGAGCAGACGGTGAGAGCGGGCCCGCCACTCAGCCCTCACGAAGAGGCAGTCGCAGTCGAATGTGGCTGGAGGGCGAAGCCTCAGATACCGCGAGCCGTCGCTACCGACGGTGACGCAAGCGCGATTCATTCGCCGCATACGCGGCCGCCAAATCCGGCGTTGTCGCCTAGCCAGGACGCACCATCTCGAGGTAGCCGGCGACGGAGTCGGCGTTGGAGGCGTCTACTTCGCCTCGTCGCCACGGCATTCGCAGGTCATCGGACGCCGAGACGCTGCAACGACGGCCGTGGACTAACGTCTCCTGACATTCGCAGGAGGCTGAGACGCGCGGCCCCAACTTCGGCCGCCAGGACCGCGCCGAGCCACTGGCGGGACCAGCCTGCCCGAGAGCGCACATCGCTGCGCAGGCGGTTCCGCCATGCCGTCGGACGTGTGTAGTGGCCGTTCAGCAACGGCGCGCCGCGCCACCCGGTTCGAGCTGGCAGGGGGCCGTTCGCTGCCGCCCATGAATGCGGTCCCGTCAATGCGGCGACTTGGCACGTTCACCCCAAAGGGGGTGATGCCTTAGCGGTCATGCGTGAAGACTCTGGACCATTCAGAAGTCCCCGAGGGGAAAGGACCATCTCATGCGACGAGCAATCAGGATTGTATTGGCTGCGCTGGCCGTGCTCGTACTGAGCAGCCAGGCCGTGCTCGCCGGGAGCCCGCACTTCGTCGGCGCCGTCACCGTGACACGGGACGGCAACAGCCTCACGGTCTCCGGCAAGGAGGCCGGCCTCGGCAACGAGGACCAGGTGCACATCGTGGTCACCGCCACGGCTCAGTGCATCAACCCGGGTAGTCATCACCCGAAGGCCGCCAACAAGCAGAGCGTGTCTGCTGAGGGCGATTTCCCGGTGCAGAACGGCAAGGCGAACTTCTCGCTGACGCTAACGGCCACGTTCCAGCCGGACTGCACCCCACCGATGACGGTCGTCTTCACCGCCGTGACCGTCACCGACACGACCAATGGCATCTCAGCGAGCTTGTCGGGGACGTTCTGACAGCTCTCAGCCGGCGAGCTCGCCCTTGTTGGGCGTGAAGAGGGCGCCATCTCGGCGGCTCCCGCTCGTTCCGCGGGCGTGCTCGTCATCTGGCGACGCGCCCGCGGCCTCTTCTGCGGCGAACGCGACTGGCCCCATGATGGGGAGCGGCTCACGTCAGCCAGCCGACGACGCAAACTCGTCGATGAAAGTGCGCCATCGATCGAACGGCCTTCTCCACGTAGTCGAGAGCCGGTAGCTCTCATTCGGGGCGTGAGCGCGGCTTCCGGAATACGCCGCACCGAAGTCGGCTCGGGGCACGCCGTTGGCCGCGCAGATGTCCCACATCGGGGCCGCGCCGGGATCAGTAACGAGGGTGGTCGGTCGACGACCCCAGACCGATATAAGCGCGCGTCCCGCCGCCTCAACGATGAAGGATGTGGGCGACGACCAGTACGCGCTCGTTCCCCTAGCGAGTTTCGTCACCTCGAGCTAAGGGAATCCGCGTGACTCGAAGTGCTCTCGCAGACGATCGAAGATCTCATCGGGGTCCTGATCAGGCACAAGCCTGAGATCGAGGTGAGCGTGGGCCTCGGCCGGCGTGATCGTCTTGATGCCCGGCAGGGTGTAGCCCGACCAGACGCCGGCGACGTTGCACGTCGGCTCAAAGGATGGCCGCACGTCTGGCATCGACTGGCGCGGCGGCCACGAACCGGTCGATCTCGAAGGCTTGAAGCAGCATGTCCAGCAGCTCGTCGGGCAGTGCGCCGACAAGCGCCAGCTGCTCGGGTGTCGGCGGTAGGACGTCGTCGCGCAGGCCGGCGAATGCGGGCCGTCCGTCGCATCGAAGGGCGACGCAGTCGCCTGGCTCATCCGAACTGCGGCATTCGGCAAGAGGGCCGCCAAGCTGGAATGACCGTCGAAGGCGATGGTCCGCTGGGCCAGCTCGACGACCAGAACGGCTCCCGGCCGGGGTCGAAGTCGTAGCCGTATCGAACTTCGATGATGACGAGTTCGGTCGACTCGGTGCCGACGCCGCGGTCCTTATCAACGCCCGTCGTCGCATCGAAGCGGCTGCTTTGCGCATGGCTCCCGCTGTTCGGTTCCTCCAGCTCGTCGGCGTCGGCGTCGACACGATCGACCGAGCAGCCGTGGCCGCCGCCGGCGTCGCGGTGGCCTACAACCCCGCGGGCAACAAGACCGGCGTGTGGGTCGTCGACGTCCATGGGGTCCGAGTCGTCATCAACGCCGCATTCACCCTCGATGCCTCGGACGCGGATCGCGCTGAGCTCCGCGAGATCCTCGACTCGCTGAGCATCGAATGAGCCGCAGTGAGACTTGTCACAAGAGGCTCCGACGGTCGCGGTGCGGCGGTTCCGAGCCCGGATGACGGCCGTCGGTAGAGCGTAAAACCCGACCCGTTTGGCTCGAGTCCCCACACTCGTGGCCACAACGCTCAGGCGGCTCGGCTCCGGAGGCCGACGCTCTATCCACTGAGCTACAGGCGCGCGGTGGGTTTCGCGCCCACGTAGAGCATAAAACCGGCAGCCGAAGCTCTATCCAAACACAGGACTAACTGCGCCGGCCAATCGCCACCCTTCTGGCCCGGCCGAAACCACCCAGCGCCTCGGCGTCGTATCTATCCATGTTCGAACGCCCGCTTTGCTCGAGACGGAGGAACCTCATGCAACGTTCGAAACGCCCCTTCAGCCCGCTATTCGCCACCGGGTGCCTTGTCCTCGCGCTCGGCGCGCTGGGGCCAAGCAGCGCGGTCGCGACGCATGGCGGGCCCCACGTGCTCGATCCGAACCTGACCGTGCGGACCGTCGTCGCAGGCCTGAACCTCCCGACGACGATCGGGTTCATCGGCCCGAGCGACATCCTCGTCCTCGAAAAGAACACGGGACGGGTGCAGCGAGTCACGAACGGCGTCGTGGCGGGCGCCGTACTCGACCTCGCCGTCAACTTCGCCTCCGAGCGAGGCTTGCTCGGGATCGCCATCCACGGCGACTTCCCCGCGAGCCCCTTCGTCTACCTGTACTGGACAGAGAGCTCGACTGGGACCGACACCGACGCACTCGCGAACGTCGCCCTTCTGGGCAACCGTGTGGACCGCTATCGATGGAACGGGTCGAGCCTCGTGTTCGACCGGAACATGGTCCGCCTCCGGGCGCTCCAGCAGGACGCCGGCCAGCCCCTGCGTGGCAACCACAACGGCGGCGTCCTCTCGTTCGGTCCGGACGGCAAGCTCTACATCCACATCGGCGACAACGGCCGGCGGGGCTGGCTTCAGAACCTGCCCTGTGGTCCGACGGCAACGTGCCCCGGGCCGATCGTCCAGGACGACCAGTTCGGCGGGCCCGAGCCCGACGACGCCCACCTCACCGGCGTCATCCTGCGCCTGAACGCCGACGGGACCACGCCCTCGGACAACCCGTTCGTGGGCACCAGCGTCGCCTCGAGCGCCGAAGCGAACGCCAACATCGCCAAGGTCTACGCGTACGGCTTGCGCAACGGCTTCGGCATGGCGCACGACCCGTACTCCGGCGACCTGTGGGAGCAGGAGAACGGCGACGACACGTTCAGCGAGCTCAACCGCGTCGAGCCCGGCTTCAACTCGGGTTGGATCCAGATCATGGGCCCGGATGAGCGGGTGCCGCAGTACCGCCAGATCGAGACAACCGAGTTCGGTGGCGCGCTCCAGCAGATCCGCTGGCCGCCGACGAACATCGCAATGACGGCTGAGGAGGCTCGGTCGCGGCTGTTCATGCTGCCCGGCTCTCACTTCAGCGACCCGGAATTCGCATGGAAGTACGAGGTCGCACCGGCTGGCATCGGCTTCGTCGACGGCCGGGGCCTGGGCCCGCAGTACGAAGGCGATCTGTTCGTCGGCGGCGCCCGGGACTTCCTCCAGGGCGGTCACCTGTTCCACTTCAACGTGACCGGTAATCGCAAGAAGGTCGGCGTCGACGATCCTCGGATCGAGGACCGTGTCGCCGACAACGTGGCCAAGTTCGAGATCACGGAGAGCGAGAGCCTGCTCATCGGAACGAACTTTGGGATCGTCACCGACATCGAGACCGCGCCGAACGGCAACCTGTTCCTCGTCTCGCTGTCCACGGGTCGGATTTTCGAAATCGCGCACCGCTGAGCCCACTGCCAGTGGACGATCTTGTACGCAGAGCTGCGCCGGTTCAGACTGGTGGGCCGGGGAAGGGGTGACAACCTGGTTCGCAGGAGGAGAGAGCCGAAATGAAACGACTGGTGAGCGTTGGCCTCGCACTGTTGATGCTCGGCGCCCTGTCGGGGCCGGCGGCCGGTGGCGAGAACGACAACTTCGTTGCGGTTCTGAGTGGCGCCGAGGAGGTGCCCGTCAATGATTCTCTCGGTCGAGGCGTCGCGATCTTCCAGCTGAGTGACGACGGTACGGAGCTCCACTACAGGCTGATCGCATCGAACATCGAGAACGTCGTCGCGGCCCACATCCACGTCGCGCCCCTCGGCGTCAACGGCGGAGTCGTGGCGTTCCTGTACGGCAACGTCCCGGCCGGTGGCGGCCGAACCGACGGCGTGCTCGCCGAGGGCACTATCACTGCAGCCAACCTGGTCGGTTCGCTGGCCGGCCAGCCCCTGTCGGCCCTGGTAGACGCCATGCGCGCCGGCAACACGTACGCGAACGTCCACACGAACGACGGCGTCGCACCGACCAACACTGGGCCCGGCGACTTCCCGGGCGGTGAGATCCGAGGCCAGATCAGGTAACCCGTCTGATTGCCCCAGCATGGGAGGGTGTCCCGACCGGCACCCTCTCAACATGTCGGCCGGTATTTCCAGCCGTTGGCGCGGCGGCGGACAGCCGACCGCGTAACGACCACGGACGAACCCGGTTGCGACATACCAATTGCCGAAGACCTTCAAGCTGCGGACGTAGCCGGCGATCGACTCGGGCGCGAGCGTGCTCCGGAGCTCCAGCCATCCCGCCGCGGGGGTCGACCGCGTTCGTCGGCCTCATTCCTTGGGAGGAAGGCTCCGGCGGACCTGCGTGGGTGATCGCGAAATTGGCGGCGCCCTCGGCCTCGCTGGCTAACTCCCATCCGCTCGGATCCGTGCGATCGCCTCCGGCGGCTTGACACACGGGTCAGGCTTGTTGTCAGGCACCGTCGCGGGAGCACTAACGGCTGCCCGGGGGTGAAGATGACCCGGGCAATCCACGAGACTTACATGCGAAGCGGCATGAACGCCGCCATGGCTCACTTCATCGCTGTCGTCAGCCAGCGGGGTCCATTCACCGCCGAGGTCGCCAGCCAGCCGGCACCGGACCCTGCGAGCTTCGGGATGTCCGCCGAAGACGACGGCTCACGGGACGACGCGATGTTCGCCCATACCATCATCACCTTCACCCACTACGAGCCCGACTTCGACGCGCTTCGCGCAGCG
>Ga0184623_10000887_pt1 | contig 12998 bp, 12 predicted proteins | sample PLM1_100_b1_FD_133138 | JGI IMG/M metagenome (GOLD analysis project Ga0184623, IMG submission 133138) | Groundwater sediment microbial communities from an aquifer in East River, Colorado, USA - PLM1_100_b1 | ecosystem: Environmental > Terrestrial > Soil > Riparian zone | place: USA: East River...
CGCCCGAGAACCAAGCGCGCCAAGATCACCCTTCTGGTCACGCTCCTGAGCGGACTGTTCGTGGCCGGCGCCATCGGCGCCCCGATGGCTCTGGCGGGGAGCGGCTCATGGGCCGTGCTGAACCCCAACCGCACGGTCTACGCGGGCCAGACCACCAGCCTGCACCTAGTCTCCGGCGCCGGCGCCCGCCGGACGACGGGCATGACCGCTGCCCTCCAGCAGGCCACCGGCAAGGGTTGGGTCGCCGTCGGCACCCGCCGGATCGACGGCAATGGTCGCGCTGCCTTCACCGCGCGTCCCGGGGCCACGTCGTACTTCCGGGTCGTGCTGCTCAACAGCCGGTTCATCGGCGGCAGCACGTCCAACGCGCTCAAGATCTCGGTCGTGAACCGGGGCGTGGCCGTCGTCGCCGAGGCGGCGAAGCACAAGGGCAAGATGTACCAGTACGGCGCCGCGGGTCCGAACCGCTTCGACTGCTCGGGCTACACGCAGTACGTCTACCGGAAGTTCGGCAAGGTGCTGCCCCACAGCGCCACCCAGCAGGGCCGTCTCGGCACGTACGTCGCCAAGAACGCCGCGCGGCCGGGTGATCTGCTCGTCTTCGGCAAGCCTGGCGCGTACTACCACGCGGGGATCTTCGCCGGGAACGGCAAGATGTACGACTCGTCGACCTCGGGTCAGCCCGTGGCGCTGCGGACCATCTACAGCAACAACTTCGCGGTCCGCCGGCTGGTCTGACCAAGTTCACAGTCACGAGATTTACCCACGAAAGGTGCGTATCGGTCAGCCGATACGCACCTTTCGCGTGTTTTTGCGTAGCAGTGGAAACTGTAGCCATGAGACGGCACGATGTCGGTGGGCCGAGACACTGGCCAGAGGGCATAACCTGGTGAGCGAATCCAGGCCGTGAATCCGCTCACGGGGAGGGCGAGTTGTGACGCAGGTTGGTGCGCCTGTGCAGGGCGAGGTGCTCGCCAGCCGGTATCGGCTGGACGAGGTGTTGCTGGCCGACCCGTCGGCTGGCCATGCCCTGTGGCGGGGAACGGACGGCCTGCTCAACCGGCCCGTGGCGATCGAGCTGCGGGTTCCGGGCGGAGCCGCCGCCGAGGCGATGATCAGCGCTGCCGTCACCGCGGGGCGGATCGTCCACCCCAACGTGGTCGGCGTCTACGACGCTGTCGACGAGGGTAAGCGGGCGTTCGTCGTGCGTGAGTGGGTCGACGGAGTCCCGCTCCGCGACGCCGTGCGGGAAGGGCCGCTCAGCCCGAACCGCGCCGCCGTGATTGCCCGAACGGCCGCCGACGCGCTGGCGGCGATTCATGCCTCGGGCCATGTCCACGGCAACCTGCAGCCGGGCACTGTGCTGCTCGGCGCGGACGACGAGATAACCCTCACCAACCTGCGGCTCGACCCCGAGTCGAGCCCGCAGCATGACGTTCGCGCCATCGGCGGGCTGCTCTACGCCGCCCTCACCGGCCACTGGCCGCACGCGCTGTCCGTGTACGACTCCGGCCTGCCCGACGCGGTCCACGTCGACGGCCGGCTGCTCTCGCCGCGGCAGGTGCGCGCCGGCATCCCCGGCTACCTCGACGCGCTCACGATGGACCTGCTTGATCCGTCTGTGCCCGCACCGCCCGCCGCCGAACTCGCTGCGGAGCTGCGCCGCTACGACGTGGCCGACCCCGATCTGAGCCCGCTCACGGCGATCACGCCCGAGCCGGCCGTCCGGAAACCGCCGTGGAAGCGCGTGGCCGTCGGCGTCGGCGGGCTCGCGGTCGTCGTCATCACCGCGCTCGTCATCGCCGCGAACGGCTTCGGTGGCCCCACCGACGACATCCCCGCCAGCGACGACCCCACCCAGGGCAAGCCCCACTCGCCGTCCGCGAAGCCGGTGCCGCTCCAGATCCAGGACGCCTCGCTCGTCGACCCCAACGGCGATGGTAAGGAGCTGAAGGGGCTGAAGAACTCCATCGACGGCCAGGCCGCGACAGCGTGGGAGACCGCCACTTACAAGGGTTCGCCCAACTTCGGCGACTTCAAACCTGGCATGGGCATCACCGTCGACCTGGGTGCTCCCAAGTCGTTCAAGCAGGTCACGGTCGACTTCGACCAGCCCGGAGCGACCGTCGGCGTGTATGGGTCCGATTCGTCCGGCGCGGACGTCTCGAGCTTCACCGCCGTGAGCCCCGCACGGCTGGCCGACAGTACGAGCGTCACGTTCACCGTCAGCAACGCGAAGTACCAGTACGTCCTCGTCTGGATCACCTCCCTGCCACCGCGCGACACCGGCTTCGGCGTGGGCGTCAACGAGATCCGGGTTACGGGCTGACACGGGCCGATAGGGTGCAGGCGTGCCGCCCGACCCGCCGCAGCACGGCTCCCGACGCACCGCCGCGCGTATCGCCGACGGCGCCTCCGAGTTGCCCGACGGGCCGGCGCCGGTGACCGGCCACACCCGCCACGAGGCGCCCGACCGGGATCTGTTGTCAGCCCACGCCGCCGGCGACCCGGACGCGTTCGGCGAACTGGTCCGCCGGCACCGGGACAGGCTCTGGGCCGTGGCGCTGCGCACGGTCGGCGACCGGGAAGAGGCCGCCGACGCGCTCCAGGACGCGATGCTCTCGGCGTACCGCGCGGCCGCGGGCTTCCGCGGCGACTCGGCGGTCACTACGTGGCTGCACCGGATCGTCGTCAACGCGTGCCTCGACCGGATCCGCCGCCGGCAGGTGCGCGCCACCGTCCCGCTGCCGGACACCGGGCCAGGTGAGCCCGTCCAGCCCGGCGACCAGATGGCCGACCGAGACACGGCCCTCGTCGTCCACCGCGCACTCGCCGCGTTGCCGGCCGATCAGCGCGCCGCGCTCGTCCTCGTCGAGCTGCAGGGCCATTCGGTAGCCGAGACCGCCGGGATGCTCGGCGTCGCCGAGGGCACCGTCAAGAGCCGCTGCGCACGCGGTCGGGCCCGGTTGGCGGTGCTCCTCGGCCACCTGCGGAACCCTGACGCGCCCCCGGGCGTCCAACCAGGGCATACGACAGGAAAGGGAGAGCAGGGGGTGATCCAGTGAGCGAGGGGCCGGACCTTGACCTGCTCGCCGACTACGCGGCCGGCGTCCTCGACGGGACGCCCCAGGCTGCCGCGGTCGCCGAGCGGATCGCCGCCGACCCCGCGTGGGCCGAGCTGCACGCCGCGCTGCTGCGCGCGGACGAGGCGGTCCGGGCCGATCTGGCCGCGCTGCCGGCGCCGCCGATCCCGGCGGACATCGCCGCACGCCTCGACGAGGCACTCTCCGCCGAACGCGCCGGTTCGACCCACGGCGCCGCCGTCGTAGCGCTGCGCCGCCGCCGCTGGTACGTCGCGGCCGGTTCGGTCGCGGCAGGCGTGGCTCTGCTCGCCGCTGGCGCCTTCGGTATCCAGCTCTTCAAGGGGCCGTCCGCATCGGACACCGCAGCCAAGTCGACCGCCGCAGCGCCGGAGCCATCCCCGGACCTGGCGCACAGCCCGCTGGCCAGCCCGCCGAAGGCCGCGCCGGGCGCAGGTCCGGAGATCGTCTCCGGGTTGATCGCGAGCGGCCGGGACTACCGCGAGGACACACTGCAGGCGCAGGTCAAGCATCTCGTCGACGAGAAGGCGCGGGGGTTGGTCCCAGACACGGACAGAGCCGCGGAGCAGACCTCGGTGCCTGCGCCGCTGCGCCGCCTCACCGCGCCCGTCGCGCTCGCGAATTGCCTGGCAGCCCTGGGCGCTGACGCCCGCCCGCTCGCCGTCGACTACGCGCGTTTCGACGGCGCGCCCGCCGTGGTCATCGTCCTGCCGGCGCTGAGCGCTGGCGAGGTCGAGGTCGCCGTGGTCGGTGCCGAGTGTGGCCAGTCCGGTAGCGACGTGAAACTCCGCTCCAACGTCGACCGCTGAGCCACCGCTGGGCGGGGCACCGGGGAATGTCGCCGCCTACGATGGCGTTCACCGAGCACCGGCAGACCATCGTTTGGAGAGCACGCGTGACGACCCCCACCCCCATCCGGAACGTGATCATCATCGGCTCCGGTCCCGCCGGGTACACCGCAGCGCTCTACACCGCGCGGGCGAGCCTGTCTCCGCTTGTCATCGAGGGTGCCCAGTCGGGTGGCGCGCTCATGACCACCACCGAGGTCGAGAACTTCCCGGGCTTTCCGGACGGGCTGATGGGCCCTGACCTTATGGACAACATGCGCAAGCAGGCTGAGCGTTTCGGCGCCGAGCTGCTGACGGATGACGCCACCGAGGTCGACCTGACCGGCGACGTGAAGATCGTGAAGGTCGGCGACACCGAGTACCGCGCGCACGCCGTGATCATCGCCACTGGATCGGCGTGGCGCCCGCTGGGCGTGCCTGGCGAGCAGGAGCTGCTGGGGCACGGCGTCTCGTCCTGCGCCACCTGTGACGGGTTCTTCTTCCGCGGCCAGAACATCGTCGTGGTCGGCGGCGGCGACTCCGCGATGGAGGAGGCCACCTTCCTCACCCGGTTCGCCGAGTCAGTGACGATCGTCCACCGCCGCGACTCGTTCCGTGCCAGCAAGATCATGGCCGCCCGGGCGCTGGCCAACGAGAAGATCAAGGTCCAGTGGAACTCCACGATCACCGAGATCCTCGGCGCCGACGGCAAGGTTTCTGGCGTCCGGCTCAAGGACACCGTCACCGGCGAGGAGTCGACGCTGGATGTCACCGGCGTCTTCGTCGCGATCGGCCACGACCCGCGCAGCGAGCTGTTCCGCGGCCAGATCCACCTCGACGAGTCGGGGTACATCCTGGTAGACGCGCCGACGACGCTGACCAACATCCCGGGCGTCTTCGCCTCCGGTGACGTCGTCGACCACACCTACCGGCAGGCGATCACCGCTGCCGGCACCGGATGCGCCGCCGCGCTCGACGCCGAGCGGTACATCCTCGACCTGCCGATCCCCACCATCTGATCGAGCACTCAACCGACCAGCACCGTTCCACTGCTCAGATACCGAGGAGACCCACTGTGGGAGCCAACACCAAGGACGTGACCGACGCGACCTGGACCAGCGACGTTCTGCAGGCCGACGGGCCGGTGCTCGTCGACTTCTGGGCGGAGTGGTGCGGACCGTGCCGCAAGATCACGCCCGTGCTGGACGAGATCGCCCAGTCCGAGCTTGGCCAGAAGGTTCAGATCGTCAAGCTGAACATCGACGAGAACCCGAACACGGCGCGTGACTACGGCATCATGTCGATCCCGACTCTCACGGTGTTCAAGGGCGGCGAGCCGGTACAGTCCGTGCTCGGCGTCCAGCCGAAGGGCAAGATCGTGGCGATGATCGAGAACGCGCTGTAGTCGTCCAACCCCGTACCGAGGTTGATTAGACCCTCGGTTTGGTGTGCGTACCCTGATATGCAATCGTGACCGGCCGGGTCCCACGCGGACCCGGCCGCCGCGTGTTGCGGGACCGTACAAACTTGTGTGGGACAGACTGTTGGAATTGGCAGGGCCGGGGTAACCGAACGGATCCCCGGACCGGTTCGAAAGGGAGCGAGCAGGCGCGTGCAGCTCATCAGGCGTGGAAACAGTGGGCCGGCCGCCGCGGAGGTCCGCGCGTCCCTGGTCATGCTGGGTCTACTCAGCGAGGGTCGCCATGCGGCCCCGGAGAACCCCGACGAGGTGCTCTTCGACGCAGCGTGTGAGTTGGCGTTGCGGGAGTTCCAGCAGTCACGTGGGCTCAACGCCGACGGCATCGTGGGCCCGGAGACCTGGCGCGCGCTCGTGGCGTCCCGCTGGCGCCTCGGCGACCGGGTACTGACCCGATCGGTCAACGAGCCGATGATCGGCGACGACGTGCACAACCTCCAGGAGCGGCTGCTGGAGATGGGGTACGACGTCGGCCGCGCCGACGGCATCTTCGGTGCCCGTACCGAGCGGGCGCTGCGCTCGTTCCAGCGCGAGTGCGGACTCATCGCGGACGGCACGTTCGGGCCGGCCACGATGCGCGCGCTGCGCCAGCTCGGCCGCAAGGTCGTCGGCGGCCGCCCGCAGATGCTGCGGGAGTCGGCGATGATCTACCACGCCGGCCCGCACCTGATCGGCAAGCGGATCGTCATCGACCCGGGCCACGGCAGCACCGACCCGGGCTGGGTCGTCGAAGACGGTGACACCACCTGGACCGAGGCGCAGCTGACGTTCGATCTCGCGTCCCGGCTAGAGGGCCGGTTCGCCTCGATTGGCGTCCGCGCCGACCTCACCCGTGGTCCGGACACCGACGCCACCAACGCCGAGCGGGCCGAGTTCGCCAACGCGGTCGGCGCCGACGTGCTGATCAGCCTCCACCTCGACGGGCACCACAACCCGGAAGCTCGCGGGGTCGCCGCGTACCACTTCGGCACCGGCTCGGGCACCACATCGACGGTCGGCGAGCGCCTTGCCGCCCTGGCGCAGCGGGAAATCGTCGCGCGCACCGGCCTGCTCGACTGCCGTACCCACGCCAAGACGTGGGAGATGCTGCGGCTCACCCGGATGCCGGTCGTCCACATCGAGGTCGGGTACCTTACGTCGCCAGTCGACCGCGCGTCGATCGTGGACCCGTCGTTCCGCGACACCGTGGCCGAGGCAATCCTCATCGCCGTGCAGCGCGTGTTCCTGCCGGTCGACGCGGACGTCAAGACGGGCACGCTCGACGTGTCGGCGCTCCGGGCGATGCAGCTGAGTTAACGCGTGGTCCTCGGTGGCGCTAGAGCTCGGACGCCGAGCGGGTAGCGCCACCGAGGATGACCGGCGGGCTCATCGAGCCGAGCAGCTTCTCCAATGCGTACTCCACATCGGACTTCCACGACAGCGCGTTACGCAACTCCAGCCGCAGCCGTGGGTACCGGTGGTGCGGCCGCACGGTCTTGAAGCCCACCGACAGCAGGTAGTCGGCGGGGACCATGCAGTTGCGGGTCTCCCACTGGAGGTCGGCGAACGCCTCGACGGCCTTGATGCCGCGCCTGGTGAGATCCTTCGCGACGCCCTGGACGAGCATCCGGCCGAGCCCGCCGCCAGCGAACTCCGGCATGATGTGCGCGGTCATGAGCAGCACCGCGTCCGGGCTCACCGGGCTGGTGGGGAACGCGACCGAGCGCGGCACATACGCGGGCGGCGCGAACATCACGTACCCGGCGGGAACCCCATCGACGTACGCGAGCTTGCCGCACGAGCCCCACTCCAGCAGCGTGCCCGAGACCCACGCTTCCTTCTCCAGGTCGGGGCAGCCGGCTTCGAGGGCGCGGTCACGGGCGACCGGGTCCAGTTCCCAGAAGATGCATTTGCGGCAGCGGCTCGGCAGGTCTTCGAGCGTGTCGAGGGTCAGGTTGACCAGGCGCCGTGACATTACGAGCGCACCTCACAGAAGGTGTGGGTGGAGGCGACGAATCGCGGCACCGGGCGGCTCCCCATCGGCGCGGGCGTGTCTGGTGAACCTTCTCATGGTATGAGCATCTGCATCGGTGCGGAAGAGGAGGTGACCACGCTCGGTATGCTCGGTCGACGACGAGCGCAGCGAGGTGAGCGCATGAGCGGCACAACCCTGGACGATTACACCGATCGGTACGCGCAACGGATGCGTGGAATGGCGGTGTCCGAGATCCGCGCACTGTTCGCAGTCGCAAGCCGGCCCGAGGTGGTCTCGCTCGCAGGGGGTATGCCGTTCGTCTCCGCACTTCCGCTCGACGAGATCGCCGAGCTGACCGCGAAGGCGATCCGCGAGAAGGGCGCGGTCGCGCTGCAGTACGGCTCGGGCCAGGGCGACCCTCGCCTGCGCGAGCTGATCTGCGAGGTGATGGCGCTGGAGGGTATCGACGCGTCCGCCGAGGACATCGTGGTGACCGTCGGCTCCCAGCAGGGCCTCGATCTGATCTCCCGGATCTTCCTCGATCCCGGTGACGTCGTGCTCGCCGAGGCGCCGTCGTACGTCGGTGCGCTGGGCACGTTCGCCGCGGCGCAGGCCGAGGTCGTCCACGTCGCGATGGACGCCGACGGGCTCCAGCCCGAAGCGTTGCGGGCCGCCCTGGAGAAGCTGCGCGTCGAGGGCCGCCGGGTGAAGTTCCTGTACACGGTCCCGAACTTCCACAACCCGGCCGGCGTCACGCTCAGCGAGGCGCGCCGAGACGAGGTGATGGCCCTCGCCGAGGAGCACGACCTGCTCGTCATCGAGGACAACCCGTACGGGCTGCTCGGCTTCGAGGATGCCCCGGGCCGCGCGCTGCGGGCCCGCTCGCACGACCGGGTTATCTACCTCGGCTCGTTCTCCAAGACGTTCGCCGCCGGGCTGCGCACCGGCTGGGTCCTCGCGCCGCACGCCGTCCGCGAGAAGCTGGTGCTGGTGAACGAGGCGCAGGTGCTCAGCCCGTCGCTGTTCACCCAGACCGTCGTCACCGAGTATCTGGAGCACCATCCCTGGCGCGACCAGGTGAAGGTCTTCCGTGAGCTGTACCGGGAGCGGCGTGACGCCACCCTGGACGCTCTCAGCACGATGATGCCGCCCGGCGTCACCTGGACCCACCCGCGCGGCGGCTTCTACGTGTGGATGACGCTCCCGCCGGGCATGGACAGCAAGGCCATGATCCCCCGGGCGCTCACGCACAAGGTGGCATACGTGCCGGGGGTCGGGTTCTACTCCGACGGCAGCGGGCAGCGCGAGCTGCGATTGTCGTACTGCTATCCGGAGCCGGCGCGGATCCGCGAAGGAATCCGCCGGCTCGCGGCCGTTCTCAGCGAGGAGACCGAGTTGCGGCAGGTGTTCGGCGCGCGCTCGTCCACTGTGGAATTCTCCCGTCGCGGGGTCGAGACGCCAGGCCCGGAACTCACATGAGCCGGCGCGTACTGGTCCTCGCCGGCGGGCTCTCCTACGAGCGCGATGTGTCGCTCAAGTCCGGGCGGCGCGCGGCGGACGCGCTGCGCCGGGCCGGGGTCGAGGCCACGATCCGCGACGCCGACTCGGGCCTGCTTGCCGCCCTCGACGCCGAGCGTCCCGACGCCGTCGTCATCGCCCTCCACGGCGCGATCGGGGAGGACGGCGCGCTCCGCGGCGTCCTCGACCTGGTCGGCGTGCCGTACGTCGGCCCGAGCGCGCAGGCGAGCCGGGTGGCGTGGGACAAGCCATCCGCCAAGGCCGAACTGCGCGAGGCGGGGATCCCCACCCCGGACTGGGTGGCCCTGCCGCACGAGACGTTCCGCGAGTTGGGCGCCCAGGCCGTCCTTGACCGTATCCTCGACCGTCTCGGACTGCCGTTGATGGTCAAGCCCGCGCAGGGCGGATCCGGGCTCGGCGCGCACGCGGTCTACGTCGCCGAGGAGTTGCCGGCCGCGATGGTCGGCTGCTTCGGGTACGGCGACACGGCCCTGATCGAACGGTTCGTCGACGGCACCGACATCGCGGTCAGCGTCGTCGACACCGGCAACGGACCCACCGCCCTGCCGGCTGTCGAGATCGTGCCAGCCAACGGTGTCTACGACTACGAGGCGCGGTACACGGCCGGCACGACCACCTGGCACGCGCCCGCCCGGCTCGCACCGGCGGTGGCGCAACGGGTCGCCTCGATCGCCGTCGCCGCCCACCGCGCACTTGGCCTCGGCGACCTGTCCCGGGTCGACCTCCTCGTGACGCGGGACGGCGGTGTGCACGTGCTTGAGGTCAACGTGTCGCCCGGCCTCACCGAGACCAGCCTCCTGCCGATGGCGGTCCACGCGGCCGGGCTGGACCTCGGCGTCCTCCTGCGCGATCTGGTGGATCTTGCGATCACGCGCGCTGGCTCGACGCCGGCCGCTCACTCAGCCTGAGGCGCGACCCGTCTGGGCCGCTGGGCTGGAGCCTGCCTGACGGCTACTGCTGGTCGGCGTCCTCGTCGGGGACCAGGTCGTACCAGAAGTGGACCTCGTCGCGGTCGTCGCCGGGATGCACCCGGATCGCGCCGGGGATCCGGCCTACCTCGCGGTAGCCGCACCGGAGGTAGAAGTCCTCGGCGCCGGTGCCGCCACGCGTCATGAGGGTGAGCGCTTCGAGTCCGAGCTTGTCCCGCGCGACCTTGGCGGCCTCGGCCATGAGACGCCGCCCGAGCCCGCCGCCCTGCCAGTCTGGATCGACCTGGACCCGGTAGACCGTCCGCCAGTGCCGGCGCAGATGGCTCTCGCTCTCGGCGAGCAGCAACCAGGCGATGACCCGCAGCCCGTCGTCCTGGGCGCCGTCCGGAACGGCCAGGCAGACCAGCGTGTCCTCCCGCGACGCCACCCGGGCGAACGACCGCTCCGCGGTGGGCAGCACATCGGCGGCCTGGATCGGCGGTACGAAGCCAACCGCACCACCCGCGTTGGTCACCCGGACCCACATGTCCACGAGGCGGTCCCGTAGCGCGGGCGTCAGCGGCGGGTCGACGATCACGATGGACTCGACGGCGTCAGGCGACGGTTCCACGTGAAACGGCTCGGCCGGTACGTCGTCCGGCCGCGCGGCTACATCGGTCACTGCTTCTCCACGCGGACGTGTACACCCATGGTCTCCGCGATCCGCTCCAGGTCGTTCACGGAACCGAACTCGATCGTGATGCGTCCCTTGCGGCGCCCCAGGTCGACCTTGACTCGCGTGTCGAAGCGATCGGAGAGGCGGTCGGCGAGGTCTTCCAGGCCGGGCGAGCGGGGCTTGGCACGCCGCTGGGCGACCTTCTTGGCGGGTGCTTCAGAACCGGCCAGCGCGACGATCTCCTCCGTGGCGCGCACCGAGAGTCCTTCGGCGACGATCCGCTGGGCGAGTTCCTCCTGCGCCTCCACGCTGCCCAGCGCCAAGAGAGCGCGGGCGTGCCCGGCGGAGAGGATGCCGGCGGCGACCCGCCGCTGCACCACCGGCGGCAGGTTCAGGAGCCGGATCGTGTTGGAGATCTGTGGCCGGCTGCGCCCGATCCGCTGAGCCAGCTCCTCCTGGGTGACGCCGAACTCCGCGAGCAGTTGCTGGTACGCCGCCGCCTCTTCCAACGGGTTCAGGTCCGAACGGTGGATGTTCTCGAGGAGCGCGTCTCGGAGCATCGCGTCGTCCGAGGTGTCCCGGATGATCGCGGGAATGGTCTCCCGGCCGATGGCCTGGCTCGCGCGCCAGCGGCGCTCGCCCATGATCAGCTCGTAGTGGCCGGGGCTGGTCTCCCGGACGACGACCGGCTGGAGCATGCCCACCGCGGTGATCGAGGACTTGAGCTCCTCCATCGCCTCCTCGTCGAAGACGGTGCGTGGCTGCTTGGCGTTCGGCACGATCGCGTCGACCGGCACCTCCCGGAACTTCGCGCCGGGAACCGGCGCCAGCTCGGGACCGTCGAACCCACTGCCCGCCGGCTGCTCGAGAGCGTGACCCGTGGACACGGGGTCGATGGCCGATGCCAGACGGTCCGCCGGGGCGACCTCGTTGCCGGGCGGCGCGGTGAGCGTGGTGCCCGCCGTGCCGGTCTCGGTTGGGACGGGTCCGGTCGGGATCAACGCCCCGAGGCCACGACCCAGTCCACCGCGCCGGTTTTTCATGATGCCGCCATACCTCCAGTAGCACCGCGTGCCGCGATCTCGCGAGCGGCTTCCAGATAGCTGGTCGCGCCACGCGATCCAGGGTCGTACGTAATGACCGACTGACCATATCCCGGTGCCTCGGACACGCGGACGCTCCGGGGGATGACCGAGTTGAGCACCTGGTCCGGGAAATGGCCGCGCACCTCGGCGGCGACCTGGTCGGCAAGCTTGGTGCGGCCGTCGTACATCGTGAGCAGGATCGTGGAGACCCGCACGTCGTTGTTCAGGTGTGCGCGTACCAGGTCGACGTTGCGGAGCAGCTGCCCCAGTCCTTCAAGCGCGTAGTACTCGCACTGGATCGGGATCAGCACCTCCCGGGCCGCGACGAGCGCGTTCACGGTGAGGAGCCCGAGGGACGGCGGGCAATCCACGAAGACGTAGTCGAGCTGGCCCTGGAAGGCGTCGATGGCGCGCCGGAGCCGGGACTCCCGGGCCACGACGGACACGAGTTCGATCTCGGCGCCGGCCAGGTCGATCGTCGCCGGGACGCAGAACAAGTTGGGAACACCCTCGACATGGACCGCCGCCTCGGCGATGTCCATCCCCTCCACGAGGATGTCGTAGGCGCTCGGCACTCCGGCGTGATGATCGACGCTGAGGCCGGTGGACGCGTTCCCCTGCGGGTCGAGGTCGACCACGAGCACCCGGCTGCCGTGCAGCGCCAGCGCCACCGCGAGGTTGACCGTCGAGGTGGTCTTGCCGACGCCGCCCTTCTGGTTCGCCACGCAGAGGACGCGGCGGTGCGGTGGCCGTGGCAAGTTGGTGCCGGACGGATTGAGCACAGCGACCGCCCGCTTCGCCTCCGCGGCGATCAACAGGTCGTCGTCCGTTTCACGTGAAACGGGCTCATGGGTTTGGATCTGGGCGGTCAGCGGATCCGTTTCACGTGAAACATCGTGCGCGGCGGGGGCGCCCCGGTACGTGCTCGGCGTTTCACGTGAAACGGTCGCGTTGTCGAGCATCTCGCGGATGCGGCGGTGACTCTCGTCGGCGGCTCCCTGCTCGTCGACAGGGGGCTGCACGGGGTCGCTCACGTCGATCTCCTCGACCTGGTCGGAACTCGGCTTGACGCGCAACGGGGCGCGATCCGCCTCGGCCTGGTGGGTGGATGCCGGATCGAGCGCTTTACGCCGGGCGGAAAGGCCTCCGGTGGCGACTCGATCTGTGCCCCCCGACGGTACCGGTACGGCACCCGTCGGCCCAGCCGTCCGGCCAACTCCGGACACTCCTATTCCCGTGTCGATCGTCACGTCACCGCCGCGACTCCCGTTTGTCGCCGGCCAGCCGGGAGAACTCGCCCACCGCCGGGCTGGTTGGTCCGATCGGCGCCCATTGCCAGCGGGCGTGAGCGCGCCACCGGCGCCGGTACCCCGAACCGCCGAGCGCGGAGTCCCCGGCACCGAACCAGCCCGAGCGGAGTACTGGTCTCCC
>Ga0184623_10000888_pt1 | contig 12997 bp, 8 predicted proteins | sample PLM1_100_b1_FD_133138 | JGI IMG/M metagenome (GOLD analysis project Ga0184623, IMG submission 133138) | Groundwater sediment microbial communities from an aquifer in East River, Colorado, USA - PLM1_100_b1 | ecosystem: Environmental > Terrestrial > Soil > Riparian zone | place: USA: East River...
CGCTGCTGAGCTCCCCGACGTATGAGCTTGACGGCCTCTTGATAATGCTTCATCGCTTCGTCTTTGTTGCCTTGTTGATTCAGCAGCTGCGCCAAGCTTTGATGGGCGGGTGCGAAGTCCGGCTGAATACGCAGCGTTTGCTTGAAGGAGTCGACGGCCTCTTGATAGCGATCCTGCGCGGCGTACACGCTGCCCAAATAATAGTTGGCTTCCGCCGACTCCGGCGCGACTCGCACGGCTTCTCGCAACGTTCGAATCGCCTCGTCCAAATTTCCTTTTTTTGCCAGCGCTACTCCGAGATTGAGGTGAGCGCGGCCGAGTGTCGGGTTAAGTTCGATGGCTTTACGAAAGTGCTCCATGCCCGTCTCGAGATCGCCGCGCTCGGCGAGCAACTGGCCGTAATTGCTGTGCACATCGGCGTAATTAGGATAAAGCTTGAGCGCTTCTTCAAAATGGCGTTGAGCCGTATCGAACTGACCTCGCCGGACATATAAGTTTCCGAGATTATAATGCGCGACGCCGTAATCCGGCTGTATTGCGATCGCCTTTAGGGCAGTTTTGATCGCTTCGTCGACTTTTCCTTGCCTAGAGTACGCATTCGCAAGATTGTTGTAACCGGCGGCGCCAGGTTCTTTGATGCCAGACAGGGGCCAGTTTACGATCACCGCGGCAACGAGTAACACCGCGACAGCCGGCGCCAATGACTTCCAAGCACGCTCTTGAAAATAATTCCAAATGCCGGTCACGCCCGCACCGGCAAAGAGGGCCAGCAATGGTACAAGGGGAAAACGATACCTGCCAAAGACATAAAATATCGCGACGCTCAAGGCCAGCGAAAAGATCATGCCGTAGAGCAGCCAAAGCTCGCGCCATTGCCGCCAAGTTACCAACATGCCTAGCGCCGCAAGTGGCGCGAGCACGCCGAAGTGGTTGAATGCGGCGAAGAACGCGAGCAATGAGGAAAAACTCTGATAGATATAAAAGTCGTCCGAGTCTTCGATTTCCCTAGCGTTCCAGACCCGCAGCCATTTTAATCCCATCAGCCTGAGCCACTGCGCGGGCTGTGACCTGATGTATTCTAACGACTGTTTAAACCAGTAACTGGAAACCTCGCCGGCCGTCAGCTCGTGGCCCGCGGCTCGTTGCGCAAGTCGTCTGGCATCCGGCCCCTCGAGCTGCACCTCGCGAATGACGTTCCTCACCGACCCATACGTACCGTCGGCAGCGGGGTTATTGCCGATAAAAAAGTTTGGTCCAAATTGTGAGGTGGTTAGTTTGAACTCGCCACCAACGGTGAGATTGCGCAAACCCACCGGCAGCAAAACCAGCAATAAACCGGCGACAAATAGGCCGAGCCAGCGAGAACGCAATGAAAATCGCTGGTCGGAATACGCGAGCACAATCCAAAGCACCACGACCGGTATCATGATCAGCGCGTTTTCTCGGGAAAGACCGAGCAGTCCGAGCACGCCGCCGGCACCTAACCATTTGCTCCAGTGCAGGGCTTCTTTCAGCGCCAGAAGCAAATAGAGCAATACGACCAGGAGAACCAGATCGAGAACGCTCTTCTCAATCAGACCGTCGAAGAAAATCGCCGGGGCGTAACAAGCGAGGATAAGTCCAGCAGCGATGCCGGCCGGGCGCGAAAATAATTTTTGTCCGATCGGAAAAATAATCGCGCAGGCGAACGAGCCGAGAACAACGTGCACGATTCGAATGAGCCAAAGGTTACGGCCGAACAACCACTGCACGACGCCGAGGAAATAAGGATAGAGCGGCGCCTGATAAAATACGCCCTTTCCCAACCAATCGCCCGCGACGATTCGCTGCGCCCATTCGTCGTACGTCCGGCCATCGCCCGCGAGATGATAAAAGAGCGGAATGGATTCGATTTGGACGAGGTAGAAAAGGCGCAAGACAAACGCGATGACCAATATAGCCGCGATCCAAAACAAATCGGACTCACGGGTCGCTTCATGCTTCGACGCAATCGCCGACCTTGACTGTTTTCCCGCCGCCGTCGTTTTTTCGAACCGCCGCGCGCTTTTTTTCATTCTTACCGATCCGTACCCGCCCGATTTAGCGCCGCGCTTAGACTCTCAATCTTCGGTCTACGCATGTCGATGTCGTTCCGCAATGCATGAATCCGATAACACGCGTTAAACGATAAAACCGGACGATGGATTATCTGGAGCTTTCCGTAATTGATTGCTGCGTCGGCTGCCGTGATTTTAAAATTCGCAGCGCGGCTTCAAATTGTTTCGCTGCCTGTTCTTTCTTGTCTTGCAAAGCCAGCGCTCGGGCGAGATTCTCATGAATCTCTGCGACACCGGGTTGTAGTCGTAAAGCTCGGTCGAAGTGTTCGACCGCTTCATCCAGGCGGCCCTGCCGGACAAACACCCGGCCCAAATTGAAGTGCGCTTTGGCATAATCAGGATCAACTCGGAGAACGGCTGTAAAATGCTCGATAGCCTCTTCGAACTCGCCACGTGTCGCGAGAAGGAGGCCAAGATTGTTGTGGCTGTCGAGATCGTCAGGGCGGATCCCAAGAGCCTGACGGTAGTGTAGAATCGCCTCGTTATATCTTCCCTTTCTTGCGATGTACCTCGCCAAATTATAATGCGCGAAGCTCGAGTTTGGGTCGATCTCAAGCACCCGGCTCCAGAGCGTCTCGGTATTGCGCCAGACAGCGGTTTGCTTCCAAGTTAAGCACGCCAACCCAACAGAAACCGCTGCTGCAGTGGCGCCAATCGCCGCAGCAGTCAGCAAACCGGATTGGTTGCGAGCCGATTTTCGCAATAAGAATAACGAAACTGCACCGGCCAACACGGCCCAGCTAAGGCAGGATAAATAACTGTACCGGTCAGCCACTAGTTGCGGCCCGTTTGGCACCAGTCCCACGAACGGAGCCAACACCACCAAGTAATACAACCAACAAGCCAGACCCGCAGGCCAGTGGTCTCGTAGCAAAAACAACAACGCCGAAGCGACGATTAGTACCAAGCCTCCGGTCAGAACTACGGAATCCCACAAACTGAAATTCGGAAGCATTTCGTAGAGCGGGGATAACCCGACCGGCACGAGCGTTTTCCACAAATAAAAGCCGGCACCAAAGAATACCTGGGCAAACCACTGACCGGTGCCATAGCTAGCGAGAGATTTCACCGCAGACGCTTGGTGTAGACCTATTAGCGCGATTGACGCAACCACCACAGCGACAACAATAAACGGGATTTTCTCTCGCCATACTGTGCGCGCTTCCGGTGCGAACCACTGTCGTAAGTTCCAAGTTAATCTTCTTAAAGGATAGATATCGAGAATGACTAGTACCGCAGGAAACGTTATAGCTGTGGCTTTTGACAGTAATGACAGAAGATAAAAAATGAATGCCGCAATCATAAACCGCCGCGATGGAACGTTGGCATAAAACCTCGAACGTGCCCGCAGATAACAATAGATTGTCCAAAGGTAGAACAACCCGGACAGCACATCGCGGCGCTCCGTCGCCCATGCCACAGATTCAACCCGTAACGGATGGAGAGCGAAACAGAGAGCCGCAAACGCGGCGCTCAAAATGACCTGCCAAGATTCTTCCCCATCCGACTCCGGTAATGCCAGCGTCAGCAACCGCCGGCTCACGAAATATAAGGAAACTGCATTTGCCGAGTGGAGAAGAACATTGGTGATGTGATAGCCGACCGGATCCATTCCCCAGATGGAATAGTCAAGCCCGAGTGTCAGCCAGCTTAGCGGAATGTAGTGTCCCATGTGAATAGTCGTAAACATCCAACCGAGCTGGTTCCATCCCAACCCCCGAAAATACTGATTACTAATTAAATTTTCGTAATCGTCCCACTCAACAAAATCGTTCCACAATATCGGCAGAAAGGCAGCGCATGTGGCTGCGAGGACGGTCACAGGGATAAACCAACGGACGGTGCTTTTGCCGAGCACAATTCCGCGAAGCTTGTTTGACTTCTGCATTTTTCCCGGGATGTTATTCGTCATTGAGATTTTGTCGGGAAGCACATGCGATATAACAGCCTGTCAGAACTCATTCAAGTTTTGGAACGCGCGAGCGAGCTCAAGCGCGTATCGCATCCCGTCAAGGCGGAATTGGAGATCACCGAGATCGCTGACCGTGTGATGAAGCAGGCTGCCCCGGCGCTGCTGTTTGAGAACGTCGCTGGCAAAAATATTCCACTGCTGATCCATGCGTTTGGTTCGACTCGATTCGGCGGTTTGCTGGGGCGGCGATCCGGCGATGATCCATGTCGCCAGCGCACATCCATTTGGTCCAATGAAAGGTTTCCTTCAGCGCCAGAAGCAAATAGAGCAGCATGACTAAAAGAACGATATCGAGAACACTCTTTTCATGAGACCGTCGAAAAAAACCGCCGGCGCATAACAAGCGAGGATTAGCCCGGCGGCAATCCCCGCGGTGCGCGAAAACAATTTCTCACCAACCAGATAAATCAGAGCGCAGGAAACGGCGCCCAGAATGATCTGGATGAATCGGATCAGCCAAGGGTTGTGCCCGAAGATGAATTGCAAGACGCCGAGAAAGTACGGATAGAGCGGCGCCTGATAAAACACGCCCTGCCCCAACCAATCGCCCGCGACGATCCGCTGCGCCCATTCATCATAGGTCCGGCCATCGCCGGCGAGGTGATCAAAGAGAGGAATGGACTGAATTTGAAAAAGATAAATTAGGCGCAATAAAAAGGCGACACCCAAAAGGACTAGGAACCAAACCGTGTCATGCGACAGCTTTGATTCACCATATCGAGTTGATTCTAAACGTCGTCGCCGGGCCCGCAAGCGGTTGCTAGCGTGACTATCCCTCGTTTTCATCTTAAATTACGTATTCGAAAAATTGACTCAGACTTTGCCAGCACCTCACCAACCGAGCAGCAAACTTCCTTCATCCTTGTAAACCCGGTCAAGATTATAGCGCACCCTGATCGTGTCTCCCAAAACTCGCAAGTAAGCCAGTCAACTCGCATGACTTCTACCATCGTCGATCCAATAGGCCTGAATGACGCCGACTTTGAGAATCAGCGCCCAAGCAAGGCCGAATACGATATCAAAGGCCTAGCTCTCGATCTCCGTTTGGGAAACGATCCGCTCTACTGCTTCGCCGCGCAAGGGCTTGAAACCGCATTGCGTGTCCCAAATACGGCGCACAGTGACTAGCTGAATGAACAAATTGGCCATCTCTCTGATGATGAGCTTGTACCGCCTCTGAGGAACAGCTTGTTTGGGTACAGAAACAGCTCTATTACACTGCGACGAAATAATCATGTCATCGCCCTTGTCGAAAAGCGGCTTTATTAGTCAAAAATTTCCGTGGAATTGTCCGCGTCGGTGAACAGACGCACGCAACCTAACCGCAAGTATTCCCTCTCGGACCCTGAAGTCCTTATCGAGATGGATCGGGCGGTCGATGATATCGAGATGCTGGATCTCGCCAGACATTCATTTCAGCACATCGCGCATAGTGTCAGACGGGCCATCCAACACAACTAAGCTTTCATCCGTGAAGGAATTGGTCGTGAAATCTTTTTAATGTTTTGGGAATTCTCTCGGCTTCGTTGTATGCGAGAATGATAATAGATAGATCGATATCCGGCTGCGTCATCGACAAGTCGTAGGGAACATAAGAATAAGGATTCCGCTGTGCCATGTCCAGGCATTTCGAAATGCCGGTCAAAGAAACCAATGTAACAGCTTCAACACACCCTGATCCATCGCGGACCGATGGAGGCTTGCGCTGTCTGTGGCGGCGAGCACGGTGTGGCGATGGCTGAGATACCATTCATAGCTCTCTACGAACATTTCTTGATTCGAATAACGAGGATTCCATCCAAGCTTAGTGCACGCCTTGGAGATGTCGAAGTAGATGGATCGACCGTACATTGAAGCGTGGTATGAACCTAACGGCGAGATTCCCAGAGCCGAGGAGAAGTTCATCGCCGCCATGATGGGCCACATGGGCAAAGACTTTACCTTCGAGCCTGTACCGGCATGAAGGCAGAGGTGCTCCAGCACTTCCCGCATGGTCCCGAATCGGTCAGTGCCACAATTGAAGGCGTCGGCTCCCTTCAGAGCGCTCGCTTGAATACAGGCTTCCGCAAAATCGTCCGCGTGCACGAACTGATAGATGTTTTTTCCGTCGTTGAGCACCGGAACGTTCTTGCCCTGGTAAATCCACTCGAAGAGGATCTGGAAGATGCCCAGGCGGCCGTGACCCATGATCGTACATGGCCGGACAATCGAGACATCCAGACCCCCCCGTGCATATTCCCGGCACAAGGTCTCTCCGGCAAGCTTGGCTTTGCCATACTCCTCAACCGGGGTCGGGACGGTTTCCTCCGTCACGGGATTCCACTTGGGTACTCCGTAAACTGCACTCGAAGAGGTATAGATCACTTTCTTCACTGCGCGACGCGCACACGATTCTAGCAGGTACTTGGTCCCGTCGCGGTTTACGCTCCAAAACGCATGAAAGTTTTTTGTCAAATCCACTTCCGCGGCGTTATGAAAAACAACATCAATTCCCTCACAGGCCGACAGGATGGCATCAGCGTCGCGAATATCGGCTTGTATGACCTCCGTGCCAGGAGACGTATCCGTGGGCAGATTGACGTCAAAAATGCGGACGGAATAGCCGCGCGCTAACAACTTTCGGGTGAGCAGGTCGCCGAAATAGCCTGCTCCGCCGGTAACAAGAGATTTAATCATTTTTCGCCGCTCAGATAGGGCCATCGTAATAGAGCACGAAACTTTCGAGCAACAAACGGATCATAGGGAACAAGGCTATAGGGGGCCACAGGCGCGATCATACGGCGCCACCGGGGCAACAAGCAGCGTGATGAACTTGCATGATGGCGATGTCCTCAAAAACCACCGAAACCGTCTTGCAAGACAAGCTAGCATTGCTTCAGAGTCCGAACACTTTAAAATCAAACGTGGCGGCCAGCAACACCAAGACGGCCAGAAATGCCGCGCCATATGTAGAAGGTTCCCTTACGGTGTACTGGATTGGATCTTCCGTCAGTTCACCTCTCCGGCAAATCACCCACAGACGGGTGATATAGTACAACAGGATGGGTTGTAAGCCCCAAAGGAAAACCGGACGGCGATAGAGCAATTGCACGCTGTCGCTATTGATGTAGAGCGCCAAAACCAGGGACGACAGGTATCCGCTGCACATACCCACAATGCAAACCGCCTCCAGGTCCGTTGTCATATAACCGCGTCCCGGCACAACCGCTCGGCTATCCTGCTGGTGCTGAATCAAATCAGCGGCGCGCTTGCTGAACGCCAGGCTGAGGAACAGAAAAAAAGCGAATGAAAACAACCACAGGGAAAAAACAATCCCTGTGGCCAGGTTGCCGGCGACGACGCGCAGCGTGTACAGGAGAGCTAGAGTCAGCACGTCAACCACAAGGAGGCGCTTCAAAAAGAGCGAGTACAAGGAAGTGAGTACGACATAGCCGGTCAGCGCAGTCACGAAAACGTAGGGAAGAAATGCGCCTATCGCTGCACTCGCCGAAAGACATGCAAACACGAGCAGGATGCCAGAGCCGATAGAGGTCCGGCCCGAAGCGAACGAGCGCTGCTTCTTACTGGTGTGGCGACGATCCTCCTCCAAGTCCAGCAAGTCGTTCAAAATATAAGCGGCAGAAGCAGCAAATCCGAACGAGAGAAAAGCCAGTGCCGCATTGCCGGCGACGGCCCCATCGAAGATGGTGTGCGACGTGATCGCCGGGACAAAAAGCAAGAGATTTTTTACCCATTGGTAAAAACGCATTGAGCGGAGGGCGTCTCGAAAACGGGTGAGGGACGGTGGAAACACACGCACCACATTCCCAATACCGCGAGCCACGCGTTCTATGCGTCTGGAGGTGTTTATCAGAATCGCGTGTCGGCAGCTCCGCCAGATCTCCAGGTCCGAGCTTGAATTGCCGACATAGTCGAAATCCTTTCCGCAGACTTCCACGATTTTTTCAAGTTTGTTTCGACCCTTTAAATTTCGCCGTCCGTCGCTCCCTAGCACGTTATCGAAAAGGCCTAGCGGTTCCACTACCAAGCATGCTTGGTGGTAATCGGATGCCGTAGCCAAAACGAGGCGTCTGCCGCGCGCCTTCTCATCTCTCAGCCAACCCAACAGCTCTTCATGCTGAGGTAGGAGTGTGACGTCAATCTGCACCCGTTGGAAAATTCTGCGCTTAAGATAGGCGCGCCCCCTCAGCAGCCAAAGAGGCATAAACAGAGCGAGCCACGGCGTCTGCTTAATGAGACGGAAAGCGGACTCGAGGAGGAGATCGGTACGGAGCAGTGTTCCATCCAGGTCCACGACTAGAGGAACGGTCTCCAAGCCAGACTCACTGCGTTTACTCCAGTCTTCCGCATTCCAATTTTGCGTCATTTGTAGGAACCCGTGATGCCCGACTCCCACACACTAGTCGCAGTCTTCGGCAACAAGTTATACAGAGCCGCTGGTTTTCAACATATAAAGTGCCACATAGGATTGCCGTTTTTGCAATGCGCTTTTCTAAAAAATTGAGCCCGATTAGTTTGCTTGCTAGACGCAGTTGAAAATATCAACATCCCATCGCACCAGCAAGTTGTTTCCACCCGGTATCGCGTTTCGAGCGCGATTGGCACATTTCGGTAATGTTCAAAAATGGCGCCTTTCCCCTAAGCGACGAGTTCAAGCACATGCCAGTCAAGCGGATACATGCATCAACCAGCTTTTGACTGGTGATGAACCTTAGAGCCGTGTTAAATTCTTGTCCTCTATTCATGTGCGTCTACAAGCGGCTCAAATTATGTCCAGCCCAAAAAAAAAGTCGGAACGTAAGACTCGTGCAAAAACTGCAAAGGTCATTTCAGATGTCATAAAGCCTCAGCCGCAGCTTGTCTACTGGTTTATCCCTGTGTCCATCGCCCTCATTACCTTCATTGTTTTTGTTCCTACGTTGCAAAACGGTTTTGTCAGCTGGGATGACGACTCACATCTACTCGAAAATCCCCATTATAGAGGACTGGGTTGGGAGCAGCTTCGCTGGATGTTTACTACCTGCTTTCATGGTTCTTGCATGCCCTTGAACTGGGTGACTTATGCCATGGATTATGTGTTTTGGGGAATGAACCCGGCCGGATATCATTTCACCAGTTTACTGATTCATGCCGCCAACGCCGCGCTCTTTTATTTTCTCAGCCTGCGGTTGATTAGCCTTGGTATCGGAACTTCTAATATTTTACCGAACCTGCCAATCCGGCTGGCAGCGAGTTTCTCTGCTCTTTTCTTTTCTCTCCATCCCCTACAGGTCGAGGCGGTAGCTTGGACATTGGGCCGGGAAATAGCCATTGCCGGCTTTTTCTTCATTTTGACTCTGCTTTGTTACCTAAGAGCCGCTGAGAACACATCGCCCGGCTTGCCTCGCCGCGGATGGATCGGCGCGGCCTGGATTCTTTACGCGATGTCTCTTCTGGGTAAAGAGGCGGCGCTGACTCTCCCTTTCGCTCTTTTAGTTTTGGATATTTATCCCTTGAGACGGCTCGGAGGTGGTCATGGCAGATGGTTCGGCCCGCAAGTTCGTCATGTATGGTGGGAGAAAACACCATTTTTGCTTTTGGCTCTGGCTGCGGGCGTCAGGGCAATGTTAGAAAAGCAGGAAGCGGGGAGCATGTATCCGATAACAGAATATGGTTTGCTGCCGAGATTCACCCAGGTGCTGTATAGTTTAACATTTTACCCGTGGAAAACGCTGATCCCGACTGCGCTATCTCCGCTCTATCCATTGCATCCTTTCACCGGTCTTTGGAAATCGCCGGTGCTATTGAGTGGCGCCTTGGTCCTTTCACTAAGTGCAGGTTTTTTTGTCGCGAGGCGCCGTTGGCCCGCCGGTCTAGCTGCTTGGGTTTTTTACGTGATATTGCTTATGCCGGTTAGTGGCATCGTTGCCTTTGGACCCTATCGTGCTGCGGATCGCTTCAGTTACCTACCGTCCCTCGGCTGGGCCGTATTGGCAGGGGCGTGTTTATATTACTGCTGGCAACTTTGGCTTAGCGACCGTCTCGGCTTGCGAACATTAATCTTGACACAATCCCTTGCTGCATTGCTCTTAATTGCGCTAGGGACTTTGACTTGGAATCAAATCCGGATCTGGCATAACTCCGAGGGGCTCTGGCGACATGCGCTGGCTCTTGAAGAAAAATCAAGTTTTGCTCATAACAATTTGGGCCTTGTTCTCACCGAGCGCGGTGCGTTGGAAGAAGCGATCAGCGAGTTTCGCAGAGCGTTGGAGATTGATCCTGCCTTCGTGGAGGCCCATACAAATCTGGGAAATTTTCTTGCGCAGCAGGGTTCGCGCCAGGAGGCTATCGATCATCTGCGCCGCGCCCTACAGATTGACCCTGCGTTCGTTAATGCTCACAATACCTTAGGTAACATCCTAGCCGACACAGGCGAATTGGATGATGCAATTGGACACTTTCGCAAAGCGCTGCAAATAAATCCAGAGTTAGCCATGACACACTACAACCTAGGACGAGCACTTGCCAAGCGAGGAGATTCGGCAGAAGCAATGGTTCACTACCACCGCGCCTTGGTGATCGACCCTAGAGATGCTGATGTCTACAACAACTTAGGACTTTTGCTGCTAAGTCAGGGCAGCTTGGACCGAGCGACGGAGCAATTTCGCCAAGCCCTACGAGTGAATCCCAACTATGCTAAGGCGCACTTCAATCTGGGCAAGGTCTATGCACAACAAGATCGCCTCGATGATGCAGTCCTGAACTTTCAGCAGGCCCTGCGGATTCAGCCGGGCGTGCCTGAAATCCACGAAAACTTGGCGCGCACTCTTGCGCGCCAGGGCAAAAGAAATGAAGCGGTTCAGGAATACGAAGAAGCTTTACGACTGTTACAGTCGCGCTCCCAAGACAGGGGTGGTCGTTAACTTACTGGGTTCTTCTATCCTATGATCATCTCCTTGCTCGCTTCTTCTCCATTCGTTATCACGGCGGTGGCTGAATCTGCTTCGGTGATTTTAAGAGCCGCAGCGCCTCCTGGTAATGTTTTTCAGCCTCATCCCTTTTGCCTTGGGCCGCTAGTGCGCGCGCCAAGGCCACGTGGATATCGGGACTCTCGGGCTTCAGCGTTATCGCCTTTTGAAGTTGCATGACCGCTTCGGTAAATTGTTCCTGCCTGGCGAGCGTATCGGCCAGAACCAGGAGAACTTCGACTTCATTCGGGCTAACGCTCAAGGCTTGCCGGTAGTTTTCAACCGCTTTGTCGAGCTCGTTTTGTTGCCCCAGCCGAATCCGCGATATTGCGGATTATCGACGAGAGTTTCGTAATCATTCCAGGTGACGCACTGGTTCGATAAGCCCGGCAGGACAACCACGAAGGTCGTCAATGCGAGGATAATAGCGATGAGCGAGCCGCCAACGTCGCGGTTCGCGCTTGTTCGGTGAGCTTTTCTTGACTTCTTGCTTCGACTAAGATTATTGCTGTTCATTCAGGATTTGACGACAAGCACATGCCGTATAACAGCCTCTCAGATTTCGTTCAAGTTTTAGAGCGAGCAGGCGAGCTCAAGCGCATCGCCGATCCGATCAAAGCCGAGTTGGAAATCACCGAGATCGCCGACCGTGTCATGAAGAGCGGCGGCCCCGCCTTGCTATTTGAAAATGTCGTCGGCAAGAAAATTCCTCTGCTGATCAATGCCTTCGGTTCCGCGAAGCGTATGGCCTTGGCCCTCGGTGTCGACGATATCGAAGATATCTCTCGGGAAATAGCCAAGCTGATCCAAACGCGACCGCCGAAATCGTGGAAAGATAAGTTCCAACTGCTGGGCGAGCTGATCAAACTCGCCGGGATTCCGCCAAAAACTGTGAAAGAGGGACAATGCCAGGAAGTCGTCAACCGTGAGCCGGATTTAAATATCCTGCCGGTGTTAACTTGCTGGCCCGGCGACGGCGGGCCGTTTATCACACTTCCCATGGTTTTCTCCAAAGATCCCATCAAAGGCACGAGAAACGTCGGTCTCTATCGTATGCAGGTGTTCGACCCGCGCACCACCGGCATGCACTGGCATCTTCACAAAGTCGGCGCGCGCCAATTTCACCAGCAAAAAGCCGGCAGATTTGAGCTCGCCGTTTGCTTGGGCGGCGACCCCGCCATGATCTATGCGGCTACCGCGCCGTTGCCGGACCAGATCGATGAGATTTTGTTCTGCGGTTTTTTGCGCAAGAAGGGTGTTGAACTGGTGAAGGGAATTACCGTCGACGTCGAAGTGCCGGCGAATTCAGACATCGTGATCGAAGGCTACGTCGACCCCACCGAGCCGCTACGCAGTGAGGGGCCGTTCGGCGATCACACTGGTTTCTATTCCCTCGCTGACGATTATCCCGTCTTTCATGTGACCTGCATCACCCAGAGAAAAAGTCCGATTTATCCGACGACGATCGTCGGGCGTCCACCGATGGAAGACGCCTATCTTGGTAAAGCCACTGAGAGATTGTTTCTGCCGTTGCTGCGTGTAACTTTGCCCGAGATCGTCGATATGAATTTGCCGGTCCACGGCGTCTTTCATAACCTGGCGATTATTTCGATTAAAAAGGAATACCCGGCGCACGCGCGCAAAGTCATGCATGCGTTGTGGGGCTTGGGCCAGATGATGTTCACAAAAATTTTGATCGTCGTCGATCATGACGTCAACGTTCACGATCTTTCCGAGGTCACATGGATCGTCGGCAATCACATCGACCCGAAACGCGACACGATATTCGTCGAAGGACCGGTCGACGTGCTCGATCATGCCGCGCCGGCTTTGGCTTACGGCTCCAAGATCGGCATCGACGCCACTCGCAAGTGGCGCAGTGAGGGATTTGAGCGCGAGTGGCCCGATGCCATCGTGATGGATGACAAAACGAAGAAATACATCGATTCGATCTGGGAAAAACTTGGTATCTAGCAAAGCGC
>Ga0184623_10000889_pt1 | contig 12993 bp, 14 predicted proteins | sample PLM1_100_b1_FD_133138 | JGI IMG/M metagenome (GOLD analysis project Ga0184623, IMG submission 133138) | Groundwater sediment microbial communities from an aquifer in East River, Colorado, USA - PLM1_100_b1 | ecosystem: Environmental > Terrestrial > Soil > Riparian zone | place: USA: East River...
GGCGAACATCGCCGTCTCCGACCACCTGGAGGTCCTGGAGGACACCGGTCTCGTCGAGCCCCAGACCTTGGAGAACGTCGAGGCCGCGGTCGTCAAGTAACGCTGTCGGCACCCGCCCGCACGTCGCTGTCGTCGAAGTCGGTGCAGATGGCCCACCGGTCCCACCACTGCGGGTCCGGGACCTCGCCCGCAGCTTCTACTAGCGCGGTGAGCGCCGCGGCGACCGCGGCGGGCTGCGGGATGTCGATCGTGCCGGTGAGCCGGGCGAGTTCGCTGCGGCGGCGGCGCATCACCTCGCCGACCAGTTCCTTGCCCGGCTCGGTGAGCACGATCCAGGCGACGCGCCGGTCGCCGCCTGCGCGCTGCGCCCGGCGCACCATGCCCTTGCGCACCAACCGGTCGCAGGTGCGGGTCACCGTGGACGACTGCACCCCCAGTTCCACGGCGAGGTCGACCGTCCGCTGCGGCCCGTGTGACGCCAGCACCACGAGCATGCGGAACTGCGGCAACGTGATCTCGACGTCGAGCTGCCCGAGCGACCGGGCGGTGAGCGCCACCAGTACGCGGCTGGTCGAGACCAGGGCGTCCACCACATTCGTGAGGTCTGAGGCCGGGGCACCTGGCTGAGGCGTCATGACGCGATGATTGCACGCGCCGTCCTCGCGCCCGCCGGCTGCGAGGTTGGCGCCGGCAGCGGATACTGGTCACGGCACAGGCGTCGACACGAGGGCGTGGGACCGTGGCACAGAGCAATCCGGCGCGATCAGTGAAGCGCAAGGGCCGGCTGTCGGCGGCGATGCGGGTCCTGCGGGAATCCCGTCGGGAGGGGTCGCCAGGCATCGGCGCGCGGATCGCGGCGGTCCCGCGCATGGTCGGCGCCACCCTGTCCGGCCGGTACCCGGGGCTGAGCCGCGCGAAGCTGCTGCTGCTCGGGGCAGGCGTCGGCTACATCGTGTCGCCGATCGACGCGGTGCCCGAGGCGTTCCTCCTCCTCGTCGGTGTCGTCGACGACGTGGGCATCGCCATCTGGCTCGTGGGCGCGCTGCTGGTGGAGACCGACGCCTTCCTGGCCTGGGAGCGCACTGGGCGCGTCGTCGACGGCGAGCCGCCGCAGCACATCCGCTCGGAGCGGCTGCGCTGACTCAGGCGCCCGCGCGCCACCGGGTGATCGCCGGCTGCACGAACCACAGCCACGTGCCGACGAGCGCGAGCCCGGCCGCGGTGACCGGCGGCACCGGCCCATCGAAGAGGTAGCCGAGAACCATCAGCGTGGCCGCCGTCATCGACACGCCCAGCGCGACGCCACCGACGAGGCCCAGCCGGTTCGACCGCCGCACCAGCAGCTCCTTCTGGCCCTGGCGGAACAGGATCCGGTGCTGTGCCGCCGGTGCGATGTAACAGAGGGACGCGACAGCCGCGCCGAGCAGTGACACGTAGAACAGCCGCCGGTCGGCGTCGCTCGCGCGGTCGAATCCGGTCGAGAACGGCACCGTGAGCAGGAACGCGAACAGCACCTGGACGCCGGTGACCGCGACCCGGAACCCCTGGAGCAACTCGATGAAGTTGCGGTCGGCGCGCTCGTCGGGCGTCTCGGCGCTGGAAGCCTCCGGCATGGGCCGCTCCTTCGGATAACGCGCGGTCTTGTAGCAGAGCGCGGGGAGCGGGTCGTTGTCAACGTGGGTCCGCGGTGCCGGCGATGAGCTGCTGGATCTCGGCATAGCTGGGCGGATCGGCAGGCACCGTCGCGTCGCCGCGGAGCATCCGGGCGGTCGTCATCGCGGCATGGATGGCTACGCGGTAGAGGAGCGAGCCAGTGCTGATCCGGGCCACCCCCAGCTCGGCCAGCCGCCTGACGGTGTGGTGCTGCGGCAGGTACAGCACGTTGAGCGGAGCGGGTACGGCGCTGACGACCGCGGCGATGTCCGCGTCGGTGGCGAGCCCCGGCACGAAGATGCCGTCGGCGCCCGCTGCGAGGTACCGCTCGGCACGGGCGCGCGTGCCGCCCGTCCCGGTGCCCAGCCAGTACGTGTCGATGCGGGCGTTCAGGAACAGGTCAGGGGCGCGCGTCTTCACGGCGGCGATCAGCCGGGCCTGGTCCCCGGGGTCGGCGAGCATCCCGTCGGGCCGCCCGTCCTCCAGGTTGACGCCGACGACGCCCAACTCGGAGAGTTCGGCGGCCAGCTCGCCCACCTCGGCGGGGTCGGCGCTGAACCCGGCCTCGAAGTCGACGGTGACGAGGCAGGGCAGCCGCAGCAGCAGGCGGGCGAGCGCGACGGTTTCGGCACGGCCGTGCCCGTGCGCATCCGGGAAGCCGTGAGCTGCGGCGACACCGAGGCTCGTGGTGCCGATCGCGGCGAACCCAGCCGCGGCCAAGGCGGCGGCCGACGCGTAATCCCAGGCGTTCGGCAGCAGCAGCGGATCGCCGGGACGGTGGAGTTCGTGGAAGGCGCTCATCGGACGCTCCCGAGGGCGTCGAGGATCCCCGCCGCGAGGGCCAGCGCGTGTGCACGACCCGGGCAGGCATGTGGTCCGGCGCCGAAGGTGAGACTGTCCGGGCCGTCGCGTCCCGGGTCGAAGCGGTCCGGATCGGTGAAGACGGCCGGATCGCGGTTCGCCGCGGCGAGGTCCAGCACGACGAGCGTGCCTTCGGACTGGCGGCGGGTCGCCCGTACCGGCGGATCGTGCCGCAGCGTCTCGGCGAGCAGCGCATCCGTCGACACCTCGGCGCCGACGTTTGGCAACGCGTGCTCGACCAGCCCGGCAGTCGCGTCACACGCTTGGACGAACAGGCCGATCCGGGCCGCCGTGGCCTCGTCCGCGACGCCGCCGCAAGCGGTCACGAGTTGGGCGACGGCGTCATCGGCGGCCGGGGTGGCTTCGGTATGCGGGTGGTACGCGCTTGCGGTGGTGCGGACGGTCTCGGGGTCGATGGCCGCGAGCCCGAGCGCGTCGGCGAGTACCGCGACCAGCACGTGCCGAACCGCCATCCGCTCGCCGGTACGGATGAACGCCTGCCGGCGCAGTGCGGCAGGATCGAGCCTGGCCAGATCGGCGGTGGCGAGCGCGCGCCGGCGGGCATGGTCCGAGCCTGTGCTGAACCGGGCAACGCTCGCCCGTAGCCAGGCGATCCCGCCAGGCGGCGCGTCCTGCGGGACCGGCGGCACGATGAAGGACGGATCGGTGAGCGCGGCGTGGACGCCGGCGTACGTCGTGGTTGCCATACCCAGCACGCTAGGCCCGGAACGTTTCGGTGCTCGCCGAAATGACGCTGGGGCAGAATGGCGCCATGACGGCGCTCAGCGGTGAACTCGCGAACCTGGCCGGGCTACTCGCCGACCGCACCCGGGCGGAGTTCTGCCTGGCCCTGCTCGACGGCAGGGCGTGGACCGCGGGCGAGCTGGCCAGCCACGCCCAGGTCGCGCCGTCGACGGCGAGCGAGCACCTGGACCGGCTGATCAGCGGCGGGCTGCTCGTGCAGCGGCGCCAGGGCCGGCATCGCTACGTCGAGCTGGCTGGCCCGCGCATCGCCACGCTGCTGGAGGATCTTCTCGCCCATCTCGAACCGGTGCCGGAGCAGACCCGGACGCTGCGTGCCGCCACCGCGTCAGCCGCGCTCGCCCGTGGCCGCACCTGCTACGACCATCTCGCCGGGCGGCTCGGCGTGGCGATCACCGACGCGATGACCAGCGCGGGACTGCTCGACCAGGACGGCGGCTTCGCCCTCACCGATGCCGGGATCGCGTGGCTGACCAGCGAGATCCGCGTCGAGCCGGACGGGCTCCGCGCGGGTCGGCGCCCGCTCGCCCGCGCGTGCCTCGACTGGACCGAGCGGCGGCCGCACCTCGCCGGAGTAGCGGGCGCCCGCATCTGCGCACTGTTCCGGGACAGCGGCTGGACAGTGCGGGTCGGCAATACGAGGGCCGTACGCCTTACCCCGGCCGGGGACGCCGCGCTGCGCCGGATGTTCGACCTCGACCCCGCAACGCTCTAGGCCGGATACAGCTGACTGGTGGGAATGATGCGCTGCTTGCGGTTCGGGTTGGACCACTGGAGCTTCAGGTACGCCTCTCCGGTGCCCTCGGTGTAGTCGATCCGGATCGCGTACTTCCGCCCGGCCACTAGGTTGACCACTCCCTTGTTGACGGCCGCCTTGTGATCGGTGGTGTTGTCGATGACGACCTTGCCGTCCACCCAGACCTTCACTGTCTCGTCGGAGACCGTCTGGAACGTGTGCGGGCCGGTGAACTGGGCTTGCACCGAGCCGGTCCAGCGGGCCGAGAACGTGTCGACGGGGATAGCCGGCGCCGGTGACCCCTTCGTCCGCCAGGCGAAGTTCAGGGCCCGGTCGGTCCTGGTCAACGCCGGCGTGCCGCTGAAGGCGCGGTTCTTCCAGTACCGGCCGGTGAGGCCAGTGCCGGTGCCGGATATCGGGGTTGGGAGGCTGACGGTCAGTTCGATGACGGTCGCGATCGGGTTGGTGGCGGCGCCGGCCGGGGTGATGTCGAACCCGTCGCCGGCCTTCTGCCAAGTGACCGCCTGACCGCTGCCCAGCACCCTCGCCGCGCTGACGCCGAATGAGTCGTGGGCGGTCAGGTGGACCGGGCCGCCAGCGGATGGCCAGTCATAGACCGACAGGTACAGCTTGTCGCCCTTCCGGCTGACGGCGCCCCAGGCGGGGTCGGCGACCAGGTCGGTAGTGGTCGCACCGTACACGGCGGCGCTGTGATCGGCGGTGCCGATCCACTGACCGATCCCGCGCAGGCTGCTGGCCGCCCCGGCCGGGATGACGCCGTTGCTGTCAGGGCCGATGTTGAGCAGCATGTTGCCGTCCCGGCCGACGATGTCGAGGAGGAAGCGCGTGAGCTGGGACGACGGCTTGAAGGCGGTGTCGTACCGGGCCCACCCCCACCGGTTGCTCGTGGTGATGCAGGACTCCCAGGGGGCGCCGGCCATGGGCGCCAGCGGGATGTTCTGGTGGCGTTCCGGCGTCTGGTGATCGCCGTCGACGACCCGGCGCTTGCCGACGCGGTTGTTGATGATGAGGTTCGGATCCAGGCCGTACAGGTAGGTCTGCAGTTCCTCGGCTTCGGCCGGGGTCCACCAGTCCCTGCCCTGCCCGTCGAACCACAGGGTGGCGGGGTGGTAGTTGGTCACCAGTTCCTTCAGCTGGGCTTGCATGTCCTTCTTGTACGCCGGGAAGTTGTTCTGGGCGTTCGGGTTGTGCCAGTCGGTGATCGAGTAGTACAGCCCGAACTTCAGCCCCTGCGCGTCGGCGGCCTGTTTGAGCTCCGCGAGGAGGTCCCGGTTCTTGGAGAGCGACGAGTGGTCGCGCAGGTTCCACGTGTTCACCTTGGTCGGCCACATCGCGTACCCGTCGTGGTGCTTGGACGTGATCACCAGGTAGCGCTGGCCGGTGTCTTTGGCGAGTGTCGCGATCGCGTTGGCGTCGAAGTTGGCGGGGTTGAACCTCCTCGCCGCCGCCTCGTACTCGGGCCAGGGGATCTTGCACCGGTTCACGATCCACTCGGCGTCCTGGCAGAGGGTGCCGTCCGGCCTCGTGTACTCCCCGCCCCAGTACGAGTAGGCGCCGAAGTGGATGAACATGCCGAACTTGGCGTCCCGCCACCAGGCCGTGCGCTGGGCGGTGAAGGGATCGTCGACCGCGTAGTTAGTGCCCGGGCCAGCGGCGGCCCTGTGTGGTGCGGCCGCGGAGGCGCCGCCGGGGACGAGGGCCAGGACGGTCGCAAGAGCAGCAGCCACAGCGGTACCGCGCATGAGGGCTCCTTCCACAGCGCAAGTCGGGCCACCGTACAAAGCAATACATCGGATGTCAATGACGGCAAATTGTGCGGAAGAGAGCGGTCTCTGCCTGTCAGATCGCTAGTGATCGGATGGCTAGGCGCTACTCGACGCCGGTGTCCTCCGGGGTACCGCGCGCGACCGTGGCCAGCACGTCGAGGGCGGCGGCCAGCGTGTCGGGTGGCGGGGACGACAGCGCCAGCCGGACCGCGTTCGGCGCGTGACCGGAACCGACGGCGAACGCGGCCGCGGGCGTCACGGCGATGCCGCGCCGGGCTGCGGCGGCCACGAACGTCTCCGCGCGCCACGGGTCGGGCAGCTCCCACCAGCAGTGGTACGCGCGCGGGTCGGCGCGGACGGTGAACCCGGCGAGGCGCTCGGCCACGATCGCCTGCCGTGTGGCGGCATCGGCGTGCTTGGCGCGCTGGATCGTCGCGGCGGTGCCGTCGGTGGCCCAGCGCGTGGCCGCGTCAAGCGCGAACCCGGGCGCGGCCCAGCCCCCGGAGCGGATCGCTCCCGCGACGCGGTCGGTGAGTTCTGCGGGCGCTGCCACGAAACCGACCGTCAGTCCCGGCGCCAGCCGCTTGGAAAGGCTGTCGACGAGTACCGTGCGCTCGGGCGCCAACGCGGCGAGCGGCGGCGCGTCGTCCCGGAGGAACGCGTAGATCGTGTCCTCGATCGCGGGGAGGTCGAGCTGGCGCAGCGTCGCGGCGAGTTCGACGCGACGCGCCGCGGGCATGGTGACCCCGAGCGGGTTGTGCAACGTCGGCTGCGTGTAGACGGCGCGGACCGGCGCCGCACGGTGGATCGCCGCCAGCGCCTCGGGCACCAGGCCGTCACCGTCCATCGGCAGCGGCACGAGGGTCACGCCGAGGCGGGCGGCGATCGCCTTCACGACGGGATAGGTGAGCGCCTCGACGCCGAGCCGTTCGCCGACCGGGACGAGCGCCGCGATGGCGGCCGCGATCGCCTGCCGGCCGTTGCCGGCGAAGAGGATGCGCTCGGGCTCCGGTGCCCACCCCGTACGGATCAGCAGTGCGGCGCTGGCGGTACGGGCTGCAGGCGTGCCGGCGACGCCGACGGGACGCAGCGCCGTGGCCAGGGCGTCCGGTCTGAGCAGCCCGCCGAGGCTCCGCGCCAGCAGCGCCGGTTGCTCAGCCAGCACCGGGAAGTTCAGCTCCAGGTCGACGTGGGCGCTGCCCGGCTCTGCCAGCGCGGGTTCGAGCGGCGGCTTGCCGGCGCGCACGAACGTGCCGCGCCCGACCTCGCCCACGGCCAGGCCACGCCGCACCAGCTCGCCGTACGCACGGGCCGCCGTCGAGTTGGCGATGCCGCGCCGGCGCGCGAACTGGCGCTGCGGCGGGAGCCGATCGCCGGGGCGGAGACGGCCGGCGGCGATGTCCGCGGCAAGCGCGTCCGCGATCACGCGGTAGTCGTCCACGAAACCTCATTGCACCGAGTTCATTGCGCCGTATTGCACTCAACCATTGCACCTCCTAGCGTCGAGGGTCAAGGCGCAGGGGGCTGATCGCATGAGCACGGTTTCCGTCGGCGGCATCACCGTCGGCTACGACGACGAGGGCAGCGGCGACCCGCTCGTGCTCGTCCACGGCCACCCGTTCAACCGCTCGATGTGGCGACCGCAGGTGGAGCAGTTCAGCCGGGCTGGGTGGCGGGTGGTCGCCCCGGACCTGCGCGGATACGGCGATACGACGGTCGTCCCGGGCGTCACCCCGCTGGCGACGTTCGCCGGTGACCTCGCCGCCCTGCTCGACCACCTCGGGCTCGACCGGATCGTCCTCGGCGGGCTGTCGATGGGCGGCCAGATCGTCATGGAGTTCTACCGGCTGTTCCCAGACCGCGTCCGCGGGCTCCTGCTCGCCGATACGTCACCCGTCGCCGAGACCGAGCACGGCAGGCAGGCTCGCCACGCCACCGCCGACCGGCTGCTCGCCGAGGGCATGGGCCCGTACGCCGAGGAGGTGCTGCCGAAGATGGTGGCGCCGGCGGCGGTGCCCGCCGTCGTCGACCACGTCCTGGGCATGATGCGCGGGACGCCGCCAGCAGGTGCGGCGGCCGCTCTGCGGGGTCGCGCCGAGCGGCCGGACTATGTGGCCACGCTGTCGCGGGCGGCCGTTCCGGCGCTGGTCGTCGTCGGCAGCCACGACGCGTACACGCCGGTCAGCGATGCGCAGCTCGTGCACGACACGCTGCCGCAGTCGACGCTCGTGGTCATCGACGGCGCTGGACACCTGCCCAACCTGGAGCGACCGGACCAGTTCGATGCCGCGCTGGCGAGCTTCCTCGACACGTGGCTGATTTCGGGTGGGATCAGCGAGCCTGACTCGCCGATCCCACCCAAAAATCCGCGGCGTTAGGGTGCTGCCGTGACCAGCCGCTGGAGAGACGCCGCCCGCAAGCTGATCCGCCGGGCCAACGGCGGCCGGGCCGCCTCCCCTGCCGAGGTCGCCCGCGCCGGTCGCCAGCTCGTGTACGCGCCGCAGCTGGACGGCCAGGCCGATCCTGGCGAGATCGTCTGGACCCGGGTCGTCTACGAGGACGACCCGACGCGGGGCAAGGACCGTCCGGTGCTCGTGGTCGGCCGCGAGCATGGCGCCCTGCTCGGGCTGATGCTGTCGAGCCAGCGTGAGCGCGACGGGCAGCGGCACTGGTTCGGGCTCGGCCCCGGCGCCTGGGATCGGGAGTCGCGGCCGAGCTGGGTCAGGCTCGACCGCGTCCTGGAGGTCGCGGAGGACGGCATCCGCCGCGAAGGCGCCGTGCTCGACCGCGCCCGCTTCGAGGCCGTCGCCGCGGCGCTACGCCGCGACTACGGCTGGGGCTGACGGGTTGTCAGCCTGCGGCGGCGCGTAGCGCGGCGGCGAAGGCGGCGACGGCCGGATGTGTCCCAGCGCCGCGGCGGAACGCGAGCTGCGTGTGACGGCGCATGGGCAGCGCCGTGAGCGTGGCGGCCACGGGCGGACCGGCGACGGCCAGCTGCGGCACCAGTGCGACCCCCTGACCGATCGCGACGAGCGCCAGCACCGTGGAGAAGTCGTCGATGTGATGGCGGGCGGTCGGGGTGAAGCCGGCAGCCTGGCAGGAGCGGACGGCCATCGCGTGGCAGAGCGTGCCGGGCTTGGCGAGGATCCACGGCGCAGCGCGCCACCGCCCGATCGGATCGGTCCCGTCTGGCTCCCACCCGTCGGGCGAGGCGAGGTACATCGTCTCGCCGAGCAGCGGCGCCGTGTCGAGGCTGGGATCCGGCGACGGCGGCACGAAGTCGTAGTGGTGGATCAACGCGACGTCCAGCTCTCCGGCGCGCAGCGCGTCCGCTACGTCCGCCGGGTCGATCTCGACCACCATCGGCTCCAGACCAGGGTGGTCCCGCCCGAGGAGCGCGAGCGCGGTGGGGAGCAGGCTGCGCGCGGCCGACGGGAACGAACCGATCCGCAGCGGGCCGGCCAGACCACGCCGGGTGGCCGCCAGCTCGGCCGCCGCCTCCTCGAGTCGAGCCAGGACGGCCTCGGCGTGCGTGACCAGCCCGCGGCCGGCGGGTGTGAGGGCGACCCGGCGACCGGTCCGTTCGAGCAGTTGGACGCCCGCCTCGCGTTCCAGGACCGCCAGTTGCTGCGACACAGCCGAGGGCGTGAGGACGAGCGCCTCGGCCACTGCCGCGATCGTGCCGCGGTGGGCGAGTTCGCGGAGAAGTCGCAGGCGGCGGACGTCGAGCATCAGTTCAGCTTACGGTTCTAGCAACAAATGTGAACTAGACCTGTGCAGCGTCCGCCGCCAGGCTGGCTCCATGGACAACCTGCGAGGCCTCTACGTGCCGCTCGTCACCCCGTTCACCGCCGACGGGAAGATCGCCGTCGACGCACTCGAAGAGCTTTCGCACGCCGCGATCGCCGGCGGCGCGGCCGGCATTGTCGCCCTCGGAACCACCGCCGAGGTCGCGACACTCGATGCCGAGGAGCAGCGCACGGTCGTGGAGGCGTGCGCGCGGGTGTGCTGGGACCTGGGCGCCACGCTGATCGTCGGCGCCGGCTCGAACGACACCCGGCGCAGCGTCGAGGACGTCCACGCCTTTCCCGACGCGGCGGCCGTGCTGGTCACCGTGCCGTACTTCACCCGCCCGTCCGAGGCCGGCGTGATCGCGCACTTCGCACAGCTGGCGGCGGACAGTCCGGTGCCGATCGTCGTCTACAACATCCCGTACCGCACCGGGCAGCGGCTGGGCGTGGCGACGCTGCGGGAGATCGCCGCGCTACCGGGGATTGTCGGAATCAAGCACGCTGTCGGCGGGATCGACGAGGACACCGTCGACCTGCTCGCCGATCCCCCGCCGGGCTTCGCGATCCTCGGCGGCGACGACGTGTTCGCCCCGGCCCTGCTCGCGCTCGGGGCCGACGGCGCCATCCTCGCGTCCGCCCACCTCGGCACGCGCCACTACGTTGAGCTGGTCGCCGCGTGGCACCGCGGCGACGCCGTCCGCGCCCGGACGCTCGGCCACGCGCTCACCAGCCTCGCCAGCGCCGCTTTCGCCGAGCCGAACCCGACCGTGATCAAGGGTGTCCTGCACGCGCGGGGCCTGATCCCCACCCCGGACGTCCGGCTCCCGCTACTCCCGGCGCAGCCCGGGTCGATCGCCGCCGTTCTGAATCGATTGGACGGCCTACCCGGGTGAGCAGGCATGATGGGCGGAACGGTTCGCGGAGTCGAAGGAGCGCGTCGGATGAGGATCGGCATCGTCGGGGCAACCGGGCAGGTCGGCAGTGTGATGCGTGCCATCCTGGCCGAGCGCGGGTTCCCGGTGGAGCAGCTGCGGCTGTTCGCCTCGGCCCGATCGGCCGGGCAGACGCTGCCGTGGCAGGGCACTGACATCACCGTCGAGGACGCGGCCACCGCTGACTTCGCCGGCCTGGACATCGCCCTGTTCTCCGCCGGCGGCGCCACCTCCAAGGCTCTGGCACCGCGGGTGGCCGCGGCCGGCGCCGTGGTCATCGACAACTCCTCGGCGTGGCGCCGCGACCCCGACGTGCCGCTGGTGGTCTCCGAAGTGAACCCCCACGCGATCGCCAACCGTCCCAAGGGCATCATCGCCAACCCGAACTGCACGACGATGGCCGCAATGCCGGTGCTCAAGCCGCTCCACGCCGAGGCGGGCCTGGAGGCGCTCGTCGTAGCCACGTACCAGGCGGTGTCCGGCAGCGGGCTGGCCGGCGTGGCCGAGCTGGACGAGCAGGTGCGCAAGGTCGGCGACGAGGCCATCCGCCTCACCCACGACGGTGCCGCCGTCGAGTTCCCCACGCCTCGCCAGTACGCCCGGCCGATCGCGTTCAACGTGCTGCCGTTCGCCGGTTCGATCGTCGACGACGGCTCCGCCGAGACAGACGAGGAGCAGAAGCTCCGCAACGAGAGCCGCAAGATCCTGGAGATCCCCGATCTGAAGGTGTCCGGCACGTGCGTGCGGGTGCCGGTCTTCACGGGGCACTCGCTCCAGGTCAACGCGCGGTTCGCCCGTCCGCTCAGCCCCGAGCGGGCCCGCGAGCTGCTCGACGGCGCACCGGGCGTGGTGCTCTCCGACATCCCGACGCCGCTACAGGCCGCCGGCCAGGACCCGACGTACGTCGGCCGGATCCGCGCGGACGAGACCGTCGAGCACGGGATCGCGTTGTTCTGCTCCAGCGACAACCTGCGCAAGGGTGCGGCGCTCAACGCCGTGCAGATCGCCGAGCTGGTCGCCGCCGAGCGGCGTTAGACGCGTTAGGCGGTCACCACGACCGTGGCGGGCCGGCCGAGAAACGCGCCCTGCCGGTCCACCGCGGCGTGGAGGGCGGCGGTCTGTGCCGCGTCGAACGGGGCGTAGAGGTCAACCTCGATGAGCACGGAATCCTTCGTTACCGTGCGCCTCCAATGCCCGGCCACCTGCGTGTCGAGGAAGACGATGCTGTTGGGGCCGGTCGCGCCGTCCGCGTGGTTGCCGGCGGTATTGAGCAGGTACTTACTCTCGCTGTAGCCGACGACGTACTCGTCGTACCGATGGAGCAGGTGTACCCGTGGCAGCGCGGGCATCGGCGCCCCCGGCGCTGACCAGAACGTGACGCCGTCGACCTCCTCGCGTTCGAGGTGCGGCGCGGCCAGCTCCAGGCCATCGCGGATGTCGGCCAGCGTCAGGCTGGACCACCACTGGAAGTCCTTCGCCGTGGCCGGCCCGTGGCTGGTGAAGTAGTGGCGGGTCAGCTCGGCGAGGGCCGCGTCGCGCGGCAGGCTCGGGGCGTCCGGCGCCCGCTCCTCCAGCAGCGCGTAGGTGTGCTGCTTGCCGTTCAGCGCGCCGCTGCACACGACGCCGTTCAACTCGGCACTCATGATGATGTAGGCGAGCCGGGGCCCGCTCGCGGTGATGCCCGCGCCGTCGAGGACGGCTTGTAGCTCCTTGCGGGTGCGCTGCTCGCCGCCGCGCAGCGTCCCGGCCAGGATCGCCTCGGACTTCGCCAGGACCGGGCCGTCCAGGTCCAGCTGGCGGTAGTGGTACGCGTTGAGCTGGTGCACGCGCGGCCCGGTCAGCTCCAGAATCCAGCGGAGGTCCGCCGGCGTAGCGAAGTGCCAGGTCGGGCGGAGGACGTGCGTCCGGAGGATGGCGCCGTCGGCGAAGGCCTGGTCGAGCGCGGCATTCGTGCTGCTGCGGACGCGCTCGCCGACTGACCATTTCGCCGGCCCGTAGTCCTGCGACTGCGCCGCGCCGAGCCACCCCACGGCCTCTTCCGGGCGGTCGAACGTGGCCCCGGAGAGCCCGAGGTTGTGCATGCGCCGCCGCGTGAACGCGTGCGTGGGCGATATCCCCGTGACCATGGCCACGAAGATATCTCCCACGTCACCCGGACGCTCTTGCTCATATCTGTAGCCACAGCGCTGGCGTGTTCGGCGGCTCCCACGTCACGCGGCCGCCAGAGCTAGGGCGGACGCGGCGGCCAGCAGCGGGAGTCTGACCCGGCGCCACGACGTGGGTGGGCCGGTCGGGGGTGGGGGTTGATGCGGAGACATGGGCGACCTCTCTGAGGTGCGGGGCTCAAGAGCTGGGCGCGGTGCTGTCGTGTCCCGGCCGCAGGTGGGGGGCGGCAGGGGTTAGCCCGGCGGGCCTCGAGCGTGCGGTGACTCGGACCCGACCGTGGCAGGAACCGTGTGCAGAAACCGAAC
>Ga0184623_10000890_pt1 | contig 12992 bp, 11 predicted proteins | sample PLM1_100_b1_FD_133138 | JGI IMG/M metagenome (GOLD analysis project Ga0184623, IMG submission 133138) | Groundwater sediment microbial communities from an aquifer in East River, Colorado, USA - PLM1_100_b1 | ecosystem: Environmental > Terrestrial > Soil > Riparian zone | place: USA: East River...
CGCGCGCCAGTGCCCGCGCAGCGCGCGCAGGGCGCCGGTGCGCGCCGCGAGCGGCAGCAGGACCGCTGCCCCGAGTGCGGTGCGCGCAAAGACGACGGCGATCGGGTGGAGCTCCTCGACAGCGACCTTGATGAAGAAGTACGGGATGCCCCACAGCAACGACATGGTGACGAACAGCGCCCAGGCCCGTCGCGTCATGCGCGTAACCATACCTAGCTAATTACTCACCCGGAGGGTTTGGCGGCGTTGGCCGGCCTGCCAAACTCCGGCGACCAACGGGACGCCCGGGCGGTAGGCCAGGTGGACCGCCGACGGGGCGGCGAGCACGACGATGTCCGCCCGCGCGCCCGGCGCCAAGTGGCCCACGTCCGCCCGGCGCAGCGCGCGAGCGCCACCGGCAGTGGCCGCCCACAGCGCCTCGTCGGGCGTCATCCGCATCTCCCGCACGGCGAGCGCGATGCACAACGGCATGCTGGTGGTGTACGACGAGCCCGGGTTGCAGTCAGTGGCCAGCGCCACGGTCGCGCCCGCGGCCAGCAGCCGCCGCGCGTCCGGGTAGGCGGACCGGGTCGAGAACTCCACGCCCGGCAGCAGCGTCGCGACCGTGTCCGACGACGCCAGTGCGCCGACGTCGGCCTCGGACAGGTGGGTGCAGTGATCCGCCGAAGCCGCCCCGAGCTCCACCGCGATCTGCACGCCCGGGCCCGGCCCGAGCTGGTTCGCGTGCACCCGGGGAAGCAGCCCCGCGGCGATGCCGGCGGCGAGAATCGCCCGGCTGGCGGCGGCGTCGAAGGCGCCCCGCTCGCAGAACACGTCGATCCAGCGGGCGTGCGGGGCCGCGGCGGCGAGCATGTCGGTGCGGACCAACTCGACATAGGCGGCCGGGTCGGCGGTGAACTCGGGCGGCACGACGTGCGCTCCCAAGAACGTCACTTCCGGAGTCGCCTCGCGGGCCAGCGCCACCGAGCGGGACTCGTCGGCCACCGTGAGTCCGTAGCCGGACTTGCACTCGATGGTGGTCGTGCCCTGCGCCAGCGCTTCGCCGACCAGCCGGCGGAGGTTGGCGCGCAGCTGCTCGTCGGACGCTGCGCGGGTCGCGGCCACCGTCGTGCGAATCCCCCCGGCGGCATACGGCTGCCCGGCCATCCGCGCCGCGAACTCCGCCGCGCGGTCGCCGGCGAACACCAGGTGCGCATGGCTGTCCACGAACCCCGGGATGACCGCGGCACCCGCCGCGTCCACCCGCTCGTCCGCCGAAGGGGCGTCGTCGGCAGCGCCGACCCACGCGACCGAAGGGCCGTCCAAGACCAACGCGGCGCCGCGGAGCACGCCGAGCTTGCCCGTCCCATGCTCGGGCGAGTTGGTGACCAGCTCGCCAACCTGGTCGATCAACACCGCCGTCACTCTGGCAGCACCTCCTCGAGCGCCGTCTCGTACGCCGCTGCCACGTCCCCGACCAGCAGGTGAATGCCGTCGCGCACCACCTCACGGCCGCCCACCACGAGATGGCGGACGTCGGCGGCGGTCGCCGCGAACACCACCGACTCGGCGGCCGTAGCCCGGCGGGTGCCGGCCAGCCGCGGCGTGTCGAGGGCGACGGTGACGAAGTCGGCGAGCGCGCCCTGCGCCAGCCAGCCGGCCTCGGGCCAGCCCAGCGCGGCATGGCCAGCGCTCGTGGCCGCCCGCAGTAAGTCGCCGGCCGGCCAATGGCCGCGTTGCTCGGTTCGCAGGCGCTCGTCGAGCTCGACCGCCCGGGCCTCCTCGAAGAGGTCGATGACGGCCTGGCTGTCGCTGCCCAGCGTGATCGGGCAGCCGGCATCAGCGAGCCGCCGGGCAGGACCGATGCCGTCGGCGAGATCCCGCTCCGTCGTAGGGCACATGCACACTGCCGCGGCCGAGGCCCCCAGCAGCGCGATGTCGTCGCCGGTGAGATGCGTCGCGTGCACCGCCGTGGCAAGCGGCCCTAAGGCGCCGGCCTCGGCGAGCAGCGCGCTGGGCGTGCGGCGGTAGGCCGCCAGGCAGGCGGCATTCTCCGCCCGCTGCTCGGACAGGTGGACGTGCAGCGGTGCCGCCCGGTGGGCAGCCCAGTCGACCACCGGCCCCATCTGGTCCGGCGGCACCGCCCGGACCGAGTGAATGGCGGCCCCCATTCGCGCGTGCTCGGGCAGGTCGAGAAACGACACCCGCTGCGCCCAGCCGTCCGCGTCGCCGTCGCCGAAGCGCAGCTGCGGTCCCTCCAGGGCGCGGTCGATGCCGCCGGTCAGGTAGCACGTGTCGAGCAGCGTGATCCGGACGCCCGCCTCGGCCGCCGCCGTCACCAACGCCGCGCCCATCGCGTTCGGGTCGGCGTACGGCGACCCGCCCGGCCCGTGGTGCAGGTAGTGGAACTCGCCGACGCAGGTGATCCCCGCCAGGGCCATCTCGGCGTACACGGCCCGGGCCAGCGCGAAGTAGGACTCGGGGGTGAGCCGGTCCGCGATGCGGTACATCTGGTCGCGCCAGCTCCAGAACGTGCCCCGGCCGGCCTGGGTGCGGCCGCGCAGCGCGCGGTGGAAGGCGTGGGAGTGTGTGTTGGCCAAGCCGGGCAGAGTGATCCCGCGCAGCACCGTCGCGGCAACCGGCGGCGCAGCGACGTCGGGCGTGACCGCGACGATGCGACCACCAGCGGTCTCGATCAGCAGGTTGGCTAACACCTGGTCGCCGTCCCAGGCGAGCTCGGCATGCCAGCAGGCAGCAGCGCCGCTCAACCGCTCACCCGGCCAGCTCCGCCAGCACGGTCGCCAAAGCATCGACGCCGCGCAGGCAGTCGGCCTCCTCGGCGTGCTCGGCGGGCGAGTGCGACACCCCGGTGGGGTTGCGCACGAACAGCATCGCGGCCGGCACCTCCGCGGCGAGCACGCCGGCGTCGTGCCCGGCGCCGGTGGGCAGCGCCGGGGCAGCGGTCCGGCCGGCTGGGGCGACGAGTTGGGCCAGCCGCTTGCGCAGGCCCGGCCCGAAGTCCACCCCGGCCGTCCACGACTCCCGCTCGATCGCGACGCCCACCCCGTGCCCCTCAGCCGCTCTCAACGCCCCGGCGTAGAGCTTCTCGACCACGCGGATGACGGCGTCCTCCTCCGCAGCACGAGCGTCCAGCCACGCGTGCACAGCCGACGGCACCCCATTCGCGGCGCCCGGCACGACGTAGACGCGGCCGATCGTGGCGAGGGCCTCGGCCCCGGCGGCGATGTCGCGGGCGGCGAGCACCGCTCGGGCGAACGGCAGCATGGGGTCGCGCCGGTCGGGCAGCCGGGTGGTGCCGGCGTGATCGGCGGCGCCCTGGAAGTCCAGCCGCCACCGCCCGTGCGGCCAGATCCCGGTCGCGACACCGACCGGCGCGTCGAGGTCGACGAGCCCGCGGCCCTGTTCGATGTGCAGCTCGACGAACGTGTCGATCAGGCGCAGCCGCTCTGGGTCGCGGCCGAGCAGCGTGGGGTCGTGCCCGGCTGCGGCCATGGCCTCGGCGAGCGTCACGCCGTCGATGTCGCGCAACTCGCGGGTCCTGGCCGGGTCCAGCGCGCCGGTCATCAGCCGCGAGCCCGCGCAGGCCACGCCGAACCGCGCGCCCTCCTCGTCGGCGAACGCCACGATCGCCAACGGCCGGGCCGGCTGCATGCCGCGGGCCCGCAGGTCGTCGATCGCGGCGAACGCGGACACGATGCCCAGCGGCCCGTCGTAGGCCCCGCCGTCGGGCACCGAGTCGAGGTGGGAGCCGGTGACGACGGCCCGCGGGCCATCGGCGGATGGCTCTCCCCACCACGCCCATAGGTTGCCGTTGCGGTCGACCTCCGTGCGCAGCCCGCGCCGCTCCGCCTGCTCCCTGAACCACGCGCGGCAGGCGAGGTCGGCCGGCGTCCAGGCGAACCGCCGGTATCCTCCCGTGCTGCGCTCGCGGCCGATCGGCAGCAGCGAGGCCCACAGCTCCCGGAACGACTCCCTGGTTCGCTCGCTTCGCTCGCTCACGGGCCGGCCGGGCCGTTCTCACGCATGGGGATAACCACGCCGCGCTCGTCGGCCACCTCGATCGCGCCGGCGTATCCCGCGTCGGCATGCCGGATGATGCCCATGCCCGGGTCGTTGGTGAGGACCCGGGCGATCTTCTCTGCGGCCAGCGGCGTGCCGTCGGCCACCGTCACCTGGCCGGCGTGGATCGAGCGGCCCATGCCGACACCGCCGCCGTGGTGGATCGAGACCCACGACGCGCCCGACGCGACGTTGACCATCGCGTTGAGCAGCGGCCAGTCGGCAATCGCGTCGGACCCGTCGAGCATCGCCTCGGTCTCGCGGTACGGCGAGGCGACCGACCCGCAGTCGAGATGATCCCGCCCGATGACGACGGGCGCCGCCAACTCTCCGGACGCCACCATCTCGTTGAAGCGCAGCCCTGCTCGGTCGCGCTCGCCGTAGCCGAGCCAGCAGATGCGCGCCGGCAGGCCCTGGAACTGCACCTTCTCGCCAGCGAGCTGGATCCAGCGAGCTAGCGGCTCGTTGGCGCCGAACATCTCCAGGATCGCCCGGTCGGTCGCGGCGATGTCTCGCGCGTCGCCGGACAACGCCGCCCACCGGAACGGGCCCTTGCCGGCCAGAAACAAGGGCCGGATGTAGGCCGGCACGAACCCGGGGAAGTCGAACGCCCGCTCGCAGCCGCCCAGCCGCGCCTCGGCCCGCAGCGAGTTGCCGTAGTCGAACACCTCGGCCCCGGCATCGAGGAACCCCACCATCGCCGTGACGTGCCCGGCCATCGACGAGCGCGCCCGCTCCACGAACTCGTCGGGCTTTTCGCGGGCGAACGCCGCCATGTCCTCGAACGCCACCCCGAGCGGCAGGTAGCTGTGCGGGTCATGCGCCGAGGTCTGGTCGGTGACGACGTCGATCGGCGCGCCCGCCGCGAGCAGCCGGGGAAAGACATCGGCGGCGTTGCCCAGCAACCCGATCGACAGCGGCCGCCCGTCGCGCTTGGCCCCCTCGGCCAGCCGCAACGCGTCGTCGAGGTCGGCAGCGTCGACGTCGAGGTAGCGGTGCTCGATGCGGCGGGCGATCCGGCTCGGGTCGCACTCGACGCAGATCGCCACGCCGCCGTTCATCGTCACCGCGAGCGGCTGCGCGCCGCCCATGCCGCCCAGCCCGGCCGTCAGCGTGATCGTGCCGGCCAACGAGCCCCCGAAACGCTTCTCGGCCACTGCGGCGAACGTTTCGTACGTGCCCTGCAGGATCCCCTGCGTGCCGATGTAGATCCACGAGCCGGCGGTCATCTGGCCGTACATCGTCAGCCCCAGCGCCTCCAGCCGCCGGAACTCCTCCCAGGTCGCCCACTCACCCACGAGGTTGGAGTTCGCGATCAGCACCCTGGGCGCCCACTCGTGCGTGGTGAACACCCCCACCGGCTTGCCCGACTGCACGAGCAGCGTCTCGTCCGGCGCCAGCGTGCGCAGGCGCCGGACGATCGCGTCGTAGGCCGCCCAGTTCCGCGCCGCCTTCCCCGACCCGCCGTAGACGATCAGCTGGTCGGGGTGCTCGGCCACCTCCGGGTCGAGGTTGTTCATCAGCATCCGCAGCGCCGCCTCGGCCCCCCAGCCTTGGCAGGACAACTGCGCGCCGCGAGGCGCCCGGACGGTGCGCGCGGTGTGGTGCGGAGACATGCGGGAACTCCTTTGGAGTGACCGGGATGATGCCAGGTGCCGCGCCCGGCGTCAGGTCAGAGAGTTGGTCTGCAGCCAGTCCTTGGCGACCTTGTCGGCGTCCTCCTTGTCCGTGACGACTCGCTTGACCAGCTCGGCGAGCGCTGGCGTTTCCAGCTTCGCCGACACCGCGTTCAGCGCCTGCCGGATCGTGTCGTTCGCGACCTTGGTGTTCACGAGCGGCGTCACGTTCTGCGCGCTGAACAGGCTCTTCGGGTCCTCGAGGACCACGAACCCCTTCGCGGGGACCACGGGGTCCGTGGTGAACAGGTTCGCCGCCTGCACGTCGCCCTTCTCGAGAGCGGACACCGTGATCGGGCCGGCCGTGTCGAGCGACTTGAACTGCTTGAACTTCAGGCCGTAGACGCTTTCCAGCCCGAGCACCCCTTGCCGGCGGGTCTTGAACTCCGGCGGACCGCCGATAACCAACTCGCCAGCGACCGGGGCGAGGTCGGGGATGGCGGTCAGCTGGTACTTCTGCGCGGTCTCCCGGGTGACGACCACCGCGTCCTTGTCCTCCGCGGCGGCCGAGTCGAGCAGTTCGAGCGACGCCGGCAGCTTCGCGGTGAGCGCCTTGTTGACCTCGTCGGTGCTCGAGACGGTCGCCGTCTTGTCGAGGTAGGCGAGGAGCGCGCCGTTGTACTCCGGCAGCACGCTGAGCGTGCCCTTCTCGATCTGGTCATAGATGATCTCGCGGCTGCCGATGTTGAACTTGCGGGTGACCTGCACCCCCTTCGCCTCGAGCGCCTGCGCGTAGATCTCGGCGAGCAGCACGTTCTCCGGGAAGTTGGCCGAGCCGACCGTCACGTTGCCGCCCTCGGTGCTCCCGCCTTTGTCGGTCTCGAAGGGGTCGTCTTCGCCGCCGCAGGCGGTGAGCGCGAGCAGCGCCGCCAAGCCGATCGCGGCGGCGCGGAAAGTCCGTCTCATGTTCCTCTCACTTTCGCTGAGGTCGTTCTTTGCAGCAGGACAAACGCGGCCTGGGTGACCACCGCGAGCAGGGCGACGAGCACGGCGCCTCCGGCGACCAACTCGTAGTCGCGGCGGGCCAGGCCGTCGACGATAAAGCGGCCCAGGCCGCCGAGGCTGACGTACGCCGCGATGGTGGCCGTTGAGACGATCTGGATCGCGGCGGTGCGCAAGCCGAGCAGGATCAGCGGAACGGCGAGCGGCATCTCGACCTTGGTCAGGACCTGCATCCCGGTCATCCCGACCCCCTTGGAGGCGTCGACCACGTCGGCGTCGACCGCGCGGATGCCCGCGTAGGTGTTGACGAGGATCGGTGGGATCGCCAGCGCGATGAGCGCCACCAGCACCGGGAGCAGGCCGACGCCGGCGGCGAGGACGACCAGCATGAGCAGGCCGAGCGTGGGAAGCGCGCGGGCGGCGTTCGCGGAGTTGACCGCGAGGAAGGCCGCGCGCCGGGTGTGGCCGATGAACAAGCCGAGCGGCAGTGCGATCGCCGCCGCGATGGCGAGAGCGAGCGCGGAGTACCAGAGGTGCTCGATCAGCCGGGCCGGGATGCCGTCGGGGCCTTGCCACTGCTCGGGATCGCTCATCCACCGCCAGGTGAGCTCGAAGATCGTCATGCCCGGCTCCACGGGGTCAGCACGCGTTGCACGATGACGAGCAAGGCGTCGGCGGCGACGGCGAGCGCCACGATGAGCGCCACGCCGGCGGCGATCTCGGTCGGGAAACCCCGCTGGAATCCCTCCGTGAACAACTGCCCCAGCCCGCCGATGCCGATGATCGCCCCGACGCTGACGAGGCTGATGTTGGCGACCGTCGCCACCCGCAGGCCCGCCATGATCACCGGCACCGCGATCGGCAGCTCGACCTGGAGCAGCCTCCGGATGCCGGCGAAGCCCATGGCGGTGGCGGCCTGCCGGACCGGATCCGGCACGGACCGGAGCCCGTCGACGACGTTGGGCACGAGCACCGAGAGGGTGTAGATCGTCAGCGGGATCATGACCGTGAGCGGCTCGAACCCGGTGAAGTCGATCAGCAGCACGAACAGCGCGAGCGACGGAAGCGCGTAGAGCACGCTGGTCGTCCCGAGCACCGGCGGGTAGATCCGCGGCCAGCGGACGCACGCCAGCCCGAGCGGGAGCGAGATGAGCAGCCCGCCAATGACGGGCAGGATCGACAGGTACAGGTGGTCGCCGGTCAGGGCGGCGAACAGCTCGCCGTGGGAGGCCAGCCAGTCCCAGTCCAGCCAGTCGCTCATGCGTCGGCCTCGCTTCGCTCGGCCTGCGCGCCCGCCCGGCCGCGGGCCACCTCGCCGATCTCGGCCTGGCTGACCGTCCCGACCACCCCGCCGTCCTGGTCGACGCCGACCGCGCGGCCGGCCGGCGAGAGGACCGCGCTGTCGAGGGCGGCCCGCAACGAGTCGCTGTGGGCCTGGAACGGGTGGCCGTAGGGGGCCAGGTCGAGCTCGCCGACGTGCCCCGCGGCCGGCAGCGCGTCGGCGAGCAGCCAGCCGAGCGGACGCCGCTCGCCATCGACGACCAGGAGCCAGGACTCGCCGGCTGCCCTGGCGGCCTGCCGGGCGGCATCGACGGTGGCCGCCGCCGGCACCACCGTGTCGTCCCGTAGCTCGAGCTCCTCGGCAGGGAAGAAGGAGAGCCGGCGGATGCCCCGGTCAACACCGATGAAGCTCTCGACGAACGCGTCGTGGGGCGTTGCCAGCAGCTGCTCCGGCCGGTCGAACTGGGCGAGCTTGCCGCCCTGGCGGAGGATCGCGATCTGGTCGCCGAGCTTGATCGCCTCGTCGATGTCATGGGTGACGAAGACGATCGTCTTGCCCAGCCCGCCCTGCAACCGCAGCAGCTCGTCCTGGAGGCTCTTGCGGACGATCGGGTCGACCGCGCTGAACGGCTCGTCCATGAGGATCACCGGCGGGTCGGCGGCCAGCGCCCGCGCCACGCCGACCCGCTGCTGCTGCCCGCCGGAGAGCTGGTACGGGTAGCGCCGGGCGACGGTCGCGGGCAGGCCGAGGAGCTCGAGCAGCTCCATCGCCCGGTCGCGGGCTCTCCGCTTGTCCCAGCCGAGCAGGTAGGGGACCGTCGCAATGTTGTCGACGATCGTGCGGTGGGGGAGGAGGCCGGCGTGCTGGATGACGTAGCCGATGCCCCGGCGCAGCGCCGGCGGGTCGACCGTGCGGACATCGACGCCGTCGAGCAGGACGGCGCCCCCGGTCGGCTCGACCATCCGGTTGATCATGCGGAGCGAGGTCGTCTTGCCGCAGCCGGACGGGCCGACCAGGACGGTGATCCGCCCGTCGGGCATCTGGAGGGAGAGGTCGTCGACGGCCACTGTGCCATCGGGGAACCGCTTGGTGACGTTCTCGAAGGTGATCACGCTGGCCCCTGGGCGTCGTGAATGAATTCATTCATAGTGTTGTAACCTGAAGAGAAAGTCAAACTTCATGATCTCGGGCCCCTGGGGAGGTGTCTGTCGTGTCTGTCGATCCGCTCCTCGTCACGGTGGACGGTACGCGGCTCGGATGCGACGACGTCCAGCGCGTCGCCGCTGAGGGAGCTGCGGTGGCGGTGGACCCGGCCGGGCTCGAGCGGGCTGCGGCGGCCTGGCAGGTGGTCCGCGAGGTCGCGTCGTCGCGCCCTGTTTACGGCCGGACGACCGGTGTCGGCGCCAACCGGGCCGCGGAGGTGGGGGAGGTGGGCGCCGCGCACGGCCTGCAGCTGCTGCGCAGCCATGCCGGGGGCGCCGGGCCGCTTCTCGACGAGGCGCGGACGCGGGCGATGCTGCTCGTCCGGCTCAACCAGTTGGCCGCCGGCGGGTCCGGGGCCGATCCGGCCCTGCTGGGCGCCCTCGCCGAGGTCCTCAACCAACACGTGCTGCCGCCGGTGCACCGCTACGGCGCCATCGGCACGGCCGACCTCACAGCGCTCGCGACAACGGCGCTGTGCCTGCTCGGGGAGCGGCCCTGGCTGCGCGGCGAGCTGCCGGCGTTCGCCTTCGACCCGGCCGACGCGCTCGCGTTCATCAGCAGCAACGCCGCCACGGTCGGAGAGGCGGCGCTCGCCGCCTGCCGCCTGCGCGGCTTGCTCGACACGGGCTTGGTGATCGCGGCGCTCTCCTTCCTCGCCGTCGACGGCTCGGCCGAGGCGTACGCGACGGCGGTCCACGAACAGCGGGGGCACCCCGGCCAGCGCGCCGCCGCTGCCCGCATGCGGGAGCTGCTCGCCCCGGACTCGGCCCGGCCGGCCGCGCGGATCCAGGACCCGTACGGCTACCGCGCGCTGCCGCAGGTCCACGGGCCGGCGTTCGATGCCACGGCGGGGCTGGCGGCCGTGCTCACCATCGAGATGAACGCCGCCGCGGAGAACCCGCTGGTCGATGTGGCCGGACGGCAGGTCCTGCACAACGGCAACTTCCACACGGCCTACGTCGCGCACGCGCTCGACGCGGCCCGCGCGGCGATGTTCAGCACCGCGGCGCTGTCGGCTGCCCGCCTGGGCTCGCTGATCGAGCCGGCCTACACCGGGCTGCGCCCGTTCCTCGCGGCCGGTCCGCCCGCGAGCTCGGGCGTGATGATCCTGGAGTACATCGCCCACGCGGCGCTGGCCGATGTGCGCCGGCACGGGGTGTCGGCGGCGATGGGCACCGCGGTGCTCTCCCGTGGCGTCGAGGAGCACGCGAGCTTCTCGGCGCAGGCCGCGCACGGCACCACCGACGCCCTGGCGGCGTACGAGGTGGTGCTCGCTTGCGAGCTGGTCGCCGCGGTGCGGGCGCTGCGACTGAAGGACCGGACGCCGGGCCCCGGCCAGCTCCGCGGGGCGTACGAGACGGCGGCCGGCCGGCTCGACCCGGCCACCGAAGACCGCCCGCTGGACGCCGACGTTCAGGCGGCGACTGCCGTCCTCCCCCTCCTCTCACACCCGCGGTGATCTGTGCCGGGCGGTTAACGGTCGTGGAAGAAGCCGTAGCGCTGGGCCAGCTCCTCGTAGGCCTCCAGCCGGGCCTGGGTGCGCTCGGGCGCGGCGTCGGCCATGGCCTGGAGCACCGCCGCGGCGAGCACGATCGGCGCGGCGTAGGAGTCGAACACCAACCGGGAGCCGACGCCGGCGGGCAGCAGGACATCGACATCCTCAGCGAATGGCGCGAACGGGACGTCGGTGATCAAGGCCGTGCGCATCCCCAGCTGCCGCGCGAGCCGGAGCGCGTGCACGGCCTCCACGGGGTAGCGCGGCATCGCGAACGCCAGCAGCCAGGTCCCGCCGGCCGACTGCGCCTGCAGCAGCGTGTCGCTCGCCAGGCTGCCGCCGGTCGTCACGCAGCGGACGTCGGGGTGGATGCGCTGCGCCGCGTACGCGAAATAGCGCGCGAGGGGGTCGGAGATCCGCAGGCCGAGCACGGTGAGGGGCACCGAGCCGGCCAGCTGCCGGCCGAGGTCGACGACCTGTTCCGGGTCGGCCAGCGTCTCGTGCAGCGCGTCGAGGTTGCGTGCCTCGGCCGCAACGGCCGCCTGCAGCTGGTTGGGCTGGCCGGCGCCGGCCGCTTCGGCCGCTCCGGTCAGCACGATCTGGCGGAGCGTCTCGCGCAGGGCCGGGTAGCCGGAGAAGCCCAGCGCCACCGCGAAGCGCGTGACCGACGGCTGGCTCACGCCGGCCCGCTCGGCTAGGTCGACGCTCGACTCGAACGCGGCCTCCGGCAGGTGGTCGATCAGGTACTTCGCGATGCGCCGCTGGGTCGGCGACAGCCGGTGGCCGTCGAAGAGCGCGATGAGTCGCTCGGGGGCGCCGGCGCCGAGGCTCACCGCCGGTCCCGTTCCGGAGGCGCGGTCGACTCCCGTTCGCAGAGCTTGGGCTTGCGCACGATGCGCCGGCGCTGCGGCGCGCCGTCGACCGCGGCGAGCACCAGCCGCGCGGCCGCCCGCACGATGCCGTCGGTGTCCCAGTCGAACGTCGTCAAGCGCGGTGACAGCAGGCTGGACACCGGGTGGTCGTCGTAGCCTGCGACGGAGACGTCGGCGGGGATCCGCAGCCCGAGGTCCTGCGCCGCGGCGTAGACGCCGTAGGCGATCGAGTCGGAGAAGCAGAAAATCGCCGTCGGAGGATCGGGCCGGCACAGCACCTCCCGGGCGACTCCGGCGGCTTCGGTCAGCGCGTGCGGCGACGTCACGATGGCGACGTCGAGCCGGAGCCGTTCGGCCTCTGCCGCGACGTGCACGTCGGCCGGCCGGTCCGGGGTGCTCGGGCGGGTTGGCGTGAGCACCGCCAGCCGCCGGTGGCCGAGCGCGTGCAGGTGCTCGAGGGCCAGCGTGACACCCATGCGGTTGTCGAACAGCACCTCGCCCGCGCCTGACCCGCCCTGCAGCGAGTCGCCGATCGCGACGATCGGCAGCGTCTCGGCGAGGTCGGCCCACAGGTCTGCCGACGGGTCGAGCGGAGACACGACCAGCCCGTCGACCCGCTGGTCGCGCAGTTGCCGCGCCAGCGCCAGCTCGCGGCCCGGGTCGCCGCCCGCGTCGACGATCAGCGCATAGTGGTCGCGGGCGAGCAACTCGCGCCCGATCCCCGCGGCCAGCAGTTGCTGCCAGAGGTCCTCCAACGACCCGCACAGCACGCCGACCTGGCTGGTGCGCCCGCTCGCCAGCGCACGCGCCACCGGGTCGGCTTCGTAGCCGAGCTCGGCCGCGGCCCGCCGGACGCGCTGCTGCGTCTCCTCCGAGACGTGCATGCCCCGCAGGGCGTAGGAGACCGCGGCAGGGGAGAGCCCCGTCACCTCCGCGACCTCGCGGATGGTGGCCCGCTTTCGCCTTGGCGGCACCCGCCCACCCTACGTGGCCCGGAACTGGCGAACCCGCGCGAGCGTGGGAGCTCCTTGGCCGCGCCTTGACAGACAAACTGGTGAAGCGGTTCACTTAAACGGTTCACTTACCGCTTCACGCGACTGCGGAAGGGGGCTGCGATGATGCCGGGGGCGGTCGATGTCCACCAGCATCTGTGGCCCGAGCAGTTCGTCGAGGCACTGCGGTGCAGGAAGCAGCCGCCCCGGCTGGCCGGCCCTACGCTTCAGCTGCCGGGGGAGCCGGACCTCCGGCTCGACCTGGCCGACCACGACCTCGCCCGGCGGGCCGGTGTCGTCCGCGCCGACCACGTCGATCTCGCGCTCGTCTCGCTGTCCAGCCCGCTCGGCGTCGAGTGGCTTCCGCCCGACGAAGCGGCGCCGTTGCTCGACGCCTACCACGACGGCGTGCTCGCCCTTCCCGACCCGTTCGGGGCATGGGCCGCGGCCTGCCTGAGCGAGCTCGACCCG
>Ga0184623_10000891_pt1 | contig 12981 bp, 13 predicted proteins | sample PLM1_100_b1_FD_133138 | JGI IMG/M metagenome (GOLD analysis project Ga0184623, IMG submission 133138) | Groundwater sediment microbial communities from an aquifer in East River, Colorado, USA - PLM1_100_b1 | ecosystem: Environmental > Terrestrial > Soil > Riparian zone | place: USA: East River...
ATCGGCTGGAGCCGGCCCTGGCCGCGGCGGAGGATGGGGAGCCACGTCGATCGCCGGCGCGGGCGACGGCGCCGGTCGCCTCCGAGACCGGTTGAGCCGGCGCCGTCGGCTAGAATGACCCGCGCTCACTGGCGAGTGGCCAAGCGGTAAGGCGCCTGACTCTGGATCAGGAGATCGAAGGTTCGAATCCTTCCTCGCCAGCCAAACCACAACATCTAGGGCACAGCGAACGCTGAACCACCAGATGTTGCGGCTTCGACCTCACTCGGACCCCGCGCCGAGGAGGTTCGATCGTGGCTACTTCGCCTGACTACTCCCCGGTTTGTTCGCCTGATTATTTGGGCCCACCCGCCACTTCGCTTGATTCTTTGGGCCCGATCCCGATCGGAATGGGCGCCGCCGCCGACCTGTTCTGCGCCGCCAAGGCGGCCGAGGGCGCGTCGCCCCGGACGGTCGAGTGGTATCGGATGATCCTCATCCGGGCCGTCCGCCGGTTCGGCGAGGCGCGGCCGGTCGACGCCATCCCGGCGGCCGAGCTCCGGGCCTGGCTCCTCGAGCTCCGAAGCTCGCTGGCGCCCGAGTCGATCGCCGGCTACGTCCGCGGCCTCAAAGCCTTCGGCAACTGGTGCGCCGCCGAGGAGATCGCCGCCGCGGCTGGCTTCCGGGCGCTTCGCCGGCCGAAGGTACCGCGCCGGCTCATCGCCCCGTTCTCCGACCCGGAGCTGCGGAGCCTCCTGGCCCTCGCCGACGAGCGGGAGCGGGCACTGACGCTCGTCCTGCTCGACACCGGCCTCCGGCTGTCCGAGCTCGCCTCGCTGCGGGTCGGCGATGTCCGTCCCGACGGGACCCTCCACGTCATGGGCAAGGGCGCCAAGGAGCGGATCGTACCGATCGGTGCCAGCGCCCGGCGGGCGCTCGTCCGCTATCTCGCCACCCGGCAGCATGGACGTAGCGGACCGGGACGCCCGACAGCCGATCTGCGTCGCGCAACCGCGAGTACCCAGCACGCGCCAGCACGGCGTACACCGTCGAGCGCGGCTGGCCCAGGAGCGGGCCGGGATCACCGGCCGGTGCAGCCCGCATTCGCTGCGCCACACGTTCGCCCGCAGCTATGGTCATGCGCTATCTCTCGCTGGCGGACGCGGACCTCTCGGCGCGCCATCGGGTTGCATCACCCGCTGACCGGCTCCTTGGCCGAGGGGGGCGGTAGCCAGTCGTCCGAAGACACCGCCGGGAACCTTACGTCTCCGAACTACCGCTCGGTTGGTCGCCGACAAGCGCTTTGCGCTGGATGAAGCGCAACCCGTCGCGCCGCGTGATCACAGCGACGTCGATCGCCCCGCCGCAGCCCCGGACCTCCAGGGACAGCGCCTGAGCGCTGATGGTCGAACGGATCCCAAAGATCGCAAGGTCGATTCAGCCCTGCAGGGCCATGGCTTCCCACGGCACGGAGAGCTCGAGAGCCGACACCGTTTCGCGCAGTTCGTCCATCTGTTTCGGATTGTCAATGGCCACGTAAAAGTCCCCACTGGTGGCCACGAAAAGTCCCCACCCGGATACGGTTCTCAGGCCACCGATAGGCGACCTCCTCCGCGGGCCAGGGCCTCGCGCATGCGGAAGCTCTCGCCGTAGGTCACGACGACCGTGGCGTGGTGGAGCAGGCGATCGAGGAGCGACACGGCGGTCGTGTGCTCGGGGATGAAGCGGCCCCAATGCTCGAACGGCCAGTGGCTGGCGACCCCCGACGAGCGGTGCTCGTACGCGGCGGCGACGAAGCGGAACAGGAGCTGCGTGCCGGTCGGATCGAGCGGTGCGAAGCCGAGCTCGTCGACGATGACCAGATCGGCCCGCAGGAGCGCATCGATGACCCGCCCGACCGAGTCGAGGCGTGAACCGCACATGAACAGGCGCTGGCGGGCTCGGGATTCGAGCCCCCCAGCGCCATGACGTGCGGCGGCCCGGGTGGTGTCAGCAGCCGGACTTGTACACGTATTTCGCGACGTCGGGGTCGTCAATGTTTTTCGCGGTGACGATCAGCGACTCAGTCTCGATGTTCGGGATGACGGTCGTGCCAGACAGTGCCGCGGCCGCCTGCTCGATCCCCTGGAAGCCGATGTCGTACGGCTTCTGGGCGACCAGGGCCTGGACGTCGTCGGCCTGGAGTTGCTTGATCTGGTCCGGGCCGGCGTCGAAGCCGACGACCTTGACCGCTCCGCCCTTGTTGGCCGCGCGGACACCAGTCGCGGTCCCCTGGGCCGAGAACAGGTTGGTCGCGAAGACGCCGATGAGATCCGGGTCGCGCTGCAGCTCAGCCTGGACGATCTTGGCGGCCTCCTGGGCCGAGTTATGCGAGTACTGCGCGGGGCCGGCGAGCGTGAAGTTCGTGAACTTCGTCTTCACGGCCTCCTCGAACCCGGCAATGCGCGCGTCCACCGACGAGACTCCGGGATCGGTGGAGATTACGAGCACCTTCCCGGTGGCTCCAGAGGTCAGCTCATTGAGGGCCTCCGCGGCCTTCGCGCCGCCGAGCTTGTTGTCCGTGGCGATCCGCGAGACGCCGATGCTCGGATCCGTGACGATGGTGTCGACGAGAACCACCTTGGTGCCCGCGTCCTGGATCTTCTTCAGCGGGCTCGCCGACGCGACGACATCGTTCGGGGCGACGAGCAGGGCTGCCGGCTTGGCTGCAGCGACGGCGTCCAGCAACGGGTTCTGCAGCGTAGCATCGAACTTGTCCGGTCCCTGCACCTGCAGGTCGACGCCCAGCGCCGTGGCCTTCTCCCGCGCTCCGCACTCCATGGAGACGTAGAACGGGTCGCCCTTGACGCCGACCATGAGCACGATCTTCTGGCCCGAGACGCCGCCGGCCCCCGATGCCGCCGCCGATCCGGCCGGCGCCGGGCTGCTGCACGCCGTGACCAGCAGCAGGCCGGCCAGGAGAGTTGCTCCGCGTGCCGCTTGCACTCGCTTCATCTTTTCTTCCTCCTCCACGAGATTGGGTGAAACCGTAACCTCTCGACGCTGTAGCCGCACCTCCTTCAGCGAGGGGTCGCCGTGTCGGGGACCCTGCGTTGCCCGATCCTGCCGTCAGCCGCGATCCCGCGAGCGACGGCGCAGCTGGTCGAACCAAACCGCTGCGATGAGGACGAACCCAACGGCGACGTCCTGCCAGTAGGGCTGAACGCCCGTGATGATGAATCCGTTCTTTAGGACAGCCGGGATCCAGACCCCGATGAGGGTCCCGATAATCGAGCCTACGCCGCCGAACAGGCTGGTCCCGCCGAGCGCGACCGCCGTGATCGCCTGGAGGTTGTCCGTCGAGTGACCGGCGACGCTCGTGGTGCTGAAGTAGGACAGGGATAGGAACCCCGCGAAACCGGACGCGACGCCGCCCAGAAGATAGACCCGGAGCAGGTGGCGCTCGACGTTGATGCCGACCCGGCGCGCAGCCTCGGGATTGGAACCGATCGCGTAGGTATGGCGACCAAACACCGACATGTGGAGCAGCACGAACCCGGCAATGACCACGACGAGCGCGACGATGATGAGGTTCGGGATGCCCGCGATCAGCGCACCATGCCCGACCGGGTCGAGCGCATAGGTCGCGCTGTTCACCCCGTTCTGCATGATCAAAGCCACACCGAGCCCAGCGCCGAGTGTGCCCAGCGTTGCCAGGAGGGGCGGCACGCGAAGATACGCGACGACGACGCCGTTGATGAGCCCGATGATCAGGCCGCCAAGCAGCGCGGCCGCGACGGCAACGAACACGTAGAGCGCCGTCGTTTGGTCCGCCCCTACATCGAAGGCGGTTGTCCCGTCGCCGACCGCCACGAGCTTCAGGGCCTGGACCGCGAAGACCTCGCCGAGCACGATTCCGCTAGGGATCGAGAGATCCACCCCGGCGGTGATGATGACGAACGTCGTCCCGACGCTGACGACGGTCAGGATCGCCACGTTCTGCGCCAGCTGCACGAAGTTGCTGCCCTGCGTGAACAGTCCTGGTGCCAGCGCCGAGAAGGCGAGAACGATCACGAGCAGGGCGCCGAAAGTCACGATGGTCGGGTTGGCCAGGATGGCGCGAGCTATCGACTGGCGCGCCGGAGCCACGTCTCCGGTGTCGACCGGATCCTGGATTCTGCCGGTGCTCACGAGACAGCCTCGTTCGCAAAGGCGCCCGAGATGGCGGCGATCAGCCGGTCGACGTCGGCCTCGCCTCGTTCGAATCGCGCGACCCGCCGACCCAGTCGGAGCACCTCGATCCGGTCGGAGACCTCGAGGACCTGGGGCAGGTTGTGGGCGATGAAGATGACGGCGAGGCCCCGATCGCGAATCCGCTGAATCAGCTCGATGACCCGAGCGGTCTGGATCACCCCGAGGGCGGCGGTCGGCTCATCCATGATGATCACCCGGCTGGCCCACATCGCCGATCGGGCGATCGCGACACCCTGTTTCTGTCCGCCGGAGAACGACGCGACGGGCACGCGCAGGTCCTGGACCAGGCCGACCCCGAGGTCGACGAACGCCTTCGCCGTCCGCCGGCGCATCTCCGCATGGTCATGCAGGAAGCGCAGGCGGCGGAGCTCACGCCCGAGGAACACATTGGCCGCCGCGTCGAGGTCGGGCACCAGCGCGAGGTCCTGGTACACGGTCTCGATACCGTGTCGCTTGGCATCGAGCGGATCGGTGAAATGCACCGGTTCGCCATCGACCCGGATCTCGCCTTCGTCGGGCGGCATGACTCCGGCCAGGATTTTCGTCAGTGTGGACTTCCCCGCGCCGTTGTCGCCGACGAGCGCGGTGACCTGGCCGGGGAAGGCCTCGAACGATGCTCCGCGCAGCGCTCGGACATGGCCGAAGCTCTTGGAAACGCCGTGCACGCTCACGGCAGGTGTCGCTGTCGTTCCGCCCATCGCGACGCCCGCTGCGATCGTTGTCATCGGCCGGCCACCTCGTGCCACGACCGGCCGCGCCCGGCGACGGCCGAGCTGAGGGCCTGCAGTCGTTCGCGGGCCGTCGTGGCCAAGAACTCGCGGCGGCCCGGTCGATCCAGGCCGACCGCCTCGCCCCAGATGGCCCGACCGGCGATGAACCCGGAAGCGCCCGCGTCCATCGCGGTGCCGACCCGGTTCACGAAGGCCTCGAACTCGACGCCGGCCGATAGTAACGTCCAGGGAACCCCGCCCACGACCTCGCTGAGCTCACGGCAACCGCCGGCGTCGCCCGGCCACTCGAGCTTGAGCAGGTCGGGACCGAGTTCGGCGAGCAGCTGCGCGGACCGGACGACGGCCGCGCGCTCGCGGGGCGGATCGAATGCAGGCTCGCCCGGAAGGGTGGTCACGAGCGGCTCGATGACCGCCGGCATGCCGTCCCCACGGCAGGCAGCGATCGCTGCCGCGACCGCTCCGAGCGCCTCCCCGGCCAGGTCCGGTCCGACGTCGGTCACCGGGCGGTCCGGGCGCCAGCGCACGAGGAACTTCAACGCCACCCCGCCGTTGGCGCGTACCCACGCCGGGCCGCGTCCAGAGTCGAACTCCACCCGCGGCTCGCCGTTCCACGATGCGCCGGGCGACCGCTCTGCCGAGATGAGCAATCCTGCCGTCTCGGCGATGACGCCGGCTGCACGGACTGCATCGACGCCGTACTCCACGTCCAGCAGGACCCCGCTGCTCAGCGACGACAGGGCGGAGACTACGTCGATCTTGAACTGGCGAAGGTCCTCGTCCTCCGCCGGACGGCCGGCCGCCTGGAGCATCTTCCGCAGGGTGCCCCGCTGGTCCATCGCGAGGATCGCGAACCTGCCGTCAGAATCCGCGATCTGGTCAAGGGTTAGCGGCATGAGGGTCACCTTCTATTGCTGGATTGCATCACGCCTCGGGTCCCGGCGTCGCCCATTGGGACGCCGGCTGCCCGACCCGCCATCCGTGCGGCACCGTAGGCGCCCGGTTGGGTCAGATCGGTGATCCGCAGGCGCGGGAACTGACGCTGCTTCGCGGCGCGGACGGCCGCGTTGTTGAGCCAACCGCCTCCGGCCACGACGTCGGTGTGGGGACCGGCCTCGAGCTCGACGAGCGCGAGCTGGCGATCGGCGAGCTCGATCATGTCCTCCACCGCGGCCCGCCACAGGGCCGCCGGGCTGACGTTGTCGGTGATGCCGTCGACGGCGAACCCGTCGTACCTGGGCTGTCGCAGCCGGAGCCCGGGTGTGCGGGCCGGCAACGCGGCGGCGGCCTCGCCGAGCAGCCGGCGATCCGCACGGGTCGTGGCGCCGACCAACATGCCGACGCGCTCGAGCGTGAGGCCGGTCGCGATCCCACACAGGATGCAGAGGTGGTCCTCGACGACGCCCCAGCCGACGGAGATCCCCTGGTCGGCGAGGCGGTGGATCCGGTCGGGCGCCAGCGGAGCGCGGACCGTGCGTACCAGCGCCTCGGCCGAGCCCATCGAGTCGAACACCGCCCCGTCGGCGGTCGCACCGGCTCCGTAGGCGGCCGACTGGTGGTCGTGGCCGGCGACCGTGAGGACGGCACCCCGCAGCATCGGTGGCGCGTCAGTGCCGCTCACGGTCCCGGCGGGGGTGCCTGCGACCATCGGCTGCGGGATCAGCGAGGGAGAGCCAAGCAGGGCGAACGCGTCGTCCCAGGGACGCGCGCCGGCGATCTCCAGCATGCCGGTGCGGCTGGCCAGCGACAGCTCCGCGAGCGGCTCGCCGCCGAGGCTGCGGACGACCCACTCGGCCACGGCATAGAAGCGTACCGCGCGCGCGGTCTCGGGCATCACCCGCCGCAACCAGACCAGCTTGACCAGCGAGGGGACCGGACCGAGCACCATGCCCGTCGCCGACTGGAAGCGCTCCGTACCAAGTTCCCGGCGCACGGTCTCCACGTCGCCTCGCGGGTCGTGCCAGGCGATGGCGGGAGCGAGCGGCAGGTCGGACCCGTCGACCAGGATGCCGGTCTCGGCCATGCTGGTCACGCCGATGCCGAGGACGCGCGGGTCATCGTCGGAGGCCACACCGGCGTGCGTGACGGCGTCGGCGGCGACCGTCGTGGCCAGTCGCGCGATGGTCGCCGGGTCGATCTGGGCATGGTTCTCATCGCGCTGCCAGGGCATCGGCTGTTCCGCCTCGGCACGGACCACCCCCTCGGTGTCCACGGCGATCGCCTTGACCCGCGTCGTTCCCACGTCGACCCCGATGAGCAAGCCGATGCTGCTCATGTCGCCCTCGGCGCGTCCGCGGGGTCGGGGGGCCGGCAGACCAGCGCCTCGATGCGACCCTCCAGGCCCCAGGCGCCACTCGCCCACGGGGCGACGACGGCGTCACCGCGCCGCAGCTCGAGCCGGTCCCCCTGCTCGGCGACGAGGACGCCGTCCCCCTCGGTCACGAGCACGACCGCGAACCCGGCCTCGACCTGCATGTCGCCGGAGCGGACGCGGTGGGCTCGGAACCACGGGTCAGCGGCGGACGGCAGCAGGCTGGCGATCGCGGTGTTCGGCACCTGCTCGGCGGGCAGGACCAGCGTCGCGAGCTCCCGGTCCTCGAGCGCGTCGAGGCGCAGCGCGTCGAGGGCGACGTCCATCCCCAGACCGAGGTGGCTGCCATCCTCGTCGACGGCGAAGCCTTCCCACTCGAGCAGGATCGACAGGTCCGTCGGTTCCTGGAGTTCGAGGACGAAGATCCCCGCGTCGATAGCGTGAGCGATCCCCGCCGGCACGAGGACGGCATCCCCCCGGCGCACGGCCCGTGCGTGCAGGGAGTCGACCAGTCCGGTCGAGTCGCAGGCATCGACCATCGCGCGTACCCGGTCGCGGCGCATCGTCGCGCGGAAGCCCAGGCGGATACGGGCCTCGGGGGTCGCCTCCAGGACGATCCACGCTTCGGTCTTGCCGTGGCGCAGGCCCAGGTGCCGGCGGGCGAAGGCGCGGTCCGGGTGCAGGTGGACGGGCAGCCGCTGACCGGCGTCGAGGAGCTTGACCAGGAGCTCCGGGTTCGGCCCGAACGCCTCGAGGTGTTCCGTACCCAGCCATGCCGCGGGTTCCCGGATGACGGCGTCACGCAGCAGGGTCCCGTCGCCGAGGCGGGACAGACCGTGCTCCGCCTGCCCGAACCGTGGGACGGTCGAACCGAGCCACTCCTCGGGCCTGTTGGGCCCGCCCGGACCACCCCGAAACGCCGCGATCCGGTCTCCCCCAAGGTAGAAGTGTTCCAACTGATTGGCCGGCAGCCGCTGCGCGCCCGTCATGCGCTCAGGCCTCCGCGGGCGACGAGCCGTCGGACCGGCGCGCCACGGCTGGGATGGACCAGCCGCGCGGGAAGGACGATGGTCCGCGGCAGCCCGTGTCGATCGCCCATGCGCTCTACGACGAACGCGGCCGCCAGCCGACCCATCTCGGCGGGATCGTTCTCGACGAGGCTCACCGTGGCCTCGAGGAGGTCGGCGGCCTCGAAGCGGTCGAAGCCGACGAGATCGACGCTCGCGGCCGTCCGGCTCACCGCGCGCAGACAACCCAGCAGCGCGATGTTGTTGCTCGCAATGATCGCCGTAGGAGGCTCGGCGAGCTCCAGCAGCGCCACGGCACATCGCTCGGCCACCTCGGCTTTGTGTGCTCCGGTCCGGACGAGGTTCGGATCGAGCTGGAGGCCGTGCTCGAGGACGGCGGAGGTGAATCCGGCCAGGCGCTCGCGGATCGTCCACAGGTGCTCATCGCCGCCGACGAAGCCGATCCTCCGATGGCCGCGGCCGACGAGGTCGTGGACGGCGTCAGCGGTGCCGCCGCGGTTATCGAGCAGCACGGTGTCGACGTCGACCCCGAACAGAGGGCGGTCGAGCGCAACGATCTGCAGCCCCATCGCCAACTCTGCGGCGAGATAGGTGGCGTCACCCCCGGCGGGGACCAGCAGCAGGGCCTCGACCCGTCGCTCGACGAGCGCCCGCACGATCCGCCGCTCACGATTGGGGCTCTCTTCGTGACTGGCGATGATGAGTTGCAGCCCGAGCGGCGTGAGGGTGCGCTCCACCGCGGCTGCGATGAGCGAGTAGAACGGGTTGGCGAGGTCGCCGATGACCAGCCCGATGGTCGTGGACCGCTGCTGGGAGCGGAGCTCCCGTGCGAGCGCGTTGGGCCGGAAGCCCAGGCTCGCGGCGGCCGCCCGGACCCGTGCGAGCGTCGCCGGCGCGACGCCGGGTTCACCGTTGAGGGCGCGCGAGGCGGTCTTGATGCCCACGTCGGCGACCGCGGCCACCTGGCGCAACGTCGGGCGTTGCGGACTGGTCATACAGCGATCACCCGGACCGTCTTGAGGAGCTTGTCGAGGAGGATCGGCTCAACTCCGCCGGCGAGGTCGTGGGCGACTGACGCGCCCGCCGTGGCAACGCCCACCACGGTGGCGTCGCGGAACGGTCGTCCGCGCTCCAGGGCCGCACCAAGACCAGCCACGAGCGAATCGCCGGCGCCGATCGCGTTGCGCACCGCGACGGCAGGCGCGTCGACCCAGAACCCACCCGCTTCGTCGTGCCCCGCCACGCCGTGACGCCCGGCGCTGACGAGTGCGGCGCGTGCCCCGGCCGCGACGAGCTGCGCCGCAGCGGCGGTCGCCCGGGCACGGACATCATGGCCCTCCGGGTCGACCTCCTCGCCCTCCGCTCCGAGCAGCAGGACCTCGGCTTCGGCGAGGTTGGGCGACACGATGTCCGGGCCATGGGGCAGCGTGGCCGCGAGCGCATCGCCGGCCGCGTCCACGATGCAGCGCGATCCGGCCGCGCGGGCCAGGTCCAGCACCTGCCGGTAAAGGTCCACGGGCGCGCCCGGCGGCAGGCTGCCCGTGGCGACCACGACCCCGTGACGGCCGGTCGCGAGCTCGTCCCGGACGGCGGCGAGGAGCCGGACAGCGCCGTCGCGGGTCAGCGGCGGACCGGGTTCGTTGACGACCGTCGTCCGTCCGCTGTCCTCGAGAAGGATGAGCGCGGCTCGGGCCTCGCCGGTCGTGACGATCGGTCGCAGGTCGTGACCCTCCTCGGCCAGGAGCTCGGCCAGCAGTGTCCCGGCGCGGCCGGGCAGGTTGGCGATCAGGACCGCACGCACGCCGTGGGCGCGAGCGGCCCGGACCACGTTGACAGCCTTGCCTCCCGCGGTCGCCACCGCCTCGCGCGGCCGGATCACCTGGCCGGGCACCAGGCGGGCCATTCGCAGCGTGCGGTCCACGGCCAGGTTGGCGCCGAGCACAAGCACCGCGACAGGCTCAAGGGGTTGACAACGATGTCATGGCCGCGTGAAGGTAGACCCCGCGCCATCGCACGTCAATGTTCGATGAACGGGCGTCATGCGGTCGTCGCTCGCTGCCGCCCGACGTCCCCGGCGCGCCCGTCACGCCGTCGCCCACGGAAGAAACAGGAGTCCCGATGACAGGGATCGACCATCGGATGCGCCGATTGTTCGACGAGCGGTCGGGGCGCTGCCTCGATATCGCCATGGACCACGGATTCTTTGGCGAGGGGCGGTTCCTCGCCGGCATCGAGGACCTGCCGTCGGCCATCGGACGCCTTGTCCATGCTGCTCCGGACGCCATCCAGCTCACGCCCGGTTCGGCGCGGCTGCTCCAGTCGACCGGTGGACGTACCCGGCCGGCCCTCGTCCTGCGAACCGACGTCGCCAATGTCTACGGGGAGGTGCTGCCCGACCGGATGTTCAGCCGGATGCTCCCCAAACCGGCGTTGACCGGCGTCCGCCTCGACGCGGCCTGCATCGTCGTCAACCTGCTCGATCTGCCGGGCCGGCCCGACATCAAAGAAGCGTGCATCGCCAATGTCCTCGCCGCACGGGCGGACTGCGACCGGTACAGCATGCCGCTCATGGTGGAACCACTCGTCATGCGAGAGGTGGACGCGGGCGGGTACGGCGTCAATGGCGATGTCGAGCGCATCGTCCCACTCGTCCGCCAGGCGGTGGAACTCGGAGCGGACATCATCAAGGCCGACCCGGCGGACGACACCGGCGACTACCACCGGGTCGTGGAGACCGCGGGCGGCGTGCCGGTCCTCGTCCGCGGTGGTGGACGCGTCCCTGACCGGGAACTCTTCGAGCGGACCGCGGCCGTGCTTGCCCAGGGTGCCCGGGGCATCGTCTACGGACGCAATATCGTCCAGCACCGGCACCCGGACCGGATGACCCACGCCCTCATGGCGATGCTCCACGAAGACGCGACCGTCGCCGACGCCATCGAGATCGTGAGCGGAGGAGCGGGCGCATGAGGACCGCCCCGCAGCCGGTGCGGATCGGCATCGTGGGCGCCGGGCTGATGGGGCGCGAGCTCGCCGTCGCCGCCGAGCGCTGGATCTCGCTCGTCGATCACCCGGTGCGGCCGGTCGTGACGGCGGTGGCCGACCCCCTGCCGGCCGCGCGCGCATGGTTCGACCGCGTGGGTACCATCCGGACCTCGACCGACGACTGGCGGCGGCTCGCCGACGACCCCGAGATCGACCTCCTCTACCTCGCCGTCCCGCATGACCTGCATGAGCAGATCTACGTCGGGGCCGCCGAAGCCGGCAAGGAATTCCTCGGCGAGAAGCCCTTCGGTATCGACCTCGGGGCGGCCGAGCGGATCGCGGAAGCGGTCAAACGTGCCGACGTGTTCGTCCGCGTCTCAAGCGAGTTGCCCTTCTATCCCGGGGCGCTTGTCGCATGGGAGCTGGTCCGTTCCGGCCGGCTCGGCGAGGTGCTGGAGGTGCGATCGGGCCTGAGTCACTCCTCCGACATCGATCGCGACAGGCCGATCAACTGGAAGCGCCGAGCGGCGACGTGCGGGCGGATCGGCGTGATGGGCGACCTGGGGATGCACGTGGCGCACCTGCCGCTGCGGCTGGGGTGGAAGCCGGCGAGCGTCTACGCCATGCTGGACGATGTCGTGCGCGAGCGGCCCGGACCCGACGGCGTCCCGATGCCGTGCGACACGTGGGACAACGCGCTGCTCCTCCTGCGCGTGGCCGAGCCCACGCGCACGGACGGCCGGACGTTCCCGATGTTGTGGGAGACCAAGCGCATCGCCCCGGGGCAGAGCAACACGTGGTGGTTCGAGGCGCTCGGCATGGAGGGCGGCGTGCGTTTCAGCACGCGCACACCCACGATCGTCGAGCGCTTCCGGATCGCGGACCGGGAGCAGGTGTGGGAGACGGTGCAGCCGGGCCACCGGTCGGTGTGGCCCACGTCCACCGGTGCGATCTTCGAGTTCGGATTCCTCGATGCGATCCTGCAGATGTGGGCGTCCTTCCTCGCCGAGCGCGCCGGCGTGCTGGGCGACCGGTTCGGAACCGCTACCGTGGAGGAAGCCCTGTCTGCGCACCGGATCTTCGATGCGGCGCTGCGCTCGCACGAAACCGCGAGTGCCGTCAGTCCCCGCTGACGCAATGTCAGCCGGAAGGTCGCAGCAGGCGCGCCACCCGGCGGGCCTCGGCCGCCGCGGGAAGCGAGCCGTCGACTCGCACGTGCTTGACCGCGGGCGGCTCGTCCGGACGGGCCTGCTCCAGCCATCGCCCGGGCGCCGCGAGCTTAGCCGCATCCCTGTCGAGACGGCGCTCCCGCAGCCGGCGCAGCACGGTCGCGGGATCGAGGCAGACCCACAGCAGCCGCGCGATGCCCCCGGTGCGAGCGAGGGTCGAAGCGAGGGTCGCCCATGCGGCTGGATCGCGACGCTCCATGGTCCATGGCGCAACCAGCAGCACGGGCGTGCCGACCGCCAGGGTGGGTGCCGCCGCGTCGCACAAACCAGCGTACAGCCCCGCCCGTCGCGTCGCAGGATGGAGCTCGGGTCGCAGCAGCGGCAGCACCGCGGCGTACATCGCGTCGAGGTCGAGGACCGCCGCACCAAGGTGCCCGGCCAGGGCCACCGCGAAGGTGCTCTTGCCGGTTCCGGCGCTGCCGGAGACCACTAGGGCGTCGGGCATGGCCGAAGGGTAGCCGGAATGGCTGAACGGGCAGGGCCACCGGGAC